>Ga0065709_1029233_pt1 | contig 54285 bp, 47 predicted proteins | sample Hoacrofraction14_2_FD_59096 | JGI IMG/M metagenome (GOLD analysis project Ga0065709, IMG submission 59096) | Hoatzin crop microbial communities from Cojedes, Venezuela, sample from fiber fraction 14 v1 | ecosystem: Host-associated > Birds > Digestive system > Esophagus > Crop | place: Venezuela...
GGCGACGATAGTCCTCATCGGCGAAAATAGCGCGTTGCCAGGTTCTTCGCCTCCCACTTGGGAGGCTTTTATTTTAGAATTTATTGTCCTATGTTAAGGGAATTCATGTACAATAGAGATAGAAAGGGGCTAAGGGAGGTCTCGTATGCGTATCGCAATTTTTACAGACAGTTATTTGCCGGATATCAACGGGGTGGCCAATTCCACCCGTATTTTGCGTGACGAGCTGGCGAAACACGGGCATGACGTTTTGATTGTGACGACAGAACTTCCTTCGGGCAGTGATTATGTGGATGATATCCCGGTCCTGCGTCTTCCAGGTGTGGAGATCAAACAGATGTACGGCTACCGGATGAGCTCGGTGTATTCCATGCGCGGTATGAAGGAAGTCAAGGCCTTTGCGCCGGATATCGTGCATATTCAGATGGAATTCGGAATATCTGCCTTTGGCCGGATCGTGGCCGAACTGCTCAATATTCCATCGGTTTATATGTACCATACGATGTGGGCCGACTACACCCATTATCTTTCCCGCGGCATCAAGGGTGTCGATGTCATTATAAAGAAGATTGTCGAGAAACTCTCCCGGGTTTATGGCAAGTATTGCAGTGAGCTTATTGTCCCGTCGGAAAAGACGGCTGAAGTCTTACGTTCTTACGGCATTACCCGCAACATCAACATCATCCCGACCGGTCTGGAACTCAATCACTTCGCGGATGTGGAAGACAAAGATGTGCAGGCGGTGAAGGATGAATACGGTCTGAACGGAAAGTTCACGGTGCTCTTCCTCGGCCGGATTGCGGCGGAAAAGTCGATTGACTGGCTGCTCAAAGCTGCGGCCAAAGCACGGACCGGTGTCCCGAACTTACAGGTCATGATTGTCGGCGGGGGACCGTCCCTGGATGATTTGAAAGATCAGGCCGAAGCCCTGGGCATCAGTGAGATCACGACCTTCACCGGGCCGAAGTTTATGACTGAAGTGCCGGCCTATTATCATGCGGCCGATCTCTTCGTGACATCCTCGGTCACGGAAACCCAGGGCCTGACGATTATCGAAGCCATGGCGGCCGGACTGCCGGTTTTGGCACGGTACGACCAGAACTTTGAAAACGTGGTGCTGGATGGTGAGAACGGCTATTTCTACGAAACAATCGATGAACTGGCCGACAAAATTACGGCCCTCTCCGCAGAGGATTTAACACCGCTTCAGGACAAGGCCAGACGCCATGCCCATCACTTCTCATCCGAAACGTTCTATGATAAGATGTTTTCGGTTTACCAGCGGGCTATCAATTCCTTCATTTACGAATATACCGTAGAATCCATCGCGAAAGACGACAGGAAACGTCAGTACGTGACGTTCCGATGCGACAACCATACGATTCGGATCGGCTGTTCACAGGCGGCATTGGAGCGCTATGGCCTGATGGTCGGGGAGACGATTTCCCGCGAAGAACTCGACGCCCTGAAGGATTTGGAAAAGGTTGATGACGCCTACCGCCAGGCCCTCAAGTGGCTGGAATACAAGGACTATTCCTATGAGATGATGTCCAAAAGACTGTCAGGTGCGGGGTATGACACGATGCAGACGGAGATGACGATGGAACTTCTGATCCAGCACCATCTCATCGATGACCGGGAATACGCACATGAGCAGGTGGAGAAAGCGCTGCGTCAGGGCTACGGCATCAAACGGGCGGCGGTCAATCTCAAGCGTGAAGGGGTGGCGGCGTATGTGATTGATGAAACTCTGGAAACACTCTCCGGGGATGATGAAATCGCAAGGGCAAAGGAACTTGTGGAAAAGCTGTACCGGGAAAACACCTCCCGCTCACCGGCGGCGCTGGTGGCATCCATCCGCAATAAACTTTTCAGAAAAGGCTTCTCCGAGGACACGGTGTCCCGGGCAATGGCCGAAGTGCCGATGGATTTCCCGAAAGACCATACCCGTCAGCTGCTTGAAAAAGAATATGCCCGGGTGTACAAACGCTACAGCGCCAAGTTTGAAGACCGGCGGCTCTTAAAAAACAAAATCATTACATTTCTTGTCCAGAAAGGCTATACGTATGAAGACGTCACGGCTCTGATGGCAGATGTGTGGGAAGGATGATCCAGATGAACGAATACAAACAAATCAAAGACATGAACCCGGGGGATAACTCGGTTCACTTCAAGGCTATTTTATCGAAGGTGACGGCGGGCAAGACCAACGGCGCCAACAAGTCCAACTATCTCTCCATGACCCTCTCCGACAACACCGGTTCCATCGACGCCAAGTACTGGAATGCGTCGGATGACGAGGTGCGTCATTTCAAGGCCGGCATGGTCGTGGACGGCCAGGGCGACATTATCAAATACAACAATCAGCGCCAGATGAAAGTCATCCGTGTGATGGATATCAACATCTCTGACGAAGAAAAATACGCACTGGCCCCAAGCGCCCCAATCGATGCGGCCCAGGCCATGAAGCTGATCCATTATACGATTGACCATATGACCAATAAGACGCTCAAAGCCATCACGGAGAAACTGATTGCGGACAACGAGAGTGACTTCAAGTACTCCGCGGCGGCAACCCGCAACCATCATGAATACGTCTCCGGACTGCTTCAGCACACCGTCACGATGTTAAAGGTGGCCAAGCGTCTGATGGGTGAATTTTCGACCGATGCGGCCAAGAACGTTGAAGCCCTCTACGATGGCATTGACAAGGACCTGCTTTACGCGGGGGTTATTCTCCACGACATCGGAAAAATCAAAGAGCTCACAACCCCGATTGCGCCGAACTACACGGTTGAGGGCAACCTCGTCGGTCATATTTCCCTGGGGGCGCAGATGGTGCGTCTGTGCGCACATGATCTGGGATTTGCGGAAGATGATGAAAACGTGACATTACTGGTGCATATGTTGCTGGCGCACCACGGACTGCACGAATACGGATCCCCGGTCTTACCGGCCATTCCGGAGGCGGAACTGCTCAACCTCATCGACAATATGGACGCCCGCATGAACATGTTTGCCAAGACCCTCAGCGACGTCGCACCGGGTGAATTTTCCCAGCGCGTGTACTCTCTTGACGGACGCATGCTTTACCGGAAGAAGGAGAGCGAAGGCGCATAACACCGCATTTCAGGCACGGATTCACCGTGCCTTTTCTTTTGCCTGCATCCGTCTTTTTTCTCACGGTGTGGGTCAAATTCGTGTTTTCATGGCGTGGGAGTTATGTTATAATAATCCATATTGAGGAGGTCATACGTTTATGGACAAATTAAAGAACTGGTTCTTTGAAGAAAACGCAGAAGAATATACAGATGATTATACTGAGGCTGAGCCGGTTACGGAAGATACGGTTTCCAAGACCACGGCCACTAAGAAAAGCCTTTTTGAATCGGCGAAATCTTCGACCACAAGAGACGCCATCAACCGTTCTTCGGGTTCAAACCTCGTTCTGTTTGAACCGAGAGCTTATGAAGAAACCCAGCAGATCGCCCAGTTCCTGAAACAGGGCAAGGCCGCTGTTATCAACCTGCACAGACTGCAGAGAGAACAGTCCAAGCGTGTCGTGGATTTCCTGAGCGGTGTTATCTTCGCTATCGATGGTGACATTCAGCGCATTGGTCCGAAAATTTTCCTTTGCACGCCTAAGAACATCGTCGTTGACGGCGAAATCCATCCGGATGACGACAGCGACAAGGTTGCGGCTGCAGAAGAGTAATATATGCTTGAACATTTTCAGGGCGAAGAAGCATTCGTCGAGCGTGTGCTCGATGCCCGTGACAGGGCCGGGCGCGGCACGCCTGTGTTGACACGGTTTCTCAATCCCCGTGAACGGGAAATTGTCCAATCTGTCATCGGTGCGGAGCTGAAAGTGGAATCCCGCGGAGGATTTGCGGATGCGGAGTCACAAAGAGTTCTGATTGCGCCGGAGTGGTGGGAGACGACTGAGGAGGATTTCCAAATCGATGTGTTTCTCGTTAAATACAACACGTCTTTCGGAACGCTGGGTCACCGTGATGTGCTGGGCGCGTTGATGCACCTGGGCATGGACCGTGATGTGATCGGGGACATTGCGCAGGAGCCTTTGGCCTTTGCGATTTGTCATGAGCACAGTGACTATGTGCTGATGCATCTTGACACGATCCGCCGCAGTTCAATCACGCTTGAACTGTCTTCAGAACCCCTGGAGATTCATCAGGCTTATGAAACGGGCGAGTACATCTTATCGAGTCTCAGGCTGGATAAAGTGCTCTCTTCGTGTTTTCGTGTCTCCCGGGCGAAGGCGCAGGACGCCATCCGGCACGGGGATGTGAAAGTGAACTGGCGCGTCACTGAGGATGTGAGTCATGTGATGAAGGACGGCGATATGTTGTCGTTCAGGCACCACGGCCGCATGAAACTGGCGCTGACCGATAAAACCACCCGCAGCGGTAATTATGTCGCTCTGGGCCATCATTACAAGTAGTGAGGTGAGGACGTTTTGGGTAATTTCAAAACCAAACTCTTCGGCGGCTACAGTCAGGCGGACGTTGATGCCCGGCTGAAAACGCTGGAAGATGAAAAGGCGGCACTCCAGAAAAGCCTGGAAGAGGCACAGACGGAGCTGGCCGATGTGAAAGAAGAACTGGCCATTCGCATCAACCGCGACGAAGTGACCCGGCAGACGAATGAAGAAATCGCCCGTCTGGCCCTGAAGGAAGCTTCAAGCCTGATCGACAAGGCCAAACGCAATGCCAATATGATTCTCAAGGAATCCATGGAATACGTCCGCGGTCTGGAGACGGAGGTCGGCAGCTTCAAGGATGAAGCCCGTGATTTCCGTGCGCAGGTGGAAAAACTGAGTGATGAATTGTTAAAGACTATTGACAAATCCGAATTATTCAGTTTAATTAAGGAAGAACAGGATGTTGATGGTATGAGAGAGGCGGCTGAGCAGCTCGTCGATGTACCGGAGACAACTGAGAATCTGTCAAATACTGAGACTGAGGACGGGAAATCGTAAAAGCCCAGAGAGAAGCCGTGGCTGGTGAAAACGGCAGGGTGAGTCATGATTTCCGGATCACCTCAAGAGTAGCCGCTCCGATATGTAGGAGAGGGCCGGGTCATTCCGTTAAAGATCAGAGAGCGTGTGCTTTGGCACGCGAATAAAGGTGGTACCGCGTTCAAACGTCCTTTAACAAGGGCGTTTTTTTATTGATTGGGGGTTAATGAACATGAGCGATACGAAAAAGTACAAAGACACATTACTGATGCCGAAAACGAAGTTCGAAATGCGTGGCAAACTGCCGGCCAAAGAACCTAAGTACGTTGAACGCTGGAAAGAAGCGGACATGTACCACAAAGTTCTGGCCAAGAACGAAGGCAAGCCGCATTACGTCTTCCACGACGGCCCACCGTATGCCAACGGCAATATGCATATCGGGCATATGTTAAACAAGGTCATCAAAGACGTCATCTGCCGCTACAAGAACATGAACGGCTATTACACACCGTTTATCCCGGGCTGGGACACACACGGCCTGCCGATTGAAAATGCCATCCAGAAGCTCGGCGTAGACCGCAAGAGCATGTCCACAGCGGACTTCCGCAAGAAGTGCTATGAATATGCGCTGAAACAGGTTGACCGCCAGATGGAACAGTGCGTGCGTGTCGGCACATTCGCCGATTACGACCATCCGTATCTGACGCTGCACAAAGAATTCGAAGCCAACCAGATCGAAGTGTTCGCCAAGATGGCGCTGGACGGGCTCATCTACAAATTCCTGAAGCCGGTGTACTGGTCGCCGTCGAGTGAATCCGCACTCGCGGAAGCCGAAGTCGAATACCATGACATCAAGTCACCGACGATCTATGTCAAGTTCCCGGTCAAGGACGGCAAGGGCGTGCTCGACACCGACACATCGTTCGTCATCTGGACAACGACGCCTTGGACGATTCCTGCCAACAATGCGATCTGCCTGAATGCGGACTACACGTATGCGGTGGTGGATTCCGAAAAGGGGAAGCTCGTCGTCATGGAAACACTCGTCGACCGGCTCTGGGACGTCTTCAAACTCGAAAAGAAAGACATCGTGGCCCGCTTTAAAGGATCTGAACTTGAATATATCACTTGCCAGCACCCGCTCTATCCGGAGAGAGAATCGCTCGTCATCCTCGGCGACCATGTCACGGATGAAGCCGGCACGGGCTGTGTCCACACCGCCCCGGGCTTTGGTGAAGACGACTACAACGTCGGGGTCAAATACGGCCTGCCAATCTATGTCAACGTCGATGAACACGGCTGCATGATGGAAGACTGCGGTCCGCGTCTGGCCGGTCAGTATGTCGAAGACGCCAACAAGACGGTCACGATGTGGCTCGATGAACTCGGTGTGCTTCTGAACCTCACGTGGATCACCCACAGCTATCCGCATGACTGGCGCACGAAGAAGCCAATTATCTACCGCGCCACGGACCAGTGGTTCTGCTCGATCGACAAGATCCGTGACAAGCTCCTCGACGAAATCGACAACGATGTCGAATGGGTCAATGAATGGGGTCATATCCGCATCTACAACATGATCAAGGACCGTGGTGACTGGTGTATTTCCCGTCAGCGGACGTGGGGTGTGCCAATCCCGATCTTCTACTGTGAAGACGGCACGCCAATCATGGAAAAAGAAGTGTTCGACCACGTCGCCTCACTCGTGCGTGAATACGGCTCGAACGTCTGGTTCGAACGTGACGAAAAAGACCTTCTGCCGGAAGGTTACACGAATGAACATTCGCCAAACGGAATCTTCAAGAAGGAAAAGGATATCATGGACGTCTGGTTCGACTCCGGCTCGTCTCATACGGGCGTGCTGTGCGAACGCGGGGAAGGTTATCCGGCCGACCTGTATTTCGAGGGTTCCGACCAGTACCGCGGCTGGTTCAACTCATCTTTGATCATCGGTGTTGCGGTGCACGACCGCGCGCCGTACAAGACGGTTCTGTCCCACGGCTTCGTTATGGATGGCAACGGGAATAAGATGTCCAAGTCCCTCGGCAACACGGTTGACCCAATCAAGGTCGTCAACCAGTACGGAGCCGATATCCTGAGACTGTGGGCGACGAGCGTGGACTACCAGTCCGACGTGCGCATCTCCCAGGAAATCATGAAGGGCGTGTCCGAATCTTACCGTAAGATCCGTAACACGGTCAGATTTATGCTGGGGAATTTGAATGACTTCACCGAAGACGATCTCGTGCCTGTGAACGACCTCGCCGCCGTGGACAAGTATATGTTAAGTGAGCTGAATGCGCTGATGGATCTGTATGTCGAAGACATGGATCACTTCGCTTTCGCCGACATGAACAAGAACGTCCTGAACTTCCTGACGAACACGATGTCCGCGTTCTACATGGACTTCACGAAGGATATCCTCTACACTGAAGCGGCTGACAATCTCCGCCGCCGTCAGGTGCAGACGGTCCTGTACTACAGCGTCAAGGTCATCACGAAGCTCATGAGCCCAATCCTCGTCTTCACGACGGAGGAAATCCATGATGTCTTTGAATGTGACAAGGACAAGGCCGAATCCATCTTCCTCGAAGATGCTCCGGTCAAGTTCAATATTGCGAACGAAGACGATGTGCGCGCACTCTTCACGAAGTTCCTGAGCCTGCGCTCCGACGTGATGAAGGCGCTCGAAGATCTGCGTAATGAAAAGGTCATCAAGTCCAATATGGAAGGTCAGGTCACGTTGTGCCTGAAGGATGACTATGCGGACCTCGCGGCTCTGAAGAATGACATGGCCCAGCTGTTTATCGTTGCGGATGTCACGCTGGCTGATGCCAATGATGGTCTGGATGAATACGATACGGCATATATCAAGGCTGAGAAGTTCGAAGGCGCCCAGTGCCCGCGCTGCTGGAACTGGTTCAAGCCGGAAGACCTCAACGAAGATTGTCTGTGTGCACGCTGTTCAGGTGTTGTCAAAACAATCAAAGTCGGGTAGAATAGAATCAGACAAAACAAGGCAGGGAGAAATCTCTGCCTTTCATAGGAAGAAGGTGCGGGATTTGAAAAGATTCCTGACGATGGTGACAGCCTTCCTGCTGGCAGTTGGCATGATCGTGCCGGTCAGCGCGGCTGATGAAGAATCGCCAATTGATCTTTACTCCAAATACGCCTACGCTTTTGATACATCCACGGATCAGGTGTTGGTCAATAAACGGGGGACGGAGAAAATGTATCCGGCCTCGATGACCAAAATCATGACATGCTTGGTCGCGATTGATAACATAGATGATCTTGATACAAAGGTCACGGTTCTGGACACCGATGTGGGTGACCGCTGGCTCGAAGCCAATGCGATGGTGTGTTACTTCGAAGCCGGTGAGGTGATCACCTACCGGGATTTATTGTACGGCGCGCTCTTTAAGTCTGGTGCCGATGCCTGCTTTATCCTTGCCCGGACGCTGTTCGGTGGCGAGGAAGAAATGGCGGAGGCCATGAACGACAAGGCGGAAGAGCTGAATTTGGACAACACGCATTTCACGAATGTGACCGGTCTGCATGATGAGGACCATTATACTACATGCAAAGACATGGCCATCATTCTTCAGAATGCCTACGCCAATAAAACATTCAAAAAAATCTTCACCGATGACGCTTACCGCACATCGGACGGGTATCTCCTGTTTCAGCCCCTCCTCGCAAGGCAGAAGGAGCGCTACGGGCTGGAAGCGAAATACCTGATTGCGATGAAGAGCGGGGTCACGAATGAAGCGAAGAGCTGTCTGGCTTCGGTCGCCACGGCCCAGGGCCGCACGGTGATCATCGTCACCGGGTATGCGACGAAAAACGCCCTCGGCGAGGAAAACGCCAAGAGCGGTGTGGCCTTCCGGGACGCAGTCAATCTCTCGGATTACTTCAACGAATCGATGCATCTTGTGAAGATTGCGGAAGATGATGAAGTGGTCAAGAAGTATTATGTGCTTTACTCCGATGTGCCGGAGTACAAACAAACGGCGCAGACGGATGTCGAAGTGTTTGCGGATGACAGCTATGAGGAGGAAGACCTCAAACGGGTTGTGGATGACGACCGGTTATTACCAATCCTGACGGCCCCGATGGACAAGGGGCAGACGATCGGCACGCTGATCCTGAAAACGAAGGATGGCGCGGTGCTCGCCAAATCACCGCTCACGACCACCAGAGCGCTGAAGTTCTCGAACAAGCGCTATATGATCACGATGGCCATTTTCATCCTCGTGGGTCTGCTGGTGTTCCTGATCATTTGGAAAATTCTTATTCATATCAACGTCGTGCACAAACGACGCAAACGCCGCCGGCAGATGAGACGCGAAGCCAAACGCCGCGCCCGCCGGAGAAGACGGTAAAGGAAAAGGGCTATCTCACACGGAGATAGCCCTTTTGGATTACTGTTCGTCAATACCTCTGTATTCCATAAAACGGTCGATGCTGTAGCCAATCAGGCGCAGCGCCAGGACGCTCACGACCATGATGCACATCCAGATTGGCCATGTTTTGCGGACGAGCCCGATGACGATCTCAATCGCGCCGACCACGTAACCGACGATCGTCAGGTTGTCCATCCACTTATGACGTTCAAGACCTTGCATGTTCTCACCTCAGACGATAGTATAACGGATTATGCCGATGAGCGCAAATTTTTTGTGACTGTGTTTCATCCGGAACATGGTCAGGCCCCCAAATATGAACACCCGTTTCAAAAACAAACCCCGGGCGTTTTCTTTGGTGAGGGGCGGTGTTATAATGGTGCAGGAAAGAGGTGAGGGAGGATGATGGGATTCTCACGGTGCCTGGCAGGATATGCCTGCACCTACAAAGCATCCGACAACCTGAATACGCTGATCCACGATTATTGCGCAGATCATGACGTTGTGCTCGTGTGCCCGGAGTGCGAGGGCGGTCTGTCCGTTCCGCGCGATCCGAGTGAAATCGTCAGCCGGACGCCACTGTGCGTCATGAGTGACCACGGGCGTGATGTGACACAAGAGTACGTGGACGGCTCAAAAAAATGTCTGGAGGCGTTCAAAGCGCACGGGGTGACGACGTGTGTGCTGAAATCACGTTCGCCTTCATGCGGGCGCAATCAGGTGTATGACGGCACATTTTCCCATCAGCTCATCAAGGGCCACGGCGTCTTTGCCGGGATGTGTCTGGACGCGGGCATTGAGGTGCTCACCGAAGAAGAAGTGACAGAGGAGGAAGTCAAAACATGGGACATGTATTTAAAATGAAGCCGGTGCTTCACGATAAAATCTGGGGCGGTACGAAGCTGCGTGAAGCGTTCGGGTATGAACTCCCGAGTGAAACGACAGGGGAGGCCTGGGTCATCAGCGCCCATCCGAACGGAGACTGTGAAATTGCGGACGGTGAATTCGCCGGCAAAACTCTCAGCCAGCTCTACGCAGAGCGCCGTGATTTGTTCGGGAATATTGACAATCCGGTGTTCCCGCTGATGGTCAAGTTCATCGATGCGTCCGACAATTTGTCGGTGCAGGTGCATCCGGACGATGCTTACGCGGCCGAACATGAAAACTCCCTCGGGAAAACCGAGTCGTGGTATGTGCTCGGGGCGGATGAGAGAGCTTCTCTCGTCATGGGCCACAATGCCAAAACACGCGAAGAACTCGCCGACTATATCAAGAGAGATGACTATGATCATCTGCTCAACACCATCAAGGTCAACGAAGGGGATTTCTTCTACATCCCGTCCGGCACGCTGCATGCGATTGGCGCCGGCTGTCTCATTTACGAGGCCCAGCAGTCTTCTGACATCACGTACCGGGTGTATGACTACCACCGCAAGGACGCTCAGGGCAACGAGCGTGAGCTCCATGTTCAGCAGTCCATTGACGTGACCACGGTGCCGGCCGCACCGGTCGGGCAGGACGTCTTCGTCAACACCAAGCTCGACCACGGTTCAAAAACACGTTATCTTGAATGTGAATACCTCGCGGTGGACAAGTACCGCATCGGCGGGTTCAATGAACTCACCATGGACAAACCGTTCGCGATGATTTCGGTCATCGCCGGCGAAGGCACACTCGGTGGGATGGACGTCAAACGCGGCGACAACCTCCTGGTGTGCAGCGACGTGGATGTGCTCGCATGTGACGGTGGTTTTGACTTTATGATGTGCACACTTTAAACACAAAAAGCGGGTCACACCCCGCTTTTTTATTGTGCCTGCAGGAACGATTTTCTGAAGCGCATATACATATACAATGCCAGTACGGCGGAAACAACTTCCGCAAACGGCGTGGCCCACACAATTCCTGTGATGCCAATCAGAGATGAGAAAATCATCATCGACGGGATATCGATAATACCTTTCCGGCAAATCGAAAGCAGGAAGGCCTGGAGCCGGTGACCGGCGGCCTGGAAGACGGTCGAAAACATATAACTCATCGTGCACAGCGGCGCCGCAAAGGCAATGATCCGCAGAATCATCGTCCCGTAGTGAATCGAGTCCGCATCATCGATAAAGAACCCGATGATTGCCGGCGCAAAGACGTAGAATACGCCCAGACACGCAAAGCCAAAGATCAGGATGCACGTCAAGGTGTACCGGGTAATCGCAAACAGGCGTTTGGGATTTTTCGCCCCGTACGCATAACCCAGGAGCGGCAGAACGCCTTGGGTCATGCCCATGCAGGTGTTGAAACAGAACGTGTTGATCTTCTTCGCCACGCCCATACCCGACACGGCCGCAGTGCCGTAGCCGGCCACAAGTGCATTGGCAACGATGTTGGAAACCATCGCGAGCGTCGTCTGCAACATCGCCGGCAGGCCGACGAAAAGGACATCCGTCGCAATCTCATCATCCACCCGGATGTCTTTCGGGTTGGTGGTGATGATGGCGGAGTCTTTCCGGCGGTGCATCAGGATGAGGAAATACACAAACGCACATGTGTTCGAGAGCGCCGTCGCAATGGCTGCGCCCGTGACTTCCATGCCCGATGGTAAAATCACAAACATAAACAGCGGATCGAGGATGATGTTGAGCACGCCGCCCATGCTCATCCCGAAGCCGGCTTCCTTCGATGCCCCGAGGGAGCGTACGAGATGCCCGCAAAGCGTATTGCCCACGGTCGGAATCGCCCCGAGAATCATCGTATAAAAGATATAGTCGTACACATACTTGTAGGACTGCGCGTCACCGCCGACCCACATGATGATCTTCGGCCGGAAGAGAATCATGACCATCATATACAGCACAGCAGCCAGAAGCCCGCCGTAAAGCGAGAACGCAAACACATGCCGGGCACGCTCCGTTTTGCCGGCGCCGAGCGAGCGGGAAATAACCGCCGAGCCACCCACGCCGAACAGGTTGGCCAGGGCCGCCATCAGGATGAAAATCGGAAAACATACGCCGAGCGCCGCGACCATCGCCGCATTGCCTGTCCGTCCGACATACCATGTATCCGCAAAGTTATAAATAATATTGATGAGCTGGGTGATGATGCTCGGGAGGGCCATGGCCCACACGGCCTTATGCACCGGTGCACTCGCAAAGATTTCTTTCGCGTCATGCTTCGCCATAATCTTTTGCCTCCTTCAGCCAGTTATCGTCATCGAGCCGGACACACATGTACGCAAGAAGTTCATGCATGCGTTGTCTCTCCTCATCACTCATGTTTTCAGTCAGAAACCGGGACCAGCCGTCACGGATGCTTTCAAACGTGTTTCTCCGGTCCCTGGCTTTCTGTGTGAGGGTGACGGTGTTGAACCGGCGGTTCGTCTGTGATTTTTGAATCGTCAGGTAACCTGCCTCTTCAAGCGTGCGCAGACTCCGGGTGATCATGGCTTTATCCATGTCCATGTGCCGGGCAATCTGATCCTGCGAATAGTCCGGGTGGTGATAGAGGACGTGGAGGATAATGACCCCTGTGGATGTGAGCCCGTACGGCTTGAGACAGGCGTTGAGATAAATTTGGTTTTTACGGTAGAGCCGGGAAATCATCTGGCCCAGGGATTGTGTATGCATAAGTCGCCTTCTTTCATTGTTGACATGTCAATTATATATCTGATTAATGGGAAGTCAAGACATAAAAATGAACACGCATGGCGTGTTCATTGAATCTTGAATGTGGTGTTGTCCCGGACAGGTATAAGCAGACGTGTGCCTTCCGGGGCAGGAAATTCATTCTTTAGTTTTTGCGCTGTGCTATAATCTCCGAACCAATGGATGGGCAGGAGATTTAGCGCCTGCACGTGGTCCGTGAAATACCGCAGACCTTCGAGCCAGAAGCCGTCCTGACGTGGGTCGGCGACGACCATTGCCAGATCCACGGACTGAGGCAGACTGTCAATTTCCCGGCGGTAGGTTTCTTTTTGCCAGAAGTTGTCTTTCTCCGGTTCACCCTCCCAGCGCCAGTCGTTCAAATCCCCGGCGAAATAGATCAGATACCCGTCGGCTTTGACGAGACAGGCCACGCCTTCATCGGTGGAGAAGAGGGTGGTGATGTCGAGACCGTTCACCCCACGCGTTTCGTGGGGCGCCATGGTGATATGGGGCCGGGGTGTAGTGATGTCACCGGAAAGGACATACGTGATGTCCGGGTGATTGAGGTTGAAAATCTGCCCGCTGTAGTGATCCTCATGCGCATGGGATGCCAGCACGGTGAGCGGTTTGTCCGGATTCAGGGTGATGTGACTTGTGGTCGCATCAAAGAGTAAAAGATGATGATCCGTTTCCACCAGCACACACGAATGGGTAATCAGAGTGACTTTAAAACTCATACGTTTCGCTCTCGTGGGTCGGCACGAGCACTTTGTCTTTCGCGTCTTCTCTGGAAGCGAGCCAGCTCTTCAGGCGCGCTGACATGTCATACTTGCCGAACCAGTGGATTGGCAGGATATGATCCGCATCAGCTTTCTGCAGGAAGTAGTCGAGGCCGTTGAAACTCATCGATTTCAAACGCGGGTCGACGACCACGCATGCGAGGTCGAGGTGCATGCCTTCGAGTTTGTCCACCTGGGCGCGGTAGCTCATCATCGTGCGGTGGTCCGCCGGGTTGTTGGCTTTATTGGACTTGATCAGTTCGATGAGCTTGTCGCCTTTCATCTTCTGGGTGTTCCCGCGGCCGTCATCGACGGTGTAGATGAGGTTCGGGTTGATGTTTTTCAGGTTGGCATCTTCCCGGCGCCAGTCGTTCAGGTCACCGGCAAAGTAAATCGTTTTGCCTTCGGCTTCGACAATGTACGCCACGCCAGCATCATTGGACGGCAGGGTGGTGACTTTGACATCGCCAATCGTTGTCGTTTCGCCCGGGCCCATCGCCGTGACAATGCTCGACGGGAATTCGACCGGGATATCATTGGAAATAATGTAGTGCTTGTCCGGGTGCTCGATATCGAAGATGTCTTCGCTGAAGTGGTCTTCATGTCCGTGGGAAACGAAGATCAGGAGCGGAACATCGTCATACACACCGAAATCATCCCCGTCAAACGTATAGTCAAACAGGAACGAATGCTTGTCGAGTTCCACAAGGACGGCGGAGTGGGTGATCAAGGTCACGTCAAACATATGCGTTTCCTCCTGATTCAAAAAAGAACAGCCCGGGGGCTATTCTTCTTCATCTCCGTCATCGTAGTTGGCAACGTTGTGATAAACCTTGTCGACATCTTCCGCATCGTCGAGAAGGGACATGAGACGTTCGAACATCGCCATGTCTTCGCCTTCGAGTTCGACTGTTTCCTGCGGCGTGGTCTGGATGTCATCCACGTCGAATTCTACGTCAGGTTTTGCGGCTTCGATAGCCGTCTTGATCGCATTGAAATCAGTCGGCTCACCGATGATTTTGATGCTGCCGTCTTCCAGCGTTTCGATATCCTGTGCATCGACATCACCCATGACAAGTGCTTCAAGTGCTTCTTCGTCAGTCATCCCCTTGAAGATGATGACAGCGTTTTTATTGTACTGGAAGCTGACACTGCCTTCAGCGCCGAGTTTACTCTTGGCTTTCGTGAAGGCCGGACGTACCTGGGAAATGGTACGGTTGACGTTATCCGTCAGACATTCAACGATGAGCGTGGAACCGCCCGGACCGAAACCTTCGAACGTCTTGGTTTCATAGTCTTCCGTTGCACCACTCTTGACTTTGTCGATGGCGCGCTTGATGACGTCCCCGGGGACCTGTTCCTTTTTCGCTTTATCAATAAGATGACGCAGGGTCAGATTGGCTTCCGGTTCAGGGCCACCTGACTTTGCGGCTAAATAGATTTCTTTGCCATAGTAAGAATACAGCTTTGTCTTCTTTGCGGCTGTTTTGGCCATTGCGGCTTTTCTGACTTCGTGAGCTCTGCCCATTGGTTGATCCTCCTTGTTTAATTTTGTTTTGAACGTTGGTATTATACTGTTTTCGGGTGCCTGTTTCAATATGCAACTTTCAAATTCGTCTGTCTGAAACGGGATTTTTACTTTCACGAAAAGGCATGTTCGGTTATCATAAGGATGAAAGGGACAAATGCATGAAAAAAGTACTGATTGTGGGCGGCGGCGCATCCGGAATGTTTTGCGCTGTCCGTCTGAAGGAATATAACCCGTCGTGTGATGTCACGGTGCTGGAAGCCGCGGCGTCACCGATGAAGAAGCTGCTCGTCACGGGCAGCGGGCGCTGCAACCTGTCGCACCGGCCAATGAAGATGAACCGCTATGACGGGGATATCACGCCGGTTGTGAGCCGGATCATCAAAGACTTTGATATGGAAGAGGAAATGGCCAAAGAAGGCCTGGCCGTGAAGTGGCTGGGGGATTTGATGTATCCGATGAGTGAACAGGCGCGCAGTGTGAAAGATGTGCTGTCAGAGCGGGCTGAAACGCTCGGTGTGCGTGTTCTCACCGACATGTTTGTGCGCCTGGTGTATGACGACAACGGTTTGAAACTGGACACACAAAAAGGCGTGTTGGATGCCGATGCGGTGGTGCTCGCCATGGGCACCCGTGCCGGCGGTCAGTCGGGGACGCATGACAGAGAGGACATCATCAGGGATCTGAACCTGCCGGTGAGGGCGTATGAACCGATGCTGGCGGGGATGAAGACGAAGGTGCGCAAAGCCTGGAAAGGCATCCGGGTCAAGGGCGTGTTCACCCTGACACATCAAAACAAAACCCTCGCCTCCGAAGAAGGGGAACTGCTCTTCGCCGAAGACGGGGTAAGCGGGATTGCGGTGATGAACCTGTCGCGTGATTATGTGCCGGGATGCACATTGCATCTGGATCTGGCCCCGTCCAAAAGCGCAGATGATTTGCGGACGATGATCCGGACATCGCCTTTGGACAACCCGCTGACAGGCATCCTGCCGGAGAGAATGGCGAAGGATTTGGCCGGGGAGAAAGATCCGGCAGCCTTGATTAAAAAAATGACATTTGATATCACCGGCCTGCGGGATGCGCGCTTTGCGCAGGCGGAAAAGGGCGGCGTGCGTGTGCGGGCTCTGACAGATGACCTGGAATCCCGCGCCCATCCGGGCTTGTATGTGATCGGGGAAATGTTGAATGTCACGGGCGTGTGCGGCGGCTACAACCTGCACTTTGCATTTGCGAGTGCGGACCATGTCGCCCGGGCCCTCGGGGAGGCTTTATGATGTGGAGAATGGATAATCTCCGGATGAAACCGGGGGATGAGGATTATGCCGGGGCGGTGAGCCAGAAGCTCAATATCCCCAAACGTTTTCTGAGTGATGTGACTTTACTGAGACGTTCGGTGGATGCCCGCAAGGCGCGGGTGCATCTCAATGTCTCTGTCGCTTTTGCGGCTGAAGGCTATGATTCTGTGTTAAAGAAAGATAAGAGTGTCCGGCCGTATACGCCGTATGTGTACACCTGGCCGCCGCAGTCCGACCGCAAAGTCGTGGTCGTCGGCGATGGTCCGGCGGGGATGTTTTGCGCTTATGTGCTGGCGAAAAGCGGGGTGGATGTGACCGTGGTCGAACGCGGCCGGAAGGTCGAAGAGCGTGTGCACGATGTGAACCGGCTGATGCACGGGGCCGTGCTGAACAGTGAATCCAACATCGCCTTCGGGGAAGGCGGGGCCGGGACATTTTCCGACGGGAAGCTGACGACCGGGACGAAAAACCCGCGCATCCGCTTTGTGCTCGACACGTATATCACGCACGGAGCGCCGAAGGACATCGGTTATGACGCCTTGCCGCATATTGGTACGGACAAACTGCGTGAGGTCATGGCGAACATGCGTCACACTATGGAAGAAGACGGCGTGCATTTTATGTTCGGCACCCGTTTTGTGGATTTCACCGATCATGAGGTCATTGTGGAACAGGGCGGCGAAGAGACGCGTCTGTCCTGTGATGATGTCGTGCTGGCGCTCGGGCACTCGGCCCGGGACACGTATGAAACGCTGGCCGGACATATGAGCGTCGTGCCGAAGAGTTTTGCGGTCGGGGTGCGCCTCGAACAAAAACAGTCTCTCATCAATCAGATCCAGTACAAAAAAGATGCCCGCAACCCGCATCTGGGCGCAGCGCCGTTCAAACTCACGGCCCGCACGTCCACGGGGCGCGGGGTATACACCTTCTGCATGTGCCCGGGCGGCACGGTGGTACCGTCCACCACACAGGCGGGGGAAATCGTGGTCAACGGGATGAGTGAACATGCCCGTGATGCAGAAAATGCGAACAGCGCCATTTTGGTGCAGGTCACCCCGGAGGATTATCCGGAAGGGCCGCTCGGGGGTCTCAGCTTCCAGAAAGAGCTGGAAGATAAAGCCTGGGCGCTTGGCGGGGGCGGGTTCAAAGCCCCGGTCCAAAGATGCATTGATTATATGGAAGGGCGGAGCACAGAGGCCCTCGGGGATGTGCGTCCGAGTTATTTGCCGGGATGGACGTTCGCGGATCTCAACGACATCTTTCCGGAGGACATCAACCAAAGCCTGAAAGAAGGCCTTGAACATATGGGACAGGTCATGCCGGGTCTGATTGATGACAATACACTTTTAACGGGCGTGGAGTCCCGCAGCAGTGCCCCTGTACGCTTTGTGCGGGGAAAAGACATGTGCGCCGAAGGCTATGACTGGGTGTACCCGATTGGCGAAGGGGCCGGTTACAGCGGCGGCATTATGAGCAGCGCCGTGGACGGGATTCTATGTGCCGAAAAGATTCTGGAGAAGGGAGATTAAGCCATGAGTGATATGATTGTGTTCAAAAACGTCACCAAAACCTATCAGATGGGGGAAACGCTCATCAAAGCCAATGACGGCGTCAACTTCACAGTCGCCCCGGGCGAGTTCACAATCATTGTCGGGGCGTCCGGCGCCGGCAAGACCACGGTGCTCAACCTGCTTGGCGGGATGGACACACCGACCTCGGGGTCCATCATCGTGGATGACGAAAACATTGCCCGTTTCAACGAGCGTCAGCTCACACGTTACCGTCGCGATGACATTGGCTTCGTCTTCCAGTTTTACAACCTGGTGCAGAATCTGACGGCTTTGGAAAACGTGGAACTGGCAACGCAGATTTCCGCCAACCCCCTGGATCCTTTGGAAATCCTCGACCGCGTGGGTCTGTTGGACAGGAAGGATAACTTTCCGTCCCAGCTCTCCGGCGGTGAACAACAGCGTGTGGCCATTGCGCGCGCGATTGCCAAAAACCCGAAACTGCTTTTATGCGACGAACCGACCGGGGCCCTTGACTACAACACCGGGAAATCTATTCTCAAACTTCTGCGGGACATGTGCGACCACTATCATATGACGGTGCTTGTGATCACCCACAATAAGGCGCTCTCACCGATGGCTGATCAGGTGATTGCGCTGCGCAGCGGGAAGGTCGTGGACGTGACATACAACGAACATCCGCAGGACATCGATACGATTGAGTGGTAATCATGAAAAACAGATTCTGGAAGGCCGCCCTGAAAAGCATCAGCCACTCCAAGGGTCGCTTTCTTTCTATTTTCATGATCATTTTCCTCGGCTCGTCTTTGTTTGCGGGACTCAGGGAATCCCCCGCCGCCATGCGGAACACGGCCGATCAGTATTTGAAGGCGCAGAACTATGCGGACCTGACATATGTGGTGTCTTTGGGCCTCACCGATGAGGATGTCGGCCGGGTCAAACAAATTGACGGGGTCACCGGGGTCAGCGCCGGCTATCAGGCCGATGCCCGCTTCCTTTATGACAAAGGCTATTACGGGGTGACGCTTTACGCACAGGATCACTATGATGATGATATGTTCAATAAGCCTTATGTGCTTGAAGGCAAGATGCCGGAAGGGGCACAGGACGCTTTGATTGACAATGCGATTGCGGAGGACTTCACGCTGAAGCCCGGGGATGAACTCACACTGTCCAATGACTTCGGTAAGAAGACGTATACGATTTGCGGGATTTGCGATGATGTGCGGGCCATTTCAGCGATGGACCGGGGCACGAACAGTCTCGGGGACGGGCGCAACTACGGCTTTGTCCAGCTCACCAACGAAGGTATCAAAGGCCTGGCGGTGGATGAAGACCTGTATGACCTGCGCGATGAATCCGTACTTTACACGAGCCTTCTCGTCGGCGTGGAAGGGACAGAGGACCTGAACGTTTTTACGGATGCTTATGACGATGCAATCAGCGACGTGCACACCCGCATTGATGCGGACTTGTCGTCATCGATGGATGACTTGTATGAAACCCTGGTGAAAGACGCAGACGATCAGCTCAGCGAAGCGCAGGAAAAATATGAAGACGCCAAAGCTGAGTATGAGGACGCCAGGGACAATTTCGAAAGCGAAATAAATGACGCCCGCCTGCAGCTCATCAAGGCCAAAATCAAACTCAACGAACAAAAAACAACATACTACAAAAACCTGGAAAAACTCCAGGACGGCAATCAGGACTACGCCTCCTCGCTCTCTCAGCTCCAAAGCGCTTTGGATGACTTAAGAGAGTCGATGAACAGTTATGTCACGGCTTCATCCACGATGGATCCGGAGACGGCCTCGTTGTCCCTGACCGCATTAAACAAAGATATTGCGACCGTGGCAGCGTATATCGAAGCCACGCAGACTTTGCTGGAAAACCAGAATACCATTGAGGCCGCCAGGCTCAAACTCGACAAAGCCGAGGTGGAACTGGAGACGCAGGAAGCGAAACTGGATCAGGCGGAGATTGAAGGCACGGTGGAATTCAACGAAGCCGAAGACAAGCTCACGAATGCCAAAGCTAAAATCAAAAAGGCCCAGGCGGCGGTGGATGACATCCCGAAAGGGCAGGTGTACCTGTTGGGTGTGGATGAAAATGTCGGGTTGACCTACTTCAAATCCAACGTCACAGCCATCACGTCCATTGCCCGGGTGTTCCCGTGGATCTTCTTCCTCGTGGCGGCGCTTGTGTCGCTCACGGCGATGACGCGGATGGTCGAAGAACAACGCGGCTACTGCGGGGTGCTGAGAGCCCTTGGCTACTCGAAAGCCAAAGTCGTCTCCCAGTATGTGGTGTATGCCCTGCTGGCAACACTGACGGCAGCTGTCATTGGTATGATTCTCGGGGTAAAATTTTTCCCGGCCATTATTATTTATTTATATTGTGATATGGCCTTCACCCTCCACCATGTGACTGTCATCACCCTGACTGTCAGCACAGCCATCCTGACGATTCTTGTCTCGGCCGGGGTGACGACCGGGGCGAGTCTCTCGGTATGCCTGTCGGAGCTCACGCATATGCCTTCGGTGCTTATGCGGCCGAAAGCGCCGAAAAATGGCCAGCGTATTTTACTGGAACGTATTGGTATTATATGGCGGCATTTGTCGTTCAGCCGCAAGGTCACGATGCGCAACATCTTCCGCTACAAGCGCCGGTTTTTGATGTCGGTGATCGGGATTGCGGGCTGTGCGGGGCTGATCGTTGTCGGCTTCGGCATCAAGGGCTCGGTCACGACCGGTCCGCTTCAGTACGGCGGTGTGTTCGCTTATGACGCTTTGGTCCACCTGGCCAAAGAGTATGACTATGACAAGGGTGAAGACCTTGTTAATAAAATCGAAGACCTTGAAGGGGTGACGGGATGCATGGCCATCTCCTCCCAGCTGGTGGAAATCGAGAAGGGCAAGGTATCGCTCGACGGGTATGTGAATGTGTACACCCAGAATGCAACAATCAACGACTACATCACGATGACTTCGCTCAAGGGCAAGGACATCACCCCGGATGATGACGGGGTTGTGCTCACGCAGAAAGCCGCGGAGATGATGGATGCAGAGGCGGGGGACACCATCGACCTGGTCATTGACAACGACACGTGGTCAGTGAAGGTGAGCGCGGTGATGAAAAACTACACCGGGCATTATGTGTATATGTCGCGCGACTTTTACGAAGACCTCACCGGTGATGGGTTCGAAGCGAACAGTTTGTTTGTGAATATGAACAAGGTCACGAAGAAAACAAAGGGCGTGCTGGAGAACGCACTTAATGCGGACAACCTCGGCAGTGTGGAATACACATCGGGCATGAGCATGGACTTTGTGGCACGGATGGAATCGCTCAATATGATCATCGGCATTCTCACCGGCTTTGCGGCCGTGCTGTCGTTCGTTGTGCTTTACAACCTCACGACGATTAATGTCGGGGAGCGGGAACGGGAAATCGCAACGGTCAAAGTGCTCGGCTTCTTCCGCCGGGAGTACTATGATTACATCTTCCGCGAGAACATGTTTCTCTCGGTGATCGGGGGTCTTGCGGGGTGCCTTTTGGGCAAGGCAATTCACCTGTTTATCATCCGCACGGTGGAGTTTGAGTCGGCGGTGTTTATCCGCACGCTCGATCCGCATTACTATTTGTATGCCTTTGTGATGACGATGTTGTTCACGTATGTGATTGACCTTTTGATGCGGCCAATTTTACGGCGCGTGGACATGGTGGAAAGTCTGAAGGCCATTGAATAGGGGATGATGTCTGAAAATGTGGTCGATTTTTCGGAATTTCACGAAATTTGACCACACTTTCATCAGATTTATAAAAAACAGGCCTAAAAAGGTTGACTAACAGGAGTGTTTCATTATAATTGATTTATAATTATTGAAGAGAGAGGGAATTATTATGAAAATGAAAAAGGCGATTGCGATTTTCGCTTGTGCCGCCATGCTGGCGGGGTGCGGAGGCACTTCGACATCCAGCTCCGGTTCCAGTGAAGACCTGAGCTCACCGAAGTTCGCGTTCATCGGGCCTCTGTCCGGTGCAGCGTCCCAGTACGGCACAGCCGTTAAAAACGCGCTCGAACTTGGTATCAAAAATTACAACGAAGCCAATGGCACGAACATCACGGCCGTTTACTACGACGACCAGTCCGATGCCACGAAGGCTGTCGACGCCTACAACAAGGCTGTCGATGATGACAAGGTGACGGCCATCCTGTCTCCGGTTACGACGGCGCCATGTATCTCTGTCGCTGCCGCATCCCAGACGAACGGCACACCAATCCTGACACCTTCGGGCTCCGGTGATAAGATCACGATGAACGGTGACGAAGCGTACTCCAACGTCTTCCGTATTTGTACGAACGACTCTTATGCCGGCACTTACCTGGCACAGCTGTGCAAGTCCCAGTTCGGTTACAGCAAGGTTGCGACGATCTACAACAAGGACCTCGACTATTCTCAGGGCCTGTTCGACGCATTCGAAGCTGAGTCCAAGAACCAGAATGTTGAAGTTGTATACTCTGACGCATACAACGACAACACAAAAGACTTTTCGACATTCGTGTCCCAAATCAAGTCTTCCGGTTGCGATGCGATCTATCTGCCGGACTATTATGAAACGGTTGTCCAGATTGTGAAACAGATCCGTGACGCTGGCATCGATTTGCCAATCTTCGGCGGTGACGGCTGGGATGGTGTCCTGGGCGTTGAAGGCGTTGACGCTGACAACTTCGAAGGCACTTACTACGTTTCCGGTTTCGACAAAGACGCAACGAGCGGCGCAGCGAAAGAATTCATCGATGCCTACAAAGAAGAATACGACGCAACGCCAAACATGTTCGCAGCCATGGAATACGACGGACTGAAAGTCATGATGCAGGCCATCAATGAAGCCGGCTCGCTTGATTCCACCAAGATTTGTGAAGCACTCGCCAACATCAACTTCTCGTCTGATGACGCATGCTGTGGTGGCTTCACTTATGACGAATACCATAACCCAGTCAAGGAAATGGTCATTGTCACAGTCAAAGACGGCGAATATGTCACTGTCGAAAAGAAATAAGTCTTAACGCACTATACAACTGAATACAATCACGGGAGAGGGCTCCGGTCCTCCCCTTATTTGTATCAGTTCATTCAAAGGGGGAGAAAAGTGTTATGGATTTTCTGAACCAGATCATCAACGGATTGTCAACCGGGAGCGTGTACGCCCTCGTCGCAATCGGGTATACGATGGTGTACGGGATCGGGAAGATGATCAACTTCGCCCATGGTGAAATCATCATGGTCTCGGCGTACATCTCGATGCTGTCGATCAATGCCGGTGTGCCGGTGCCTTTTGCGCTTTTACTGTCCATCGTCCTCACCGCACTGGTCGGGGTCGTGATGGAAAAAGTTGCGTATAAGCCGCTCCGTGGCAAGGGCTCGCTGGAAGTGCTGATCACGGCCATTGGTGTCTCGTACTTGCTGCAGAACGTGTTTATGCTCGTCTTCACGTCGAGTGCGCGCACGTTCCCGTCGATTATGCCGACGGGTTCACTGGAAGTGGGCGGGCTGTCAATCACGTATATCACGTTGATCACACTGATCATCACGGCTCTGTGTACGGCAGGGTTACTGCTGTTCATCAATAAGACAAAAATGGGGAAAGCCATGCGGGCGGTGTCCGAAGACCAGGGTGCGGCTCAGCTCATGGGGATCAACGTGTCCACCACGATTTCGCTGGCCTTTGCGATTGGTTCCGGGATCGGCGCCATCGGCGGGGCCATTTATGGGGCGAAGTATTCCAACATCAATCCGTACATCGGGACGATGCTCGGTATCAAGGCTTTCATCGCGGCCGTCTTCGGCGGCATCGGCAGTGTGCCGGGAGCGATGATCGGCGGTCTGGTGCTCGGCGTGGCGGAGTCTCTGACGATTGCGTATTTGTCGTCAGACTTTTCCGATGCCATTGTCTTCGGCATCCTCATTCTTGTGTTACTCATCAAGCCGGCCGGCTTGTTTGGTAAAAATGTGAGAGAGAAGGTGTAGGGCATGAAGAAGAAAATCATTCGTCAAATCGTCCTCCCGCTGGGCTTTGCAGTTCTGGTTTATGCCATCTTTATGGGCCTGTTTGCGGCCGGGGCGCTCAACTCCTTCTGGCGCGGTGTCCTCATCACCTGCGGCATCAACGTCATTCTTGCAGTGTCATTGAACCTGGCAACGGGTTATTTGGGCCAGCTGACGCTCGGTCATGCCGGCTTTATGTCGGTCGGGGCGTATGTGTCCGCACTTTTATCCCTGTACATGGGCTGGAACTTTGCGACGGTCCTGTTGATCGGCGCTTTATGTGCGGCCGTTGTCGGCCTCATTGTCGGTATTCCGACACTGCGTCTGAAAGGCGACTATTTGTGTATCATCACGCTCGCCTTCAACGAAATCATCCGTGTCATTTTCCTGAACCTCAGCATCACGAACGGGGCGAAGGGGCTCATCGGCATTCCGCGCAAATCCGAATTCTGGGTTGTGTATTTGTGCATGGTCATCACGATTTATGTCGTGTATTCCATCGTGCATTCCCGTCACGGCCGGGCCATCGTGTCCATCCGTGAAGACGACACGGCCTCTGAACTTTCCGGCATCAACATCACGTACTATAAGATTCTGGCGTTCGTTATTTCCGCCTTCTTCGCTGGTCTCGCCGGCGGTCTGTATGCGCACTATATTTCGATTATTGTGCCGAAGACGTTCGACTACAACAAGTCCGTGGAAATTCTCGTTATGGTCGTTCTGGGCGGCATGGGCAACCTGCCGGGCTCGATTATCGCGGCCCTTGCTTTAACGCTCATTCCAAGCCTGCTCATCACCTTCTCGCAGTACAGAATGCTGATTTATGCCATTGTTCTGATTCTGGCGATGCTGCTGAAGCACTCTGACGCGGGTCAGGCGTTCAAGGCCAAACTGACAGAGAAATTCGCGGTGAAACGCAAAAAGAAGGAGGCGCGTTCGTAATGGCTACACCACTTCTTGAAACCAAGGGTCTCGGAATCCAGTTCGGCGGTCTGAAAGCCGTCGACGAATTCAATTTTTCCATTGATGACAACCAGCTTTATGGTCTGATCGGTCCGAACGGGGCCGGCAAAACGACCATCTTTAACTTGCTGACAGGGGTATATCAGCCGACGAGCGGCCAGATTCTTCTCGAAGGCAAATCGCTTTTGGGCATGACCCCGGCAACGATCACGCAGAAGGGCATTGCCCGCACGTTCCAGAACATTCGTTTGTTCAAGGATATGAGCGTCATCGACAACGTCAAGGTCGGTTTGCATCACTCCGATGAATATCCGCTTGTCTCCGCCATCCTGCATACGCCGGATTACTGGCGCGCGGAAGCGGCGATGGACGAAAAGGCCCGTTCGCTTTTACGCGTGTTCGACCTTGAAGACCTGGCGGATGTCAAGGCGTCCAACCTGCCTTACGGCCAGCAGCGCAAACTCGAAATTGCGCGCGCTTTGGCCACGGCGCCAAAACTTCTGCTTCTTGACGAACCGGCGGCCGGGATGAACCCAACGGAAACAGCCGAACTGATGGACACCATCCAGGTCGTCCGTGACAAGTTCGCCATTGCAATCCTGCTCATCGAACACGACATGAAACTCGTCATGGGGATCTGTGAAAAGATCGCCGTCCTGAACTTCGGGACAATGCTGGCGTTCGGCACGCCGGAAGAAATCCAGAATAACCAGGATGTTATTGAAGCCTATCTGGGCTCGGACGAATAGGAGGGATGATTGTGTTATTACAAGTCAAGGACCTCAATGTCCGTTACGGGTCCATTCATGCAATCAAGAACGTCTCGTTTGACGTGGAAGAAGGGGAGATTGTCGCTTTGATCGGCGCCAATGGCGCCGGCAAGACGTCGACGCTCCATGCCATCAGCGGCCTGCTCAAAGGGGTCACGGGGGAAATCGACTTTAACGGGGAAGACATCACCAAGGTCCCGGCGCATAAAATTGTCGGCCGCGGCCTTGTGCAGGTGCCGGAAGGGCGGCGTATTTTCGCCCAGCTCACGGTCGAGGACAACCTCGAAATGGGCGCCTTCCTGCGCAATGACAATAAAATCGGCGACGATATGGAGCGGGTGTATAACCTGTTCCCGCGTCTGAAAGAACGTCAGAATCAGCTTGCCGGCACGCTGTCCGGCGGTGAGCAGCAGATGCTGGCGATGGGGCGCGCGCTGATGAGCAATCCGAAGGTCATCCTTCTGGATGAACCGTCCATGGGGCTTTCACCAATCCTCGTCAACGAAATCTTCCATATCATCACCACCATCAACAAGGAGCGTGGCATGACGGTGCTTCTCGTCGAACAGAACGCTACCAAGGCCCTCCAGATTGCCGACAAGGCCTACGTGCTGGAAAACGGTAAAATTACCGCCTCCGGAACAGCCGCCGAAGTGGCTGCCAATCCGCGGGTGCGGGAAGCCTATCTGGGTTAAGAAGACCGATCACCATCGGTCTTTTTTGATGCCTGACACAAAAATTCTTAATTTTTCACACATTCCAAAAAATACCGATAAAATCATATGTTTCTGCCTAATTCTTAAAAAATTCTTAAGAAAAGTCTGGACAAGAATTTAAGAAGTGTTATAATGCAAATCGTGTTTTGAAGAAAGGAGATAGCAATATGACACAGCAGAACGATTACAAAGTCATGTCCTTATTGCAGGATCAGGTTTTGAAACGCAAAGCCATGTTCATACCGCTTTTCGCAGTGTCTGCCTTCGGACTTGTGGGTTATGCGGCGGCTGACAGAACGGCCCCGGTCATTGCCTCTGACAAGATCCAGGTGCTCTACGGCACGGATCTGACGGCCTCGGACTTCGAGATCACTGACAACAGAGACAGCGCAGACGATATGAATGTTTCCATTGATACAGCATCCTATGACAACAGTCAGCTCGGGACGTATACGGTCACGGTCAATGCGACCGACCGCTTCAACAACTCGACGGAAAAAGACGTTGAGGTTGAAGTCATTGATACCACGGCTCCGGTCATCGCAGCGAAAGACGCTGATGGTTACAGTATTGATGTCGAAGTCGGATCCAGCAGTGATCTGACAGACTACATCACGGCCACGGACAACGTGGACGGCGATGTGTCCAGCTTTATGAGCGCGGATGCAAAACTGGATACGTCCAGGAAGGGCGTCCAGACCATCACGGTTGAGGTGAGCGATAACTCCGGCAACACGGCTGAAAAGACGTTCCAGTTCAACGTCCAGGATACGATTGCGCCGACAATCAAGGCCAAGAAGTCCACGGTCACGCTGAACTACGGTGAGTCCTTTGATGCCTCTGATTATGTCACGACGTCCGACAACAGTGATGAGGATGTTGATGTGACGGTCGACGGCAATGTCAACACGACGAAAATCGGCACATACAAGGTCAACGTCATCGCAACGGATGCCGCCGGCAACAGCTCCAAGAAGACCCTGAAAGTCAAAGTCAAGGACGTGGAAGCGCCGACGCTGAAACTCACGAAGTCCCAGGTGACGATTCTCCAGGGCTCGTCCTTCAGTGCAACAAGCTACATCAAGAGCGCAACCGACAATAAAGACGGTGACGTCACAAGTGATGTCAAAGTGTCCGGTAAGGTCAAAACCGGCACGACCGGCACTTATTATCTGACGTACTCGGTATCCGATGATGCCGGCAATAAGACGTCTGAAACACTCCGCGTCAATGTCGTCACGACCAAGAGCGGTGTGACGGTCAAGAAGGTTGTCACAACGACATCGGGCGGTAAGAAGAAAGTCACGTACAAGAAGGTTAAGACTTCGTCTTCGTCGAGCAGCTCATCGTCGAGCAGCACGACGTCCTCTTCGGGCAACAGCTCCATCGTTTCGGTAGCTCTGTCCAAGGTCGGATGTGCGTACGTATATGGGGCAACGGGCTCCAACGCGTTTGACTGTTCCGGTCTCGCGCAGTACGTCTATGCGAAGTGCGGGAAATCCCTGCCGAGAACGGCTGCTGCACAGTATGCCGCAACGAGCCGTGTGTCTTACTCGAACCTCAAAGCCGGTGACCTGGTGTTCTTCAAGGGTACATCCAGCAAGGGCGGGATCACGCATGTCGCCATCTACATCGGCAACGGCAAGATCGTCCATGCGGCCACACCAAGCCGCGGGGTCATCGTTTCCAGCCTGAGCAGCTCTTACTACCAGAGCCACTACGCTGGCGCAGGTCGTGCGTAAGATTTTCATGAAATGAAAAAGTCGGATCATACCGGCTTTTTCTTTTGGGCCGAAAAAATATTTGGGATGAGAGTAAATCTTAAGGTGTTCTGAATGCGTTTAAGAAGATTCTTAAAAAATTCTTAATCAAAAATATGTGAATATAGCGTCATAAATTGGATTTCTTAAGTTAGAATTCAGAAATTCTATGGACAAATTCTTAAGAAATGATATAATATTTGCGTACTCGGAAGTGAGGAGGAATTTCTTATGAAGCATTCATCTGCTAAAAAAATGGCCAAGACCGCTCTGGTTTCCGGTGTGCTCTCTTGCATGCTGGTGACGGTCGCTGGCTTTACGTATAAAAATCTGAACGCGCCAATCATCGACGTTGATGAAATGAGCGTACTCTACGGGGAAACGCCTGAAGCGACGGATTTCCTGATCACGGACGACGAAGACGACTTCGAAGATTTGAACGTTGTCATCGACCTGTCCAACTTCAATGCTTACGAACTGGCAACGTCCAGTGTTGAAGTCACTGCCACGGATACGGACGGCAATTCTTCCACGAAGACGGTTGCTGTTACGGTTGTCGACAAACAGGCGCCGGCGGTTTATCCGGTTGTCGGTGAAGATAATACGGCTTATGTCAAGCTCGGTGGCGACACGGAACTCGGTAACTATGTCAAAGCCTACGACGATGTCGACGGCGATCTCACAAGCTACATTGAGGCCAGCGACGATCTGGATACGTCCAAGGCCGGCAAACAGACGATCACGCTGAACGTGACGGATAACTCCGGCAACGAAGCCGAAGAAGAATTCACATTCGTTGTGACGGATGATGAATCCCTCCTCAACAAGACGACGGCTACGACGGCAGTCGCAGTGAAGTCTTCCAAGCTCGCTGTTCACTCCGCAAAGAAAGCGAAGAAGGTTGCTTCCACGGCCATCAGCCGCATCGGTTGCAAGTACCGTTCCGGTAAGACGGGTCCTAATGCATTTGACTGCTCCGGTCTGACTTACTACTGCGCTAAGAAAGCCGGCATCTCGATTCCGAGAACGGCCTGTGCTCAGTACAACGCCACGACGCGTGTGTCCAAGTCCAAGCTCCGCGCAGGTGACCTGGTCTTCTTCTCGAACTCTTCGAGCAGCCTTGGTCATGCCGGTGTCTATGTCGGTAACGGTTACTTCGTTCATGCCGCCATCACGAAATACGGCGTCATCAAATCCAAACTCTCCGGCAAGTGGTACAAGAAACACTACGTCGGTGCAGGTCGTATCTAATTCATGAATTATCGAAAAACCGGGGAACCGGTTTTTCTTTTTCCAAATATATTGACTTTGAAAAAACCATTTGATAGGATTGAATAAACCGAAGACGGGGAAGTCAAACGAAGAGCGGGATTCCAGAGAGTCCGCCAAAGCTGGAAGGCGGATATCAGCGCATCGCATAATGGGCCCCTGAGGGAGAAAGGGAAATCACAGTATCTTTCTACGCACGCCGGCGTTATGGCACACATCCTGCAAGGTGGCATTAAACTCAGGTAACACATCTGTCCTTATCATCAAGGGCAGATTTTTATTTTTTTTAGGAAAGGGGAATTCTTATGAAATTCAAACGAACATTTGCGCTTTGTCTCTCGGCGGCCCTGCTGGCAGGGTGCGGCACGTCCGGCTCCTCGTCTTCGTCGTCATCCGCCTCGGGTGAAGTGAAGAAAGTCGGTGTCGTTCAGCTCGTCGACCACACGTCTCTCAACACCATCTACAGCGCATGGGAAGCGCAGATGAAAGAGCTCGGATACACGGATGACACGATGGAACTGACGTTCAAGAACGGGCAGGGTGATACGAACACACTCGCCTCCATCGCCGATACGTTTGCAGGGATGGATCTTGATGCGGTTGTGGCCATCGCCACTCCGGCGGCGCAGTCCGTGGCCAAGCTCGCCGATGACACGCCGGTCATTTTCGCAGCCGTCTCCGATCCGGTCGGGGCGGAACTGACAAGCTCGCTCGATGCGCCGGACAAAAATATCACCGGCACATGCGATGAAGTTCAGGTGGACCAGATCCTCGAAACAGCCCTGGAAGTTTGTCCGGACACCAAGACGGTCGGCCTTCTCTACAACAAGGGTGAAACGAACTCCGTCACAAACATCAAGAACGCCATCAGCTATCTGGAAGAAAAAGGCATTGACTATGTCGAAACGACGATCACAGCCACGAACGAAGTGCAGAGTGCGGTCGATACGCTGACAGCGAAATGCGATATCATCTTCTCACCGAATGACAACACGGTCGCTTCGGCGATGAGTGCGGCAGGTCAGAGAGCAACCAAGGCCGGTGTGCCGTTCTTCACAGGGGCGGACTCCATGGTCCAGGACGGCGGTTTTATGACCGTCGGCATCGACTATGAAGAGCTTGGCAAGGAAACAGCCAATATGACCGATGAAGTGCTCAAGGGCACGTCGGTCAGTGATTTACCGGTCAAAGTGTTCAAGGACGATCTGAATATCTATGTCAATAAAGACGTTCTCTCTCAGCTCGGACTCACATTGCCGGATGACATCAAAAACAACGAGAAACTGATTGAAATGTAGATTTGAAACGCAAGGAGGGGTTTTATGAACGCGACAGTGATCCTGGGTGCGCTGGAACTGGGCGGCATTCTGTCACTTCTGGCGCTGGGGCTGTTCATCAGCTTCCAGGTGCTCAATATTCCTGACCTCACGGTGGACGGTTCGTTCACGACGGGATGTGCGGTGAGCGCGATTGTGACCGTGGCCGGTTCGCCGGTGCTCGGGGTGGTCATGGGCTTTGCGGTCGGGTGCCTGGCAGGCATGATGACCGGCATCCTGATCACTAAATTCAAAATCAATGATATTCTGGCCGGGATTCTGACGCAGACGTCGCTGTATTCCATCAACCTGCGCATCATGCATCAGACGCCGAATATTGCCCTTCTGAACCATGTCACGATTTTCACGGGCTTTGAAAAGTACGAACCGTACGACAAACTCCCGATCATTTATGCTTTGGTCATCATTGTGGTCATCGCGCTGGAATACTTCCTCAAAACCCAGCTTGGCCTCTCACTCAGAGCCTGCGGGGACAATGAGGACATGGTCCGGGCGTCGTCGATTGACACGGACAAAATGAAAATCATCGGTCTGGCCCTGGCCAACGGGCTCGTCGGTCTTTCCGGCGCCCTCTACACCCAGCAACAGTCTTATGCGGACATTACGGCCGGCATCGGGATGATGGTCATCGGTCTGGCGTCCATCATCATCGGGCTCACCTTTATCCGCTCTGACCGCATTGCGGTGCGGCTTGTGGCGACGGTCATCGGGGCCATCTTCTACCGCTTCGTGCTGACGATTGCGCTTCAGATCGGCTTGCCGTCGGGGGATTTGAAACTCTTGTCCGCGGCGATTGTCATCGTGGCGATTGCCTTCCCGACACTCAAGAGAAGGGGGAAGAAAAATGCTTGACGTCCAGAATTTGTCCGTGGTGTTTTCTCCGGACACGATCACCGAAAAGCGTGCCCTTGACGGCGTGAGCTTCCACCTCGATGAGGGCGACTTCGTCACCATTATCGGCTCCAACGGGGCCGGGAAATCGACCTTGTTTCAGGCCGTTGCCGGGGCTGTCCAGGCCACCGAAGGGACGATTGTTCTTGACGGGACGGATGTGACGAACCAGAAGGAATATGTCCGCTCCCGCGGTATCGGCCGTTTGTTTCAGGACCCGCTCAAAGGCACCGCCCCGTCCATGACGATTGAGGAAAACCTCACCCTCGCATGGTCGCGCGGGAAACACTACTCTTTGCGCAAACTGCGCAAAAGCGACCGGGAAATCTTTATCGAAAAGCTGAAAGAACTCGGCCTTGGTCTTGAAGAGAGGCTCGATACAAAAGTCGGCACGCTTTCCGGCGGGCAGCGTCAGGCGCTGACGCTTCTGATGGCTACCATCGTCACACCGAAGTTATTGTTGCTCGATGAACACACGGCGGCGCTTGATCCGGCGACCTCGGCCAAGGTGCTCGAACTCTCGGACCGCATCGCCAAAACCCATCACATCACGACGATGATGATCACCCATAATATGGAAGATGCCCTTGCATACGGCAACCGCACCTTCATCATGAACGAAGGGAAAATCATCGCCGACATCAAAGGCGCACAGCGTGAAAATATGAGTGTGGAGGATTTGATCAAAGTGTTCTCCGAAAGCTCTGCGGCCATCAGCGACCGCATGGCGCTCAGATAATCCAACATACGAAAAGGGAGATTCACGTCTGGAATCTCCCTTGTTTTTGTTTACAAGGCGTCATGGCGCAGGCAGTCATACACGTCTTTCGTGGCTTCACAGTCAGATAAAGCGCGGTGGGCGTGGGAATTGACAATGCCGTAGTGGGCGGTGACGTTGGCGAGCTTGTAGGAGTCGAGGCGGATGGTCCTGCGGGCGAGCAGGAGCACGTCCACAAAGTCGTTCTTCAATGGCATCCCGAGCTCTTCAAGAAAGCCGTCATATAAGAAGTTGACGTCAAAGTTGACGTTGTAGCCGAGAATCAGGTCATTTCCCAGAAACGCCTGGAAGCGCATGAGCACGCTGAATGTGTCATCCGCCTCCTCCAGCATCGAATTGGTGATGCCGGTGAGACTGGTGATAAAACGGCTGACGTAAAATCCGTCCGCATCCGCCGGGGGCTGAATGAGCTCGTCAAAGCTGTCGGTAATGACGTGGTCACGCACCTTGACAGCGCCGATTTCAATGATATGGCATGACGAGGGCGACAGGCCGGTCGTTTCGATGTCGAGCAGGGTGTAATCTTTTGGCCAGCCCAAGAGGCTCTTGCCTTTGTATGTCCTAAAGTTCTTTTTCATGAAAAAATCATACCACGGGGTGAAAGATTTGTGAAGGCCACAAGGGCATGCTAGAATAGGGGTGAACGGAGGGACTGTTTTATGATGAAAAGATTATGCGTGCTTTTGACGGCTCTGTGCATGATGGCGGTTATGGTCATGCCGGTTGAAGCGAAAAACAACGGGAAAATTATTTGTATCGATGCCGGCCACCAGCTCCGGGGCGACTCTTCGAAAGAGCCGATCGCGCCGGGGGCGAAAAAGAAAAAGGCCAAGGTTACGACCGGATGCACGGGTTATGTGACGGGCAACACGGAATCATCCATCAACCTCAAAATCGCCAAAGAGCTTCAGAAAGAACTGAAGAAAAGAGGCTACACGGTTGTGATGTGCCGCACCAAGCAAAAGGTGAATATTTCCAATTCCCAGCGGGCCAAGATTGCCAATAAGGCCAAGGCGGATGCGTTTATCCGCATTCACTGTGATTCGGCCACAAGCCACAAGGCCAAAGGGGCCAGCGCTCTGGCACCGGCCACGGGCAATAAGTATTTGTCCAAGAAAGTGGTGAAGAAATCCCAGAAACTTTCCAAGTGTGTCATCAACGCGATGTGCAAGAAAACCGGGGCGAAAAACCGCGGGGTGGTCAAACGCAACGACCTCTCGGGCATCAACTGGTCGAAAGTGCCGGTGACGCTCATTGAAGCAGGCTTTATGTCCAACAAGGCGGAAGACAAAAAGCTGGGCACGGCATCTTACCGCAAAAAAGTCGCGGTCGGAATCGCAGACGGGATCGACAACTATTTCGGCTATTAAGAACCTCACGTGAGGTTCTTTTCTTTGCACAAAAAGAACAGCCGGAGCTGTTCTTAGTAGGCTTTGCCGTTGTAAAATTCGCCGGAATCAATAATGGCCTGCTGGTTGGCGTAGGACTCTTCCAGGGCTTCGGCCGCATTGCGGTCGGTGTGACCCGTAAGGGTGATGAGCGGCTGGGCGAGGGCGCTGTAGAGCACATCGGCCATCATCGCCGTGACCTGCAGAACGTGCTGATCGTCTTCCGGGATTTTCGTGTAATCCACTTTGAACTTGAAGCCGAGCTGGTTCTGGATCTGATGCAAAGTCGGGAGCTTGGCAATCAGGGAGCGCAGGCGGCTGTTGATGCGTTCACCGGCTTCGTTGAGATGGTCTTTCGTTTCATTCAGGTCGATTGTGTTGGCCAGATCTTCGCGACGCTGTTCGAGGCGGTTTTGTCGCTCACTGATGTTGGTGCTGGTCGCATCCTCCGCAAATTTCATCAGGTTCTGGCGGGATTGCTGAATCTGATCGCTCAAACGGGCGAGGGCACTGTCGACACGTTCATGGTTTTTCTGGATGTATTCCTGATACGTGTTTTCGTTCATCTGTTCCTCGTAGGCTTTTTCATAAATCACGGCCAGACGTTCGAGCATGTTTTCGAAATACTGGACATACAGGCTGAGGAAGAACTGGTAGTCATCGCACAGTTTGGTGTACGCCTTTAATTCTTCAGGTTTGTCTTTGAGCGCTTTGAGGGCGCGGCTCTGCGCGGCCACATCTTTTTCCGATGCGCTTAAGAGGGTGTTCATATGTCCGGCGATGCACAGTACATCGTTGTCGGTTAATTCGTTGACGCCTTTGTCCATCAGCGTCTCGGCCTGTGAAGCGGCGAGGGACGCTACGGTTCCTGTAAAGGGCTGGGTGATTTTGAGGTCCAGACGTTCAATCATTTCATCGTGATCCGTATATGTGACATTACGGAAGGCGTCGGCAAGTCTGAGATAACTCACCATGTCCGTGGACCAGGACACCAGTTTTGTGTTGGCGAGCTTACGGGCGCCCGCAGTTGCCCGCTGAAGTTCTTTTTCCATAAAATACCTCCGTTTCGTGCGTCTATTATACACCAAATCGCCCGGAAAGTCATTTCTTCACATGGGCATGGGTCTGGCAGTCACGCAATTTCGGGCATTTGTCTGTTTTTCGTTCCCCCCGTGCACTAAATCTCCTATAATGAAGGTGAAGGGTGGTGGCAATCATGACCGAATACGCTGAAAAGATCGCGGATGCACTCGTCGCACTGTTGAAGGACAAGAAAATGAGCGTGCGCCAGTACTACACCGATCATCACATTCGCTTTGAAGTGGACGCAAGTTCCCGCTATGAAAACGTGTATAAAATCTTCATCGGACTCGATGATGAAGCCTACGTGACCTACCGGACCGAGCTGTATGAACGCCGGCGCTGGCAGCCGACAGCGGCGATGGAGGATGAGATGCGTGAGAGACTGTACAAACTCAACCGCAAGCTCGGTTATACCGACCTCGGCCTCGGGGAACGTCTTTCGGTGACGGCTTTTTCAGACGGCTTCTTCAGTGGCTCTGCCCGCCATGTGGCCCGTCAGGCCGTGCGCGAGCTCAAGGGCATTGTCCGGGATTACGACCGCGCCACGCTGCGTCTGACCCCGGTATATGAAGAACTCGATACCAAGGTCGATGAAGCTATCGATGCCTACGGGAAAGACTGGGCGAAACACTTATCTTCACTTTAAAAACACAGACCCCGGATGCCTTGAAAGGGCGGCGTCCGGGGCTTTCGTTTGCGTCAAAAAAGAACGTGCCTGAAGCACGTTCTACTTGAAATCTGTCACGCTGTCATACGCTGCGCTGTAGGATGAAAGGGATGTCTGGATCAAATTATCCGAGTCATTCCCCGCATTGTCCGAGGATCCTGTGATATCATTGACCTCATAGGAGAGGGACGAGACCGCCTGATCCGGGGCGACGTTACTGATGGCCACGCAGAGCACATAGCTCTTTTCCGTGGTTGTGGTCGTTTCCGTGTCATCGGACTGGAAGAAGCTGAACCAGTTGTTCCAGGAAGAATAGTTAGTTTGGGTCGTGGTGCCGGTCACGAGGTAGTACGCCAGGTACTTATTGTCGGCGGTCGCAGTGGACGTTGTGTTCACCGCGAGATAGTCGGAGAGGAGCGTCACGCTTAAGTCGTTGTCGACCATCGAGGCGCCCTGAGTGTTGGCGTACGATGCGGAGGCATCACGCAGCGATGAGAGGGTGTCGGACGGGACATCCGATGCGCTCATAAAGAGTGTGGTGAGCCCTTCGACCGTGAACGTCTTGCGGGCGTTGACAATCTTAAGGTTGAGAATCTTGGCCTGCTGGGCGTCGTAGGTGACATCCACCGTGATTTCATCGCCGTTCTTGAGCTTGCTTTTCTTGGAGTAAACGTAATCGAGGTCTTCGATAAACGTGTTCATGTACGTGTCGGACGTATCATACTGGATGCCGTTGGTCATCCCCGTGACCTTGCCGGCGCCGTCCATCCCGTCATAGGTGAGGACGATGTTTTCGGTGAGGTCGATTGTGCGGCGGGTGAGCAGGGCGTAGGTGTAGCTGGCGGCTTTCCAGACGCCGATGAGCAGGGCGCATACAACCGAGAGCGTCACGATCAGGCGCTTGTAGTTGAAAGGCTTGACATGGCGCGGCTGACGGCGCAGCGCGCCACGGGTCGCGTACACCGGCACGTTGTAGTCGGTCTCGTCGAGTTTGGTGATGAGTGTTTCTTCGTCTTCGTAGCGGCGGCTCATGGACTGCACAAATTCGTCCTTTGTGGCCGGCACTTCCTGAATGACATCTTCGATGATGAGATTTTCCACATCCATCTCGGCGATTTGAGACGGGGACACGGTGCGTGTCTCACCGGAAAGACTCATGACGTTGAACGCGCGGGTGAGTTTGATATACGCTTTGGCCGTGGTATGTTCGATGCGGCCGGATGTCAGCGTGGATTCCGGGACGTCGGCTTCGTTCAGGATGACATAGGTGCCGTCATGATGATACAATTTGACTGCCGGGACTTCTTTAATAAACACCGCGGATTCACTGTTGGCATCGTAAATCCCCAAAGCGCTTCTCTGGGCCTGGGCAGCGATGTCTTCTTCGCTGGCGCCTTTGTCGTAATCAATTTTCATTTTGATATGAATGTCTCTGAGATGACAGCCTTCCAGACGCAAACGCGGGTAACTGCCCGGCGCCATCAAACGTCGGAAACCTTTGCGGTCGGTGACTTCCACCCCGGGAACATCGACGATCCGGGTTTCGCATTCACGCGTGATGTCTTCGGCCACCATCCCGGCCACCGGGAAATCCATGGCCTCTTCATCCGTGAGTGTTCTGACGAATCCCTTGTCATCGGTCATGCGATACGCCTTGCGGCTGACAAGACTTGTCTGAGCATGATTCATGGCCTATCCTCCTTTGTGTCAGAGTCGTTGGACAATTCAAAAAAAGAGTCGGAGCCAAGGCGTCTTTTTCACCCTTTCTCCGCTCATATCTTAGCAAATCCGTGACCCCTCCACAAACATTTTATTCTTAAAAATATAGAGGGGAATTTCTTAACACAACTTTTCGATTTGACAAAATTACACATAATTCAAAAAGGATTGATAAAATGGATAAAAATCAAGGAAAAACAATCAAGAATACGGCCTTTTACTCGCGCAAAACACACAAAGTGGAGGAGGCTTTTCGAATCCGTGATGCCGGTGACGAGACGTATGTGACCTTCCGCAAGGGCTCCAAACCCTACACGTACCAGTGGTACGATGTGTCGGAAGTAGCGTACGGCGCCCGGGCGGTGGAGCGGCTGAAAGCGCGTCATCATCTTCCTCAGGCGAGTGAGGCAGACATACAGAAACTCGATGAAGAACTCATCGACAATGTCAATCCGGGTGAGAAGATGCTCGACGAACTCTAGGACTTTTGCGTCTGTTTGCGGGCTATGGTAAGATAGGACACAGGTGATCATTATGGAATTTTTCGTTTTATCGACAACTCTCAAAATATACGTCGTGGTGATGGCCTTTGCGGTCGGGGCGTGCTTTGGCAGTTTTTTGAACTGCGCGGCGTACCGCATCGTGCGTGGGATTTCCCTCTGGGGCCGCAGTGAATGTCCGCACTGCCACCATGTGCTCTCGGCTGTTGATCTGATCCCAATTGTGGGGTATCTGGTGCGCGGGCGCAAGTGTGCTTACTGTAAGGAGCCGATTTCATTCCGCTATCCGCTTTCCGAAATCGTCCTCGGGCTGATTTATGTGGCCCTGGTCGTGCGCTTCGGCCTGCGTCTTCAGACGCTGTGCTACATTATTTTAATGTCGTGCTTCTTTACCGCCTCCATCACCGATCTGGATGACTTTTTGATTCCTGATACGACCATCGTGGCTGCGATTCTTGGCTGGATCCTGTTTGTATTCACCTCGGCTGATGTGAAAGGAACACTTGTGAGCGGGCTTCTCGGCGGGTTCGGCGTGGCCGGTTTCCTGCTTGTGTTTGCGCTTATTTTCGACCGCATCCTCGGGAAAGAATCCCTCGGTGGCGGGGATCTGAAGATGATTTTTGTGTCCGGACTGTATCTTGGCATCTGGGTGAATTTTCTGAATCTCATCCTGACGTGCGTGTTCGGGCTGGTGTTTGCGTTCATCTCCTCGAAGCGGGATGACGAGATGCATTTTCCGCTCGGACCGGCGATTGCGTGCGCGACATTTGTGTCGTTAATAATCGGTTTGAACGTCGTGTCCTGGTACCTGGGACTGCTTTTGTAGGAAAGTCAACTTTTCCTTCAAAAAGCCGGTGATATCATTTATAATAGTAGAGACGTCAATAGAAGGGAAGTTGTGATAACCATGCAGGCGACAATGCGAATGAGTGACAGGTTGCCTTATGAAGTGCGTTTTTTGATGCACACAAAGGCTTTTGAACTGAGTCAGGAAGGAGACCTGAAAATCGAAGCGCAGGACCTCGAAAACTACCTTCGGGACGTGGTCTGGAAAAAGCGTGAAGAGATGGAATTGTGCGAAGTCGTGGACGACGTGATGTCGACCGTGTTCTCCTCGGTCTTTGACTACATGCGCACGAAGGTCATCATCGATGCCAAAGACAAATCCATCGAAGATTTCAATGATCTCATTTTCAAATAACTGCTTCGGCAGTTTTTTTGCGTCAGGAGGCGTAATGTATGCACTATATCAAAGATGAACTGACAAAAACACAGGATGTGATGCAGGTCTACGGGGTGAACCCGCTTTTGGCCAAAGTCATTGAATCCCGCCAGATGGATTTGCGGGAATTCAAGGCCATGCAGGACACCCGGTTTTTGTATCATGATTTTGAACTGTTCAGTGAAGGCGAAATGGCGCTGGAGCGGATTCACGAAGCCATGGACAACCACGAAAAAATCGCGGTTTACGGCGATTATGACTGTGACGGGATTCTCGCCACGACCATTCTCGTGCAGGCATTCCACGAACTCGGCGTTGAGGTGGGCTACCACATTCCGGACCGGCATACGGACGGCTACGGGCTCAATATGCATCGTGTTGAACAGATGGCGGCGCGTGGCTACACCCTGATCATCACCGTTGACAATGGCATCAAGGCCCATGAGGCCGTGGAGCGGGCGAATGAACTCGGGGTGGATGTGATCATCACCGACCACCATGCCTTTGACCCGGAAGAAGAACTGCCGGATGCGGTGGCGATTGTGCACACGGGCTTGTCTGCGGACTATCCGTTCAAGGATATTTGCGGCGGGTTTGTGGCGTACAAACTCGCGATGGCATTGCTCGGCCATCACGACGGGTATTTGTATACACTTGCGGCCATCACGACGGTGTCCGATATGATGCCGCTCAAAGATGAAAACCGTTGCGTCGTTCAGCGCGGGATCAAGGCGATGGAGATGCAGAAATATGAACCGGTTGAACTGCTCAAAAGCCCGAACCAGAGCTATGATGCGACATTGATCGGCTTCACGCTTGCGCCGCGCATCAATGCGGCAGGCCGTTTGCCGGAAATGATGCCTCCGAACAACTGGGTCAGATACTTCCTTAAAGACACCCCGTCGGATGTCCGCCGGCAGATTGCGGCCAAAGCCGTGGAAATCAACGACACCCGCAAACAAATGACCGCCACCGCCGTGGAGATGGTGGAAGCCCCGGAGAAAGACTTGCCGTATGTGTACTTCGCGCATGATGATGTCCATGAAGGTATCATCGGGCTCATTGCGGGCGCATGTGCCCGTGAGTATGAAGCGCCGTCATTCGTGATGAAACATTTCCCGGACACCCATCTTTACAAAGGCTCTGCGCGCGGGGCGGGGGATTTTGACGTGAATGCGTTTTTCAACGGGCACAAGGACCTCTTCGTCCAGTGCGGCGGCCACCGGAGTGCCGGGGGCTTCACCGTAGATGAAGATCACTATGAAGCGCTGGAAAAAGCGTTGGCTGATGCGGTCAAAGGCCGCACCTTCCCCGATGAACAAATGGCGATTCCTGTCACGGGCGCGGATGTGTCGGTGGACAATGTGCAGTCGCTCCACGTGCTCGAACCGTTCGGCATGGGCAATGATGAGCCGGTGTTCCTGATTGAACATGCGCGGATTGCGAACGTTATGCCGCTTTCCAACGGCAAACATGTGAAAGTGACGCTCGATCTCGGAAATCAGAGTGTGGATGCGCTGTGGTTTTCCCACGGGGATAAGGCGGACGTGCTTGCGCAAAAGAGTTACGCCGATGTGTACGGCACTTTGAAAATCAACACCTTCCGGGGCCGGACGAGTGTCAATGTGATGGTCCGGGATATCTTATAAAACAAAGGGCATGCGGGACAATTTTCCCTGCATGTCTTTTTTTTCGCGGGTCAAGATGGTATAATGTCACACGTACCAAGGAGGACATGCACATGGATTTGGAAAAATATGTCGAAAGCATTCCGGATTTCCCTTCGGAAGGCATTTTGTTCAGGGACGTTACACCAATGCTGGCGGATGGCGCGGCTTACCGCGAAGTCACGAAACGGCTGGCGGATTATGCCAGAAAGCAGGGCGCTGAAGTCATCGTTGGCCCGGAAGCCCGCGGCTTCATTTTCGGATGCCCTGTTGCGACAGAGCTCGGTGTTGGTTTTGTACCGGTGCGTAAACCGGGCAAGCTGCCGCGTGAAACGGTCAGCGTGAAATATGATTTGGAATACGGCACGAACGAAGTGTTCATGCATAAAGACGCGATTAAACCGGGTCAGAAAGTAGTCGTTGTGGACGACCTTCTGGCAACAGGCGGTACGATTGCGGCCACGGCCAAACTCGTCGAAGAACTCGGCGGTGAAGTTGTCGGGATGGCGTTCATTATCGAACTCGCCGACCTCAACGCCCGCGAATTCCTCAAGGATTACGACGTTTACACGGTTCTGTCATATTAAACCCAAAAAGAGACGTCATGTCTCTTTTTACTCATCGGAAAGGAGGGGGCGTATGGAATACAAAGGCGCAGGGGACACGGTCACATTTGATGATGTGATGGATGTGGTCACCACATACATTCATGAGGAAAATTCACTCAAACTCATCCGCAAAGCCTATGACTATATCATGATCAAACATGAAGGTCAGAAGCGCCGCAGCGGGGAACCGTACACCATTCACCTGATCTGGGTCGCGTATATCCTCGCCACCCTTCAGACCGGTCCGAAAACAATCGCGGCCGGTTTCCTGCATGACGTCATGGAGGACTGCGATGTCCCGCATGACGAAATGGTCGACTTGTTCGGGGAGGAAATCACCACCCTGGTCGAAGGCGTCACCAAGATCAATAAGATGCCGTACATGGACGAATCGGAAATTTATGCCGAAAACCACCGCAAGATTTACATTGCGATGGCCAAGGACATCCGTGTCATCCTGATCAAACTCGCCGACCGCCTCCACAATATGCGGACGCTGGAATTCATGCCGCCGGAAAAACAACAGCGCATTTCCAGAGAGACACTCGAAGTGTACGCTCCGATTGCCCACCGGCTCGGTATCAACGACATCCGCATCGAACTGGAAGACTTATGTTTGAGCTATCTCGACCCGACAGCGTACCGGGAAATCGCCGAACTGCTCGAAGCCAAACGCTCGGAGCGCAAGGAGTCCGTCGACAAGATGCAGGCCTCGGTGGCCCAGCTGCTCGATGACAAAGGCTTTTCCTACCGCATCAAAGGCCGTGCCAAGCATATTTATTCCATCTATAAAAAAATGGTCATCAAGCACAAACGCTTCGATGAACTTTATGACCTGAATGCCCTCCGCATCATCCTTGCGACCAAGGTTGAATGTTATGAAGTGCTGGGCATCATCCACGAAAAGTACCGCCCGCTCCCGGGCCGGTTCAAAGACTATATTGCGATGCCGAAACCGAACATGTACCAGTCGCTTCACACCGCTGTCATCGGGGAAGACGGGCACATTTTCGAAATCCAGATCCGGACCGAGGAAATGGACGAACTCGCCGAGCGCGGGGTGGCGTCTCACTGGCGCTACAAGGAAGGCAGGCCTTACTCCGCCAAGCAGGAACAGAAGGAAATCGGGGCCAAGCTTCAGTGGCTGGCCGACTTTATTACCATTTCCGATGAAGTCGAAGACACCGATGCCCAGGAGTACTACGACACGCTCAAGCGCGATATTTTCGAAGCCAATGTTTACGTCCTGTCGCCAAAAGGGCGGATTATCGAACTGCCGAACGGGGCCACGCCGGTTGATTTTGCGTACCGCATCCACACGGAAATCGGGAACCACTGTGTCGGCGCCCTCGTCAATAACGTCATGGTGCCGATCGACACCAAGCTCAAGACCGGGGATGTCTGCTCGATCAAGACGCAGAACAGCGCCCATCCGAGTGAAGACTGGCTGAAGTTCGTGGTGACGGGTTCGGCCCGCAATAAAATCCGCCAGTACCTCTCCAAGCAGGAGGCGGAAAACAACCGCTACATCATCGACGAAGGCCGCAAGGCTTTGCGTGATGAAGTGCGCAGCCGCGAACTCGACGAAAAGAAATTCACGGATCCCGAAACCTACCGTCCGTACTTCAACCAGCTCGGGGTGAAGAATATGGATGATATCTACCTGATGCTCGGGAAAAAGCAGGCCACGGCCGGGGCCCTGATTGACAAGGTCGCCCCGAATAAAAAGAGCTTCTTTGACAACCTGTCACAGATGCTCAAGAAAAACAACAACGCCAACAAGGCGGCGAATAAATCCCAGAAGAGCATCGGCATTGGCGTCAAAAACGTGCCGGGACTGAAGATTTCAATCTCAAAATGCTGCTCACCGATTCCGGGGGATGACATTATCGGTTACGTCTCCCAGGGGCAGGGCATCAAGGTTCACCGCCGCACATGTCCGAACCTGCGCAACGTGCCCGAGTCCAAGCTGATTGACGTGTACTGGGACCTCGCTTCCATTGACCGCCGCCGGTATGACGTGGATCTGGAAATTGTCGGACTCGACCGTTCCAACCTGCTCAACGACGTCGTCACGGCGCTCTCGTCGCAAAACGTCAATATTCTCAAAATCAACGCCGGCATCCACGACCTCGACGCCGTCATCAAGGTGACCCTCGGGGTGGAAAATGCGGACATCCTGCAGACGACGATTGACCGTCTGAACATGGTTCAGGGCATCGCCGAAGTGCGCCGCGTGATTCATTAAACCCAAAGCTTCTTCCCTCGCGGAGAAGCTTTTCTTGTGCAAATCAAAAACGGCACCGCAGTGCCGCTTTGATTTACATATTGTGAAGAACGCTTTTGACATAATCAAATGAGGCTTTCTTCGTTCGTTTGAGTGTACCGTGACCTTCGTCATCCATGTCCACGTGCACAAACCCATAACGCTTGCGCATCTCACCGGTACCGGCCGAGACGATATCCACCGGCCCCCACCAGCAGTATGCGAAGCAATCCACAAAGTCAATTTCAACCGCGTCTTTTACCGCCTGCATATGTTTTTTCAAGTAATCGATGCGCGCATTATCCTGAATGGTGCCGTCCTCACGGATCACGTCAATCGTGCCCATCCCGTTTTCTGACACCATGAGCGGGACCTGATAACGGTCGTAGAGTTCGTTGAGGGAGGTGCGCAGGCCGTCCGGGTCGATTTGCCAGCCCCATTCCGTGGCCGTTAGGTACGGGTTGCGCCCGCCGTCAAGCAGATTCCCGTCCGCGCTGTAGTCGGCGTTTTGCCCTTCCACAAGCGAGGAGTAGTAGGAGAAACTGCAGTAGTCCGCCGTGCCCTTCGCAAGGATGTCTTCATCCCCGTCTTCCAGGGTCACATGCGCCTTCATTTTCTTCATGTACGCTTTGCAGGTGTTCGTGTAGCGCCCGCGGATCTGCACATCGGTGAAGTAGTAGATTGGGAGCAGGTTCTCATGGACCATGAGGACGTCTTTCGGATCACACGTCATGCTGTAGCAACAATTATATAACACCATGCAGCCGAACCTGAAATCAGGGTTGATCTTCCGTCCGGCGATGATCGCCCTGGCACTGGCTACAAGCTGGTGGTGGGCCGCCTGAAACATGACCGCGGTTTTGTCTTCATCCTCACGGTAAATGATTCCGGCCTGGTGCCACGGCACTTTGGCAATGAAGATGGAGTTGATTTCATTGAATGTCATCCAGTACGTGACCTTGTCTTTATAACGTTCAAAGACACACGCCGCATAGCGCACGAACAGGTCAACGAGCTTACGGCTGCGCCAGCCGCTGTACTTTTCCACCAGACCCAAAGGCATTTCAAAGTGGTGCAGGGTCACAATCGGCTCGATCTGATATTTATGCAGTTCATCGAGCACATCATCATAAAACGCCAGCCCGGCTTCGTTAGGCTCTTCCTCATCGCCTTGCGGGAAGATGCGTGACCAGGCGATGGAAAACCGGTAACACGTGAAGCCCATCTCCGCCATCAGGGCAATGTCTTCTTTATAATGGTGGTAGCCGTCCACCGCCACATGTGACGGATAGTAGACGCCTTCATGAATATTGTCATGAATTTGACGGGCTTTCCCGTGGGACGCCCCCATTTCCACGTCATTCACGGACAGACCACGTCCGCCTTCCCGGTATCCGCCCTCGTACTGATTGGCCGCTGTCGCGCCGCCCCATAGGATGTTTGTCATAACTCAGTCCTCCTGTTTCTTTCACTCACAGTGTAGCCGGTGATATTCTCTTCACTAAGCTTTGACAAAGCGAAAGACACATCGATACGGAAAGATACGTCAAAACATAAATAATTCGTATCAATGATACGGTTTTGTTTGGATGACCAGAATTTTTGATTTACGATAGGGGTGAGGTGAGGACACATGCTTTTACAGGAAGAACTTCAAAACACAAAGCTCCCGGCAGCGCAGAAGGGCGTGGCTGAGGTGCTGCTGAAAGAAGGCACTGAGGCGAAGAAGTTGACACTGCGGGAGCTTGCGGACAAGAGTTACACATCCACAACCACCGTGATCCGTTTGGCCCAAAAGATGGGCTATAAGGGCTTTGATGACTTCAAAGATGCGTTTGTGCAGGGCGTGACCTATGAACAGTCTCATTTTCAGAATGTCGATGCGAATGCGCCGTTTGCGTCAACGGATACAATTCAAAGGGTGGCGGCGAAGGTCGCTGCGCTCACCTGTGAGGCGGCTGAGGATACACTCAGCCTGATTACCCATGATGATTTACAAAAAGCCGTGCGTCTGATCCAGACGTCAGGGCATCTTTATCTCGCAGCCATTTCTTATCCGCTCATGCTGGGGGAAATGTTTGCGCTGGATCTCAGCCGGATTGGCATTCCTGTCAGCGTGTGCCGGGTGCCGGGGGAAGAATTGTTTTTGCCGGCGGTGATGGAAAAGGGCGACGGGCTCATCGTGATCAGTTATTCGGGGACAAGTGCACATCTCGCGGAAATGGCCCGGATGGCGCATGCCAGGGGCGTGCGGGTGCTTGCGCTTACCAGTCTCGGCGACAATCCTCTGCGCGAGGCAGCCGATGTGGTTTTACCTCTGTCCACAAGGGAAAAACTGTACTCCAAAATCAAGGGCTATGCATCGGAGACAAGCATCAAACTTGTGCTCGATATTTTGTATTCGTGCGTGTATCTGGGGGCCTACGAACGTCATGAAGCCGTGCGCCGGGCGATTTCGGAAGCAGCCGAACCGGGCCGTGATGCCAGGAGTGACGTGATGAAAGAGAAGGGCTGACCCCTTCTCTTTTCGGCTCTTGCTTTTTGATGGAAGTATCGGTATAATTGCCTTGAGTCAAAGACGAAGATTAAACAGGAACAGCTCTACAGAGAGTCCGCGGTTGGTGCAAGCGGTGAGCGTGAACCTGTGGGACACTTCCGAGACGGCGTTAAACGCGCCCGCGGCCCGCGATACAGGCAAGAGCGCATGACAATGGTCATGAAGTAAGGTGGTACCGCGCGTGAGCGTCCTTATGTGAAGGACGTTTTTTATTGTTTTGAGGAGGACACGATTATGAAATACAGCGCCCCCCGCGGCACAGTGGATGTGCTGGCGGATACGTCGGGCCGGTGGCAGAAACTGGAAGAGCTTCTGCGCGGCATCAGCGCGGCGTACAATGTGAAAGAAACCCGCACCCCGGTGTTTGAAAACACCGAACTCTTCGTGCGCAGTGTCGGTGACACGAGCGACGTGGTGACGAAGGAAATGTATACCTTCGAAGACAAAGGGCACCGCTCTCTGACCCTGCGTCCGGAAGGCACGGCCGGGATGGCCCGCGCCTATGTTGAACATAAATTATATGCCCTGCCGGAAAAGCTCCAGAAGCTTTATTACATGGGCCCGATGTTCCGTTATGAACGGCCGCAGGCCGGCCGTCAGCGGCAGTTCCACCAGTACGGTGTGGAAATGCTGGGGGTGGAAAGCCCGTATGTCGACGTGGAATGCATGATGATGGCGATGGATGTCGTCAAGGCCCTGGGGCTTGAAGGTGTTACGTTGCACGTGAACTCGCTGGGGGATGATGCTTCCCGCGACGCATACCGTGAGGCGTTGAAGGATCACTTCCGCCCGCACCTTGGTGAACTGTGCCACGACTGCAACGCGCGTTTTGACAAAAACCCGCTGCGCATTCTCGACTGTAAAACCGACCGGAATCACCCGGCGATGAAGACAGCGCCGAAGACAATCGACTATTTGAGTGATGAGGCCAAGGCTCACTTTGATGCGGTCATTCAGCTCCTTGACGCACTGAACGTGGACTATGTGGTGGACACGAACCTTGTGCGCGGTTTGGATTACTATTCGCACACGGTGTTTGAAATCATTTCCGACGACCCGCGTCTTGGCGCCGGCAGCACTGTCGGCGGGGGCGGCCGTTACAACGGCCTGATTGAAGAGCTTGGCGGACCGGCCACACCGGGCGTTGGCTTTGCCTTCGGGATGGAGCGCCTGCTTCTGGCGATGGGCGATGACGTTGATGGCGGCGCCGGGCTCGACGCTTATGTCATGCCGCTCGGCGATGCAGCGAAAAAGCGCGCCGTCACGCTGATCCGTGACCTGAGAGCAGCCGGTCTCACCTGCGATATGGACTTCGCCGGGCGCGGACTGAAGGGCCAGTTCAAGAGTGCCGACCGCTTCAAGGCAGCTTACGCCCTCATTCTCGGGGAAAGCGAACTCGAAGGCGGGTATGTGAATATCCGCAATAACAACACGAAAGACCAGGTCTCCGTCGGCCTTGACAAGGCCGTGGCGTACCTTTTGGACGTGAAAGAAGGAAAGGATGGACAGTTGTATGTTAAGAACTCATAACAATGGTCAGCTCCGCATCGAAGACTGCGGAAAAGATGTCACCCTGATTGGCTGGGTGGCCAAGAAAAGAAACCTCGGGGCGATGGTGTTCGTTGACCTGAGAGACCGCTGGGGCATCACCCAGATCATCTTTGATGAAAGTTTTGCGGAGCGCCTGCGCGATGTGAAAAACGAATACATCATTCAGGTCCAGGGCAAGGTCGTGGAACGTTCCTCCAAGAACCCGAAAATGCCGACAGGGGAGATCGAAATCCAGGCCACGGACTTCAAACTGATCAATAAGGCCAAACAGCCGCCGATTATCGTGGCTGATGACACGGATGCGTCGGAAGATGTCCGCCTGCAGTACCGTTACCTCGACCTGCGCCGTCCGGTGATGCAGAACTACATTATCACCCGTGCAAAGATCGTGAAAGCCATTCATGAATTTCTCGACGGGGAAGACTTCGTGGAAATCGAAACCCCGTGCCTGAACCGGTCCACACCGGAAGGGGCGCGTGACTTCCTCGTGCCGTCGCGTGTGCACAAGGGTGAATTTTACGCCCTCCCGCAGAGCCCGCAGCTCTTCAAACAGCTGCTCATGGTGGCCGGGTTTGAACGTTACTATCAGATTGCCAAGTGCTTCCGTGACGAAGACCTCCGCGCCGACCGTCAGCCGGAATTCACCCAGGTCGACCTGGAAATGTCCTTTATGTCGACGGACGAAATCCTCGACCTCGGCGAACGTCTGATGCAGAAGGTCATGAAGGACGTGCTCGATTATGACCTCGAACTGCCGCTGCGCCGGATGAGCTGGCATGAGGCGATGGAAAAGTACGGTATAGACAAGCCGGATACGCGTTTCGGCCTCGAACTCGTCAACCTGAATGAGGTTGTTTCTGACACAGAATTCGTCGTATTCAGAAATGCGCTCGACGACAACGGTCATGTCAAAGGCATCAACGTCAAAGGACAGGCGGCCAACTATTCCCGCAAGAAAATTGACAAGCTCACGGACCTCGCCAAGAAGTACCGCGCCAAGGGTCTGGCCTGGATGAAAGTTCAGGACGGCCAGGCCTCCGGCCCGATTGCCAAGTTTTTCAACGAAGACCAGACAAAGCATCTCTTCGACGCAATGGGCGCTGAAGACGGCGACCTGCTTCTGTTCGTGGCGGACAGACGCTACACATGTGTGTGTGATGCGCTGGCGGCCATCCGTAACCACCTCGGGAAAGAGCTTAATCTTTACGACCCGAAGACATTCGACTTCCTGTGGATTTACGATTTCCCGATGTTCGAATACAGCGAAGAAGACGGCCGTTACTATGCGATGCATCATCCGTTCACCCGTCCGAAAGAATCCGACATCGACAAGATCGACACCGACCCGGCCCACTGCCTGGCGGACGCTTACGATATTGTCATGAACGGGCATGAACTCGGCGGCGGTTCCCAGCGTATTTACGATGAAGAGCTCCAGGACCGCGCTTTCAACGCCCTTGGCTTCACCCAAGAGCGTATTGACGCCCAGTTCGGCTGGTTCGTCGAAGCCTTCCATTACGGTGCCCCTCCGCACGGCGGATTCGCACTTGGTCTGGACAGACTCGTGATGTTGATGACGGGGGCAAACTCCATCCGTGATGTCATTGCCTTCCCGAAAAACGCCAGTGCCACTGACCCTGTTTCCATGGCTCCGAGCGGTGTCGATGAAGACCAGCTCAAGGACCTGGGGATCGAGGTGAGCGCCCGTGAAGCATGACAACCGGATTGAACGCACATTAGACCATATGCATGATGCCGGCATCGATACCCTTTTGATCACCGATCCGAGCGCCATCAGTTATTATCTTGATTACGATAACGACCCGCATGAACGCGTCTATATGATGGCTCTGCGCTCTGACGGGAATCATCGTTTGTTCTTTAATGAATTGTTTTACGTATCGGAAGACCTTGGTCTTCCAATCACGTGGTTTTCGGACGCCGATGACGCGATGGAAATCATTGCCAAATATGTGAGCGAAGCCTCCAACCTTGTCGGCGTGGACAAAAACATGCCTGCGCGCTGGCTCCTTGCGCTGATGGATTTGTGTCCGAAGGTCGCGTTCACCCTCGGTTCGTCCTGTGTTGACCTTGTGCGGGGTGTGAAAGACGCGGATGAACAGGCACTGATGATCAAAGCCTCTGAAATCAACGATGCGGCCATGGCAAAGGTGAAAACCTTACTCGCAGAAAACCATACCGAACGGGAAATGGCGGACCTGCTTCTGGATGTGTACAAGTCAATGGGGGCCACGGACCATTCCTTCGTGCCGATTTTTGGTTACGGCAAGAACGGGGCTGACCCGCACCATGATCTTGATGATTCCACGCTGAAGCCGGGGGATGCGATTATTTGTGACATGGGTTGTGTGTATGAAGGGTATTGTTCGGACATGACCCGCACGTTCTTCTATAAAGAAGTGTCGGAGAAACAAACCTATGTTTACAACCTCGTGCTCAAGGCTCAGGAAGCGGCGGAAGCCGCCATTCACCCAGGTGTGAAGCTCTCTGAGATTGATAAAATTGCCCGTGATATGATCACAGAAGGCGGATACGGACCGGAATTCAACCACCGCCTCGGCCACTTTATCGGCCGTATGTGTCATGAAGCCGGGGAATTGTCCCCGGCGAGCGATATCATCGCTGAGCCTGGGATGATTTTCTCCATCGAACCGGGCGTGTATATCGAAGGGGAGTTCGGTGTCCGGATTGAGGATTTGGTTATGGTGACCGACGACGGGATCCGCCGTTTGAATAACTTTGACAAATCCCTCACTGTCATTGACTGAGAAAGGAGCGGGACATCATGAATCATTCACGGTTTTACGGATTGGACGTTGAACAGTCCCTTTCTGTTTATAAACAAACACATATCAAACGTTTTGTGGTGTTTCTGATTGCGACGCTTGTGCTGGCCCTGTTCAATGTTTTGTTTATTCATCACTTTCTGGTGATGATGATGTGTGTCATCATTGCCGGTCTGGCCTATGCCGGAATTTACCAGAAAGGTGAGCGTGAACTCTCTGATCTCATCGACATCGACAACGATCCGGTGAAAGCCAGAGCGATGTGTGAACGTCTTTTACAGGAAGATGTCACGGAAACGCAGACGTATTATTACACCCTGATTATGGCAAGGGCGGATGAACTCACGGGGGAGACGGATCTGTTGTATCACGATCTCAGAAGCCTCGATGAACCGCGGTGGCATTTCGATCACCAGAAAGAACAGCTGCGCCTGTGGGGTCACTTTTACCAGATCACCGGCGGGCATGAAGGCTTTGCGAATGTGCAGAAGGAATACCGGAAGGTGGCGGACAAGGTCAAAGCCAATGCGGCCAAAACGGCCCGTCTGCAGGACGTCGCATCTTCGTGGGATTTGGAAATCGCCATTCACCGGCATGACTGGCGCCGGGCAAGAACGATTGCGGACGACCAGTCCTTCAAGGCCCGGACTCCGCTGGAACATGTCCTGAGTGCGTGGAACCTTGCGCGGGTGGATGAAGGCGAAGGCCATCTGACCGCGGCCATCAATAACTACCGCACTGTGGCTGAGGAAGGCGGCACTTTGGCCATCCGGGCCCAGGCTCAGGCAAAGTGTGACGCCCTGAGTGCACCGCAGTACACCGATGACACAATCGCAAACGCCACCGGCACTTACGGCTTATCGTATGAAAACGATATGGTCTTCTCCAACGTTGTGGCAGAAGATGTCCCAATGCCGGCGAATGTCCGTGACGAAGGCACGCAGGCTGAGTTTGCGGTTGCCCCTGAGGCAGAAACCGAAGACATCCCTGCGGATGCGGAGACACCGGGATATGATGAATCCGTGGATGCAGGTGAAGAACCGGCCGATGCGTCAGAGCATGCTGATGATGCCCCCGCTTTGGATGCGGCTGAGGATGACGGGCAGGAAGACGCGATGGAACCTTCGACGGACGATGTGGTGCCTGAAGAACCACGGACTGATGAAGCTGAGGATGTTCCGGCAGAAGAGACACCTTCTGTGGCTGAAAACACATATGAAGAGTCTTTGGACATCGTGGAATCTGAAGAACAGACGCCGGAGGAATCTTCTGTGGAAAATGAGACACCGGAGACGCAGGAAGACCCACAGGTCGATAAGACGGTGGAAGAGGTTGTTTCTGACGTCGTGGAAGTCGCACAGGACGAGGCCTCTGATTCTGAGGCATCAGAATCCGCCGATGACTTCTCTGTGACGCAGGAATTTCCGTTCCTGGCATTCGGAAATCCCGAACCAAAGGATGAAGACGCCAAAACGACACAGGGATATAACTTTGTGTCGGAAGAGGACTGGGACAACCTGAAGCCGAAGGACGATGAATGATTTCATATTCAGGACACAATTGTTTGAAATAATAAAACAAGTTTTAGGGGAAAGGGGGCCATGTTTCGTGGCTGGTTTACAACGCAGACATTCGAAATACTACCGCAAAACGGCCCAGCAGTGTGTGTTTGACAAGGTTCATGCTTTGCGCAACCTGAGCTACCGTATGCTGGGGGTGATTGTGGCGGCGGTGATCATCGTGGCCCTGTGCCTGATTTTAAGGGTGCCCCTTCTTTTGATTGCCCTGATTCCTGTCGGGATGGCCGCATGGTTGGCCTGGCAGTCGTATCAGGAGTCGGTGGACGGGCGGATTGATGATATCGTGGATGTGGATTTCGATTTGGAAAAATACCGGGAGGTCATTGAAATCGCCTTGCCGATTGCGATTGAAACGGACCGGCAGGGCATTGCGTCATGGGCCAAGGACAATGACGTGGCGTATGACGATGCGTTGCAGGAAAATTCCGGCGTCCCGCGCCGGCACACCGATGAGGTGTACCGCATGTACGCAAAGTATTACTTCCTGATGAATGACATGGACCAGTGTGAGAAGTACATGGACATGCTGAGGGGGAAAGATCGGTTTGAAGAGGACTTCCACATCCCTCTGCTGAAGCTCGAAGGTGACTTTGCGCTCGTGAGCGGCCGTCAGGCGATGTATGAAGAGTGTCTTGAACACTACGAGCACATCCGTGCCCGCCGCACCATCCGTGATTTGCGCTACCATCACTTCCTCACCCAGATGAAAAAGTCCTGGGATGCACAGGAAGCCATTGTGGTCGGGGACTATGAGCTCGCTCAGAATCTCAATGACCGCTGTAAACACAAGAGTGGGAATCTGCCGATTGACACGGCGTTTTACCACTGGCGTGAAATCCAAATAGAATCTCAGACCGGGAATATGGAAGGCATGGCGGAACACGTGGCCGCCCTCAAAGCCATGGGCTGTGAGATGCCGCTCTTCACCCGGGTCTGATCAGAAGGAACTTTGTTATGAAATATCCAGAATTTCTGGCGGTCGGCGATACGATCGCTGTGGCCGCACCGGCCGGAGGCTGCACCGGTGAACCGTGGAAGTCCATGATGGAAGAGGCGGTGTACAACCTGCAGGTGGCCGGCTTCAATGTCGTGATCGGGGACTGCGTCTATAAGGACGATGGAAAAGGCATTTCCACCGACCCGGAAACGGCGGCGAAGGAACTTGAAACCTTTTATTTACGGGAGGATGTCAAAGCCATCATCTCTGCCGGGGGCGGGGAAACGATGTGTGAGACATTGTCCCATTTGAATTTAAAAGCCATTTCAAAGGCAAAGCCGACATGGTTTGTCGGACTATCCGATAACACCAATTTCATATTCCCGCTGGCGACAATCTGCGGGGTGGCTTCGGTGTACGACTTTAACATCGGTCATTTCGCCAGCCCGTGGGGTGATGCGGAGCGTGAATGCCTGGCCCTTCTCGAAGGGGAAAGCCTGAAGGTGCATGACTTTGAAATGACCCATGACCCTGAGGCGGACGTGCCGGAAGGTGAGAAGTACGCTTTGTTCAAGGATAAGAAGCTGCAGTACTGGGATCCCAAGACCAAAGAGCTCACTGAAGGGGTGCCTGAGGTGATGCTCGAAGGACGCCTGCTTGGCGGGTGTCTGGACTGCCTCGTGAACATGTGCGGTACACGCTTTGATCACACGGCTTCGTTTGTCAAAAAGCAGAAGAAGGTGCTTTGGGCTTTGGAAGCCTGCGACCTGAATCCGATTGGCATCCGCCGCGCCCTCTGGGAGCTGAAGGAAGCCGGCTGGTTCCGCAATGTGTCCGGGGTGCTGATGGGCCGTCCGCTCTCGGCGATGAATCAGTCGCTGATGGGCATTGATGAATACAATGCGGCCATCGACATGCTCGGGGAGTTCAACGTCCCGATTGTGTTCGACTGTGACTTCGGGCATACCCCGGTGGGCATGCCGTTACTCATCGGCTCATGGTGTCAGGCCAAGGTAGAAGGCCATCGCATGACACTGTCCTATCAA
>Ga0065709_1005983_pt1 | contig 53884 bp, 30 predicted proteins | sample Hoacrofraction14_2_FD_59096 | JGI IMG/M metagenome (GOLD analysis project Ga0065709, IMG submission 59096) | Hoatzin crop microbial communities from Cojedes, Venezuela, sample from fiber fraction 14 v1 | ecosystem: Host-associated > Birds > Digestive system > Esophagus > Crop | place: Venezuela...
AAGTTCACAATCTTTTCCTTGCTGTAGCTTAAACAGAAAAAAGCGGCCCTGAAACCAAAGTTTCAAAGTCGCTTTGTCTACGGTCTGAGCGTCTCCTTTCGAAGACGCTGATTTCCGGAATCCGGTTACTTCAGGAAATCCTCCCGCTCTGGCGTAAACACATCCAGCAGTACGCCCTTTTCCAGGCATACGGTGCCGTGCTTCAGCCCGGACGGCACCACGATGGAGTCCCCCGGATTCAAAACCGTGCTTTCCCCTTCCACGCTGTAGGAGAATTTTCCGCTCAGCACATAGCTGCACTGCGTATGCGGGTGCGTATGCTCGCTGCCCACCGCGCCGGTCTCAAAGGAAACCTCGACCGCCATCAGCGCATCGTTGTGCGCCAATACGCGCCGATGCGTGCCTCCGCCCAAATCGTTCAGCTTCTGCTCATCATGAATCGCGACAATTCCTTTCATCTCTGTTTCTCCTTTCTTTTTAGAATAGCACACTCAATGCCTGCATAATCGTATCCACGCCGATGATTTTCACGCCATCGGGCGTCTTTTGCATCCGGCGCGCGTTCTCCCGGGGAATCACGATCGTTGTGAATCCCAGGCGCGCGCATTCCGCCACCCGGCGCTCGCACTGCGGCACGGTGCGGATTTCCCCGGCCAGTCCGACCTCGCCCATGACCGCCGTTTCCGCGCCGACCGCCTGATCCTTCAGGCTTGACACGACCGCGGCACACAGCGCAAGGTCCGCCGCCGGCTCACTCAATTCCAGCCCGCCGGCGATATTGATGTATACATCCTGATTATAGGTCCGCTGCCCCGCGCGCTTTTCCAGCACCGCAAGCAGCATCGCCACGCGCCCCGCGTCCGCGCCGTTCACGGTCCGGCGGGGAGAATTCAGATAGCTTTGGCTCGCCAGCGCCTGCACATCGCACAGGAGCGGCCGGCTGCCTTCCAGCCCGCAGAACACGGTGCTTCCGCTCGCACCCTTGGCCCGGTGGCTCAGAAATTCCTCGCTCGGATTCGCGACTTCCTTCATACCGTTTCCGGTCATGCGGAACACGCCCAGCTCATTGACCGACCCGAAGCGGTTTTTGACCGCGCGCAGCAGGCGATAATCCTGCTGGCGATCGCCCTCGAAGTACAGCACCACATCCACCATATGCTCCAACATGCGCGGGCCGGCAATCGCGCCGTCCTTCGTCACATGCCCGACCACGAACATCGCCGTACCCGTTTCCTTGCACACGCGCATCAGCAGGCTGGTGCATTCCCGAATCTGCGACACGGACCCCGGCGCCGAGGCCATTTCCGGCCGGTACATGGTCTGGATGGAGTCCACGACCGCGACATCCGGCTGCATGGTCCGCACCTGATTCTCAATCGCGTCCAGCGCGTTTTCCGCGAGGATGTACAGCCCCGGAGTGTCCACGCCCAGCCGCGCCGCGCGCAGTTTGATCTGCCGCGCGCTTTCCTCGCCGGACACATACAGCACGCGCTTGCCCCTTGCGGCCAGATTCGCGCACACCTGAAGCAGAAGCGTGCTTTTGCCGACGCCGGGATCACCGCCGATCAACATCAGCCCGCCCTCCACGATACCGCCGCCGAGCACCCGGTCCAGTTCCGCAATGCCGGTTTCCTCCCGCAGGGTGGAATCCTCCGGAATATCCTTAAGGAGCAGGGGAGTCGCGCCCGTACCGGGACGCTGTTTTGCCGAAGCTTTCGGCGCCTTTTCCTCCACAGCGGCAATGCTTTCCTCCAGAGTGTTCCACGCCCCGCACCCGGGGCATCTTCCGACCCATTTCGGCGTTTCATACCCGCACGCCGTGCACGCGTAAACCGATTTCACCTTTGCCATGTTTTCTCCTTTTACGAAAGCACCGAGCTGGTTTGCTCATCCTCATACTGCCTTGTATACAGCCGCCAGTAATATCCCTTCTGCTTCAATAGTTCCGCGTGCGTTCCGCTTTCCACGATTTTCCCGTCCTTCACGGCCAGAATCAGGTCCGCGTTTTTCACCGTGGACAGGCGGTGCGCGATCATGAGGGACGTCCGCCCCCGGATCACGGTTTCAATCGCGTTTTGAATCTTCTGTTCCGTCAAGGTGTCCACGCTCGCGGTCGCCTCGTCCAATACCAGAATCCGCGGATCGGCGAGGATCGCCCGCGCGAAGCTCAGCAGCTGCTTTTCGCCGGTGGACAGAAGGTCCCCGCCTTCACCGACATCCGTGTCCAGTCCGTTTTGCATTTTCGCGATCACGCCGTCCGCGCTGACCAGCTTCAGCGCCCGGTTAATTTCTTCTTCCGTCGCGTTCGGATTGCCATAAAGAAGATTTTCCCGAATAGTGCCGGAGAACAGCGTCGGGGTCTGCAGCACATACCCGAGCGCGCTGTGCAGCCAGAGCTGGGAACGTTCCCGCGCGTCCCGCCCGTCGATCAGCACCCGGCCCTCCGTCGGCTCAAAGAAGCGGCAGACGAGGTTCACCAAAGTGCTCTTGCCCGCGCCGGTTTCCCCGACAATGGCGATATTCGACCCGAAAGGAATCTTCAGATTAAAGTGTTCCAATACGTTTTCGTCACCGTCCGGATACCGGAAGGTGACATCCTCAAACTCGATATCCCCGCGGATCGGCTCCCAGTTCTCCTTTTTCGGACTGAAACTGTCTCCGTATTTCGCGATGACCTCTTCGGAATCCTTCACGTCCGGCACGGTTTCCAGCAGTCTCGTCAGGCGCTCGATATTCACCTGCGTTGTAATCACGTCGGAAATCGCGTCCACAATCCAGCGGACCGGCTCCATCATGCCCTGGGCATAGCTCATGAACATGGAGAACGTGCCAACCTCGCTTTCCGCGATATATCCGCCCTTCCATAATACAATGGCCAGGGCGAGGGAAGAGGCAATATTCATTGTCGCGCCGAACGCGCCCCGCAAGCGGGAGACCCGGATGCTCTTTTTGCGCATTTCCGCGGTGTCCCGGAGGAAATCGTCACCCATCCGGTCCTCAATAACCAGCGTCTTGATTGTCTTCGCCCCGGTGATGCCTTCATTGAAATCCCCGGTAATCCGGCTGTTCATCTCCCGGATTTCCCGGTTGGCCTGAATCAGTTTTTTCTGGAACACGGAGAAGAGAAGCACCGTCACCGGCAGCAGCGCGATGACCATCAGCGCGAGCCGCGCGTTGACGAGAAGCATCACCGTAATTGCGCCGATCAGATAGCTGATATGCCATACGGAATCCATCAGCGTCCACGACACAAGGGAACCGATACGCCCCGTATCGCTCATGACCCGGGAGTGAATATATCCCACCGCGTTCTGGTTAAAATAACTGAAGGAAAGCTCCTGCAGGTGACCGAACGCCTTTGCGCGCAGATCCCGGTTCACGCGGACCTCCGTCGCCATGGCATTCTTCGTGGAAATATAGTTCATCACCGCCGCAAAGCAAATCGCGCCGATATAGAAAAGCAAATACACCGGCAGGGTGTCCAGCGTCTTTTCCCCGATAAAATGATTTAAGGCATAGCGCTGGAAATAGGGAATCAGCAGATCCACCGCCGTGCCGCCCAGGCCGCAGATGCCCATCAGGAGCAGGGTCTTCCGGTACTTCCGGATATACGGGGCAAGCTTCGGAATGCCGAAGAAGGGCAGGGAAGCCGTTTTTTCTTTCTTTTCCGTCATGCGCCCACCTCCTCCCGGCTGAGAGATTGAATTCTGTCAATCTCCTGATACAGACCCGGCTGCGCTTTCAGTTCGTCCGGCGTGCCCAGCTGGGCCACCTTTCCATGATCGAGCACCAGCACCTGATCGGCCTTGCTCAGCGTCGTCATCCGGTGGCTGATCAGAATAATCGTCGCCTTGCCGAACTGCTTTTCCAGCGCGGCGCGGATTTTCGCGTCCGTTTCCGTATCCACCGCGGACAGGCTGTCATCCAGAATCAGAATCGGCGTCTGCCGCGTCAGCGTCCGCGCGATGGCGGCCCGCTGCTTCTGTCCGCCGGACAGCGTCACGCCGCGCTCACCGACCGTGGTTTCATATCCTCTGGAAAAACTCTGAATCGTTTCTTCCAGACAGGCCGCGCGGGATGCCGCGGTCAGCTCTTCCTCCGAAAGAGCAGGCGAGGTGATCGTCAGGTTTTCCCTCAGCGTGCGGGAAAACAGGAACGGCTCCTGCAACACCATGCCGATATTCCGCCGCAGGTGGGAGAGTTTGATTTCCCGGATATCATTCCCGCCGATCGTGATTTTTCCGTTTTCCTCCGGCAGGTCGTACAGCCGGTCCAGCAGATACATCATCGTGCTTTTTCCACTGCCCGTGCCGCCGAGAATACCGAGCGTCGTGCCGGCAGGGATGGTCACGCAGATATCGTGCAGCATTTCCGGCCCATCCTCATATCCGAAGGACACATGATCAAAGCAGATGTCGCCGTTCATCGGTGGCTCCGCCGCGCCGGGCGTGTCCTGCTCCTCTTCCGCGGCCATGATTTCCCCGATACGGTTCAGAGAGACCCCGGCCTTGCTCATCTCGGAAATCATCCGCCCCAGCTGGCGGATCGGCCAGACCAGCATATCATTATAGCTCAGGAAGGCGATATATTCGCCGCTTGTCATTTCATCCCGCAGGCAGAAGACCGCGCCGAACACTACCACCAGCAGCACTTGCACGCCGGAGAGAATATCGCTTGTACTCCAGTACCGGGACATGATTTTGCCCATCCGGACCCAGAGGCCGGTGTAATGCTCGTTCTGCGCGTCAAACCGGTCCCGCTCGTAGCGCTCCCGCCCGAAGGCGCGCACCACGCGCACCCCGGTCAGGTTTTCCTGCACCATGGCGCTCAGCTTGCCTTCGTTTTCATCACAGTCCTGAAATCCTTTCCAGATCTGGTGATGGAATTTCACGGAATACGCGATAATGAATGGCGTCGGAATCATCGCGATGATGGTCAGCAGGGGATTCATGCTCAGCATGAAAAGAATGCTCATGACCAGCAGAATCGCGATGCGGATCAGATTGGTCAGCTGTTCGGAAATAAAATTCCGCGTCGTGTCGATATCGCTGGTGCAGCGCTGAATGATGTCCCCGGTGTGGTGACGCATGTGCCACTGAAAGGGCAGGCGCTCAATATGCGTGTACAGGCTGTCCCGCATGGTTTTGACCAGCGTTTCTCCGCCTTTCGCGTTGTATACACGGAAACCGTACACCGCGGCCGCCTTGATAACGGCAAACACTACAATCGCCGCGGCCATGATCCAGAGATTCGCTCTCAGGTATTCCACGCCGCCCGCTGCGTCCACCATTTTCCGGACCCACGCGCTGAGGCTTTCCGTGCTTTCGCCGCCCAGCACCTGGTCCACGGCCACGCGGATAATCTGCGGCGTCACCATATCCGCCAGCGCAGACACCGCAGCGCAGATCATGCACATCACGAAAAAGCCCCGGCTACCCCGCAGGAAGCGCCAGATCAGGCGGGAATGCTTTTGCGTTTGCTTTTCCATATCTCCTCAAACTCCGTCAAAGCATAAAAGGAGCCCACGCATCCTTTTGGAAGGTGGGCTCCATAAAACCGACATCGCATGCTCACGCGATCACCGTTAACCGCTCTGTTCAATCAAACTCACAAAGCACGAACGGCTTTCGCACGGCAATGAATCATCAATTACTTCAATTCGGCGAAGTACTTGATGGTACGGACCATCTGGCTGGTGTAGCTGTTCTCGTTGTCATACCACGCAACGACCTGCACCTGATAGGTGTCATCGTCGATCTTGGTGCACATGGTCTGGTTGGCATCGAACAGGGAGCCGTAGGTCATGCCGATGATGTCGCTGGAGACCAGCTTCTCGGTGGTGTAGCCGAAAGACTCGGAAGACTGAGCCTTCATGGCGGCGTTGATGGATTCCTTGGTGATGTCCTTGCCCTTGACAACGGCCACCAGGATCGTGGTGGAACCGGTGGGCACCGGCACGCGCTGCGCGGAGCCGATCAGCTTGCCGTTCAGCTCGGGGATGACCAGGCCGATCGCCTTCGCGGCACCGGTGCTGTTGGGCACGATGTTCGCGGCGCCGGCACGGGCACGCTGCAGGTCGCCCTTGCGGTGCGGGCCATCCAGGATCATCTGATCGCCGGTGTAGGCATGAACGGTGGTCATGATACCGGAAACGATCGGATACGCGTCATTCAGCGCCTTGGTCATCGGGGCCAGGCAGTTGGTGGTGCAGGAAGCCGCAGAAATGATGGTGTCGGTGGGCTTCAGCACTTCGTTGTTCACGTTATACACGATGGTGGGCAGGTCATTACCGGCGGGCGCGGAGATAACAACCTTCTTGGCGCCGGCGTCGATGTGAGCCTGACTCTTGGCCTTGGAGGTGTAGAAACCGGTGCACTCCAGCACGACGTCCACATCCAGCGCCTTCCAGGGCAGATTCGCGGCCTTGGGCTCGGCGTAAATGGTGATTTCCTTGCCGTCCACAGTGATGGAGCCGGGGACCTTCACGGTCTTGCCGTCTTCTTCATACTCGGGCTCCTTGGACTCGACGGTGTGCTTGTTTTCGCCGATCACGCCGCAATAGCCCTTCTGCGCGGTGTCATACTTCAGCAGATGCGCCAGCATGGCGGGAGAGGTCAGGTCGTTGATCGCGACGATCTCATACCCCGGAGCGTTGAACATCTGACGGAAAGCCAGACGGCCGATCCGACCAAAGCCATTAATTGCAACTTTCACTGCCATTGGAAAATCCCTCCTGTAAATTAATCATTAATCACGGGCATAAACAAATGCCCCATCGATTATGATACCTGTTTTTTCTTTGTTTGGCAACCTTTTTTACGAAAAATTGATGAATTTTTATCAATGCGGCAAAACTTGTCCGATCCCTTTCCGTTCCTTGTCGGAAAGATGAAAAATCATTGACGAAAAGGACATCCGGTGGTATGCTTTGAGCAGGAATGGGTTCCTATTTCTAAATATCGAGGAGGTTTTTTGCATGCAAAACATTCCTGCTGTCAAATTGGGTCTGGTGGCAGTCAGCCGTGACTGTTTCCCCATCGGCCTGAGCGAGATGCGCCGCGGTGAAATCGCGAAGCGCTGTGAAGCGAAGAAACTCAACTTTGTCGAGATCAAAGTGACCGTGGAGAATGAAAAAGACATGCTCCGCGCGGTGGACGAACTCAAGGCCAACGGGTGCAACGCGGCCTGCGTGTTCCTGGGCAACTTCGGTCCCGAAACTCCCGAAACCCTGATCGCCAAGTATTTCGACGGTCCCTGCATGTTCGTGGCGGCCGCGGAAGGCGACGGCGACATGATCAACGGGCGCGGCGACGCATACTGCGGCATGCTGAACTGCTCCTACAACCTCGGTATGCGCCATCTGAAGGGCTATATTCCGGAATATCCGATCGGCACCGCGGATGATCTGGCGGACATGATTGAGGAATTCTTCCCGATCGCCCGCGTCATTCTGGGCCTGAAGAGCCTGAAGGTCATCACCTTCGGTCCGCGGCCGCAGGACTTCTTCGCCTGCAATGCCCCGATCAAGGGCCTGTACGAGCTGGGCGTGGAAATTGAGGAAAACAGCGAGCTGGACCTGCTGGTCAGCTACCGCGAGCACAAGGACGACCCGCGCATTGCCGAAGTCTGTGAAGACATGAAGAAGGAAATGGGCGAGGGCCGGTATTACGAAGATCTGCTGAGCCGCATGGCGCAGTTTGAGCTGACCCTGCTGGACTGGGCAGAAAACCACAAGGGCTCCAAAGACTATGTCGTCTTTGCCGACAAGTGCTGGCCCGCGTTCCCGTCCGAGTTCGGCTTTGAGCCCTGCTATGTGAACAGCCGCCTGGCTTCCCGCGGCATCCCGGTCGCATGCGAAGTGGATATCTACGGCGCGCTGAGCGAGTACATCGGCACCTGCCTGACCGGCGAGCCGGTGACCCTGCTGGATATCAACAACTCCGTTCCGCAGTACATCTATGATGAGGACATCAAGGGTAAGTTTGACTACACCCTGACCGACACCTTCATGGGCTTCCACTGCGGCAACACCCCGGCCTGCCAGATGTGCGAAGACCGCGCGATCAAGTATCAGCTGATCCAGCACCGTCTGCTCGAGCCCGCCGGCAGCGAGCCGGACTTCACCCGCGGCACGCTGGAAGGCGACATCGCCGCCAGCCCGATCACCTTCTATCGCCTGCAGTGCGACAGCGAAGGCGTGGTCCGTGCCTACATCGCGGAAGGCGAAGTCCTGCCGGTCAAGACCCGCTCCTTCGGAGGCATCGGCGTGTTCGCCATTCCGGAGATGGGCCGCTTCTATCGCCATGTGCTGGTGCAGAAGCGCTATCCGCACCATGGTGCCGTAGCGTTCGCGCACTGTGCCAAGCTGCTGTTCGAAGTATTCAAGTATCTGGGCGTGCAGGACATCTGCTACAATCAGCCCAAGAATCTGCCGTATCCCACGGAAAACCCCTGGGCGTAAGGCAAAATATTTCAGGCGGGGATTCTCATTGCGGGAATCCCCGCTTTTTCGGAGAGAAAAGGTATGCGTAAAGCCGTTCTGGTGTCCCTGGACGCCTTCTTTGACGCGGACTTTCAGTTTCTGAGCCCGGAAGGCGGTCTGAACCGGATGATCCGGGAGGGAAGTTTCTGCCGTCAGGTCAAAACCGTCTTTCCGGCCCTGACATATCCTGCCCATGTCACGCTCATCACCGGATGCGACCCGAAGGATACCGGAATCGGGCAGAATCAGCCCTTCCAACCGGATAAAAAAAGCGGGGAGCGAATCTGGTACTGGGAGCGAAAGAACATCGCCGTACCCACGCTGTTTGACGCGGTCAAGGGCGCGCGCGGAAAGAACTGCTCCATCCTCTGGCCGGTCTGCTGTAAAAACCCGGCGGCAAATTGGCTTTTTCCGGAAGTACACCCCCTGCCCGGTGAAAACATTGTGCTGAAAACCCTGCGGTACGGATCCCCGCTCTTCATTCTGGACTCCGAGCGGCGATTCGGTTCCCTCCGGCACGGCATCAGTGAACCCGGGCTGAGCAATTACGCCACCGCAATCGCCACGCGCGTCATCCGCAAACGCCGACCGGACCTGACCGCGGTTCACCTGATCGATTTGGACGAAATGCGGCATCATCATGGTGCCTTCAGCGAGCAGGCCAAAGCTGCCATCGCCCGGAATGAAAAGCGCCTGAATGATTTTTTCGCGGCGCTGACGGAAACCCCCGGCATGGAAGACGCGCTGCTGATTGCCGTCAGCGATCACGGGCAAAGCGACATCTCCCGCACTGTCAATCTGACGGAGATGCTGGAAAAAGCCGGTCTGAATCAGGATTTCGGCGTCCAGAGCAACGGAGAAAGCGCGTATTTCTTTGCGAAAACCGAAAACGCAAACCTCTCCCGCGCGCAGAAAACGCTTCAGCCGCTGACTAAGAATTACGGCATTCTGAAATGGTATACCCGGGAGGATCTGGACCGTATGAACGCGGTAGACGGTCCGGCCTTCGCCTGCGAAGCGGATCGGGAAGTCGTGTTCAGCGACGGTCTGGACCTGAATAAGCGGGAAAAAGCCACCCACGGCTTCGGCCCGGGGCACCGGGCGGAGAACTGTCTCTTTGCCGTGTGGGGAAAAGGCATCCGTCCGAATTTTGAACTTCCGGCCATGCCCATGCGCGATGTCGCGCCGACCATCGCCGCTCTGATGGGTATCCCGTTCCCATCCGCCCGCGGCACAAGCCATGCGGATGAAATATTGTTGTAATCGGTTTCATGCTTTATGGTGGGTTTTACCCACCTTTTTTTGATTCTTTTTTGACTTTTTCAATCATTTTTGTGGCGTTTTTGTGGGGTAAATTTGACAAAAGTGGGAACGTATGATAAAGTACATTCAGTTTTCCGCCACTTTCGCTCCAGGTGGCTTTTGAATAGATCACGGGAGATCGGACTGTCTTTGGTATTTTCTCCCGATGAGAATTCTGCTTTTGCGGAGGTGCAACATCTTGAGCCGTCAAATTCTGATCACGCATTATTATCACAGCGGATTTTCCATATCTTCGGGAGATCTGCTGTTCGTGTTCGATTACTGGCGCGGAGAACGCGGAGAACTTCACGATCATCTGCAGATTCTGCCGGATCAGCTTCGGGAATACCGTCAGGTTTTCGTCTTTATCTCCCACGAGCATGTGGATCATCTGGACCCGATCGTCTTTACCTGGAAAGATTATACGAATGTACAATATTTCGTCTCTTCCGACATGCCGGTCGGCACCCGGGGCAAGCGCATGGCACCTGGAGACACCATTCAGCTGACGGATGATATTTCCGTCACCGCGTTTGATTCCACCGATCTGGGCGTGTCCTTCCTGCTGAATCTGGACGGACTGAAGATTTTTCACGCCGGAGACCTGAATTTTTGGCACTGGCGGGATGAATCCACCCTGCAGGAAATCGAGGAAGCAGAAAAAGAGTTCCGGGAGGCCGTCAAGCCGCTCCAAAGCGAATCCATTGACATCGCCTTCTTCCCGGTGGACCCGCGGCAGGGGACGATGTTTGAGGCCGGCGCCAACTACTTCATTCTGGCCGTGAAACCGAGACTGTTGATTCCGATGCACTATTTCCACCGGTCCGAAATCATTATGGACTATGCCCGGACCGCCAGCTGCCGGACTACTGAAGTGCTCGCCATGCCCGGAATCGGGGACAGCATCATTGTGGAACAGCAGGATAACGGCTACATGAATATTTCCTTCCCGAAGGTTAATCCGGAGGATGAAGAAGAACAAATTGAGCTGGAAGAGATTACCGAAGACAACCCCTTCTCCGAGTCGGATTTGCCCCTTTCCCAGCTGGCGGATTCCACGGAGGAAAAAGAGGATGACGAAAATTCCTCACCTTTTTCCACATGATTTCCACAGATTTTGGGGAAAGTTTTCAACAGGCCCTGTGAAAGCCCGGAAACGTGAATTATCAACGCTTCCGGGCTTTCTTTTATTTTAAGATTCAATTTTTTCAATGGTTCAGACCTGTGGAAAACCCGCCTCGTCTGTTCAGGACAATTTTATCCCAGATTGACCGGGATCAGACTTCCCAGGTACAGGGAATACAGCGCCGCTTCCTTCACCGTCTGACCGGTCAGTTCCCGGATAGCCCGGGCATACCAACCGATCTGGGGCGCGTATTCCTCCACCAGCTGATCGCCGGTCTGCACACGGTCTGTTTTATAATCCAGAACCACCCATCCGTCCTCTTCCAGAAACGCGCAGTCAATCACGCCTTGAAGAAGCATCTCCCGGGGCTGAGACACACGCAGGTTGAAATTCCACTCCCTGTGGACTTCCTTCGCCCGCAAAATCCGGCCGCCGATCTCCGAATTCCAGAACGTGATAATCCTGTCGTCATCAATGATCTCCGCCTCGGATTCGGAAATAATATGATTTTGAATCATTCTCAACTTTTCCCGCTGAATGACTTCAGCCGCCGGATTTCCCGCCCGCAGGGCATCCAGATCCATCTGGCTGAGCAAGCGGTGGGTCAGCGTGCCCCTCCAGGCCGCGCTGATTTCCCCTTCCTCGCGTTTGAACGCGGGCAGTTCCTGCAGCTGCGTACCGGCCAATTTCCGGGCAATCTGCTCGGGAATTCTTTTTTTCTCGGCCGTTTCCTCTTCATCATCCATCAGTTTTGTTCTGGTTTCCCGGATCAGCGCACTGACGGATTTTTTGATCATGGTTTCTTTGGTGGAATCGTTCGGAAGATCTTTCCACAATTCATCCACATCATTCCCGGAAAGCACGCTTTCAAGCCATGTTTCAAAGCTGTGGAAATTTTTGTCTTTTTCCACTTTTGGTTGTTGATTATACTCGTAAACGCTTATTTCATAAGGCTTCCAGCCTTGTGGATAAGTTGTGGAAAATCCGGATTTTTCTGTTTCACGCAACACCGGAAGCCACCAGTCCGTCATATTTTTTGCCGCCAGAATTCTCGCGTCCCCGGCGGGCAGATCCCACATCGGATTGGTCTCCTGTGTCGTAATCAGATACAAGCGCTCCTGCGGACGGGTCATCGCCACATAGAGCAGGCGCACATGCTCTGCCAGTTGCTCCCGCTCCATCTGCCAGTTGAACAAATTTGTCGCCAGCGTCGGCCGGGCAATCCGGTGATTTTCATCCCGGTATTTCGTGCACAGGCCGAGATTCGCGTGATGAAGGATGGTTTCTCCTTTGCTGCTGCCGCTCCAACCCTGATCCATGCCCGCGCAGAAAACGACCGGAAACTGCAAACCCTTGCTCTTGTGGATACTCATCATGCGCACCAGATTATCCTGTGGTCCGAGCAGCGTCGCGGCTTTGGCTTCTCCATAGTTCTGCTGGTCCCGGATATGTGACAGAAACTGGTGAAGCGTCAGGATCCCCCGCTGTTCACCCTGTTCCGCCTGGTCCGCCAGCATTCTCAGATTCGCGCGCATGATCTCACCGGTATTTTCAGCCCCGATCAGGTAATAATATCCGGTTTCCCGGTACAGATACCAGATGAACTGTCCCAGGCGCATGGTTTCGGACAAATCCTGCCACTGCGTATGTTTTTCTTTCACCTGACGGCATCTTTTACCCAGTTCCTCCCGGTTTTCCCGGCAGCATTCCTCAAACGCGTCACAGAAGGACGCCTTCGGATCCTTTGCCTCAATCCGGATCCGGCTGAGTTCTTCCTCCGTGAAGGAAAATGGAACATTCTGCAGCACGGAAATCAGGGGCAAATCCTGAAAGGGATTATCAATCCATTCCAGCAGATTTTCCATCACCTGAATTTCATGCTGCGCGTAATATTCTCCGTCTCCGTCGAAAAAAACCGGAATTTCCTCTTCCTGAAGGATCCGGGCAATCTCCGGTCCATGACGGGAAATTTTCGGCATCAAAATCACACAATCCCGGTATTCATAATTGCGTTTTTCTCCCGGATACGGCGTCCGGATGATGTCCCGCACCATCGCGGCAATATGACGCGCGGTCAGTTCCGGCCACTTCATCTTTTCATCCGCCGCGGAGATCATATCGATCTGCACCGGCACATTTTCTTCCGTCTTCCGGCCCGGGTTCAGTTCTTCTCTCTTTGTATAATCCAGTTCGGTGACACTCTCCCGCATAATATCCCGGAAAACAATATTCGTCGTCTCCAGAATTTCATTCCGGGAGCGAAAATTGGTCTGCAGATAAATACATTCCGATTCCGGATGATCCGGCCGGTCAGCTTTCCGGATCCGATCCAGAAACAAAAGAGGATCCGCCAGGCGGAAGCGATAAATACTCTGCTTGACATCCCCGACCATGAATAAATGATTATCATCACATTGCAGCAATTCAATGATCCGGTTCTGAATGGCGGAGATATCCTGACACTCATCCACGAAAACATATCTCCACAAACTCTGTGCCTGGGCCCGGCAAGCCGGATCGGAAAGAATCTTCACCGCGTACTGTTCCATGTCGGAAAAGTCCACCAGGGCACGATTCATCTTGCTTTGGCAAAAAAGCTCATTCGTTTTTTCCGTCAGCTTTGAAAACGCGCACAGACTTTCCTGCATGTTTTTCCATTCATCCGGCGTGTTTTCCTCCATGTTGACCAAAGCGACGATCTCATTCATCTGCTCTTTGAATCGGTTCCGGAGAGATAAGTATTTTTCTTTCCACTCTTTCTGTCCGTCGGACAAATCCCGGGGTGTTGAAAATGTTTTAAAATCGCATTTTCCGACAGGAATCTGTGAACTTGAAACCTCTTTTTGTTTCACGTGAAACAATTCGACATCTTTTTTCCAGATTTCCCGGACGGATTCCACAGCATCCGGATGAGCCAGCATTTTTTCCATCCGGTTGAGCGTAATCTGAACCAATGTCAGTTTTTCCTCCGTCATTTTTCGGAGCGTCTGATACCACGGATGATCCGGATCCGGCTGAACCGGAATCCCATCCACCATCCGTCTCATCCATCCGAACGGATCCGGCAGGGACATCAGGAAGGAATTCAAATCCGTAACCATCTGTTCGGTTTTGTCCGCCTCAAAGCGTTTTTTCAACAGATGATACTCTTCCGTATCCTTCAGTTTCTCACACGCATCCGTAAATGCCTCATGAAACAGCTTTTTCCCGATGGCCTCATCGCAAACTGTGAATTTCGGATCAATTCCGATTAATTGAAACTGATTCCGGATCAATTGCTGACAGAAGGAATGGATGGTGGAAATCTGCATGCTTTCCATCTGATCCAGCGCGTACCGGATCATCGGATGATCCCGCTCATCCATCAACTTGGACCGGATTCTTTCCTTCATTTCGGAAGCGGCCGGATTGGTAAAAGTAATTACAAGAAAAGAGGAGGGCTCCGCGCCTTCCCTCAGCAAACGGACAATCCGCTCAACAAGCACAGCCGTCTTTCCGCTTCCGGCCGCCGCACTGCAGATCAATTCCTTTGTGTCCGACTGTATAACTCTTTGCTGTTCAATGGTCCAGTTGGGCATGCTTTCCTCCTTGATGTTTCACGTGAAACAATTAACTGAAATCCGGCTCTTCACTGACAGAGATCTTCTCGCTGACCGGTCCGGTTTGTTTTTCGCTCAGCGTCGCTTTTCCGTCCGTATTCCGGACCGCGTATGTCCGATGATTCTGACATTCATCCAGATCACTTTCATCGGAGCAGGTAATAAATGTCTGTGTATTTCCGATTTCCCGGAGCAAATTCATTCTCCGGTTCAAATCCAGTTCGCTCATCACATCATCCAGGAGCAAAACCGGCTGATCCCCGGTGCTTTCCGCAAGTACACGAAGCTGAGACAGTTTCAAACTCAGCGCCGCGGTTCTTATCTGTCCCTGGGACGCAAACATTTTCATTCCTTTTTGATTCAGTTTCAGATTCAGATCGTCCCGATGCGGTCCGACCGTTGTCACTCCCTGACGCAAATCATCCTCTCTTGATGATTCAAGCATCTGAAGGAAAGTATCCACATCTTCCTCCGGTTTCAAAAATCCATGATAGGATACCTGAAATATTTCATTTTTCTGCCCGGAAATTTCCTGATACAATCTCCGGCTTTCATTTTTCAAAGAATCAGTGTATCGGATTCTTTCCCGTAAAATTAATGACGCGTGTTCTGCCATTGCCCTTTCAAAATCCGCGATCATGGGCGAAATCGCGTGCTGATTGATTCTCGCGTCCCGCAGAATCGCATTCCGCTGTTCCATTGCCACCCGGTACTGCTGCAAGGCAATAAAATAAGGCCGGCTGACCTGACTGATCATCATGTCCAGAAATTTTCTGCGCACGGACGGACCATCTTTGATCAGAGCCAAATCCTCCGGACTGAAAATGACACAGCGGAATACACCCATCATTTCGCTGAGCCTGTGTACTTTTTTCTGATCAATCCATACGGATTTAACGGACAGATCTCCGGGCTGCAAGCGAATACTGACTTCATTTCTGGTCAGACTTCCCCGAACCCGGATCGAGCAACTAGCGGCGGTTTCACCGATCATCACGGCATGCGCGTCCTGATTGACACGATGACTTTTCCCAAGCGCGCAATAATGAATCGCTTCCAGCAAATTGGTTTTGCCGGAACCGTTCTGACCGAAGAAAATATTGATACCTTCATGCGGCTCAAGGGTCAGATCCTCATAATTACGAAAATGCCGAAGCTGAATCTGTTCAATGATCATTCATGTCTCTCCGTGAAAGAAAGCAGCGCGGCGAAAATACGCGCGCTGCCGAAAAATATCCGATCAAATCATTACTGGAAAACACGCACGGGAAGAATCAGGTATACATAATCCTCGCCGTTGGGCGGCGTTACCACGCAGGGGCTGACACTGGAATTGAAATTCATGTATAATTCCTCGTCATTCACATTGCGGATCACATCCACAATATACTTGGAATTGAACGCGATATCAATATCCTCACCAATCAGAGTCGCTTCCAGTTCCTCCTCCACATCGCCCATTTCCGCGTTGGAGGAAATTCGAAGCACATCCTGTCGGAAACTCATCTTGATCAGATTATTCTTGCCTTCCCGGGCCATCAGACTGGCGCGGTCAATCGCGTCCTGCACAGCCACACGGTCTGCTTTCGCCTGCGTTTTGAATTCCGCGGGAATGATCCGGCGGTAATCAATATACTCGCCTCCGAGAAGCACTGTGTTAAGCCGGATATTTCCGAATACACACTGCATTCTTCCCTGATCAATTCTCAGTGTGCAGAAAGCTTCATCATCCGGCAGGATCCGGCTTAATTCGTTCATCACCTTGCCGGGAATAATCGCCTTGACCACATCTTTTCCTTCCGGAAGATCAAACGGCTGAAATGCTTTCTGCATTGCCAGACGGAACCCGTCCAGAGACACCAGACGCGCTTCGGTCCGGCTGACTTCCAACAGAGTGCCGGTCAGAATCTGACGGCTTTCATCCGTCGCGATCGCAAACAAGACATGGCTGATCATTTCCTTGAATTTCTTCTGCGGAATCTTGATATCCACGCCGCTCTTGATTTCGGAAATTTCCGGATAATCCGCCGCGCTCATGACGGACAGATTACTCCGGTTCTTCTGGCAGCGGATGGACGCCAGACGCTGATTCTGATCCGTCACCGTCACAGTACCGCCGGAGGGCATTTTCCGGATCAGCTCGGTAAACAGCCGACCGGGCAATACTGTCTGACCTTCTTCCTGCACATCCGCGACATTGGTATATTCAATAGAAAGATTTCCGTCCGAGCAGGTCAGTGTGATCCTGTTTTCCTCGGCAACAACAAGAACTCCTTCCAGAATCTGCTTCGCGGGACGCGCGGCCAGGGCACGGGTAACCGTGTTCAGGCCTTCCAGCAAATCTGTCGTATTCATTGAGAAAATCATGGCAGTCCGTCCTTTCATACGGGGCCGCGGGCGGCCACCGCAGATGAATTAATTATATAATATTTATCTTCGTTATCGTAATAGGGGCTGTGGAAACGGTGGAAAATTGAGTCCGGCTTTGTTTCATTCTGTTCCGGAGCCTGTGAAAAACCTGTGTATAAATATATCGTTTATCAACAGCCTTCCGGTATAATTTCCATTCTGACCCGGCTGAATCCTTCTTTTGGAATGGAAAATTTCCTTTGACGACCGGATTTAAAATCGGATGATTGAAAATCAGGAAAATTCGGAATTTATTTTTCCACCGTTTTCACTGAATTCACAATCCTGTGGAAAAGTTTCGGTGGAAATCATTTCAGGATTTCCGCGTTGCGGATAAAGTAGTCCGCTCCACTCCAAATTGTGATCCCTGTGATCCAGATGCCGATGATGATTCCGGGAACAAAGGAAAAAAGAGGTTTCCGGAGGATCAGGAGTAAGACGATCATGATCATCTGACTGGCGGTTTTGATTTTGCCGAGGGGACCGGCGGAAATAACCTGACCCTTGGTCATGGAAACCAGTCTCAGCCCGTCCACGCTCAGTTCCCGTGCAAGAATAATAATAACCATCCATGCTGGAAGGATGTCCAGATGAATGAGCATGATCATCGTGGAAAGGACCAGCAGTTTATCTGCCACGGGATCAATGAATTTTCCGAAATTGGTGATCAAATGATCCCGCCGGGCCAGATATCCGTCCAAAAAATCCGTGAACGCGGCCAAAGCGAAAAAGATCGCGGCGGCGATTCCGCACCAAGGTGCGGAGGCATACAGCAAAATCACGATGACGGGGATCAGCAGCACCCGCAGGATGCTGAGTCGGTTCGGCCAGTTGTTCATACCATTTCTCCCATCAGGTCATAGGTATCCGCCTTGGTCAGACGGACGGAAACAAAGGAACCGATTTCAGGAACACCCTTCGGACAGGAGAAGACGATTTCACCGTCCGTTTCCGGCGCTTCAAGCCGGCTTCTGCCCAGTGCCATTCCGTCTTCTCCGACATCCGTGACCAGAACACGCTCAATCGTGCCGAGGCGTTTTTCATTCTGCCTTTTGGAAATTCCGCTTTGCAGGGTCATCAGCCGGTCCATCCGCTCCTGTTTTACTTCTTCGGGAATCTGATCTTTCATGCGGGCGGCGGGAGTGCCTTCCTCCGGAGAGTAGGTAAAGGCGCCGAGCCGGTCAAACTCCGCTTCCGCAACGAAGTCCAGCAGTTCTTTGAACTGGTCTTCCGTTTCTCCCGGGAATCCGGTGATCAACGTGGTGCGGACGGTAAGACCTCTTTCTTTCGCGCCGCGGACACAACGGATGATATCTTCCCTCGTACCCAGGCGGTGCATGCGCTTTAAAAGTTCGGAGGAAATATGCTGAATCGGAATATCCAGATAGGGGCAGATATTCGGTGTGTTGGCTAAAAGATCCAGCAGTTCATCGTTGGTTTCATCCGGATAGCAGTACAGAACGCGCAGCCATTCCACTCCGGGAATCGTGGAAACCTTGCGCATCAGTTCCGGAAGGCGGGTATGACCGCCGCCGTCGGTTCCCCATCTCGTCGTGTCCTGGGCGACCAGAATATGTTCCTTTACGCCTTCTTCCGCAAGCTTTTGTACTTCGGACAGGATGGATGCTTCATCCCGGCTGCGGTACGGACCGCGGATCATCGGAATCGCGCAGAAGGTGCATCGGTTGGAACAGCCTTCTCCGATCCGGGTATAAGCGGTATAAAAGGGCGTGGTCAGCACGCGGTCATGCGCAAAATAGGAGTAATCATCCTGGCAGGTGTGAATTCGCTGACCTTTCAGTGCCTGCTCGATTTTATCCGGCAGGGAGGCGTATTGATTCACGCCGAGAAGAAGATCAATCTCCGGCAGTTCCTTGAGCAGATCATTCTCATATCTTTGCGCGAGACAGCCGGTAACGACCAGCAGTTTGCATTTGCCGCTCTGTTTATATTCCGCCATGTCCAGAATCGTGTTGATGGATTCTTCCTTGGCGGGATCAATGAAACCGCAGGTGTTGATCAAAATAATGTCCGCCTCTTCCGGATTGGCCGTGAGAAGATATCCCCGGTCCTTCAGAAGCCCCAGGGCGGTTTCCGTATCCACCCGGTTTTTATTGCATCCCAGCGAAACGGCGCCAACCGTGTATGCCATGTAAGGGATCCCTCCTTCTGCGGGAAAAGTATACCATGAAAGTTCTGCTTTGAAAAGAATGGACAGACAAAAGAAAAATCAATATAATGAAGCGGAGCGGACCGGAAAGGACGGAACAGGATGAAAGATAATTTTTTAATTGTGGATGGCAACAGCCTGATGCACCGCGCGTTTCACGCGCTGCCGCTGATGGACTCGGACGGCATATATACCAACGCGATTTACGGATTTCTGAGCATGCTGCTCAAGGCGGTCCGGGAGGAAAATGTCCAGTACCTCGCGGTGTGTTTTGATGAGCATGGACCGACTTTCCGTCATCAGATTTATGCGGAATACAAGGCCGGCCGGGCGGAAACCCCGCCGGAGCTCAGACAGCAGTTTGATACGGTGAAAACCCTGCTTGATGATATGGGAATCCGGCGCTATTCCTTGCAGGGATGGGAGGCGGATGATCTGCTTGGCACCCTGAGCGTGAAAGGCGCAAACGCGGGGGCCGCGCCTCTGCTTCTGACCGGGGACCGGGACGCGCTGCAGTTGGTCGGTCACGGAACCCGGCTGATGTTTACCCGCAAGGGCATCAGCGAGACGATTATTTTCACGCCGGAAAAGGTGTATGAGGAGTACGGGTTCACGCCGGATCAGGTGACGGACTGGAAGGGTCTGGCCGGGGACGGCAGTGACAATATTCCCGGGATTCCTGGGGTGGGCGACAAGACTGCCGTTAAATTGCTTCAGCAGTACGGCTCCCTGGAGGAAGTGCTTTCTCATGCCGGGGAGGTCAAGGGCAAGCTCGGGGAAAAGCTGGTTACCTGGGCGGATCAGGCAAGGTTTTGCAAGGAACTGGCGACCATCCGTACGGACGTGCCGGTGGAGTGGACGCTGGAAAGTTGTTCTTTGCCGGATTTCCGGAAAGGAATTCCGGCGCTGAAAAAGCTTCAGCTCAATTCGATCATCCGCCGTCTGGACGCGGAAGGAGAGCCGGAGCAGGCGGAAGCGGAAAAACCGGAAGCGCTTGCCTTCGGGGACTGGGAGGAAATTTCCGATCCGGAGTCCCTGAAAAAATGGGTGGATGCCGCGGACGGGAAATTTGCCCTGTACGCGGGGGAAACACAGGTAACGCTCGCGGATGAAGGGGGCCGCCGGGCCCGGGCGGTGCTCGGGGGTGATCTGCTGACGCCGGGACTGGACCCGGTCATGGTGATGGAACAGCTTGCGCCGGCGCTGAAAAACGGAAATGCCGTCGTGCATGACGGAAAGCGTCTGCTGCATATGATGGACCGGATGGGGCTTTCGCTGCCGGAGCGTTTTGCGTGGGATACCATGCTGGGGGCGTATCTTCTGAATCCGCAGGAAAAGAGCTATCGTCTGAAAGTGCTTTGCCCGGACTGGGAAGAGGACGCGTCCTCGGTTATGTCCCTGAGTGCGTGGCAGAAAAAGAAGATTGCGGCGGAAGGCATGGAGACCCTGATGAAAGAGGTAGAAATGCCGCTCAGTCATACGCTGTTCCGGATGGAAAAAGAAGGTTTCAGTGTGGATACCGATGCCCTGCGGGAGATGGGCAAGGAATACACGATGGAAATCGGCCGCCGCCGGCAGGAAGTGATTGATGCCTGCGGGGTCGGGGAGTTCAACCTGAACAGCACACAGCAATTGGGTGAGGTCCTGTTTGAAAAGCTGAATCTGCCCCACGGAAAAAAGACCAGCAAGGGGTATTCCACCTCGGCGGAGGTGCTGGAAGGGCTCAGATGGGAAAAACCGGAGGTCATCGAGCCGCTTTTGCGCTACCGCCAGCTGAGCAAGCTGAACGGAACATATGTGGAAGGGCTGCTGCCTCTTGTGGACGGAAACGGGCGGGTTCATTCCACTTTTGATCAGGTCGCGACCGCGACGGGGCGGCTGTCGTCCTCGGAGCCGAATCTGCAGAACATTCCCGTGCGTACGGAGGAAGGACGCGAACTGCGCAAGGTGTTCCGGGCGCGGGAAGGATGGGTGCTGCTGGACGCGGACTACAGCCAGATCGAACTGCGGCTGATGGCGCACTTTTCCGGGGATGAAACGATGATTCGGGCGTTCAAAAACGGCGAAGATATTCACGCGCGGACCGCGAGCGAGATTTTTGACGTGCCCGCGGAGTGGGTGACGCCGGAACTGCGCAGCCGCGCCAAGGCGGTGAACTTCGGGCTGATTTACGGCATCAGCGGGTTCGGACTGAGCCGGAATACCGGTGTCAGCCGGCAGGAGGCCGCGCGGTTTATTGAAAAGTATTTTGAGCGGTATCCGGGCGTGAAACGGTTCATGGACAACGCCGCGAAGGAAGGTATGGAAAAGGGGTACGCGGAAACCCTGATGGGGCGCAGGCGGTATCTGCCGGAGCTGAAAAGCCCGAAGGCGCCGATCCGGGAATTCGGTCGGCGCGCGGCGATGAACACGCCGATTCAGGGCACCGCGGCGGACATCATCAAGCTGGCCATGGTCCGGGTGGATCAGGCACTCCGCGCGGAAAATATGCGCAGCCGCCTGATTCTGCAGGTGCATGACGAACTGCTTCTGGAATGCCCGCCGGAGGAGGCGGATCAGGCCGGAAAACTGCTCCGGGACGCGATGGAAAATGTGATTGCGCTGAAAGTGCCGCTTCTGGCCGAGGTGCATCAGGGGAAAAACTGGTACGAGGCAAAGTAATACTTGATTTTTTCCCCGCTCTCTGTTATATTTTTCCCGGTTTTTCGGGAAGATCCGGAAAGCTGCCAGAAAAGAAAAATTGAAAGGAGATTCATAAAATGCTGGAATTCAAGTTTGACACACAGCTGCTGATCGAGGGCACGGATCTGGACGAGGATGAAATCAACGATTATATTACTGAGCATTTCAAGGGCGACTGCCTGCTGGCCGTGGGCGATGAGGAACTGATCAAGATTCACTTCCACACCAATGAGCCCTGGCAGGTGCTGGAGTACGCCGCCACGAAGGGTGAAATTTATGACATCGTGGTCGAAAACATGGAGCGGCAGGAACAGGGCCTGAAGGGCTGAAAGATTGTCTTCTTTTTGTTTTTTGATTGTCAGAAAAATGGGAACTGCTTATACTATGGGCAGTTCCCTTTTTGATGGAAGGGAGAATGAAGGAGGAAAGACAAGATGAAAAAGTTTGTATCCATGCTGCTGGCGCTCGTTCTGGTGCTGATGAGCGTGTCCGCCCTGGCGGAAGATGTGATTTACATCGGCGTGTTTGAGCCCTCCACCGGCGACAACGGCGCGGGCGGCAAGCAGGAAATTCTGGGCATCCAGTACGCCAACAGCCTGACCCCCACCGTGGAGATTGACGGCAAGGAATACAAGGTTGAACTGGTGATTGAAGACAATCAGAGCGTGACTGACAAGGCCGTTTCCGCGGCGCAGAGCCTGGTCAGCAAGAATGTCAGCGTGGTGCTCGGTTCCTACGGTTCCGGCGTGTCCATGGCGGGCGGCGATATCTTCGCCGAGGCGCAGGTGCCGGCCATCGGCATCAGCTGCACCAACCCGAACGTGACCCTGCTGTGCGACTATTACTGGCGCATCTGCTTCCTGGATCCCTTCCAGGGCACGGTCATGGCAAACTACGCCAAAGAGCTGGGCGCGACCAAGGCCTATGTGCTGACCATGCTGGGTGAAGACTACGGCGTGGGCCTGGGCAAGTATTTCGTGCAGGCGTTCACCAAGCTGGGCGGCGAAGTGGTCGAAGAGAACTTCACCGAAGGCACCAGCGATTTCTCCAGCCTGCTGGACAATGCCGTGAACAACGGCTGCGATGTGATCTTCGCGCCCTCCAGCACGACCTACGCGGCCCTGATTATTGACCAGGCGGCCAGCAAGAACATCACCTTCCCGATTCTGGCGGGCGACACCTGGGAAAACAGCGCTATTCTGGAAGCGGCCAAGGGTAAGAGCGTGAGCGTGTACTGCTCCACCTTCTTTGATGAGAATGATGACAACGCGACGGCCGCGGAGTTCGTCAAGGGCTTCAAGGAGTGGCTGAACGCGGACAGCACGAACCTGACCAACAACGGCGGCAACGACATCGTGGCTGCGGTCTCCGCCCTGGGCTTTGATGCCTACAATGTGGCGATCGAGGCCATCAAGGCCGCGAACAGTGCCGATCCTCAGGCGATTGCGGACGCGCTGCCTTCCGTGACCTATACCGGCGTGACCGGTGACATCTCCTTCGACGAGAACGGCGATGCCAACAAGGACATGGCCTACATCAAGTACGCCAATCCGGAAACCGGGACCTTTGACTTTGTGAAGACCCAGACGATTGCCAAATAAGCAATTCTCTGCGGGGGCTGCCGCGTGGCGGCGGCCCCCTTTTTCATCGCAGAAAAGCAAGGGGGAAAGGGAAACATGTTTGACAGGTTGCTCCCCTATCTGCTGGCGGGCATTTCCGTGGGCGGGCAGTATGCGCTGATCGCCGTCGGATATACGCTGGTATACGGGATTTTGAGGTTGATCAACTTCGCTCACGGGGATATTTTCACCGCGGCGGGTTTCTTTATGGTGTATTTGGCGGCGGGTCTGCCCGTGGGGTTGTCGATTCCGCTGGTGATTCTGCTGACGGTGGTGCTCGGTTTTACGGTCGAGCGCGTGGCGTACAAGCCTTTGCGGACCGCGCCGCGGATGTCGGTCATGATTTCCGCGATCGGTGTCAGCTATCTTTTGCAGAATCTGATGTGGTACCTGACCGGCGGTCTGGCCAAGCAGTATCCGGGACTGCCCGGGCTGAGCCAGACGATTCAGATCGGTCCCGCCAGCACGAAGATGGTTACGATCGTGACCCCGCTTCTGACGATTGTGCTGGTGATCGCGCTGGTCTGGCTGATCAACCATACCAAGATCGGCATGGCAATGCGCGCGGTGTCCGTGGACTTTGAAACGGCGCAGCTGATGGGCATCAAAATCAACAATGTGATTTCCTTTACCTTTGTGATCGGTTCTGCCATGGCCGCGATCGGGTCCATGCTGTACTTCACAAACTACACCGCGGTGACGCCGACGGTCGGTGCCATGCCGGGGTTAAAGGCCTTCGTGGCGGCGGTGTTCGGCGGCATCGGGTCCATCCCCGGCGCGATGATCGGCGCGCTGATCATCGGTATCTGTGAAAACCTCATCAAGGCGGCCGGCTGGACCGCATTCTCGGATGCGTTCACCTTCGCCCTGCTGATCGTGGTTCTGCTGTTCCGGCCGACCGGCCTGTTCGGCGAGAAGACCACGGAGAAAGTGTAAGGGGGCCGGAAGATGAAAAAAGCGAAAACATTCCTGATCCTCCTGTGCGTGGCGGTGATTTATTTCCTCGGCTGGCTGGCTGAGCATCTGTCCGGGACGAACAGCATGCTCGTCACTGTGCTTCAGAAAGGCGCGGTGTACGCGCTGATTGCTGTGTCCATGAACCTTTTGAACGGTTTTACGGGGCTTTTTTCCCTGGGCCAGGCAGGCTTCATGCTCGTGGGTGCCTATACCTACGCGGTGCTGACTATTCCTATGGCCAAGCGCGCGGCGGTGTATCAGTATTATGACGGCGGCTGGGTGCAGTTTACGATCGGGTTCCTGCCCGCGCTGATCGCGGCGGGCGCGGTCGCGGCTGTGTTCGCGGCGCTGATCGGTTTGCCGGTGCTTCGTCTGAAGGGCGATTACCTCGCCATCGCGACGCTGGGTTTCGCGGAAATTATCCGCGCGATTGTGCAGTGGGACGCGATCGGCCCGCTGACCAACGGATCCAACCTGCTGAAAACCTATCCCACGCTGAAAACGGTCATGCCCGGAAACACCGTGCTGTTCACCTTCATTGTGGTCGGGATTTGTGTCGGGTTGATTCTGCTGCTCATCAATTCCACCTACGGACGGGCGTTCAAGGCCATCCGGGATGATGAGATCGCGGCGGAGGCCATGGGCATCAATCTGTTCCACCATAAGGAACTGGCGTTCACGATCAGCAGTTTCTTTGCAGGCATCGGCGGAGCGCTGCTGGCGATGTATCAGAGTTCCCTGCAGGCGAACAGCTTCAAGAGCTCCATGACCTATGAAATCCTGTTGATCGTCGTGATCGGCGGTCTGGGCAGTGTCAGCGGCAGCGTGATCGCGAGCTTCCTGTTCATTGCATGCAGCGAGTGGTGGCTGCGCTTCCTTGATTCCCAGACCTTTATCGGTGATTTCCAGGTGCCGCTGCTCAGTCCGGGTTTCCGGATGGTGGTGTTCTCCGTGGTGATCATGCTGGTGGTGCTGTTCTTCCGCCGGGGCATCATGGGTGACCGGGAACTGTGGGAGATCGGGCGCCGCCGCGGCGCGAAAGGGGGCCAGGTGAAATGAGCGCGCAGAGCATTCAGGATACCGTGCTGAAGCTGACGGATATCACCATGCAGTTCGGCGGTGTGGTGGCCATCAATAACCTGAGCATGGAAGTCAACAAGGGCGAAATCGTTGCCCTGATCGGCCCGAACGGCGCCGGCAAAACAACCGCGTTCAACTGTATCACGGGCGTGTATGAGCCGACCAACGGCGCCGTGTATTTCCGGGACGAGCCGATTGCGGTGAATCATCCGAACGGCAAAATGTTCAAGATGTACGGCGGGGAGAACCGCGACAAGTACCAGGGCCGGAAGGTGGTTTACAGCCCGGATCAGATCACAAAGATGGGCATTGCCCGGACCTTCCAGAATATCCGTCTGTTCAAGAGCCAGACCGCGTTTGAAAATGTGCTGATCGCGACGCATCTGCGGCGCACGAGCAATTTCTTCACCGCGGCGTTCCGGCTGAACCTGAAGGAAGAACGCCGCATGCGGGAAAAGGCCATGCGTCTGCTCGAAACCGTGGGGCTTGCCGATGAGGCGAACGAAATGGCGACATCATTGCCCTACGGCAAACAGCGCCGGCTGGAAATCGCCCGCGCGCTGGCAACGGATCCGAGCCTGCTGCTGCTTGACGAGCCGGCGGCCGGCATGAATCCGCAGGAGACGGATGAGCTGGGCGAGTTCATCAAGCGGATCAAAGATGAGTTTGACCTGACCGTGTTGATGATTGAGCACCACATGAATCTGGTCATGGATATCTCGGACCGGATTTACGTGCTGGACTTCGGAAAACAGATCGCGGAAGGCACGCCGGAGGAGGTTCAGCAAAATCCGGTCGTGATCGCGGCCTATCTGGGGGTGGATGACGAATGAGCCTGCTGAAAGTGACGGATCTCGTGGTCAGCTACGGCGGCATCGAGGCGTTGAAAGGAATCAGCTTTGAGGTGGAGCAGGGGCAGATCGTGACCCTGATCGGCGCCAACGGCGCGGGCAAGAGCACGACTCTGCGGACGATTTCCGGGTTGGTCCGCCCCGCGGAAGGGCGTATTTATTTCGAAGGCCGGGACATCACGGATTTCGGGACGCAGAAGATCGTGGAAACCGGGATCGCGATGGTGCCGGAAGGCCGGCGCGTGTTCGCGAACCTGACCGTGCTGGAAAATCTGCGCATCGGCGCGTACCTGCGCAAGGACAAGGATATCATTGAGCAGGATATCGAGTATGTCTACGACCTGTTTCCCCGCCTGAAGGAGCGCTCCTGGCAGCTGGCGGGCACGCTGTCCGGCGGCGAGCAGCAGATGCTGGCCGTGGGCCGCGCGATGATGACCCGGCCGAAGCTGATCATGATGGATGAGCCGAGCCTGGGTCTTGCGCCGCTGGTGGTGAAGGATATTTTCCGGATCATTCAGACGGTCAAGGAAACCGGCATGACCGTGCTCCTGATCGAGCAGAACGCGAACGCTGCCCTGCACGCCTGCGATTACGCCTATGTCATGGAGACCGGACGGATTACCATGAGCGGCACCGGCGACGAGCTGCTGGCCAGCGAGGCGGTGCAGGAAGCGTATCTGGGCGAGCGTGCCCGGTAAGCCGTTTTTTCCATTGAAAACAATGGCTTTTTGGTGTAAACTGAGACCATCCCGCCGCGCGGGATGGTCTTTTATCTTTTTGCGCGGCGAGCGAGAAAGAGAGGTGCGCGGCAATGGCGACAAATGAAAGCGTGTTCCGCCCGGCGGAAATTTTATTGCCCGCGGCAGAGGTCGCGAAGGAAAAATGGGCCTGTGTGGCCTGCGATCAGTATACTTCCCAGCCGGAGTACTGGGAAGAGGTGGAAAGCGTTGTCGGGGATCAGCCCTCCACCCTGCGGCTGATGCTGCCGGAATGCTATCTCGCGCAGAGCGACGAGCGTGTGCCGCGCATTCATGCCACCATGGCGGAATACCTGCAGAGCGGGATTCTGACCCCGGCGGTGGAGAATGGTTTTGTCCTGTGCTTCCGGACCACGGAGAGCGGGACGCGGACAGGTCTCGTCGGCACGGTGGATCTGGAGGCGTATGACTATACCGCCGGCAGTCTGCCGCTCGTGCGGCCGACGGAGCAGACCATCGCGGAGAGATTGCCCGCGCGGCTGAAAATCCGGCGCGGCGCGCCGGTCGAGCTGAGTCATATCCTGATCCTGATCGATGATCCGGAAGGCACGGTGCTGGAGCCCCTGAAGCAAAAAGCCGGAAGTCTCCGGGAACTGTATGATTTTGATCTGATGCAGCGCGGCGGACATCTGAAGGGCTATGCCGTGGAAGCGGAAGAGGATCTTCGGAGTGTGGATCAGGCGCTGGATAATCTGAAAGCCGGCATGGGGGAAAATCCCCTGCTGCTCGCGGTCGGGGACGGGAATCATTCCCTGGCGACGGCGAAGGCCTACTGGAATGAAATCCGGGAGACGCTGACGGAGGCGGAGCGGGAAACACACCCGGCCCGTTTCGCGCTGTGCGAAATCGAGAACATCCACGATCCGGCGCTGAAGTTCGAGCCGATTCACCGTCTGGTGACCGGCACGACGCCGGAGGAACTGTACGACTGCTGGGAAAAATATGCCGCGGAGCGCGGTATGACACTGGCGGAGGACGGCGAGGGACATACCTTCACCATGGTCATCCGGAAGGATGAGTATCCGGTGGTGGTGCGCAATCCCAAGTGCGTTATTCCGTGTGAAACCATTCAGACTTTTCTGGATGATTTCCTCGCCTCCCACCCGGAGGCCGTAATCGACTATATTCACGGCGCGGCGGCGGTGCGGGAGCTGGCGAAGAAGCGGGATTCGGTCGGGTTCCTGCTTCCGGACATCGACAAGCACGCGTTCTTTGAGGATGTGAAGCGCCTCGGCGTTTTGCCCCGGAAGACCTTCTCCATGGGCGAGGCGGACGAAAAGCGGTTCTACATGGAAGCGAAAAAGATTTAATCAGGAGGAAAAAGAGATGCCCTGCACAACAGTGCTGGTCGGAAAGAAAGCCAGCAATGACGGATCAACCATGATCGCCCGGACGGATGACGGCCATTTTGATGTGAAAAAACTGGTGGTCATTGAGCCGAAAAAACAACCCCGGAAATATGTGAGTAAAATCAGCCATGTGGAAATTACCCTGCCGGAGAATCCCATGGCGTATACATCCTGCCCGAGCGTGGACCCGGCAAACGGCATCTGGGCCGCGACGGGGATCAATGAGGCGCAGGTCGGCATGACTGCGACGGAAACGATCACTTCGAATCCCCGCGTGCTGGCGGCGGATCCGCTGGTGGAATACAAAAAGGCAAAGACCCGGCGGGAAAAGGATATGCCGGGCGGCATCGGCGAGGAAGATCTGGTCGTGCTGGTGCTCCCGTATGTGAAGAGCGCGCGGGAGGGCGTGGAGCGCATCGCGGAGCTTCTCGAAAAATACGGCACCTATGAATCCAACGGCATCGCCCTAAATGACGAAAACGAGGTCTGGTGGCTCGAAACCATCGGCGGGCATCACTGGATGGCCCGGAAGGTGCCGGATGACCGCGTGGTCATCGCACCGAATCAGTTCGGCATGGATGAGTTTGATTTGGAGGACGCTTTCGGAAAGCAGAAGGCGCACCTGTGCTCGAAGGATCTGAAGGAGTTTATCCGGGACAATCATCTGGATCTGAATCAGAACGGGAAATTCAATCCCCGCGACGTGTTCGGTTCCCACACGGACATGGATCATATCTACAACACGCCCCGCGCGTGGTTCATGGGCCGGTATCTGACGCCGGATTCCCACAAGTGGGACGGGCCGGACGCGGAGTTCCATCCGGAAAGCGACCGGATTCCGTGGTCCCTGGTGCCGGACCGGAAGGTGGCGGTGGAGGATGTGCATTATCTGCTGTCCGGGCACTATCAGGGCACGCCGTACAATCCCTATATGAATCAGGATACCGGCATGCGCGGCAAGTACCGCTCCATCGGCATCAACCGGACCGGCGTGACCTCCATTTGCCAGATCCGCGGGGATCAGAAAAACAAGGGCGTGGAGTGGATCTGCTTCGGGTCCACGACCTTCGGGGCGATGCTGCCCCTGTATCCGGGTGTCCGGAAGATGCCGGCGTATGTCAGCAATGTGACGCTGGACACGTCCACGGAGAATTTCTACTGGGGCAGCCGCCTGATCGGCGCGCTGGCGGACACCCAGTTCGCCGCCTGCTCGCAGCAGATTGAGCGGTATCAGGGCGCGGTCGCGGTCCGGGGCCGGCAGATTCTGCGTGAGTATGATGAAAAGGGTTCGACTGACCCCAAAGTGCTGGAGGAAGCCAACGAAAAGCTCTGCGCCATGGCGAAGGAAGAAACCATCAATACCCTGAACAAGGTGCTCGCGGAAGTCAGCACGCACATGAAGAACGGGTACAACCGTCAGGACAACTGACGGAAACCACCGGAGGCTTGTTTTTCTTGACAGGAAGGCATCCCTCCGATACAATTACAACATGGTCCGGAATGCCGGACGCAAAAGGAGAAAGGAGAGTTTCCATGAAAAAGTTTTTGACGGTTATGCTGACGCTGGCGCTTCTGCTCGGAGTGTCCACCGCGCTGGCGGCGGGCAAGCTGCAGACCAGTCAGGAGGCGGTGTATGTTGCCGAGGGGTACTCCAATGTGTACGTGTATGTGTACGCTGAGGTGACCAACGCCGGGGACAAGAATGTCCAGTACAGCGACGGCCTGTTCGAGGTCTATGACGCGGACGGCAATGTGCTCGAGTCCACGACTTATCTGAGCTGCTACCCCGAGTATCTGGCGCCCGGTGAAGTCGGTTATCTCTACGGCTATCTGTCCATCAAGGACACTACCGATACCAGCGTGGCCGCGGATTATATGTTGAATGTGACCGGCAAGGGCAGCAACGAGAACCCCACGCATTATCTGCCGGCCGAGGCGGTTTACGAGAAGGTAGAAACTTCTTATTCCAGCTATGACTACGTCTATTCGACCGTGACCAATGATTTGGACAGCACGGTCCGTGAGTACCGCACCGTGATCGCGCTGTATGACGCGGAAGGCAATCTGAAGTTTGTGGACGCCCACGGGGAAGGTACGGTCGGCATCCCGGCCGGCAACAAGGCGGAGGTTTCCTTCAGCCTGAGCTACAACGACGCGATGGAGTATCTTGTGGAGAATGAAGGCTACAATTTCGCGGATGTCCGGACGCTGGCGTACACCGAAATTGAGGAATAAGGCAGAAAAAGAAAACCGCGCTGCCCCGCGTCATCTTTGCGGGGCAGCTTTTTTGCGGGATTGTTTCACGTGAAACAATGCCCCGGAAGACCGATGCGGAAAGGAACAACAGGATGGATATCATACGGGTAATCACTGAGGAACTGGGGGTCCGGCGCGGACAGGTGGAAGCCGCCGTCGAGCTGATTGACGCGGGGAATACGATTCCTTTTATCGCGCGGTACCGCAAGGAGGCGACCGGCGCGCTGAATGACGAGCAGCTGCGGAATCTGGACGAGCGGCTGAAATACCTGCGCGGGCTGGAGGAAAAGAAGGAAAGCGTGATCGCCTCCATCGAGGAGCAGGGGAAGATGACGCCGGAATTGCGCGCGAAGATCGTTTCCGCGCAGACGATGGTCGAGGTGGAGGATCTGTATCTGCCGTACCGGCCGAAGCGGAAAACCCGCGCGTCCGTGGCGCGGGAGCGCGGCTTGGAGCCGCTGGCGAAGGTGATTCTGGCGCAGAAACTGACTCCGGAGGCGCTGAAAAAGGAAGCGGAAAATTATCTGACCGACGAGGTGCCGGACGCGGATGCCGCGGTGCAGGGCGCGAAGGACATCGTGGCGGAGGATTTGTCCGATGACGCGGACGCGCGGGCGTATGTCCGCGGAAAGACTTTCGCGGAAGGTCTGATTCTGTCTTCGGCGAAGGACAAAGGGGCGCAGACGGTGTATGAGCAGTATTATGATTATTCCGAACCGCTGAAGAGGGTGGCCGGGCACCGGGTGCTGGCGCTGAACCGGGGCGAGAAGGAAAAGGTGCTGACGGTCAAGATTCAGGCGCCGGAAGAGGATATTCTGGCGTACCTGAAGAGGCACATGAGCCCCCGGGGTGAAAACCCGATGAGCCCGGTGATCGCGGAGATCTGCGAGGACGCGTATGACCGCCTGATTGCCCCGGCGATTGAGCGGGATATCCGAAACAGCCTGACCGCCACGGCGGAGGACTCGGCGATCGCGGTGTTCGGGAAGAATCTGCATCAGCTGCTGATGCAGCCGCCCATCGCCGGGAAAACGGTGCTGGGGTGGGACCCGGCGTTCCGGACCGGGTGCAAGCTGGCGGTGGTGGACCCGACCGGCAAGGTGCTGGATACCACGGTCATTTTCCCGACCGCGCCGCAGAACCGCGTGGATGACGCGAAAAAGGTGCTGAAGAGGCTGATCGACAAATACGATATTGACCTGATTTCCCTCGGAAACGGTACTGCTTCCCGGGAATCGGAGCAGGTGATTGCTGATCTGATTCATGAGCTGGACCGGCCGCTTCAATATGTGATTGTGAATGAGGCGGGCGCGTCCGTATATTCCGCCAGCAAGCTGGCGACGGAGGAATTTCCGGAGTTTGATGTCGGGCAGCGGAGCGCCGCGTCGATTGCCCGGAGACTGCAGGATCCGCTGGCGGAGCTGGTCAAGATTGATCCGCAGTCGATCGGCGTCGGGCAGTATCAGCATGACATGAATCAGAAAAAGCTTGCGGAGACGCTGGGCGGGGTCGTGGAAGACTGCGTGAACAGCGTTGGTGTGGATCTGAATACCGCGTCCGCGGCGCTGCTCGGGTATGTGTCCGGCATCAGCAAGACCATTGCGAAGAACATTGTGGATTACCGGGAGGAGAATGGGCCGTTCAAGTCCCGCGCGGCGCTGAAGAAGGTGCCGAAGCTCGGGCCGAAGGCGTTTGAGCAGTGCGCGGGCTTCCTGCGCGTGCGGGACGGGAAGAATCCGCTGGACAACACGTCCGTGCATCCGGAGAGCTACGGGGCGGCGGAGGCGCTGCTCGCGGCCGCGGGCATGACCGCGGAGGACGTCCGGAAGGGCGGCGCGGCGGTCCGGAAGGCGCTGGCCGGGAAGGACCTGAGCGCGCTGGCAGCGGAAAACGGCATTCGGAGAGATGACGCTGAACGATATCCTGTCCGAACTGGAAAAGCCGGGGCGCGACCCCCGCGCGTCCATGCCGCAGCCGGTGCTGAGAAGCGATGTGCTGGAGATGGAAGATTTGAAGCCGGGCATGATCCTCAAGGGTACGGTGCGGAATATCGTGGACTTCGGCGCGTTTGTGGATATCGGTGTGCACCATGACGGGCTGGTGCATATTTCCCAGATGTCGAACCGGTACATCAAACATCCGCTGGAGGTCGTGTCCGTGGGCGATGTGATTGAGGTCAAAGTGATGGAAGTGGATCAGAAAAAGCACCGGATCGCNCTGACNATGAAACTTTGAAAAACGCCTTGACCGGAAAAAGCAAAGATGATAGCATACCTTATAAACATTAAAAGCAAAGGAGATCTCCCATGAAAAAGGCATCCATGATTCTGGACCGGGACTATATCATTGACCGGATNGATCCCCGGATTTACGGTTCCTTCATNGAGCATCTGGGCCGCGCGGTGTANGGCGGNATTTANGAGCCGGATCATCCGCTNNCGGACGAGCAGGGCTTCCGGAAGGACGTGCTGGAAAGCGTGCGCAAGCTGGGCGTGCCGGTGGTGCGGTATCCCGGCGGGAATTTCGTNTCCGGATTTAACTGGGAGGATTCCGTGGGTCCGGTGGNAGACCGCCCGAAGCGTCTGGACCTCGCGTGGTTCACGACGGAGACCAATGAGGTCGGCATGCACGAGTTTGCGGACTGGGCGAAGAAGGCGAACACGGAGATGATGTACGCGATCAATCTCGGCACCCGCGGNCCGGAAAATGCCCGGGACGTGGTTGAGTACGCGAATCATCCCGGCGGAAGCAAGTTNTCCGACATGCGGATCAAAAANGGNAAAAAGGATCCGCTGAANATCCGNCTCTGGTGTCTGGGCAANGANATGGACGGCCCCTGGCAGATGGGCAGCAAGACGGCCGTGGAATACGGGCGGATCGCCAATGAGTCCGCAAAGATGATGAAGTGGGTCGATCCCACCATCGAGGTCGTGGCCTGCGGCTCTTCCAGCTTCCAGATGAAGACCTTCGGCGACTGGGAGCTGACGATGCTCAATGAATGCTACGAGAACATCGACTATGTGTCCCTGCATCGGTATTACGGCAACCCGACCAATGACACCCCCGGTTTCCTCGCCCGGACGATGGATCTGGACGGGTTTATCAAGACCGTGGTGGCGATCTGCGACGCGGTGAAGGGCAAGAAGCACAGCAAGAAGCAGGTGAATCTGTCCTTTGACGAGTGGAATGTCTGGTATCATTCCAGCGAGCAGGACAAGGAAATCTGGAAGCGGGAGAAGTGGGGACGCGCCCTGCCGCTGCTGGAGGATGTTTATAATTTTGAGGACGCGCTGCTCGCGGGCTCGATTCTGATCACTTTCCTGCGCAACGCGGATCGCGTGAAGGTCGCGTGCCTTGCGCAGCTGGTGAACGTGATTGCCCCGATCATGACCCGCAACGGCGGTGGATGCTGGGCGCAGACGATTTACTGGCCTTTCATGCACGCCTCGAAGTACGGCCGCGGCACGGCGCTTCGCGCGCTGGTCGAGTCCCCGGTGTATGACTGCAAGGACTATGAGGGCGTGCCGCTGATTGACGCGACGGCGACCCTCGGCGATGACGGCAGCGTGACGGTATTCGCGGTGAACCGCGACCCGGTGGAGGATTTCTGCCTGAACATCGATCTGCGGTCCTTCGGTGATATGAAGATCGCGGAGCATATCCTGCTCCATCACGACGATGTGAAGGCCGTGAATACGGAGGACAATCCGGAGAATGTGGCGCCGAAGGCCGGTCCCGGTGGCACGGTCGACGTGGGCAAGGCGGAAGTGAAGCTGCCGGCACTGAGTTGGAATGTGATCAGACTGGAGCATGTAAAATAATTGTTTTGAAAACTTTCCGGTGGGATTTGGATTGATCCTGCCGGAATTTTTTGCTTTTGGCATCAAACTGCAACCATTACCTATAGACAATTTGTTCAATTTGTGGTAAATCACCATTATAAATTTTGAGGAGGCGCATTGCATGTCCGCCCGGAGGCTGGGAATTGATGTCGGGTCCACGACCGTAAAACTCGTTCTGATGGAGGACGGGAATCTTTTGGTGTCCCGGTATGAGCGGCATTTGGCCCGGGCGCGGGAAACCGTGCTTCGCCTTCTGGAGGAAGAAAAGAAACTGTTGTCGGAAGCGCCGTTCACTGTGGCGGTTTCGGGGTCCGCGGGCATGGGCCTGGCGCAGGCCGCGAACCTCCCCTTTGTACAGGAGGTCTACGCGACCGGGGAAACCGTGCGCGCGCTGCAGCCGGACACCGGCGTGGTCATCGAGCTCGGCGGGGAGGACGCGAAGGTGATTTTCTACACCGGCGGTTTTGACGAGCGGATGAACGGCACCTGCGCCGGCGGCACCGGCGCGTTCATTGACCAGATGGCAGTGCTGCTGGACGTAAGCGTGGCGGAAATGGATGAGCTGAGCCTGCAGGCGGAGCGCCTGTACCCGATCGCGTCGCGCTGCGGCGTGTTCGCGAAAACCGACATTCAGCCCCTGCTGAATCAGGGAGCTGCCAAGTCGGATGTGGCCGCGAGTATTTATCAGGCGGTGGTCAATCAGACGATTACCGGGCTGATTCAGGGCCGGAAGATTCAGGGAAAAGTCATGTTCCTCGGCGGCCCGCTGTATTACTGCAAAGGTCTGAGAAAGCGCTTCACGGAAACGCTGAAGCTGGACGAAAACACCGCGGTGTTCCCGGAGTGGGGGCGTTTTTCCGTGGCGATCGGCGCGGCACTGTCCGGAGAGGGGGAAATGACCCTGCCGGAGCTGAAAGGTGTGCTGGAAGAGAGCGCGAAGCATCTCGGCGGCGGGCTGAGAAAACTACCGCCCCTGTTCGAGTCGGAGGAAGAATACGCGGCGTTTGTGCGCCGGCATTCGGCCGCGGCGATCCCCGCGGGCGGGCTGGCGAGCTATGAGGGGGACGCGTGGTTGGGCGTGGACTGCGGTTCCACGACGACGAAGCTGGTGCTGATCAGCGACAAAAAGTCCGTACTGTACAGCTATTACGCGCCGAACCGGGGCGACCCGGTGACGGTCGTGCGGGAACAGCTGGAAAAGATTTACGATCTCATCGGCGACCGGATCCGAATCCGCGGCAGCGCGTTGACCGGATACGGGGAGGATCTGATCCGCCACGCGTTCCACATGGACCGCGGGCTGGTGGAAACCATCGCGCATTATACGGCGGCGCGGGAGTTCCGCCCGGATGTGGATTTTATTCTGGACATCGGCGGGCAGGACATCAAATGTTTCCGGATTCGCAATGGCGCCATTGACAGCATCATGCTCAATGAGGCCTGCTCCTCCGGGTGCGGGTCGTTCATCGCGACCTTTGCCCTGTCCATGAACCGGGAGGTTGAGGAGTTCGCGCGGGAAGGGTTGTTTGCCAAAGAGCCGGTGGATCTCGGAAGCCGGTGCACGGTGTTTATGAATTCCTCGGTCAAGCAGGCGCAGAAGGACGGCGCGACGGTCGCGGATATTTCCGCAGGTCTGTCCGTCAGTGTGGTGAAGAACGCGATTTACAAGGTGATTCGCGCGTCATCCGCGTCGGAGCTGGGACAGCATATCGTTGTGCAGGGCGGCACGTTCTTGAACGACGCGGTGCTCCGCGCCTTCGAACGGGAGATCGGCGGGGAGGTCATTCGTCCCGCGCTGGCGGGGCTGATGGGCGCTTACGGCGCGGCGCTGTCGGCGATGGATTTGAAGGAATCGACCATCCTGGGTCCGGAAGACCTGAAAAACTTTACGCATAAATCCGCGGGTACGACCTGCAAGGGCTGCGCGAATCATTGCCGGCTGACGATCAATACTTTTGCCGACGGTGGGCGGTTTATCTCCGGTAACCGGTGTGAAAAGCCGCTCGGGAACGCCGCGGCGGAAAAGCGCCCGAACGTGTGGGAATGGAAACGGAATTATTTTGAAAACCTGAAACCGGTGGCGGGGCCGCGCGGAAAAATCGGTCTGCCGCTGGCGTTGTCCATGTGGGAGCTTGCGCCGCTGTGGCACGGGCTGTTCACCGCGCTCGGTTTTGAGGCGGTGTTCACGCCGCTGTCCACCCGGCGCACCTATGAGCGGGGGCAGTTCACGATTCCGTCGGACACGGTGTGCTATCCGGCGAAGCTGATGCACGGGCACATCGCGGAACTGCTGGAAATGAAGGACTTGAAGGCGATCTTTTATCCGGGGTTGACGTATAATATCATCGAGCCGGGGAGCGACAACCATTTCAACTGTCCGGTGGTCGCGTATTACGCGGAGCTTTTGCATGGAAATATTGAAGAACTGCGGAATGTCCGCTTTCTGTATCCGTATCTGAGCGTGGACAGCGAGCGGAAACTGCTTTCCACGATTTATCCTACGCTGAAGGAACTCGATCCGTCCATTTCCCGCCGGGAGGCGGCGAAGGCCGTCCGCGCCGGGTTTGAGGCGTATCATACCTATACCCGCCTGCTCCGGGAAGAGGGCGAAAAGGCGGTTCGCGTGGCGCGGGACGGCGGGTACCGTATCATGGTGCTGGCCGGGCGCCCGTATCACACGGACCCGGAAATCGGGCACGGGATTGACCGGCTCGCGACCGGGATGGGATTCGCGGTTGTCAGCGAGGACAGCATCGCGCATCTGGCCCCGGCGCAGAAGGTGCACGTGCTGGATCAGTGGACCTTTCACAGCCGGCTGTACCGCGCGGCGGCATGGGTCCGGGACAACGCGGACGCGGAGCTCGTGCAGTTGGTGTCCTTCGGGTGCGGAATTGACGCGATCACGACGGACGAGGTGCGGGAAATGCTGGAAAACGCCGGCAAGTATTATACGCAGATCAAGATTGACGAAATTACGAATCTCGGCGCGGTGAGGGTGCGGCTGCGCAGTTTGCTGGGCGCCGTGGAGGAAAAGGAACGCCGGGAAGGAGGCGGGCGTCATGCAGGATAAGGATTTTGTGCCTTTTACCCGGGAAATGAAAAAGGACTATACGATTCTGGTGCCGAACATGCTACCCATTCATTTCCGGCTGATCATCAGCGTGCTCGCGACCTTCGGCTATCACATGGAGCTGCTGGAAAACACCGGCGCGCCGGTGGTTGAGGCGGGGCTGAAATACACGCACAATGACGCGTGCTACCCGGCGGTGCTGGTGGTCGGGCAGTTCATGGACGCGATGACGAGCGGAAAATACGATCCGGATCATACCGCGCTGATCATGTTCCAGACCGGCGGCGGGTGCCGTGCGTCCAATTATATTTCCCTGATCCGCAAGGCGCTCAAGCGCGCGGGCATGCCGCAGGTGCCGGTGATTTCGATGAGCCTGGCGGGGGTGGAGCATCACCCCGGGTTTCAGATGATGCCGAAGGTGCTTCACTGCCTGCTTTACGCGGTGACCTGCGGGGATCTGCTGATGAGTCTGGTCAATCAGGTAAAGCCATACGAGCGGGAACGCGGAGCGGCGGAGCGGCTGGCGCGGGACTGGACGGAGAAATTGTCGGATTTGCTCGGGCATACGCAGCGGGTCAGCTACCGGAAAATCCGCGCGGCGTACGATGAGATCATCCGGGATTTCGCCGCGATTCCGCGGGAGGCGCGGGACACGGTGCGCGTCGGTGTGGTCGGTGAGATTTTTGTGAAATACTCCCCGCTGGCGAACAATGATCTGGAGGATTTTCTCGTCCGCGAGGGCGCGGAGGTCATGCAGCCGGGGCTGCTGGACTTTTGCCTGTACTGCGTGATCAATAATATTCTGGATGCGGACAATTACGGGCGGCACAAGGCGGCGAAGCCGATTGTTCAGTTCGCGGCCGACTTTCTGAACCGGAAGCGGCAGGACGTCAGCGACGCGATCGCGAAAGAGGGCACGTTCCGCCCGTGGACGCGGTTTGAAACCGTGCCGGGGCTGACGGAAGGCTACATCCACACCGCCGTGAAAATGGGTGAAGGGTGGCTGCTGACCGCGGAAATGCTGGAGCTGATCGAGGCCGGGTGCGGAAACATCGTGTGCACCCAGCCGTTCGGGTGCCTGCCGAACCATATCTGCGGCAAGGGCATGATGAAGCCTATCAAGGAGAAAAATCCGGACGTCAATATTCTGGCGCTGGATTATGACCCCGGCGCGAGCCGGGTGAATCAGGAAAACCGGCTCAAACTGATGCTGTCGAACGCAAGGAGGTAATGGAACATGATGAGAGGTGGACCGCCGCCCGGAGGCCGCGGGTTTCTGACGGAAGAAGAGAAAAAGAACCAGCCGAAGGTGACCATGGCGCTGATCCGGCGGGTACTGAGCTATCTGAAGCCCTACTGGAAGCAGTTTATTCTGATTCTGGCCGCGATTGCCGCGTCCAGCGTGCTGGGGCTGTATCCGTCCATCCTGACCGGGCGGATTATTGACGAAGGCCTGATCGGGCGCAGCATGGACGCGCTGATCAAGCTGATTCTGCTGTCCCTGGCGGTGACGCTGGGCAGCAATCTGATCGGCGTGGGGCAGAACTATCTGAATACGTGGATTGCCCAGCATATCGCCTTTGACATGCGCAACAAGATGTACGCGCATCTGCAGAAGATGAGCCAGCGCTTCTTTACGAGCAATAATCAGGGCGATATCATCACCCGGATGACCAGCGACATTTCCGGCGTGGAGCGCGTGATTACCAACACGTTTACATCGATTTTGTCCAACACGATTACGCTGGTCGCGGCGCTGGTCATTATGTACCGGCAGAACTGGGTGCTGGCAACGGTCGGCGTGCTGGTGGTGCCGCTGTTCGTGATTCCGACGCGCACCGCGGGCAAGAACCGCTGGGCACTGACGCAGGAGTCCCAGGAGTGCAACGATGAAATCAACGGCATTCTGAACGAGACCATGTCGGTCAGCGGGCAGCTGCTGGTCAAGCTGTTCGGCAAGGAAGCGTACGAGTACGCGCGGTATCAAAGCGCCAACGAGCGGATGATCAAGCTGAATATTCGCGAGAACATGGCCGGCCGTTGGTTCTTCATGATTCTGAGCACGTTTTCGAGCATCGGCCCGATGCTTTTGTATCTGGTCGGCGGCATCCTGATGATGCAGTACAATCAGGACCTGTCCGTCGGCGACATCACGGTCATGGTGGCCATGCTCAGCCGGCTGTACGGGCCGGTGAACAGCCTGTTGAACATTCAGGTGGAATGGATCCGCTCCATGGCGATGTTCACCCGGATTTTCGAATATTTTGATATGCCGGTGGAAATCGAAAACGCGCCCGATGCCGTGACGCCGAAGACCGCGGACGGCAGTGTGCGTTTCGAGCATGTGGACTTTTCTTATGATTCGGAGCGGCAGATTCTGCATGATGTGTCCTTTGAATTGAAGGCGGGTCACAGCATCGCCATTGTCGGTCCCAGCGGTAGCGGCAAGAGCACGATCATCAATCTGATTCCCCGCCTGTACGACTGCCAGAGCGGCAAGGTATTTTTCAGCGGGTATGATGTGAAGAAGCTGGATCTGAGCTTCCTGCGCTCCCATGTGGGCATTGTCAGCCAGGAGACGTATCTGTTTAACGGCACGATCCGGGAAAACCTGCTTTACGCCAAGCCGGACGCGACAGAGGAAGAGCTGATTGCCGCCTGCAAGCAGGCGAACATCTATGATTTGATTCTCAAGCAGGAGGACGGGCTGGACGCGATGGTCGGAAACCGCGGGCTGAAGCTGTCCGGCGGCGAGAAGCAGAGATTGTCCATCGCGCGGGTGCTGCTCAAGGATCCGTCCCTGTTGATCTTTGACGAGGCGACCTCGGCGCTGGATTCGATTTCCGAATCGAAGATTCAGGAAGCCATTGACCCGATCGTGCAGAGCCGGACCAGCATCCTGATCGCGCACCGCCTGTCCACGATTCTGGCGGCGGATGAAATCCTCGTCGTGAAGGACGGCCGGATTGTCGAGCGCGGCACGCACGCGGAACTGGTCAAGGCCGGAGGTACCTATACTGAGCTGTATGAAACTCAGTTCAAAAAGGCGCTCGAGCAGGCCGCGCAGGAGGAATAAGGGTTCAAAAACCGCGATCGGTGAAGGGTATCTGTCGTTCATGTGAAAATTGGCTGAATTATGACCGGAATCTATTGAAAAGAAAGGAAAAACCGGTTACACTCTTTTCGTACCCGGAAAGAGAACAGAAAGGATGGTCAAGATGATGAACGAAGCACCGAAACTGTATGACAAAGACGGCAATGAAATCACCGGACGTCCGGAACCCGGCGTCACCTATTATGACAAAGACGGCAACGAGCTGCAGCCCCCGAAGGGCCCCGGTCCCGGCGGCCCCGGCGGTCCCGGCCCCGGCCCTGGCGGTCCTCACGGCCCGCACGGAGAGCCCCCGAAGCTCTATGACAAGGACGGTAATGAAGTCAGCGGTCCGCCGCAGGACGGCGTCACCTACTATGACAAGGACGGCAACGAGCTGAAAGCTCCCGAGAAGCCCCGGGGCGAACAGGCCTGATGTCAGAACCCCGCGTTGATGAAAATCAGCGCGGGGTTTTCTGATGCTCAAAAAGACTTTAAAAAAAGGAGCGGGATGAACCCGCTCCGGAAAAGTGAAATTACATACGGCCCGGTCCGCCATGGCCGCCGCCCTGGGGACCTCCGTGACCGCCGCCGCGGTTTCCGCCGCCCTGCGGTCCGCCATGGCCGCCGCCCTGAGGACCGCCGTGACCCGTATTCCGGATCTGCTGGCGCGGCTGCTGCGCGCGGGCGGGCTGCCGGACCGGAGCCGGCTGCTGCACCGGGGCCGGCTGTGCCGGACGGGGCGCGATCTGACGCCGGATGTGCACGGGGCGCTGCTGCGGGATGTACGGCGGCTGATAAACATAATTCCGGTAATTCGGATCATCCCATTGGCGGAAGCGGAGCATCCGGTTGCGGGAAGTCAGGGAGCCCAGCACCGCCGCCGCGGTGGCGATCAGGGAACCGGTCTTGGAGAAAATACTGCCGGTGATATTGTCGTTCGCCGTGACGTATCCGGCGGTGTTCCGGATCGTGGCGGTCATGCCGTATTCGGTCATGGCGCGGGCGATGTACTGGGCCTGCTCAAGGCTCAGGTTCTGGGCGACCTGCGCGGGCAGCATGGAGAACGCGGAGGTCGCCTGCGCGCTGGTGTAGCCCAGCACGTCTTCGAGCAGATCGGAAGCGGCCGCCTGCGTGCAGCTGCCGAGGCTGCTCAGGATCACCTGATAGTCGCCGGTGTCGGCGGTGGTGTCCACCTGAACATAGGTTTCCGCGCTGATCGGCGCGCCGCAGTTCGGGCATTTCGAGGTGTATTCGGGCAATGTCAGTCCACAGTATTGGCAAGTGTAAGTCATGGTTCAAACCCTCCCATCCATGTTGATAACTTTATTGTACAACAAAATTCGCGGACGGATGTGTTTTCTGTGTGAAAATTGCGTGAAAAACAACGTTTTTTCGTGTTTCTGTTGAATCGGACGGGTGCCGGATGAAATTTTTCCTTCATTGTATGGAAAAATTCGGGCATTTCATGTAGAATGTAATTTGGAAATTACTTTACTTTCGGTGGATTTTGACTGTGGGAGTGGAATGAAGATGAAGAAAACGCTCAAAAGGCTCATTGGGCTGATTCTGTGTTTGAGCATTGCCTTTGGAGGCATGGATTTTCAGCTCGCGGATAACCGGTACCGCGCGCTGCCGGCGGCAAGCGCGGAGGAGGCGGAGTTCTCCGCGGGCTTGGCGCGCGTGGAGGTCGGGTCGCGCCTGTACAGCCGCGCGGATTTGAAAGAGTACGCGGACGTGCTCGCCGCGGATGGTGTGGTGTATGCGATTGAATTGCAGGATGACGCGGTCCGCGTGGTGTACACCCTGCACAGCGGAGATGTGCGGAAGGCCTGGGTGCGCCGGAGCCGGATCCGGTTTTTGACGGACTCGCAGGCGGAAGGGTATCAGGCTGACGCGGATGCTGTGGAAGTCAGCGAATATGGCGTGCGTCTGAACCCGGTGACGATTGAAGCGGAAACAGTCACCGCGGAACCCACTGCGGAACCGACGGCCGAGCCGACCGCGGAGCCCACGGCTGCGCCGACGGAGGTGCCTGCAGCAGAGCCGACAGCAGAACCAACGGAAGAGCCGACAGCAGAACCGACAGCGGAACCGACCGAAGAACCCACGATAGTGCCGACGACTGAACTCACCGAGGAACCCATTGAAGAACCGACCGAAGAGCCCACAGAAGAACCCACTGCGGAGCTCACAGAAGAGCCTACGGAAGAGCCTGCTGATGAACCGACAGTGGAGCCGACTGCGGAACCGACGGTTGAGCTTACAGAGGAGCCGAGTGCAGAGCCTACTGAAGAGCCGACGACTGAATCTACTGAAGAATTGACGGAAGAACCGACCGAAGAGCCGACCGTGGAACCGACAGCAGAGCCGACTGCGGAGCCGACTGAGGAACCAACAGTAGAACCGACTGAGGAGCCGACGGAGGAACTCACGGCTGAGCCGATCGAGGAACCGACCGAGGAACCGACGGCAGAACCTACAGCCGAGCCGACCGAAGAACCCACGGAAGAGCCTGCGCTTGAAATTGTCGCGCCGTTGGCGGTCGGGCTGAATGCGCTTGAACTCAATGAAGATGATGATGATTCCGATCCTGATCCTGAATCTGAACCGTATAATCCGGTCACATATTATCATGCGGACGCTGTGACGATTACTACGACCGCGAAGACCGGAGACGCGGGCGTGACCTATACATTCAACCAGACCGTTCTGATTGACAATGTGGAATATGAAGCCGGGAAACAATATACCGCGCAGCCCGGGACGACTTTTACCGTCGCTTTGCCGACCACCTTGCAGGAGGGAGAGCAGAAGACGGAAACCCTGAATATCACTGCGGTGCTCAACGGTACCGGTGCCCTGCTCGGCACGGGGATGGCAACTGTGGCCTATACTTGGGAACTGACGTCAGATGGCGAAGGAGTCCGGGACAGCGTATATACCGGAACAGCGAGCCCGAAAGTGCTGACCTTCTATACCCAGCAGACCGAGAACGAGGTGACCCTGATCAAGAGATGGCAGGATAACGCCGCGTCCACTAAGCCCGATGTTGATTTCCATCTGGAATATTCGACGGACGGCGGAACGACCTGGGCGGACGTGTCCGCGAATCTGAATGCGTTCGGATATGAAAGCACTCCGGGCGTGGGCAGCAAGGACCCGGCGTCCAACGAAAGCAAATGGACGTATACGCTGTATAACACGCTCTATCCGTACGCGCTGGTGAACGGGAAGCCGAAAAACGTGATTTACCGTCTCGCGGAGGAAAACGCGCCGGCGAATTACTTTGTGGACTACACCGATGGCGGACAGACGCTGGTGAACACCCTCAAGGATCCGTTTGAGGCGAAAAAAGCGTGGCTGGATAATAATAATGAATATCATACCCGCCTGACGATTGATGAGTGGCTGGAAACGATTGCGGTTTACCGCGAGACCAATGACGGCAAACCGGAAACTATCGAATGGACGACCAAGGACTCTGCTGCGGAAGGATATATCGAGGTCAAAGATCTCGGGAGCGGGATCTGGTCCATCAGCATGCCCAACGCCAAAGGATATGATCTGGACAACAGCCCGTATCATTACAGCGTGGTGGAAAAAGATAAAATACCGACATCTACGAAGGATGAGGCGAACACGCATAAAACCGACAGGACGGTCTATACCCCCGTGTATCAGAACGCGGGTAATTTCGCGTCCCGGACCAACGGCCTGTACGACGGCGGCACGGCGGGGAATTTGCTGACGAATACGACGACTTTCACCGGGAGCAAAGTCTGGCTGGATGACGGCACAGCCGCGACGATGGCCGCGCGCCCGACCGCGTCGGTCAGCCTGTACCGCTACGCGGACGACGGCACGCTGAATTATCAGAGCGCGTCCCCCGTGCCGGGATTTACCGGTTCCAAAAGTCTGGACCGGACAGGTGACTCGTCCATTTCCATCGGGTCAAACGCCTTGCCGATGTTCGATGAAAAGGGCCGGGAATATGTGTACTTCGTCAAGGAAAACCTGTCCAACGACGAATACGAGCAGGTTATGGACTACGGGACGGATACGGACACTGCGGCGCGCTTCGGGTCGGACAAGGTGCTGTTCAACGGCGGCACGTTGAAAAACCGCCGGACCGGCGACAAGGAATACGCCGTGACGAAAACCTGGAACGCCGGTTCCCGCCAGCATGTGGACGGGAAAGTGGTTATTACGCTGGCGGCAAGCAAGGCGGAGAATTCGCCGGCAACCGAGGACTTCAGCAAATATAATACCAACGTGACCATCAGCGGTTTCAGTTCCGAACAGATGAGCAAGACGGTGGATGTGGATGTCGAAGCCTTTGACGACATGGGCTGGCCGATTACCTACACCCCCGGGGAACTGAGCGTGCAGACGGAAGTGAACGGTCAGTTGGCTGACGCGAAGAAAGACGGAACCAATGAATTCATCAGCGCGGACGGGTATCGTTACCGGACGAGCGTGACGCAGGACACGGATGATAATGGAAACTTTGTGAACGGATTTACCGTGACCAACACGCTGGTCGGCAACGCGGAAATCACCGTGAACAAGAGCTTCGGGGACGGTTTGCTGGTTCCGGTCGGGGAAACGGTGACCCTGACCTATACGGTGTACCGGAACGGGACGGCGATCGGTACCGTTTCCAAAACCTATGCCTCGACGGCTGATAACACCGATACCGGCTTTACGGACGCGTTCACCCTGACAAAGTGGAGCGATCTGGACGGGTACAAGGGGGACAATACGCTCCTGCCCCGGTACGATTCGACCGGCACGGAGTATGAGTACACCGTGCGCGAGACGAGTGTGCAGTCCTCGGCTTCGTATTACCGGAATATCGAAACCACGGACGGGGACGCAGTGTACACGTCCGGAACGTATGAAAATGAGCATTATCTGGCGGTCATCTCGTCCGCCCGGAACGACAAGCCCGGAGAGGCCGGGACGAGCTATACCGTATACAAGGAATGGCTGGATAATGACGACGTGTCCAAACGGCAGAATATCAAATTCCAGCTGCAGTATTATAACGGCTCCGCATGGGTGAACGCGGACACGGAGCGGACCATTGTCAAGGGCAAGTATGAGTTTGAAGCGTGGCTGAGCCGGACCGCGGGCCCGGACGGGGACGCAGCTTGGACTGCACCGGGCGATTACGCGGAAACCGCGAATGACGGCATGGTCATTATTACCGTCAATGGAGAGAAGCGCCTGTATGTGGATGCGGACAATGACAATCTGCCGGACAATACTTGGGCGGATATTTTCCGCGACTGGCGCGCGGACGCGCACAGCTCGGATGAAGCGGCCGGCAATTTCCGCCTGGTGGAGACCTATGTCGGCTCCAGTGCGGTGATCACCGATGATGCGGTGGATAAAACAGCGCATCCCGAGCATCAGAGCGAGTATAGCTTTGTGGAGACTTCCGGCCAGAATTACGATGTATCCCCGGAAGGCGAATATGGGCTGAGCCATGGTGGGAAAACATACACCTTTACCCTGACCAACCGGCGCGTGGGCGTGGTCAGCGTGAAAGCCGCGAAGGTCTGGAAAGACGGTAATGACCAGTTGGGCGTCCGACCGGATTCTATCACGGTGACATTGCATGCTGATCAGGCGGTGTTTGACGGGAGCGACACCACGATTTGCACGGTAAAGGCGGATGAAAACTGGGTGTATACCGCGGAAAACCTGCGGAAATATGACGAAAACGGCAATGTCATTCATTACTGGATCACGGAGAATGCTGTGTCGCCGACGCAGAGCGGATACGGTTATTATTACCGGCACGATCCGAAAGAAGAATATTCGGTGGGCGCGAGTTCCACCGGGGACACTTCCACCTACACTTTCACAAACACGCTGGTCAGTGAGGTCCGCCCGTACATGAATAAGTTCTGGGCGGATCTGGGCGCGCTGTCGGACGACTATATTGATTCGCTGACCAATCTGACGGACACGCAGAAGACGCAGTATAAGGCGGAGGCCGCGCAGACCCGTAAGAACCGTCCGGACATTTATCCGGTGCTGTACCGCGGGAGCGTTGTGTATAACAATGACGGCAGTGTGCAGAAGGACGACAGCGGCGATCCGGTGTATGAGATCACACAGGTTACGGGATACACGGACCGCGACTGGAGTTCCACCGACGTCAACGAAGCGTGGATGAAGTGCCAGTTTACCGAGCTGGCGCGGTATGACGCGAACGGTTATGAATACAAATATTATATTGCCGAAGCCTGGGCGAACAGCACGCATGGCGGATACGGGCTGGAGGGCGCGTACGAGGGAGAACCGGAGGATCAAAAAAACCGGACGGTATTTGACTATACGACAAAGACGCCTCAAACAATTACGCTTGCGGACGGGACGACCGTCGAGGCGGTTGCCTATGTGAGTCCGACCGCGGCCGCGGAGGCGTCCTCCGGTACGCTGGTCAATAAACCGGAGGAAGAGATTACGATTTCCGGCAACAAGCTCTGGAAAAATCTGCCGGCGGGATTCGCAAAAAGCAATCTGCCGGCCGTGACCTTCCAACTGTTCCGGTACACATTCAATGACGAGACGCAAACCCGGAAAACGGTGTATCTGGCGGACGGCAAGACGCTGTCCACCGCGGTCATGGCGTCCGGGACGGATACTTTCGCTTTCGCCGAGCAGGTGCCGGAGTATGACGCGTACGGTCTGCCGTATTTTTACGAGGTCGGCGAAGTGAACCCGACGGACATGGAGTTCGCTTACACCGTGACGCAGAACCAGCAGACCGGCATCACCGTGACCAACACGTATAACAAGGATCAGAATCTGACCGTCACCTTCACCAAGAGCTGGGAAGGGCTGCCGAAGGGCGAAACCGCGCCGACGACGACCTTCACGCTGGTGCGCTGTCTGCAGCGGGTGACTGCATGGGACGTGAAAGGGAATCCGACGGCGTACGAGGATATTCCGAACACATTTGAGGACGTGTTTGCGACCGCGAAAACGAGCACGGCGGACAATAACAATAACGCCAATCGGGTCAGCATGACCCCGCCCAAGCAGGGCGAGGCGGCTTCCACGGGCACGTCGGACGGAAACGTGACCTTTGCGGAGGTCGGGGATACCTATACTGCGACGATTGACTGGACGCATCTGGCGTATGTTTCGCCCAACGGCTATCCGTACGCGTATTTCCTGCGCGAGGAAAGCGTGAACGGCTGGACGGTATACAGCGTGGACAATTCCGGTACGGAAACGAAGCTGACCAAGGTGGAAAGCCATTATGACGGAGGGACAAGCTCCACCAATTATACATTCAGAACGGCTTCGCAGGGTGGCTCTTCGGGCGACTCGAACGGTAGGATCATCAACAAGTACGGCGAGGTTACCGGCAGCCTGAAGATCACAAAGGTCTGGGACGTGCCGGCGTACAGTTTGGACACCCTGCCGGAGGAAATCACGGTTTATCTCTATAAAACTTCAAAGACGGACGGCAAGATGTATGTGCCGGAGGCCGTGAACAAGAATGCGGCCAATGTCACGATTCAGTCCGAAACCACGGGCAGCGGAGATTCCGCGGTGACAACGAATCTGACGGCTGTGACGCTGAAAAAGAGCGAGGACTGGACCGTGACGCTGACCGGGCTGAACGTGTACGCGCCCAACGGGGATCAGTATACCTATACCGTGGAGGAACCCGTGATTGATACCGGCTTCACGCGGGAGAGCATCACGGACGGGGTGAAACTGAGCGACGACAGCACAGCGGCTACGCCGGAAATCATCGTGACCAATACGCAGGAGACGACCACGCTGAAGGCAGTCAAGTCCTGGCACGGACAGGTGGATGGGGAAACCGACAGCACAGAGATCAACACGGGCGCGGATCTGCTCTTCCTGAATAATCTGAGCGCGGTGGCGCAGACGATTGTGTACCGGGTGGCGTATTCCACTTACGATGAAACCGCCGGAAAATGGTCCGCGTGGGCACCGCTGTATACAAACACGAAGGACGCTTCCGGGAATCCGGTGCAGGCGACGCTGACTGTGGAGCAGAAATCGGACGGCACGCTGACTGAACCGGAGCTGACGAATCTGCCGACGCATATTTATGCCGGGACGGAGCTGCGGCGGGCGCGGTACATGGCGTATGAGTATTCCCTGACCTACAAGAACGGGACAACCTTTATCCTGACGGACGCGACAGACCCGACCGGCACCACGACCACAACATCCGCCGAGGCATCGGATGGAAGCGGAAACTGGGTGGTGCAGAGCGAGTTCAACACCAAGGCGGACAGTTCCGGGAATACCATCGCGATCTTCAGCACCTCCACGACCGTGTTCAACGATACAAAGGACACGAATGGTGAAATTACGAAAACAGACTCGGTGTCCACAAACACGAACACCGTGCCGATGAAGAAGCTGACGATCACCAAGGTCTGGGACGATGAGTACAACCGCGATGGTTTGCGGAGCACATCTCTGGAATTCAAGGTAACCCGGACGGGGATTGAAAGCGAAACGGATACCCAGATCGCGACGGAAACGCTGACTTCCGCCAATGCCCTGAAGCTGGCAGACGGAACGGTGTACCAGAACATCTGGGTGAAGGAAGTTTATGTCCCGCTGTACCGGAATACCAATAATACGGACAAGAGCTCGTATTCTGTGGAGGAAACGACCGTGCTGAACGCCGAGTATATGACCCGCGAGGGCGCGGCGGCGAGTGCGGCGGTGTCGGACACGGCGATTTCGGATCTGAATGAAGGAATCGTGACCACGGCCGGGCTGACCTGGACCGCGGCAGATTCGGGCAAGAACATCATTGTCAGTCTCGGAACGGATAACGAATATGCATATTTCCACAACAAACAGGATGGTCATGAAAAGATCAACCTGAAGGTTCCCAAGGTGTGGAAATATAACGGGGCCGATTATCAGGTATATGCGGATGACGGCACGCTGAATACATCACCCACTTGGATAAAAACATTGGGAGATTGGTTGCCGGAAAATTTGACATACACACTTCAATGGTCCACGGACGGCAATACATGGACGGACATCAAAGATACGGAAACGGGGGATTTCCAGAATCTCGGCGCGCCGATTACGAAAACGGTCAGCCATGAAGACGCGACGCTCGGACAAGTGGAAACCGCGCTGTGGGAGAATCTGCCCCGGAACAAGAGCGAGGATGACGCGACGGACGCGGCAGTGCCGTACTGCTACCGCGTGGTGGAAACCCAGACCTACGCAAGCGGACATACGACCACGGCGGTGTTTGCCGCGTCGGGCGATCCGACCAGCGTGAATGCCAAGGATTCCAAATATAATCCGGTGATTACTGCGAATAATACAATCGAATATCAAACCGCGCCGATCACCCTGACCAATGAGTTCCTTTCGGATAAACTGGTGGTTGTAAAGAGCTGGGACGACTCGTCCAACGATTACAAAACGCGCCCGACATTGATCACCTATCAGGTGGAGCAGAAGTTGGAAAGCGCGGATGACAGCGCCTGGGGGCCGATTCCGAAGACCTTGCTGGAAATCGCGGCCTTCTCGGCCAGTCCGGCCGTGACGAAGACGGACGTGACGGTTTCCGGCGTCGAAACGCAGACGATGACCGTGAAGTATGGGTTTACGATTTCCGGTTTGCCGCAGTATGACGCGGACGGAAACAAGATGTCCTACCGTGCGGTGGAACTGACGTTGAACTACGGTACCACAAAGGTGGCCCCGGCGGAGGATCAGATTTATCAGATCAGTTCTTCCAATACCACGTCCGCAACCGCGAACAATGTGACAACCTTTACGACCAAGGTGGTCAATAAGCTGAACACCACCACATTTACCGCGGAGAAAGTCTGGGGCACGGATCCGCTGAATGTTCGTGACAGCGTGACATCGGTGGTGCTGCAGTTGCAGCGCCGGATCAAGGGCAGCACGGACGCGTGGGAGGACGTGAGCACGAAATCCGATGCGAATGCGAAGAACAGGGCGGTGCAGCATCTCCCGCACACGGCGGGAAACACCACGGACGCGCTGGGATCGACGGTCTGGCAGAAACTGCCGAAGTATGACAAGAACGGAAAAGAATACGAATACCGCGCGGTGGAAACCGGGTTGATCGTGAACGGGAGCACTGTGTCTTCCACGCTGGCGGAGGACGCGAATCTGCCGTCGAACCTGCTCAGCCGGCAGACCGGCACGGTTGGCGGGTTTGACGTGATTTCGGAAACGGCGGACGCGAAGACCATCGTGACGAATACGCCCATGGCCGGGAATTTCACGGCGACCAAGGTTTGGGTGGATGAGAATGACCGCGACGCGATTCGCCCGACGGAAATCACTCTGCAATTGTACCGGAACGGGACTTCGCTCGGGACGAGCTATCAGGTGAAGCTGACGAAGGCGGCAAACGCGCTGTCCGCGGATCCGAACACCTGGGGCACCGCGAGTTGGACGGGTTTGCCGGTGTACGACGCGTCCGGTAAGGCGTACCAGTATTCCGTGCAGGAGACTGCAGTGCCCGCCGGGTACGAGGCGACTTATACCGCGGCGGTGGCGCTGACCACGGACGCGACAACCGGGCAGATGACCGGCACGGCGACCGCGACCAATACACATACCCGCGGAACAACATCCCTGACCGTGCAGAAGAACTGGATGGATCAGGACAACGCCTACGGGGACCGGCCAGCGAGTGTGAATGTACAGCTGAAGTACAGCTATACCCTGAACGGGACGGAGCAGAGCGGGAATGTGACCGCGGCGTGGCTGAATACCCAGCTGGGATATACATCCACTGACAAGAATTACATCACGACGGAGCCGGCGGGCACCATCACCGCGGCGAACAGCTGGCAGACGACCTGGAGCGGTCTGCCGACGTATGTGACCGGGGAGTCCGGCGTAAAGATCACCTACAGCGTGACCGAAACCGCGCCGGCGGGATATACTTCCGCCTGGGGCGCGAAGACCATGCAGACCGCAAATGGAGGAACGGACCTGACACGGACGGATCAGCTGAACAATACCCAGCGGACGACCCGGCTGACTGTGAGCAAGGAATTTGAAGACAGTTACGAATTCTACAAACAGATTACTTCCATTACATATACCCTGCAGCGGCGGACCGCGGCGTATACGGACGCAAACGGAAACGCCGTGGCGGCGGGCAGCTGGGCGGACGTGAAGAAGTCCGGCAGCGCGGTGACCGCGACCGTGATCGCGCAGACCGACGAGAAGGGCAATGTGACCTTTGACGCATACACCTTTACCGGGCTGTCCACGCATGATTCGAGTGAGCACGCGTATGAATACCGCGCGGTCGAAAAGCAATATACTGCCGGCGGGGAAACGCTGACCGCATCCGGCACAAATGTCGGCGCGTATGAATGGAAGCAGGAGACTACATACGATGCGAATACGACCTTCACGGGCGACAGCAACGCGAAGGGCTTGTATACTACGGTTGTCACCAATACCCTGATTACGAAGGATCTGAATGCTGAAAAGGTGTGGGTGGACGATGATGACCGGGACGGCGCGCGGCCGGCGTCCGTGACCTTCCATCTCTTCCGGAACGGGACGCAGATGGACGCGAAGACCTATGACCGCACGGTGACCTTCGCCAAAGGCGATAAAAAGGATACAAAGGCAACATGGACCACGGTTTGGGAGAAACTGCCGGTATATGATGTGACCGGCACGGCGTATTTCTGGACGGTGACCGAGGACGGATTTACGGACGGGACGTATGAGCGGTACGAAGTCAGTTATTCCGCGGCCACGGATCTGACCGGGACGAGTCCGAAGCTGACCGTGACCAACACCCTGAAGCCGGATCTGACGCTGCAGAAACTGGTGACACTGGACGGAAAAACCGTGACCTTCGCGAACAACGACGCGCGCGCCGCGGAGATGTTTACCTTCACGATCACCGTGAAGGACAAGTCCGGCGCGGCCGTGACCGGGGATTTCGGCGCGGTGCGGACAGAACTGAACGCCGCTGACACGAACAAGGGCCAGGCAGAAAAAGTGACCTTTGACGCGAACGGACAGGCGACGGTGACTCTGACCCATGGGCAGACGATCCGTGTGAACGGTCTGCCGATCGGCAGTACTTACACAATTACGGAAACCGCCCCGGCGGCGAACTATACGCATGTGACCGCGAAGGATGTGAAACTGAGCGGCACGCTCGCCGGAAATACCGTGACGAACGCGTCCGTGACCAATGATTATGACGCGGGGGATTCCGCGGAAGTCAAACTGTCGAAGACCCTGACCGGCCGCGCCGGGCAGAGCGGGGATGATTACACCTATACGCTGACGCCGGTGAACGGCGCGCCGCTCCGGACCGCGGAGGGCGGAGCTACGCTTTCGTCCGTGACGCTGAGTGTGACCATTCCGGAGGGCGAAAATCAGAATGAAGTCACACAGACACTGTATTTTGAGTTAGGTGATCTCTGGAATGACACGACCAAGGCGTATGAAAATAAGACATTTGAATATCAGGTGAAAGAGGATATTCCTGCGGATGCCGCCGCAAAGCGCGCGGACGGGACGGAAGTGACTTACGCGAAGGCTACGGCGGACGAGAAGACCTCGCTGGACTTTGTGAAAAACGGCGTGCATTATGATTCCGCCGCGCATATCCTGAAGATCACGGTCGCGGACAACCTGCAGGATGACGGAAAACTGACCATCACGAGGGAGTTTGACGGAAAGAAGAGTCCGGAGCAGCTGACCTCGGTCAACACTTATACGGCGGAGGGCGATGTCTCCCTGTCCGCGGGCAAGGTGTTCCTGCCGTACTGGCCGGAAGAGGAAGTGCTGACTTTCCGGATGGAGGCGGTGACGAAGGGCGCGCCGGTGCCGGCGGAGGATACCATCACCGTGACGAAGGATAATCCGGTCGGAATCTTCCCGGCGATGACCTTTGTCCGGGATGACCAGACGGACAATACGGTTTCCGGAAGCTGGAAGCGGGAATATGTGTATCGGCTGTGGGAAGAAGCGGGCGAAAACACCGGTGTCACTTATACAACGGATGAGTATTACGTGAAGGTGATCGTAACAGACGACGGACAGGGCAAACTGTACGCCGTGCCGGAATATTTCGCGGACGCGGATTGCACGGAGGCGCTGGTAACCGTGGCGCAGAAGGAACTGGTCACGAAGGTGACTGACACCGTTTTCACGGTCAAATATGATCAGGACGCGGA
>Ga0065709_1005905_pt1 | contig 53496 bp, 36 predicted proteins | sample Hoacrofraction14_2_FD_59096 | JGI IMG/M metagenome (GOLD analysis project Ga0065709, IMG submission 59096) | Hoatzin crop microbial communities from Cojedes, Venezuela, sample from fiber fraction 14 v1 | ecosystem: Host-associated > Birds > Digestive system > Esophagus > Crop | place: Venezuela...
GCAGTTTCGCCAATGCTTGTTACGCCGTAGGGCAGGTTCACCGCGCCACTTACTTCAGTGAGATAGCGAAATGCGTTCTTGCCAATAGTCTTTAGATTTGTAGCCTGAGAGAAATCCACTTTCGTAATCTGTTTCAATGAGTTGTAAGTTATACTAGTAACCTTTCTCGTGAAAGCTTCTTCACCGATGGCGGTTACCGCGTAGTCCGTACCGTCCACATCGATTGTAGCAGGGATGGTAATTTCCAAATCTGCTCCCGGAACAATCGTTGCTTGTTTGTACTCCACATCACTCCACTTTGTGAACTGATATTCGTAGTACAGACCTTTCAGCGTTGCTGTTTTGCTGCTTTCATCGTAGTCATAACCCAACCACCAGGAGTATGAGCCATTTTTGTTAATTTTAAGACCTGTCCTGTTGTAGATTTCACCCGCGAAAGCATTCGATGCGCACATCACAATGAGTGCGAGCATCATCATTCGAGTAAAGATTTTTTTCATTAGTTCAATGTTTTTAGAATGTTTATTGAGATAATTTTTCGCTTAAATTCTTCCAGTTCGCCCCACAGTGCAGGCCCGTTTGCTCGGCGGCTGGTCCGTCGGCGCGGCATAGCGCACGAAACTGCGGCGGCCAGTTGGGTCGTTGCACGTCTTTTTGCCTGCATCGGCGCAGGCCTAATCAATCTGCAATGTCTTTGAAATCAATGTTTTTAGTCCTATCCGAGCATGCCGGCCGTCATCTTCGCTGCGCATGACCAAGCCTTCGCGTGGTATCTCGTCCTTATTTGTTCCTACCCCTCATATCCTGGCGCCAAATACCAATCTTTCGCCAGAATTGTTCCATTTTGCGGTGCAAAGTTACGAACTTTTTATTGTTACCGCAAACATTTCGCCACTTTTTTTCATCCCCACCTCCAAAATCTTACATTTTTCTTACTTTTTGCCCCCTATTTAACCCCAAAAGCATGGAAAAAATGTCCTATTTCTCCACATATTCCTTAATTTTTTCCAACGCCACTCCCCCATTTTCACCCCATGACCGCCCCAGCCAGACGCGCCCACCCCTCGCGCGCGTATATATAAATAAGGAGTAGTAGCTAAGACCCTGAAAGGGTAAGGACCGAGTCTGCCTTATGGTCGGCATTGACCCTGAAAGGGTAAGAACCTCGGCAGGCATACGGTAACTAAGACCCTGAAAGGGTAAGGACCTTGCGACGAAGTGAACTCATCGACTCAGCGTGTGCAGTAACTCTGACCCTGAAAGGGTAAGGACCTCGGCAGGCATACGGTAACTAAGACCCTGAAAGGGTCATGCGCGAAGCGCCTACTTAACCGGGGGTGATAGTCGAGCTTGCGAGACTGTCACCCTCGGACTCGGCGTCAAATCTCTATCTCTCGACCCTGAAGGGGTCGCCGAGTGAGCGTACGTGCCTATCTGCTCTGATGCATAGCATGCTGCTCGGCGACCCTTTCAGGGTCGGGTGCCCCCTCCCATCCTCTATCCGGGGGTAAAAAATCTTCGCTTCGCTTCGATTTTTCACCCCCGGTTAAATAATCGCTTCGCGAATGACCCTTTCAGGGTCAGAGTTACTGCACACGCTATACTACTTTACTTCCTTCTCCCTATACTCCCCTTTTGCCCTCGCATTTTTAACTTAAAAACTTAAACAATGTTAAACGCCGCGGCGGCGCAAAAACACCCCCGCAGGGAGTTTTTCCAAAACGAAGCCCTTCGTTTTCGAAAAAGAAGCTCTTCTTTTTGCAAAACGAAGGTCTTCCTTTTATGACATCGCCAACATTGGCGGAAAATGGTTCCGCGGTCCGCGGAAAAGTTATGCGCAAAATCGCAAGTATAGAGAGAACCAAAAAAAAGCCTCTCCCCCCTGCCCCCTCCCCAAAAAGGGAGGGGGAGAAAGCCTCTCCCCCCTGCCCCCTCCCCAAAAAGGGAGGGGGAGAACAAGTGCGGTGGCACAGCATGGACTGAGTTGTCCGACGCTGTGCCACCGCATTTAATTGTTAATTGTTAATTGTTAATTGTTAATTATTAATTGCCGCAGGCCTTTCGTGCCACCGCACTTAAATTGTTAATTGTTAATTATTAATTGCCGCAGGCCTTTCGTGCCACCGCACTTAAATTGTTAATTGTTAATTGTTAATTATTACTTGCCATAGGCACGTTTCGTGCCGTCCACGATGTAGATGCCACGTGTGGGGCGGGCCACGCGCTGGCCGCTGAGGGTGTAAGTGCCGGTGTGGCGGGACGAGGCGGAGGCGGTGGTGGATGCGGAGGTTGTGGTGCGCGGCGCGGCGATGCCCGTGGCTTGGTCGATGAGTGCGAGCAGGGCGGCGGTTTCGTCGTCGAGCTGGGCCTCGGTGGCGGTGCGGCCGTTGTAGAGCGTTACGGCTGCGTCGCGCTCAGCCTGCAGGGCGTCGTTGCCGTCCTGGGCGAGCTGGGCGTCGGCCTGCGCAATGGCATCGAGCAGGTCGTGCTGCGCCTGGTGTCGCGTGAGGTCGCTCTGGCGGATGAAGAGCCAGTCGTAGGCGAGGCTGACGTCGGAAGTGGTGGCGGGGTCGAAGAAGACGAGGTATTCATGCCCGGCGTTGAGGTCAAGCTTGAGGCCGTTGCTGGAGCCCGTGAGCGTGTAGGTCTCGGCCTTGGTGCCTTGGGCCAAGACGAAAGGGAAGCGTGCGGAGACGAATTTGGCGTTCACGCTGTTGTAGCTGCCGGCGGGGTTGGTGTAGCCCGTGCCGAGATAGTTCTTGCCGCTGGTCTTGGGCCCGAGAAAAGTCCAGTTGCTTCCGCTTTTCTTGGCCACGACGGTGTATTCGAGGGCAGTGTCTTCGTAGCCGATTTCAGCAATGAGCGCCCCATCCCAGGATGCGGCGCCAAGAAATTTCGACGGATAGTCGGCATTGAGCAGTGTGTATTCGGTTCCGGCCTTGGGGTCGCTGTGGGGAATGAGCTGGTCGCCGCACTCCAGTTCGGGCGTGAGCGTGGAGGAGTGGACGAGGCGCAGGTAGTAGAGGCCGGGGTTGTAGGTGGTGGAGGTGGCGGCGAGGCGCACCTGGTAACTGGTCTTGGGCTGGCCGTCGGCGTCGCGCAGCAGGTATTCGGGAATGCGGAACTCGGCGTTGTAGAAGCCTTTGCTGTCGGCATTGTCGGCGGAGGCGGGGATGGTGATGTAGGCGATGGCGCAACTATCGACGTAGAGCGTGGCCTGGCGCGTCTGGTCGGCAGTGGTGAAACGGCACATAATGGCGAGGTCGTCGGCATGGGCAGGCAGCGAGTCGTTGTAGAGCGTGAACTGCACGAAGCCTCCGCTTGGCGCGTCGCGGTAGTTCTCGCCGTTGTAGTTGCCGGTGCTGGAGGAGACGGAATAATAGTAGTTGTGGCCGGCCTCGCTCTGCTGCTCTCCCGGCACCACGAAGTCGATGGTTCGGCTGTGGAGCGCCTCGTTGGCGGCTTCGGTTGCCGCCATGTCGCTGTTGGCGAACTCCTCCTCGGTGGCTTGATACCAGTAGCACATGTAGCGTGCGTGGTGGATGGCGTAGAAGGGCTTGAGGGTGAGGGTGTTCCAGGCGTAGGTTGCCACGCCCTGGCGGCTGGCGTCGATGGTGAATTCCAGCTTGCTCAGGTCTTTCTCGGCAATGCGGCCAAGCACTTCGCTTCGCTCGCCGATGAGGAGGGGCGCGGAGAGGAGGGTCTTGCTGGTGGCGCGGCTGCCGGGCGCGTGGTCCATGCGCCCTTCGCCGGCATATTCGTTGGTGAGCGCCTCGTGGTAGAGCCCAGTGGTTTCAGCCTCTGCGTCGGAGGCGGCAGTGGTTTGCGCGCCGAGCAGGATGGGGCCGTAGGAGAAGGCGATGTAGTCGCTGAGGTTGGGACATTCCTCCACTTGCAGCGCCATGGGCAGGCTGAGGGAGATGACGTCGCCCTGCTTCCAGGTGCGGCTGAGGGTGACGTAGGATGCGGTTCCGGCAGTGGCGGAAACGGTTTGCGCCGCGCCGTTCACTTTCACGGCAAAATCGCTGGTGGTCCATGCGGGATGGCGCAGCGCGATGGCGTAGGTGCCGGCCTTGCCCACGGTGATGGTGACTTCGGAGGAGAAGGGGAAATCGGTCTCTTGCGTGAGCACGAAGTCGTCGCTCTCGAGGGTGCTTGGGGCGAAGAGGTTGACATAGACGGTGCTGGCGCCGTCGTGGGTGTAGATGAAGTGACCGTACTTGGAGTGGTTTTCCATGCCGGTGCCCACGCAGCACCACATGCCCTGGTTCACCTGCGAGTAGATGCGGTAGCCCTGCGGGCGGAGTGTGGTGAAATAGACGTAGCCGCCGGTTTCGGGGTCTTGGGTGGAGAGGATGTGGTTCCACATAGTGTGCTCGTAGAAGTCGGCGTATTTGGCATCGGCCGTGGCGTCGCTGAGAATTTCGGAGAGCTTGAGCATGTTGTTGCTGTTGCAGCTCTCGGGTCCGTCGAGGTCGTTGATGTATCGGTCGCTGGCGCTGCTGTTGAAGAAATGCTCGCAAGTGCTGTTTCCGCCGATGCACACGGTGCGGTTCGTTGCCACGTCGGCCCAGAAATTCTTGGCGGCGGTGGCGTAGTTGGTTGCGGAAGCGTCTTCTTGGGTCACGCGCTCAAAGCCGATGTACTTGGGCACCTGTGTGTTGGCGTGCTTCCAGTCGAGGAAGGTGGTGGAGAGGGTTTGCATGCCGCTCACCATGGTTTGGTGGCTGTAGCGCTTGGCGGCAGTGAGGAATTGGTTTTCGCCGAAGATGGCGTAGGCGTCGGCGAGGGTTTCGTTCATGCCGCCATGCTCGGTGTCGAGCACGCCCTGCAGGGTGGCGTCGTTGAGATTGGCGATGAGGTTCACGGCCCAGACGCTCATTTTGTAGAAGAGGCTCTTGGCCGTTTCGCTTCCGGCGTAGAGGTAGGCGTCGCGCAGGCCGGCGAGGATTTTGTGCTCGCAGTAGAACGGCACCCATCCCCTATAATTATTAAATGTGCCGGTGTTGCCGCTGTAGAGGTCGGTCCAGGCCTGGTTGATGGGCTGTCCGCCGATGAATCCGTAGAGCCCGCTGGTGTTGCTGTCGAAGGCGTCTTGGCAGTCCTTGAGCACGCCGATGCAGTAGTCCAGCCGCTCCTTCAGCTGGGCCTTCGTGCTGCTGTCGTGGCAGGCGGCGTAGGCCAGGGCGAGGGCGGTGATGTAGTGGCCGCCCACGTGGCCGTCGAGGTTGAACGAACCGCTGCCCCAGTTGGGGAAGGAGGGATGCTTGCTCTCCCACTGGTAGTAGGCGCTGCTGGTGTCGGTGGTGCTGCCCAGGCCGCTCTGGCGCACGAAGGGGGTGAGCAGGCGGTTGACGTCGTACTGCATGAGGAGGCTGAAGTTGAGGTCTTGCGCCGTTTTGAGCGGTCCGCCCGTGAGGTTCACTTCGCTGAGTTGGAAGTGCTTGGGGTAGATTTCGCTTTGCGCCAGCGCGGAAACGGGCGCCAGCAGTGCCGCGAGGGCAAGGATGGAGAGGCGTTTGAGGGTTTTCATCGGTGTCATTTTGAGGGTTTTAGGTGAAAATTTTTGGTTTCGACGCTGCAAAATTACGGTTTTTGCGTCAAAGAGAGGGCAAAATTGTTGCAAAAAAACGCAACATTTGTTGCAAAAGCGCGAAAGGGACGTCAGTTGCGCTGGTTGCGGGGATGGTGCTGCAGGATTTCGTCGCGCAGGCGGCGGGTGTCGGTGTGCAGGTAGATTTCGGTGGTGCCGATGCTTTCGTGGCCGAGCATGGCCTGAATGGCGCGCAGGTCGGCGCCTCCTTCGAGCAGGCTGGTGGCGAAGGAGTGGCGGAAGGTGTGGGGACTGACGGTCTTCTTGATGCCGGCCTTCTCCACGAGTTGCTTGATGAAATGGAAAACGGTGATGCGGCTGATGCGCTTGCCGCGGGCGCTGAGGAACACGTAGTCTTCCTCGCCAGGCTTGATGTCGATGTGGCACCGCTCCTCGAAGTAGAGGTTGAGTTGCTTCACGGCCTCGGGCGAGATTGGCACGAGCCGCTGCTTGCTGCCTTTGCCGTTGACGCGGATGAATCCGTCGTCGAGGAAGAGGTCGGAAAGGCGCAGGCTGCAGAGTTCGCTGACGCGCAGGCCGCAGCTGAAAAGGGTTTCGATGATGGCTTTGTTGCGGTGGCCCTGAGGTTCGGAGAGGTCGATGGCGTCTTCGATTTGGTCAATTTCCTCCACGCTGAGCACGTCGGGCAGGTGCTGCGGCAGGGTGGGCATCTCAAACAGTTCCATGGGGTCGGTGTCGATGACCTGGGTCATGACGAGGAAATTGTAGAAACTGTGGACGCCTACGAGGATGCGCTTTCGCGAAGCGGGCTGGATGCCGAGGTCGAGCAGCAGGGCAGCGAACTGGTGGAAATGGTCCATTTGCGGAGCGAGCAGGTCGATTCCCTGCTGCTCCACAAAGGATGTCCATTTGCTCACATCGCGCTCGTAGGCGTCGATGGTGTTTTCGCTGAAGCCTTTTTCCAGTTTCAGGTACTGGTGGTAGCGGCGCCGCAGTTGCTCGGTCATGGTTTTTGCCTGAAAGAAAGCGCCGCGTGGGTCATTTCACCACGAGGGTGCCGATGTTTTCGCCTTCAAGCACGCGCTTCAGGTTGCCTTCCTTGTCCATGTTGAAGACGTAGATGGGCAGTCCGTTGTCGCGGCAGAGGGTTACGGCGGTGAGGTCCATCACCTTCAGGCCCTTGTTGTAGATTTCGTCGTAGGTGATGGTGTCGTACTTGGTTGCAGTGGGGTCTTTCTCGGGGTCGGCAGTGTAGATGCCATCAACGCGCGTGCCTTTGAGCATGACGTCGGCCTCCACTTCGAGTCCGCGCAGGGAGGAACCGGTGTCGGTGGTGAAGTAGGGGCAGCCAGTGCCGCAACTGAGGATGACGACTTTGCCCTGCTCCATGGCCTCAATGGCTTTCCACTTGGAGAAAGGCTGGCCGATGGGCTCCATGCGGATGGCGGTTAGCACCACGTTGTCGCAGCCGATGGCGGTGAGTGCGCTGGAAAGGCCGAGGGAGTTGATGACCGTGGCGAGCATGCCCATCTGGTCGCCCTTCACGCGGTCGAATCCCTGCCCAGCGCCTTTGAGTCCGCGGAAAATGTTTCCGCCGCCGATGACGATGGCCACTTGCACGCCCATGTCGCGCGCTTCCTTCACTTGCTTGGCGTAGCTCTGCAGATGTGCCACGTCGATGCCTGTTCCTTCGCTGCCAGCAAGGCTCTCGCCGCTGAGTTTCAGCAAAATTCTTTTGAATCGAGTCATAAGGGTATGAGTTTGTGAGTTCTTGAGAATTAAGAAGTTAAAGAAGTTATCAGTCGCTTCGCTCCTTAGAAGTTAAAGCCGATAGCCAGAGCAATTGTTAATTGTTAATCACCCCAGCGATGACTTCCTCTACCACCTTCGGAAAGTGTTGCTGCTCCAGCGCTTGCTCTTTGCGGGCAATGTCATCGGGGGTGTCGGCGGGGGAGATGGGCGTGGCGAACTGGGCGATGATTTCGCCGCCGTCGCACACTTCGCTCACCCAGTGAACGGTCATGCCGGTCTCAGTCTCGCCTGCGGCCTTCACGGCCTCGTGCACGTGGTGGCCATACATGCCCTTGCCGCCGTACTTGGGCAGGAGGGCGGGATGCAGGTTGATGATGCGGCGCGGATATTTCGCCAGCAGGAAATCGGGCGCCATGAGCAGGAATCCGGCCAGCACGATGAACTCCACGCCGTAGCGCTCCAGCAGCGGAAGCAGCACCTCGGGGCGGTTGAACTCGGCGCGGGGCAGGATTTCGGTAGGCACGCCGAGGCGCTCGGCACGCACCAGGGCGTAGGCGTCGGCGCGGTTGGAAAGCACAAGCGCCACTTCCACCTGCTCATTGCCGGCGAAGTGGCGAATCAGATTCTCGCAATTGGTGCCGTTGCCCGACACAAAAATGGCTATTTTCATGCTGCAAAGGTAGCAAATCTTCGCGTCTTCTCCAACTTTCCCCACACTTTTATTTCTGCCGCCGCGGGGGCTGCGATGAATTCCTGCCGCCGCGGGGCGAAAAAAATGTTTCGCACAGGGGGCAAAATTGTTTTCATGGCGCAAAATGGCACATTTGTACCCTTTTTTTGAAACATTTGAGCGCGCCCAAGCGGCGATTTCTGCCTAACTTTGCGGCAGAAAGCAACAAGAGGCGTACTCAGTAAGCAACAAAATAAGTGATTTGATTAGTTAAGTTAGAATTTTCTCATTAAGCAAGATTAATTGTTCGCGAGGCGCGGCGGCCGTGAGGTTACCGCGCTTTTTTTGCGCGCCAGCCGCTCTGGCGCCCGCGCTTCCCCACCCTTTCGCGCCGATTTTTGCAGATTTTCTGCCCGCTCGCTTTGCCGTTTGGAGAAAAAGGTTTACTTTTGCAGGTGATAAACGTTTATCCTCATTATTAATAATTATGGAAAAGACAGAAAACATGAGCCTGCGCGTGCGGCTCATCGTGATGAACTTCTTGGAGTTTGCCGTGTGGGGTGCCTACCTCACGAGCATGGGACGCTACCTGGGTTCGCTCGGCATGGGCCCGCAAATCGGCTGGTTCTACAGCGTGCAGGGCATCGTGTCGCTCTTCATGCCCGCCCTCGTGGGCATTGTGGCCGACCGCTGGATTCCGGCGCAGAAGACGCTGGGACTGTGCCACTGGCTGGCGGGCGTGTTCATGATTCTGGCCGCCTTCTACGGCCGAAGCGCCGGCAGCGAAACGCAGTTCGGCATCCTCTTCACGCTCTACACCATCAGCGTGGCCTTCTTCATGCCTACCATCGCGCTGGCCAACTCCGTGGCCTACACGGGCCTCACTGCCGCTGGGCTCGACACCGTGAAAGCCTTCCCGCCCATCCGCGTCTTCGGCACCATCGGCTTCATCCTCACCATGTGGTTCGTTGACCTCATGGGCTATCAGGCCACCGAGATGCAGTTCGTGACGAGCGGCGTGCTCAGCATCCTGCTTTTCCTCTACTCCTTCACCCTGCCCAAGTGCCCCATCACCAAGGCCAATGGGAAGACCAGCGTGGTCGATGCCCTCGGCCTGCGCGCATTTGCCCTGCTCAAGCAGAAGCACATGTTCATTTTCTTCTTCTTCTCCATGCTCCTGGGCAGTTGCCTGCAAATCACCAACGGCTACGCCAACCCCTTCATCTTCAGCTTCGGCGCACAGCCCGAATATGCCGAGACCTTCGGCGTGCAGCACAGCAACATCCTCATTTCGCTTTCGCAAATCAGCGAAACCTGCTGCATCCTGCTCATTCCCTTCTTCATGAAACGGTTCGGCATCAAGCGCGTCATGCTCATCGCCATGCTCGCATGGGTGCTCCGCTTCGGCCTCTTCGGCCTGGGCAACCCCGGCAGCGGCGTCTGGATGTTCGTCCTCTCCATGATTGTCTATGGCGTGGCGTTCGACTTCTTCAACATCAGCGGCTCGCTCTATGTGGACCAAACCACCACGCCTGAAATCCGCTCCAGCGCGCAGGGACTCTTCATGCTCATGACCAACGGCATCGGCGCAACCATCGGCATGCTCGGCGCACAAGCCATCATCAACCACTACACGCACACTGAGGGCGACTTCACCGTTGGCAACTGGCCCGCCTGCTGGTTCATCTTCGCCGGCTACGCGCTCGTCGTCGCCATCTGCTTCGCACTGATTTTCAAAGAGAAGAAACCGCTGCAGGCAACGGGCGAAAGCACTGACCCCGTGGCAAATTCATAAACGAAAACACTGATTCAAACCCCACCGCAAGATGAAAAAACACTGGATTTGGATTGCCCTCGCAGCAGTAGTTTGCGCACTGCTCGCCCTGCTGCTCGGCAAAGGCGGCTGCAAAGGCGAGGAAATTCCCGTGGCAACGCCCGTCACGTCCCAAGACTCCGCACAGGCGGCGCCCAAAGAAGACAACACCCACGTGGGCGCAACCGTCCTCGAGGCATCCATGCACTACCTGCTGCTCCTCACCGACGCCGGCGACACGCTCGAACTGGAAATGCCGCTCGGCGAAGTGCTCGGCGGCGCCAAGGAGGGCGACCAGCTCGACCTCACCTACTACGGCACGTCGGAAGGCAAAAAAGGCCTCTTCGCAGTCAACATGACCATGCTGCCCGCGCTCTGGACCGTGGAAGGCGACACCGCGCACATCAGCCTCGAGCTTGACCCCAACGGCCACGCCACAGTCTATGGCACCGACCGCTTCGCCTACGACAGTTGGGAGCAAGAGGACGGCAAGCTCCTCCTCCACACCAGCGCCAACGCAGGCCGCGAGAACGCCGGAGTCATCGACGTCTATGACATTCTCCGACTGGAAAGCGACACCCTCCTGCTCGCCAAAGACGACAACGAACTGAAGTTCTGGAGAGAAAACTAAAATTAAAGGAATATAGAAGTCAGAGAAGTTATCACTCGCTTCGCTCGTTAGAAGTTATCGAAACCTTGCGGTTTCTAGCCGTTACCACAAAACTCTCGGCTTTAACTTTTAGGCGGCACCGCAAGCAAGTAAAACTATCGGCTTTAACTTCTAGGCGGCATCGCCGCCGATAACTTCTTTAACTTCTCATAAACTCATAAACTCAAAACCTCAATACGTATGCGACGAACCGCAATCCTGCTCGTGGCCCTGCTCCTTTTCCCCGCCGCCATGAGCGCAAAAAAGAAACCCGCGGCCAAAACCGACCGCGAAGTGTGGGTGGACATCATGTGGCAAATGGCTGAACCCGTGCTGCGAAACATGGCAGAAGGCAAACTGCAGCAGAACATGACGCTTGAAAACGGCGGACTCGAAATATCGCCATCGTGGGACGGCCGCGACAAGAAAGTGAGCTACATGGAGTGCTTCGCGCGGCTCATGGCGGGCCTCGCACCCTGGCTCTCACTCCCCGACGACGACACCGCCGAAGGGCAAAAACGCAAGCAACTGCGCGAATGGGCGCTCAAGGCCTACGCCAACGCCGTGGACCCCGAAAGCCCCGACTACCTGGGATGGAAGAGCGGCGGACAGACACTCGTTGACGCCGCCTACCTCGTGGAGTCGCTCTACCGCGGATACGACGCCCTGTGGGTGCCGCTCGACAGCATCACCAAGCAGCGCTACATCAAGGAAATCCAGGGCCTGCACCGCTACGACCCGCCCTACACCAACTGGCTCCTCTTCGTGGCCATGGAGGAATGTTTCCTCATGTACGTCGGCGCGCCATACGACGCCTACCGCATCAAACTCGCCCTCTCCAAAGTGGAAGAATGGTACATCGGCGACGGCCTCTACAGCGACGGCCCGTCCTTCGCCTTCGACTACTACAACGCCTACGTCATCCAGCCCATGTACACCGAGTGCCTCGAGATGATTACGGCCAAGCAACCCAACAACACCTATCTCATCCGCGCCACCGACAAAGAGCGCAACGGCGCCAAAAACCGCCTCGAAGTGGTGCGCAAGCGCATGCAGAAATACAGCGTCATCCTCGAACGATTCATCTCGCCCGAAGGCACCTACCCCGTCGTGGGACGCAGCATCCCCTACCGCATGGCCGTGCTACAGCCGCTGGCCCAGCTGGCCTGGCGCGAGCAGCTCCCCGAAGATCTCCACAACGGGCAAGTGCGCGCCGCCATCACCGCCGTCGCCAAGAACATGTTTGGCAAGGCCAACAACTTCAACAAGCAGGGATTCCTCACCATCGGCTTCATGGGCAACCATCCCAACGTGGCCGACTGGTACACCAACAACGGCTCGCTCTACATGACGTCGCTCGCATTCCTTCCCCTGGGCCTGCCAGCCGACGCACCCTTCTGGACCGCGCCCGCCGAGAAATGGACCTCCAAGAAGGCTTGGGAAGGCGACGACTTCCCCAAAGACCACAAGTGGAACATCAACCGCCAAGTGCTCTACTGGGAATGATGCCCCCAAAACCGTCTGGCGCCAAAGCGTCAGGCGGTTTTTTTCGGCACCATCAAAAAAACGAAGGGCATCGTTTCTGAAAACGAAGGGCATCCTTTTCCAAAACGAAGACCTTCCTTTCCGAAAACCAAGGGCATCGTTTCAGAATCCACCGCAGTCGTTCCGGAAAACCACCGCAGTCGTTTCCAAAAACCACCGCAGTCGTTTTGAAAAACCACCGCACTGGTTTTGAAAAGTCCCCGCGGCCCGCGTAATTGTTAATTGTTAATTGTTAATTGTTAATTAAGACAACCAACCCCTCAATAAGTACATGCAAAAGATTATCATTCTCGATTTCGGCAGCCAGACGACCCAGCTCATCGGCCGCCGCGTGCGCGAACTCGACACGTTCTGCGAAATCCTCCCCTACAACAAGATGCCGCTCGACGACCCCGACGTCATCGGCGTCATCCTCAGCGGAAGCCCGTTCAGCGTTTACGACGCCCAGGCTTTCAGCATCGACCTCGCCCAGCTGCGCGGCCGCTATCCCGTGCTCGGCATCTGCTACGGCGCGCAGTTCATTGCCCACACGCTGGGCGGAAAGGTGGCGCCTGCCGGCAGCCGCGAATACGGGCGCGCCAACCTCACACAAGTGGAGGCGGGCAACGCGCTGCTGAGCGGCATCGACGCCGGCGCGCAAGTGTGGATGAGCCATGGCGACACCATCGTCAGCCTGCCGCAGGGCGGCAAAGTCATTGCCTCGACGGCGCAGGTGGAGAACGCGGCCTACCAGCTCGAGGGCGAGCAGGTGTGGGGCGTGCAGTTCCACCCCGAAGTGTTCCACAGCACTTGCGGCACGCAGCTGCTCAAGAACTTCGTGGTGGGCATTTGCGGCAGCCGCCAGGAATGGAGCCCGGCGTCGTTTGTCGATACCACCGTTGCCGCGCTGAAGGAGCAGCTGGGCAATGACCGCGTCATCCTCGGCCTGTCGGGCGGAGTGGACAGCAGCGTGGCCGCCGTGCTGCTCAGCCGCGCCATTGGCGACCGCCTGACGTGCATCTTCGTGGACCACGGCATGCTCCGCAAGAATGAGTTCCGCGACGTGATGCACGACTATGAGTGCCTGGGCCTGAACGTCATCGGCGTGGATGCGTCGGAGAAGTTCTTCAGCGAGTTGGCGGGCGTGACGGAGCCGGAGCGCAAGCGCAAAATCATTGGCGCAGGCTTCATCGACGTGTTTGAGCAGGAGGCGCGCAAAATCACTGACGCGCGCTGGCTGGCGCAGGGCACCATCTACCCCGACCGCATTGAGAGCCTGAACATTACGGGCAAAACCATCAAGAGCCATCACAACGTGGGCGGCCTGCCGGAGAAGATGAACCTGAAGCTGTGCGAGCCGCTGAAGTGGCTGTTCAAGGACGAGGTGCGCCGCGTGGGCCGCCAGCTGTGCATGCCCGAGCATCTCATCACGCGCCATCCCTTCCCTGGCCCGGGCCTGGCCGTGCGCATCCTGGGCGACATCACGCCCGAGAAGGTGCAGATTTTGCAAAACGCCGACGACATTTTCATCCGCGGCCTTCGCGACAGCGGCCTCTACGACCAGGTGTGGCAGGCGGGCGTCATCCTGCTGCCCATCCGCAGCGTGGGCGTGATGGGCGACGAGCGCACCTACGAGCAGGCGGTTGCCCTGCGCGCCGTGACCAGCACCGACGCCATGACGGCCGACTGGGCGCACCTGCCCTACGAGTTCCTGGCGCAGGTTTCCAACGACATTATTAATAAGGTGAAGGGCGTGAACCGCGTTTGCTACGACATTTCCTCCAAACCGCCTGCAACGATTGAGTGGGAGTGAAAGGAAAGCAGCGCCCCCGAAAGCCTCTCCCCCAGCCCCTCCCCGAAAAGGGAGGGGAGGGCGAAGGCACGCAAATATGTCTTAAATTTAATTCAACCAGCAGGTTAATGATTATGAATATGGATAAGCATCAAGACAGTTACATGCTTTGTGGCATTACGCCTGAATACATCACAGAATTAAAAGAAAACGAAGTGTTCGTCTTTGGCAGCAACCTGGGTGGTTATCATGGAGGCGGTGCGGCACAAATCGCATTAGATAAATTCGGAGCCATTTGGGGACAAGGAGTCGGGTTGCAAGGGCAATCGTATGCCATTCCAACCATGCATGGTGGCGTTGAGACAATAAAGCCATACGTGGACGAGTTTATAACTTTCGCAAAAGGAAATCCAGACAAGCATTTTCTTGTAACACGCATCGGATGCGGCATTGCAGGTTTCAAAGACTCTGATATTGCTCCTCTGTTCCGCGACTGCACGCAGATGAAAAACGTGTCACTGCCTATGCCGTTTATTGCAGTGATAACTGACAACCAAGCTGCGATTGAAGAATATGGTCAAGTCCAGACCCTTTGCGACATCATCAAGTCGCTAAACGATGTGCATCATTACACATCGGTTGACGAAATCGAGATAGACCTACTTCCAATACTGGAGAGATATTGCAGAAGAGGAACTATTAGCGAACAAACGCGTCGCCATATCTATTCTAATCTGAGAGGAGATTTCTTTCATGACGGCAAATTGGATTTTGCCAAGTTGCAGAAAGAGCTGCTGAATTGGTTGCTCGCAAACCAAGGAGAACGCAGTGACGGCATTGACACGGCCATGGCTAAGCGAGATGTGGCAAAAGTCATTGGCCTTGTTCAATATTTGAATGATTTCAGGAGATACACGGCCATTGAGGATGTGGTGAAAGACCTTTGTGAAAGCATTTTCGATGGCATTAGTTCGTGCGGAAACTTTAGCGAAAGCGTTCTCAACGACAAGATGTTTCATGACCTTCCGTATGGCGGGCACGCATATCCTCTAACTGCTTTTTTGCATTCCCTGAACAGCTTGTGGAACAACGTTACCACGGATGGAATTTTAGACAATGAGAAGCTCCAGAAAGTAATGATAGACCGCTATCAAACGGACAAGCGCGAAATCGGTTTGAAAAGAGTCATCGATAAATATTACGTTCAAGATGGTGCATGTCATCCTGAAGTGCTCGTCCCCAAATATGGAGAATATTATGGACCAGTTATTGTCGACGAGGACCGAATGGGACGACGTTATATTGAATCATGTGGCGAAGGGAAAGGTCCATATCGCGTAAATCACTATTATGAGTTTAATTTGGTCAAGGAACTTATAAAATCTGACCCGAAATACTGCTCAGTTCCGATAGGCGAATGGAGCTACTATATGATTCCAAAAGATGATTTCACATTGCCTGTCTATGGATTTATGGGAGAACTCTATTTCGAAAGTCAAAAGGAGAAAGAATCTTTTATCAAAGAGAAACTTGCAAATCGCTAAACCAGCGCGCTTCGCATGTCTGTAGAGCACAAACTTTTTGGAAAGGCCGTCCAGATTAAGAAAATAGGATGTTGCTCTGGAAATGCCATGGGATTTCCCATTCCGGCAAGCGTCAACTTGTTTGTCAAAACGACGAACAGGTGCAATGCCTGTTGTGCATTTTGTTCTAATGGTGGCAAAAAGGAAGTTGCCGAAGACTTTGATGCAGACAAACTCTTTCGCTGTATTGACGAAATATTAAGCAATGGCATCATTCTCAACCGCCTCAACCTCACGGGTGGAGAACCGTCTGTCGTGCCAAATGTTGTGCATGAGATTATCGCCCGTTTGAAAAGTCAAGAACGATACGACAGAATACATCTCCACCTTAACACCAACGGCCTTTCCGATGTGGCATACGAAATCATGCGCTCGCCCAGAATCGACTCCATCTCCATGTCACTTCACCATTATGACAGGCAGCGGCTGTCGAGCATCTACCGCCGCGACATCTCAGACAACTTCTGCCGTTTCGAAGGCATTGACCTCAACAAAGTAAACTTGAGTTGCAACCTCATCAAAGGATTTATCGATTCGAACGAGGAAACCCAAAAGATGCTGGATTTCACCATAGGGCTGAATATCCCCAGAATTGGATTCGTCGCACTGATGCCGGTAAACTCGTTTTGCAAGGAGCATTTCGTAGATTTGGAAGACATTGGCATCGAGAAAATTCCGCACGTCTATTTCACGAAATCGAAGAACCGCAGCGCAAATTGCAAATGCAGCAACTACCTCTACAACCGAAATGCCAAGATTCTTGAGATATACATGCGCAACTACATGAATCCCGCTTATTGCGAGTCCTCCCTTCTCTTCGATGGGCAATACCTGCGGCAAGGATTCCAAGACAATAATATCATCTATTGAAATATGAGCGTCGAGGAAATCTTTGAGAAGCGCAAGGACAATGCAGTTTACAACACGTCATATCCGCTGAGGCCGTCCGACTGGGCACCATGGAAAGTGGAGACGGCGCTGCCTTTCGACGGAGAAAGCGAACTATCATTCTACGTCCATATACCCTTCTGCCAGAACCTGTGCAAGTTCTGCGAATACGTGCGCTACAAGAAAGTGGACGAAGAGACCGAAACCGCTTATCTGGATATCGTTGACAAGGACATAGCGAACTTTCGGCAACAGCATGGCATCAATAAACTCTTGGGATTCGACATCGGCGGCGGCACCCCGACTGCCTTAAGCGACAACTCCTTTCGGAAACTGCTGGAATTGGCAGAAAGACACACGCAAGGCATTCCGCTTTCAAAAGGCTTCTCAGGCAGCATCGAAGGCACATTCCACAGCATCAGCAGCGAGAAAATCGCCATGATGGCTGAGCACCCACGCCTCTTCAATCGCCTGTCCTTCGGGCTGCAGAACATCAACAAGGATTTCTTGCATAGCAATGGGCGCGACAATGGCTCCTTCAGGCGCATGGAGGCAGTCTTTCAAGAATGCAGGAAAAGGGGCATCCCCATCTTGAATATCGACTTAATGTATGGATTTCCCAACCAAACACCAGAAGACATACAAGCCACCATGCGCGCAGTCCAAGAACTGATGCCCGAGCACGTCACGGTTTACGAACTCCGAACCAACATGCTGCACCAATACAAAACGGCCTCTGCCGAGAATCGCAACCAGCAATACTCCTCCCTCTATTCTCTGATACGCGAACTTGGTTACAATGGCATGTTCGGAGGAAACACCTTTTCGCGAGTGGGCGACACGGGACTTTCTTCATACCTTCATAACAGAATGATTGAGAACGGTTCCTACAAAGGCTTTGGCATAGCCGCGCAAAGCAAGTCGCGTGAGGGCGTCTCCTACAACATCGGCAAAAACGGAGAGACGCTGGAGGCATGCCTACGCCGAGGACATTTCGAGGGTGGCGACACTTATGTTCTTCCCCCAAGCGAAATGCTTGGCAAATACCTGGCCATCAGTGGCTACCATGGACGATTTGATTTGGGCATCATGGAAAATATAACAGGAACGAATCCGCTCGAGAATTTTGCCCACGTATTCGATTTCCTCCTAAAAGCCAAACTCGTTGAAATAAGTGGCCAACAGGTTTCATTCACCCCAAGAGGTTTCAAGCATTACGGCGCGGTCCTCTCCTTATTTTATGCAAACAACTAATACGCGCCTGCTCAGAGTCGTTCCTGCCAGCTCATCATTCGTCATTCCAAATCGTAATTCGTAACTCAAAAAAGCCCCCCCTCTCTCACTGAGGAGAAAGCGGGGGACGCGTTATTTGAGAAAGAATTTACTTCACAAGGAACTGATTTTACTTGACATAGACTTTCTTGCCGTCGATGATGTAGAGGCCCTTGGCAGGAGCGCTGACGCGGCGGCCGCTGAGGTCGTAGATGCCTTTGGCGCGCACGGCGTCGGTGGCGATGGTGCTGATGCCCGAGTAGGTTTCCTCGTTCATGAGCGACACGTTGACGATGTAGCGCTTGTTGTTGTAGATGAAGGCGATGCGGGTGGTGTAGGTGTTGTCGCCCTCAGGCAGTTCGGCAGCGTAGGCGCGGAGCTGGGTCGTGGCGTCTTCCGACTCTTCGGTGGAAACGAACTTGACGCAGAAGAGGCTCTGCTCCATTTCCGTCTGGTTGGAGGGGTCGAGCACGTTGCCGTCGGCGTCGTACCAGAAGCCTTCAGCGTCGTCGCAGAGGTCGGCGCCGCCGAAGCGCGATGCGGAGATGGCGGTCTGGATGATGCCGTTCTCAAGGAACTGCTCTTCGGTGCAACCGAGTTTCTCGAAGAGGGTCGTGGTGTCGAAGTTCTGATATACTTCGGTCTCGCCGTCGCCGAGGTTGATGGCCACGGTTTCTTCGCCCACGTCAGTGGCCTTGACGACGGTTTCAACGAAGGTGATGTAGATGTCGAAGGTGGCCATGTTGCCGGTAGAGTCTGCCACGACGTACTGGCGGATGTGGTATTCCTGTCCCACTTCGTTCTTGGCCGGGTTCTGAATCACTTCCCAGTAGTTCTCCTTGAAAGTCAGTGCGATGCGCGTGTCGGCAGCGCTGTATTTGGCCACGTGGCCGTCGTCGCTGAACCAGAAGCCGGGATAGGGCGTGCAGGTGTAGTCCATGGTGAGTGCGGCGTTGCCGTCAGCGTCGAGCGTGTCGCCATAGACGGTGAGCATGGGGTTGCCCAGCAGTTCCTTCATGGCGTCGAGGTCGAACTTCTCGGTGTAGGTGTCGGTGTTCCAATCCGTCTGGCTCGGCACGATTTGCACCTCATATTCGTAGTTGGCCACGTTGGTGAACTGCGAGGGGTCGAGGCGGTTGCGCTTGGGGATTTGGAGCGTGACGTTCAGGCGGTAGTATTTGTCTTGGTAGCAAAGGAGGAAGACGCCGGCGTAGGTGTTGCCTTCGGTGAGCTGTCCGGGGTTCTGTCCCACGCGGATGGCGCCGTTGGTGGCGTCGTATTCGATGAAGAAGAGGTGGCCGTTGCCGTAGTCAACCACCTGTCCGTCCTCGCCCATCCAGAAGCCGGGGGCGTTGGCGGTGTAGTTGCTGCTCAGTTTGCTCTCGTCGATGAGGCACTTGAAGGAGACTTGGCTCTTGTCGCAGCCGAGGAGCTCGCAGATGGAGTCAATCTGGAGCGAATCCACGTCAACGCTGTAGTCGCCGCGCACGGGCTGGATGAAGGTGTGGTCCTCAGTGCCCACGCTGGTCATTTCGCTGAAGTCGTAGGTCTGCACCGAGTTGATTTGCAGGTCGAGGATGAGCTTGTAGGCCTTGGTGCCGTTCACCAGATAGACTTCCGTCCAGCGGTGCTCGCCGCCCTGGAAGCCGCTGTAGGACTGGCCGAGGTAGCCGGTGATGGCCATGATGGAATCGACGAAGGCGAAGTATTCGGTGTAGAAGGCGTCGTCCTTGCCGTAGTCGCAGGCGTAGCAAACGCCGTCGTTCTCTTCGGTCTCCTCATTGTAGGAGGGCGTGAACCACCAGCCGATGGGGTTGGCGGTGGACTTCTGCGTCAGTTTGTCGGCCAGGTATTCGGTGTTGGAGTCGTAGGCGTAGGCCCAGATGATGCTGGAGAACTGCTCTGCGAACTCGTCTTTGGTCATGCCGAGCGCCTCAATGGCTTTGGCGGCATCAAACTTGAATTCGTCGCCATACCACAGGCCGTTGGGGTGTGCGTCCTGCACGATGTAGCAGGTTTCGGAGCCCACAATCTCGAGGTCTTTCCACGCGGGACCGTCCTCTTCGGGCGTTTCCTCAATGGTCAGTTTGATGGTGATTTCCACCGACGTGCCGTTGTAGGTGAGGATGGACGTGGTGGTGTAGGTGGTGCCCACGGTGCAAGTGTTGGGGTACTGTCCCATGCCGCCGATGAGCTGGTCGTTGTCGAGGTTCCACTTAATGCAGCTCCAGACCACGCAGCTGTTGCCCCACGTGGTGGCTTTGCCCTCGGCAGTGAGCCAGAAGCAGCCGTAGGTGATGCCGTCGTAGTTGGCGGAATAGTCAGACGTCTGCACGCCGCTGGTGTTTTCGCAAGTGATGACAATGGAGGGCGTGGTGCCGTTTTGCGTGGCTTCGAGCGATGCCTGCAGCTCAGTGGCGAATGCTTCGGCCGAACTGAATCCGAGGGCCTCGGCCACTTCGGAGAGCGAGCAGGAACCTTCCTTCGCTGCCCAGTTGTTGGTCACTTCATCGGTGATTTCAATGGTGAACTGCGCCTGCAGGCTGATGGCGGAAAGCATCAGGCACGTACAGACCGTAAGGATGCGTTTTAAGTTTTTCATACGCGAATTTAGATTTTATGGGTTGAACTTTGGTTATTTCGGCACATTTTTCGGCGGCCGGCGTCCTGGGCGCAGGCATCCGTTTTGCTTCAACAAAGTTAACCTTTTTACGCATTTCCTGTTCCGTAATCCCCGCTTCTTATCTGCATTTTCATATTTTTGTAACATTTTTCGCCCGCAATGTCCTTTTTTCTGCTGCTTTGCAAAGTGGAGTTGGCAGAACGGCGCCTGCGGCAGTGGCGGCAATCGGGTCCGCCCTGCGCTTTTGCCGGCGTTTCTGCAGGGCAAATGGCATGCAGCGCGCGCGGCCCACCTGCATCTTCTGCCCGTTTTCTTTCGTTTTTTGCCCGAAAAGTAGTAACTTTGCAGGCAGTTAAAGCAAAACGAGCTCATTCTGCAGAAAGTATATACTATATAAATATGGAGAAAAAGTTTAAGCGGACGCTGATTACTTCGGCGCTGCCTTATGCCAACGGCCCGGTGCACATCGGGCATCTGGCAGGCGTCTATGTGCCTGCCGACATCTATGCGCGCTACCTCCGCCTGAAGGGCGAAAGCGTGCTGTTCATCGGCGGAAGCGACGAGCACGGCGTGCCGGTCACCATCCGCGCAAAGAAGGAGGGCTGCACGCCCCAGGACGTGGTGGATCGCTACCACGGCATCATCAAGAAATCGTTTGAGGAATTCGGCATTTCCTTCGACATCTACAGCCGAACCACCTCGCCCATCCACCACAAGCTGGCCAGCGACTTCTTCCGCAAGCTCTACGACGACGGCAAGTTCATCGAAATGGAGAGCGAGCAATACTACGATGAAGGCGAGCAGCAGTTCCTCACCGACCGCAACATCCGCGGCGAATGTCCGCGATGCCACAACGCCGATGCCTACGGCGACCAGTGCGAGAAGTGCGGCGCAACGCTTTCGCCCGACGAACTCATCAATCCCTACAACGCCGCCACGGGCAACCCGCTCGTGAAGCGCAAGACCAAGCACTGGTACCTGCCGCTCAACGACTACCAGCCGTGGTTGGAGAAGTGGATTCTGGAGGAGCACAAGGAGTGGCGCCCGAATGTCTATGGGCAGTGTAAGTCGTGGCTCGACGGCGGACTCAAGCCCCGTGCCGTGACGCGCGACCTCAGCTGGGGCATCCCCGTGCCAGTGGAAGGCGCCGAGGGCAAAGTGCTCTACGTGTGGTTTGACGCCCCCATCGGCTACATTTCCAACACCAAAGAGCTCTGCGACGCCCACCCCGAGCTGGGCAGCTGGGAGACTTGGTGGAAAGACCCCGAGAGCCGCCTCATCCACTTCATCGGCAAGGACAACATCGTCTTCCACTGCATCGTCTTCCCCTCCATGCTCAAGGCCCACGGCGAATACAACCTGCCCGACAACGTGCCGAGCAACGAGTTCCTCAACCTTGAGGGCGAGAAGATTTCCACCTCGCGCAACTACGCCGTCTGGCTCAACGAATACCTAGAGGAAATGCCTGGCAAGCAGGACGAACTGCGCTATGTGCTTACCGCCAATGCCCCCGAAACCAAGGACAACGACTTCACGTGGAAGGATTTCCAGGCGCGCACCAACAACGAGCTCGTAGCCGTCTATGGCAACTTCGTGAACCGCGCCCTGCAGCTCACGCAGAAATACTACGACGGCGTAGTGCCGCAGCCCGGCGAACTCACCGAAACCGACCGCCAGACGCTCGCGGAATTCCAGGACGTGAAGGCGCGCATGGAGAGCCTGCTCGACACTTTCCACTTCCGCGACGCCCAGAAAGAGGCCATGAACCTGGCGCGCATCGGCAACAAATACATCGCCGACGAAGAACCCTGGAAGGTCATCAAGACCGACCCTGAGCGCGTGAAGACCGTCATCTACCTCTCCCTGCAGCTCACGGCCAATCTCGCCATCGCATTCGAGCCGTTCCTCCCCTTCTCGTCCAAACGCCTGCGCCAGATGATTGCCATGGACACTTTCCGCTGGGAAGACCTCGGCAGCACCAACCTGCTGCCCGCCGGCAAGCAACTGAACAAGCCCAGCCTGCTCTTCGAGAAGATTGAGGACGCAACCATCCAGGTGCAGCTCGACAAGCTGGAGGCCACGCGCAAGGCCAATGCCGCCGCCAACGCCAAGGCAGCGCCCATCAAGCCCGTCGTGCCCTTCGAAGATTTCCAGAAGCTCGACCTGCGCGTGGGCACCGTCGTGGCCTGCGAGCGCGTTCCGAAGATGAAGAAACTGCTCAAATTCACCATCGACGACGGACAGCCGCAGCACCGCACCATCGTCAGCGGCATCGCCCAGTGGTATGAACCTGAGAAGCTCGTGGGCAAGCAGGTCTGCTTCATCGCCAACCTCGCGCCGCGCGAGTTCAAGAACGGACTCGTGAGCGAGGGCATGATTCTCAGCGCAGAAAACTTCGACGGCACCATCAGCCTCACCACCGTGGAGCACGAAGTGAAAGGCGGCTCGCAAATCAGCTGAACCCCGCCAATGCCGCCGAAAACTACCAAACGTTTCAACACAAATTCATCAGAAATGACCATCGAACAAACCATAGCCGCCCAAGTGAAACAGGGCGTGAAGGCACTCTACGGCCTCGACATCGAACAGGACCAAGTGCAAATCGGCAAGACGCGCAAAGACTTTGAGGGACACCTCACCGTCATGGTCTTCCCCTACGTGAAAGCCGCGCGCAAAAAGCCCGAAGACGTGGGGCAGGAACTCGGACAATACCTCCTGGACAACGCGCCCGAAGTGGTGGCGAACTTCAACGTGGTGAAGGGCTTCCTCAACCTCACCATCGCCAACAGCGCATGGATTGGCGTGCTCAACGACATTGCCGCGCAGCCCAACTACGGCTTCCGCCAGGCCACGGACCAGAGCCCGCTCGTCATGATTGAATACAGCAGCCCCAACACCAACAAACCCCTCCACCTGGGCCACGTGCGCAACAACCTCCTCGGCTGGGCGCTCGCCAACATCATGGCAGCAAACGGCAACCGCGTCGTCAAGACCAACATCGTGAACGACCGCGGCATCCACATCTGCAAGTCCATGCTCGCTTGGCTGAAGTGGGGACACGGCGAAACGCCCGAAGACAGCGGCAAGAAAGGCGACCACCTCATCGGCGACTACTACGTGCTCTTCGACCAGCACTACAAGGCTGAATGCGAAGACCTCGCCAAAACCTTCGAGGCAGAAGGCATGAGCCCCGACGACGCCAAAGAGCGCGCAAAGCAAGAGGCACCACTCATCCGCGAGGCACACGACATGCTCGTGCGCTGGGAACAAAACGACCCACAGGTGCGCACACTCTGGAAAACCATGAACGAGTGGGTCTATAAAGGATTCGACGAAACCTACAAGATGATGGGCGTCGGATTCGACAAAATCTACTACGAAAGCGACACCTACCTCGAAGGAAAGAAAATGGTGATGCAGGGACTGGAGAAAGGCCTCTTCTACCGCCGCGAAGACGGCAGCGTATGGGCCGACCTCACCAGCGAAGGCCTCGACGAAAAACTCCTCCTCCGCAGCGACGGCACAAGCGTCTATATGACACAAGACATCGGCACCGCCAAAATGCGCTACGAGGACTACCCCATCGACAAAATGATTTACGTCGTGGGCAACGAGCAGAACTACCACTTCCAAGTGCTCTCCATCCTGCTCGACAAACTCGGATTCGCCTGGGGAAAAGACCTCACACACTTCTCCTACGGCATGGTGGAACTGCCCAACGGCAAGATGAAATCGCGCGAAGGAACCGTCGTTGATGCCGACGACCTCATGGCGCAAATGGTGGAAGACGCCTACAACGTGTCGCAGGAAATGACCAAGAAACTCCAACTGCCCGAGGACGAGGCACGCGAAGTGGCACGCAAAGTAGGACTCGGCGCACTCAAATACTTCATCCTCAAGGTGGACGCCCGCAAAAACATGCTCTTCAACCCCGCCGAAAGCATCGACTTCAACGGCAACACAGGCCCCTTCATCCAGTACACCTACGCACGCATCGCATCCATCCTACGCAAGGCCGCCGACGCCGGAATCGCCATTCCAGCACAGCTCCCCAGCGCCGACATCAGCACCAAGGAGACAGAACTCATCCAGAAGCTCAGCGAATTTGGCGCAGCCGTGCAGCAAGCCGGCACCGACTACTCCCCAAGCGGCATCGCCACCTACTGCTACGAGCTCACCAAAGCCTACAACCAGTTCTACCATGACTTCAGCATCCTCGGCGAAGAAGACGAAACAAAAAAAACCTTCCGACTCGCCCTCTCGCAGCAAGTGTCGAAGATTCTAAAACTCGGCATGGGACTCCTCGGCATCGAAATGCCTGAGCGTATGTAAAAGTAGAAGCCTCTCCCCCCTGCCCCCTCCCCAAAAAGGGAGGGGGTGACCTACCCAGAGGCAAGTCTTTTAACACAGCTGAAGATGTATATTTACGAAACTGCCGACTGCGCTTCTTACGAACAGCTGAAATTGCTGTCGCAGAAGAACCGCAAGAACCCAACAGAAGCGGAAAGCGTGCTTTGGAAATGGCTTCAGGAGAACCACTACAACCACAAATTCAGGAGGCAGCACATCATTGGCAATTACATCGCCGACTTCGTAAACCTAAAGCATAAGCTCATCATTGAAGTGGATGGGGGTTACCACAAACTTCCTGACCAAGAGCGCAACGACCAAGAACGGACTGCGTTTCTGGAAGGAAAAGGGTTCACGGTACTCCGCTTCACCAACGAGGAAGTACTCTTCAACACCGATTCAGTCGTCAACAGAATCTGCAAGACAATGGAAAAGGACAAGAAAACTATACCATCCCCACCTCCGGCACAGACGGAGGTGGCTCCCCCTCCCTCTTTGGGGAGGGGGTCGGGGGGAGAGGCTTCCACTGTTCGAACCACTTCCGCTTGGTGCGTGGACGCTGCTTGCAGCGGAAACCCTGGGCAGATGGAGTATCGGGGCGTGGACTTGGGCACGGGGAAGGAACTATTCCACTTCGGGCCCGTGCTTGGCACCAACAACATCGGCGAGTTCCTCGCCATAGTCCACGCGCTGGCGCTGCTGAAGAAGCTCGGACTGGTGCGCACGGTCTATAGCGACAGCTTCACCGCCCGCACCTGGGTGCAGAAAAAGCACTGCAAAACCACGCTGGTGCGCAACGCCCAGACCGAGCAGCTCTACCAAATCATTGCGCGCGCCGAACTCTGGCTCCGCACCAATGAACCCAACTCGCCCGTCGAGGTGTGGAACACCCGCGAATGGGGCGAAATCCCAGCCGACTTCGGCCGAAAACACTGATGATTTCCGCCGAAGTTACTTTTCAATTCGGCCGAAAGCACTGATGATTTCGCTGGCGAAACCCTTTACCAGCGTCTTCATAGCCTGACCTCGGTCAGGAGAAATGAAATGAACGTGAGCCGCAGCGCCCCCGCGCTGCGGCTTTTTTTATGCACTTTTTGGCGAAGTTCATGGCGCCTTTTACCTCTGCAATTTTAACTTAAAAACTTAAACAATGTTAAACGCAGCGGCGGGGCAAAAACGGCCTCGCGGGGAGTTTTTTCAAAAGGAAGACCTTCGTTTTCGAAAAAGATGCCCTTCTTTTTGCAAAACGAAGGGCTTCGTTTTCCAAAGTTGCCAACATTGGCGGAAAATCACTACAAGGACCGCTGAGAAGTTATGCGCAAAATCGCAAGTATAAAGAGAAGCCTCTCCCCAGCCCTCCCCAAAGGGGGAGGGAGTTATATAGAAAAGGTGCGGTGGCGCGGCAAGGACTGAGTCGTCCGATGCTGTGCCACCGCACTTGTTCTCCCCCTCCCTTTTTGGGGAGGGGGCAGGGGGGGGAGAGGCTTTTTCTCCTAAAAAAAGCAGCCGCTCCTCTCACGAAGAACGGCTGCGGGATTAACCAAAGTTTCAAAATATGTAGAAAGAGAGTTGTTTTTTGGTTGTTAAGGTAAAGGTTTCTGGTTATATAGAGAGGCAAGTGCCATGAATTCTGTCAGTGGGTGGCAAAGAGTTTGTGCATTGCTGCCGCGGAGTTTATCGGCGTCCGGCGTGTCCGCCGCCTCGGCTGCTGCCGCCAGAGCGGGATGCGGAACCGCTGCGGCTGCCGCTGGAGTGGCTGCTGCCCATGCTGCTGCGGGAGCTGGAGTGGCTGGGGCTGGCGGCGCTTCGGGTGGAGCGGGAGGGAGTGCTCACGCTGCTGTGGGAACTGGTGCGGGAACTGCTGCTGCCCATGCTGCTGCGGCTGGCGCCGGAAGTGCTGCGGGAGTTGCCGTAGGTACCGTTAGAGCTGCCATAGCTGCTGCGGGAAGAGGTTCCGTAGGAGCCGCGGGAGGAGGTGCGCTCGCGTCCTGCGCTGGTGGAGGATGCGCCGCGGTTGTTGTTGAAGGTGTTGTTGCCGCCGGAGAGTCCGCTGCGCGAGCGTCCGCTATTGCCTACGGCAGAGGTGCGTGTGGTTGCGCTGCCGCGGTTGCCGCCCTTGACGCCACCCTGGCCGTTGTCCATGCCGCCGCCGGGCTGCCCCTGTCCTTGGCCTTGGTTCATATTGCCGCCAGGCTGGTTGTTTCCGCCGTCCTTGGGCTGGCCGTTGTTCATGCCCCCGTGGTTGTTGTTGCCGCCAGGCTGGCCATTGTTCATGCCGCCACCGGGCTGATTGCCGCGATTGCCGTTCATGTTGCCGCCAGGGGCGGAACCGCGGTTGGTGCCTTGCATGTGTCCCTGCGGACCAGGGTTGCCCATGCCGCCGGGGTTGCCGTAGTGGTGGTGTCCGGGTGCGTGTCCGCCGCGCGGGTCCATTCCTCCGAAGAAGTGTCCGCCGCGGTAGTCGACGTAGTGGTGCGGGGTGTGGAAGTAGAAGTGGTTGCGGTAGGGTTCGTGGCGGTAGATGCCGAAGAACCAGCGGTTGTTGTAGAAGGAGATGGGGCGGTAGAAGTAGTCGTATCCCATGAGGAGGCGCCACTGAGCGCGGGTGAGGAGTCGCTGGAGTGCGAGGTCGCGCGCTGCGATGATGGCCATGTAGTCGTCGTAGCGGTAGCCGATGGCCACGTCGTCGAGGTAGTCGTTGACGCCGCAGATGTAGTCGAAGTTGATTTGGTAGAGGTCGTCGAGGACTGCTGCGCTGAGTCCGAGCGTGTAGGCCATGCGGTCGGTGAGGAACCGCGCGTTGTCTCTCATGGCGTAGAAGCTCATGGGCTGTGCGCTGGCGCTGAGTGCGGAGAGTGTGAGCGCCGCTGCGATGAGTAGATTTCTGATAGCTTTCATGGTAGTGTGTCGTTTTAGGATTCTTTTTTTTGTGTTGTTTTCTCAGTTTGGAAGGGGTTGCAGGATGGCTGCGCTGCGTCCTTCTTAGTCTTTCGACGCTGCAAAATTACGAATGTTTAAGCAAAGGAGTAAGGGAAAAATGCTAAAGGTGCGTCCGTTTTTCCCTATGGTTGGTAGGGATTTCCCCGACAGCTTTTTCAATTAACAATTAATAATTAACCATTGACAATTGCTTGGGCGGGATTGCACCACGGGGTTTTGTGGTACAAAAGGTTTTTTGTGGTACAAAAAAGGCGCCGCAGGGCGTGGCAGGGCGCAAAAAAGGAGGCGGGCCAGTGTGGTTGGTCCGTCTCGCAAGGAATGATTATTTAGACTGAGAACGTGCGTGAATGGGCGGTTAGCCGCGCTTGAGCACGGTTTTGCCGTTGACGATGTAGAGTCCTCGGGGCAGGTTTTTCAGGCTGCTGCCCATGTTTCGCCCATCGACCGTGTAGATGCGGCCGGAAGCGAGGGGGCGATTTGTAGTTTCCACAGCCTGAATGGCGTCGGCGTGCTGTCGGCCTGCTACAGCAGTTGCTGCAAGTCTTCGAGCGTGATGTCGGAAAAAATGATGGTGAATCCGCCCTGCTCCAGCGTGTGAACGCGAATCAGGGAGTCGCTGCTCACGAGCTGGTGGCGCACCTGGAAACGGTCGTACTCGGTGCCGTCGGCCAGAATGGTGGCCATCTTGGGCTGGCCTTCAGGCAGGAAATCGGCGGTGAAGGCGAAGTCCTTGGCTTTCTTCTCGCCGTTGAGTCCAGCCACGTACCAGTTTTCGCCGCTGCGGCGCGCCACGACAAAGGATTCGCCCGGATAGCCGTCGATGAATTTCGTCTCGTCCCATGCCACTGGCACTTCCTGCATGTGGCGCTTGGCCTCGAAAGTCAGCGCGCGAAATCCGCTGGGACGGTCGGCCCAGTGCTGCACGCCCGACTCAAAGGCAACTGACAGCGCCAGTTCGTGGGCAAAAGAGGTGGTGTGCGGGTTCTGCGAATTGGTGAATGCCACGGGGGTGTAGTCCATGGGGCCAACCACATTGCGCGTGAAGGGCAGCGTGCAGTTGAGGCGCGAGGCGATGGCCGTCATGTTCGATGTGTTGTTGTATTGCTCTGCGCCATAGACGGCCTCCATGGAAATGAGGTGGGGATAGGTGCGGCTCCATCCGCGGGGCAGGGTGCAGCCGTGGAAATTGACGAGGATGTGGTAGTCGGCCGCGTCTTTGAGGATGTCGAGATAGTACTGCATCATGCTTTGCTTGTCGCTCTCGAAGAAGTCGATTTTCACGCCGGCAATGCCAATTTTGTTCAGGTAGGTGAACTCAGCCACGCGGTTGGCATGGGTGAGCATGCGGTCGCGGGGCGTGCCGCTCACGGTGTTGTGGGTGCCGCCCGAATTGTACCACATCAGGGGTTTGATGCCTTTCGATGCGGCATATTTTGCGGCGTCCTCCAGATTTCCGCCGTTGGTCATGGCGTCCCATTCCCAGTCGAAGAGCACGTATTCCCAGCCCATTTCAGCCGCCAGGTCCACGTAGTCGCAGCAGGTCTGGTAGTCCTTGGTGCCGTGGTTGTAGGCCCAGTAAATCCAGGATGCGCGCCCAGGCTGAATCCACGACGTGTCGGTCAGGGCGCAGGGCTCGCAGACATCTTCCACGAGCGTGGACTCCACAAGCGTGGCCAGGTCGCCCATGATGAGCACGCGCCACGGCGATTTCCACGGACCTGTGGCCGAGGGATTGACGTCGCCCGTGTTGTTGCCCTCCCAACTGAAGGGATAGGAAACGGCGTAGGTTTCGCGGTCGGCGGAATTGTCCAGGTGGGTGCTGCAGTAGGTGCCGTCGATGCCCGCCTCAGTGAGCAGCGCAAACGTGCCGTCCACCTCAAAGAGCGCCGGATAGTTCCACGCGCCCTGCGAAATGCTGCCCTGCTGCAAGGGGAAATCGCCCTCGTAGCTCGTGACGAACGCCTCAATCCAGCGGTTGGCCTGGGCAGGCATGTGGAAGGCGGTGGCTTCGGAAGTGAAGGTGAACGAGGCGCTCAGTTCGTCGGCAATGACGTAGCGGAAAGCCGCGCCGTCGTTGTAGAGCCTGACCTCAACGCCCACGCTGCAGCCGTTGGGGTCGCGAAAGAGGACGGTGCTCTTGTTGCCCTCGTTCTTCACCTGCGACTTTTTGCCGTGGATGGCGGTGTATTCCTCGGCGAACTGCTCAGGCGCCGATGCCGAAACAAAGGTGCACTGGCCGCTGAGGCAGGGTTTGTCGGTGGTGAATCCCAGTGGCGTGCTCACGGTTATGTTGCCGCTTGCATCGGCCATGGTGAGGGTCCAGGCGCCGTTTTCTTTTTGCAAACTGCACTTCACTTGCCCATTTGGGCTGCTGAAGGCGCAAATCTCCTGGGCGCTGGCGCTTTTGGCGAGAAAAACAGATGCCAGCAGCGCCGCTATGGTGAGCATAAAGTTCTTTATATTCATTCGCTTTTAGTTGTTACGTCGGATTTTCACTGGTGCAAAGTTCAGCATTTTCCTGCTTATCGGGGCGGAAAAAATTAATATGTTTTTGCACTTTATCGACTTTTTCGCGGTTTCGGCGGCGCTATATAATATATATAATGTGCGTGGCAGGGCGCAAAAAAAAGGAGGCGGGCCAGTGTGGTTGGTCCGTCTCCCCAGGGTTGATTTTACCGAATATTTGGTTATTCAGGGTTGCCTTCGATGATGACGCAGCGGTTCTTGGCGTTTTCGGCAAATGGCTGCACGGTGTCGCCGTAGCTGGTTGCGCTGATTTGGTTCTCGGGCACGCCCTTTTCGATGAGTTCCTTGCGAACGTTGTCGGCGCGCTGCTGTGCGTATTTCTTGTTGAGTGCGGCGGTGCCGGTGCCTTTGTCGGCATATCCCTTCACGGTGATGGTCTTGCCGGGGTTGTCCTTTGCCCATGCCACGCAGCGGTTGATGAGTGCGTCGCGGTCAACGTCGGTCTCCTTGAGCTGGTAGAAGATGGTTTCGTTGAGGGGGTTCTTCTTCACGGGCTCGGGTTCTTTCACCACTACGGGCTCTTCCACGATTTGCTTCTGCTCCACAACGGGTTCGGGCTCTTTCACCACTACGGGCTGCACGGGCTCTGCGGGGCGGCTGTTGGCGGCCTTGTGTCCGAACTTGATGGTTGCGGTGAGCTGTGCGGTGAGCATCCAGTCGTCGCGGTTGTGGTCTTTGGAGTTGAAGCGGTCGTCGAGTGAGTTGGCGTCAACTTCGAGTCCGAGGTTGAAGTTCTTGGCCAGGTTGAAGTCGAAGAGCAGGCCAGCGCGCAGGTTGTGGCTCCAGAGGTGGTCGCGGCTTGCGCCGGGAATGCCCCATGCGTTGGCGGTGCTTTCGGCAGGCGTCTTTGCTGCGAGGATGTCGGCGAGGTCGTCGTTGCCCCAAGCGTAGTTCAGGCCGATGCCGCCCACGAAGATGACGTTGAGCAGGTGGTTGTTGCGGCCGTGGAAGAGGTTGTTGAGGTTGACGAGCAGGTCGAGGTTAGTGTTGAGGTAGTTGAACTTGTAGGTGTCGTCGATGGAGCGGAATCCGCCTTTCGACTCCCACGCGTTGAAGTGGAGGCGCGCTCCGACGGCGGGCGTGAAGAAGCGGCCGACGCCGATGCTGGCGGTGGGCACGAGCAGGTCGGTGAACTTGCGGTTGGTTGGCACGACGCCCACTCCGCCTTGAATCTGCACGAAGTTGTAGGGGTAGGGGTAATAGCCCAGTTCGTAGGCCTCTTGGTCGGCCTCGGTCTGTGCGCTTGCCGCAAGGGTTGTGACCACTGCGGCGAGCAGGAGAAGGGTTCTTTTAAGCATAGTTTTTAAGTTATTAAGGTTGATTTCAGTTTCGCAGTTTGGCGCAAATTTAGGAATTTTTAATCATTGTTGCAAATAGTTTGTTTTTTTTCTTTGCCGAAAGTGCGATGATTGGCGAAAAAAATCGTTTTTCTCCCGATTTTTTCTTAACTTTGCAAGTTGAAGAGCGCGTTTTTGCGGCTCTGACGAACGAAGTTTTCTGCATCATCCACGCTAACAACCCCATCGACGCATGACTGAAGGACTGACGGTTCGGCCCGTGGCCGGAAAGAAGGACATGAAGCGGTTCATCCGTTTCGGATATGATTTGTATGACGGCAACGAATATGCTGTGCCGGACCTCTACAGCGACCTGAAGCAGACGCTTTCGGCGGAGAACCCCGCGCGGGAGTTTTGCGACTGCCAGTGTTTCCTGGCGGAGCGCGACGGCAAGGTGGTGGGCCGCGTGGCTGCCATCATCAACCGCCGCGCCAACGAGACGTGGGGGCTGAAGGTGGTGCGCTTCGGATGGATTGACTTCGTGGACGACCGCGACGTGAGCCGGTTGCTCATCGAGGCCGTGGAGCAGTGGGGGCGCGAGCGCGGCATGACGGAGCTGCAGGGCCCGCTCGGCTTCACCGACATGGACGCCGAGGGCATGCTCATCGAGGGTTTCGACGAGCTGGGCACCATGGCCACCATTTATAATTACCCCTACTACAAGGACCACATGGAGGCGCTGGGCATGGAGAAGGCGGCGGACTGGATTGAGATGCTGCTGCAAGTGCCCGACAAACTGCCCGAGCGGCTGGAGCGCGTGGCCAAGATTGTGATGGAGAAATACGACCTGCACCTGTGCCAGTTCAAGCGCGCCAAGGACATTGAGAAGCAGTATGGCCAGGAGATTTTCGAGGTCATCAACAAGGCATTCACGCCGCTCTTCGGCTATTCGCAGATGACGCAGGCGCAGATTGACCAATACATCAAGAGCTACCTGGGCTTCATCGACCCCGAAATGGTGTCGCTCGTGGCCAACAACGAGGGACGGCTCGTGGGCGTGGGCATCAGCATGCCCTCACTGGCCCGCGCGCTGCAAAAGGCGAAGGGCAAGCTCTTCCCCCTGGGCTGGTGGCACCTGCTCAAGGCGCTGAAGTGGAAACATTCCACGCGCCTCGACCTCATGCTCGTGGCCGTGCTGCCCGAATGGCAGGGCAAGGGCGTGAACGCGCTTTTCTTCTACGACCTCGTGCCCACCTACATCCGCAAGGGTTACAAGGACGTGGAGACCAACGTGGAACTGGAGAACAACCAGAAGGTGCAGCAGCAGTGGATTTACTTCGACAAGCGCCAGCACAAGCGCCGCCGCTGCTGGAAAAAGACGATTGACAACAAGGACTAACCAACATACATGAACGAAATTTTCGACGAACAACAAAGCACGCAGGCGCAGCAACCGGTGGAATATACGGATGAGAACATCCGCCACCTGAGCGACATGGACCACGTGCGCACCCGCCCCGGCATGTACATCGGCCGGCTGGGCGACGGTTCGCACGCCGAGGACGGCATCTATGTGCTGCTCAAGGAAATCGTGGACAACAGCATCGACGAATTCAAGATGCACGCGGGCAAGCGCATTGAAATCAATGTGGAGGACAATCTGCGCGTCACCGTGCGCGACTTCGGCCGCGGCATTCCGCAGGGCAAGATGATTGAGGCCGTGAGCATGCTCAACACCGGCGGCAAATACGACTCCAAAGCCTTCAAGAAGAGCGTGGGACTCAACGGCGTGGGCACCAAGGCCGTCAATGCCCTCTCCAGCCACTTCACCGTGAGCAGTTTCCGCGACGGAAAAGTGCGCACCGCTACCTTCGAAAAGGGCGTGCTCAAGAGCGACAGCACCACCGACACCACCGAGGACAACGGCACCTTCGTGGCCTTTGAGCCCGACGACACGCTCTTCCTCAACTACCACTACCAGCCGGAGTTCGTGGAGACCATGCTCCGCAACTACACCTACCTCAACACGGGCCTGGAAATCTTCTACAACGGTCGGAAAATCGTTTCGCGAAACGGCCTGAAAGACCTGCTCGAGGACGCCATGGACGTCAAGGCGCTCTACCCCATCATACACCTCAAGGGCGAAGACATAGAAATCGCCTTCACCCACACCAACCAGCAGTATGGCGAGGAGTACCACTCCTTCGTCAACGGCCAGCACACCATTCAGGGCGGCACCCACCAGAGTGCCTTCAAGGAGCACATTGCGCGCACCATCAAGGAGTTCTACGGCAAGAACTACGACTACGCCGACATCCGCTCGGGCATCATCGCCGCCATTGCCATCAACATTGAGGAACCGCAGTTCGAAAGCCAGACCAAAATCAAGCTCGGCTCGCTCACCATGCAGCCCAACGGCGGCATCTCCGTCAACAAGTTCGTGGGCGACTTCATCAAGAACGAGGTGGACAACTACCTCCACAAGAACGCCGACGTGGCCGAAATCATTGAGCAGAAAATCAAGGACAACGAGCGCGACCGCAAAGCCATCGCCGGCGTCACCAAACTCGCCCGCGAGCAGTCGAAGAAAGCCAACCTGCACAACAAGAAACTGCGCGACTGCCGCATCCACCTCAACGACAAAGGAAAGGAGAAGGACGGCGACCTGAAGGAGGAAACGCAAATCTTCATCACCGAGGGCGACAGCGCCAGCGGAAGCATCACCAAGAGCCGCGACGTGAACACGCAGGCCGTTTTCTCCCTGCGCGGAAAACCCCTCAACACCTACGGCAAGACCAAGAAGGTGGTGTACGAGAACGAGGAGTTCTACCTGCTCCAAGCCGCGCTCAACATTGAGGACGGCCTCGACGACCTGCGCTACAACAAAGTCATCGTCGCCACCGATGCCGATGTCGATGGCATGCACATCCGACTGCTCATGATTACCTTCTTCCTCCAGTTCTTCCCCGAACTCGTCAGGAAGGGGCACGTCTACATCCTGCAAACCCCGCTCTTCCGCGTGCGGCAGCGCAAAAGCAAGCTCCGCAAGGAGGCCAAGGCAGAACTGGAAACCGCCAAGCTCAAGGCCAAGGGTGACTTCGTGGACCTCTACTGCTACACGGAGGAGGAGCGCGACAAGGCCGCCGCACTCTTTGCCCCCGAGCCCGAAATCACCCGATTCAAAGGCCTCGGCGAAATCTCCCCCGACGAATTCCGCGACTTCATCGGTCCCGACATGCGCCTCGACCAAGTGACGCTGCGCAAAACCGACCAGGTGAAGGACCTGCTGGAGTACTACATGGGCAAAAACACCATGGAGCGCCAAAACTTCATCATCGACAACCTCGTCATCGAGGAAGACCGGCCCGAAGAAGACTCTACGCCAGAGGACTAAAAAGAAAAGCCGCTCCCCCAATGATTATTTATTAAGTATTATTTATTAATTGTATTCCCCATGACCCGCCTCCTTTTCCCCGGCACATTCGACCCCTTCACGCGCGGCCACCAAGACCTGGTGGAGCGCGCACTGCAATTCGCCGACGAAGTCATCGTGGCCATCGGCGAGAATGCCAACAAGCAGCCCTGCTTCTCGCTCGACGAGCGCAAAGCGCAAATCGCAGACGCCTTCGGCAACGACCCACGCGTGAGCGTCTGCTCCTACAGCGGGCTCACCACCCAACTGGCGCAGCAGGTCGGCGCAACCGCCATCCTGCGCGGCGTGCGCAGCGTACACGACTTTGAATATGAGCGCGACATGGCGGACGTGAACCGCCGCCTCACGGGCATCGACACCGTCCTGCTCATGGCCGACCCCAAACTCGCCGCAGTGAGCAGCAGCATCGTCCGCGAGCTCATCAAATTCGGTCAAGACGTCACCGATTTCCTGCCCGAGAAAAAGGCTGCGAAATAACCCCAATTTTTTCAAAAATCGCCCATTTCATCGGGAAATTTCGCCCATTTCGCTGCAAAATGCTCGGCACCGTTCGGAAAACTCCGCCGTTTGCCATTATTTGCATGCGCAGAAATTCAAAAATCGCCCATTTCAACGGAACTTTTTGGCTTTTTTCATCAAAAAAACAGCCCGCAAAAATGAAACGAACAGCACTCCTTTCCACCCTCTTCCTGCTTTGCGCCGCAACCATCGCTGCGCAAGAACCTGGCACGCGCATCTCGCTCAACCCCGCGCAGGCCAAGAAACTGCAGGCCGCCGAACTCTTCATCAACAATTTCTACGTCGATAAACTGGAAGAGGACAAGGTCGTCGATGCTGCCATCGAGGGCATGCTCAAGCAACTCGACCCCCACAGCGCCTACGTCAAGGCCAAGGACGTGGAGAGCAACATGCAGAACCTCAACGGCAGCTTTGAGGGCATCGGCGTGCAGTTCAACATGCTGGAAGACACGCTCGTCGTGGTGCAGCCCGTGAGCGGCGGGCCCAGCGAGAAAGTGGGAATCATGGCGGGCGACCGCATCGTCAACGTCGATGACTCCACCATTGCCGGCGTGAAGATGAGCCGCGAGGAAATCATGCGCCGCCTGCGCGGGCCAAAGGGCTCGAAAGTGCGCCTCGGCATCATGCGCCAGGGCGTGAAGGGCATCAACAACTTCACCGTGACGCGCGACAAAATACCCGTCAACACCCTCGATGCCGCCTACATGGCCAACGACCACGTGGGCTACATCCGCCTCTCCAGCTTCGGCCAAACCACCCACAGCGAGTTCATGAAGGCCGTCTATGACCTGGAAAAGCAAGGCATGACCGCACTGCTGCTCGACCTGCAGAGCAACAGCGGCGGCTACCTCGGCTCCGCCGTCGAAATCGCCAACGAATTCCTGCCTGGTGGCGCGCTCATCGTCTATACCGAAGGCCGCTCGCAGAAGCGCGAGAACTACAACGCCAAGGGCAACGGCCAGCTGCAAGACATGCCCGTCGTGGTCATCGTGGACAGCTACACCGCATCGGCAGCGGAAATCGTGAGCGGCGCGCTGCAAGACAACGACCGCGGCACCATCGTGGGCCGCCGAACCTTCGGCAAAGGGCTCGTGCAGCGACCCTTCAAACTGCCCGACGGAAGCATGCTCCGACTCACCACCGCCCACTACTACACCGCCTCCGGCCGCTGCATTCAGAAGCCCTACAAGCGCGGGCAGCGCGACGACTACGACAGCGACATGAACTACCGCCTCAAGTCGGGCGAACTCACCCACGACATCCTCCTGGAAGCCAGCGACACCACGGTGCAGCGCCTGCGCCAAGACCTCTTCCCCGACAGCCTCCGGTTCAGCACCGTCCGCCTCAACCGACCCGTCTATGGCGGCGGCGGAATCATGCCCGACGACTACGTGACGCTCGACACCGCACGCACCACCCCGCTCTACCGCCAACTCTCGGCCAAGGGTTGCATCATCAGCGCCACGCTGAAATACGTGAACGGCCACCGCAAGCAACTCAAGAAGTCCTACCCCGCGTTCAGCGATTTCCAGCAGCGCTTCCAAGTGGATGACGACCTGCTGCTCCTCGTGCGCCAAGAAGCCGCCAGCAAAAGCATCAGCATCGACGAAAGCGCCTGGCAGGCCACGCTGCCCGACCTCAAAAACATGCTCAAAGCCTTCACCGCACGCGACCTCTGGGGCATGGCCGAGTACTTCCAAATCGTGAATCCCACCACCGACATCTACCGCCGCGGCCTCGAAGTGGCCAGCACACAACCCGCGAAACTGCAATAAAACCACACATTTATGATAACCTACCAAAGCGACGGCGTGGCCATGCCACGCTTTTCACACCGCCAAATGACCGACTGGATTAAGCGCGTGGCGCAAAAGCACGGCATGCGCGTGGGCGACATTGCCTACATCTTCTGCTCCGACGCCAAAATCCTCGAAGTCAACCGCCAGTACCTGCAGCACGACTACTACACCGACATCATCACGTTCGACTACACGGAAGACGGCGTAATCAGCGGCGACATCTTCATTTCGCTCGACACCGTCCGCACCAATGCCGAGCAGTTCGCCAACCGCGACTACGACCAGGAGCTCCACCGCGTCATCATCCACGGCATCCTCCACCTCTGCGGCATCAACGACAAAGGCCCCGGCGAGCGCGAAATCATGGAGCAAAACGAAAACGAAGCACTATCTATGCGATTATAAAAAGCCCAAAGCCTCTCCCCCCTGCCCCCTCCCCAAAAAGGGAGGGGGAGAACAAGTGCGGTGGCACAGCATCGGACAACTCAGTCCCTGCCGTGCCACCGCACCTTTTCTATATAACTCCCTCCCCCTTTGGGGAGGGCAGGGGAGAGGCTTTTCTTTATACTTGCGATTTTGCGCATAACTTCTCAGCTGTCCTTGGAACCATTTTCCGCCAATGTTGGCAACTTTGGAAAACGAAGCCCTTCGTTTTCCAAAAAGAAGGGCATCTTTTTCGAAAACGAAGGTCTTCCTTTTGAAAAAACTCCCTGCGGGGGGCATTTTTGCGCCGCCGCGGCGTTTAACATTGTTTAAGTTTTTAAGTTAAATTGACCGCGGGGATTTGCAAGAGCGAGCGAAGATTTCGGCAGCATATATAGGCATAAAAAGGCTGCGCCCAAGCGGGAGATGCTTGGGCGCAGCTTTTTTTTACGAGCGTGCCGCGTTACTTCACGAGCACTTTCTTGCCGTCAACGATGTAGAGGCCGGGGCGGGTGATGCGGTCGAGGCGGCGGCCGGAGAGGTCGTAGATGCCTTGGGGCAGAGCCGTCGTGGCAGCGGCGTCGGCGGTGGTGGGAGCAGTGATGCCAACTGCCTCGCCGTTGGTGCTGATGTCGGTGATGCGCGTCTCGCTGTAGTAGAGCGCCTTGACGTCGGTTGCGGTGAGTTCGCGGTTGTAGATGAGCAGGTCGTCGTACCAGGCCTCAGCGGTGCCGAGTCCGAGTCCCTTTCCGAGGGTGAAGAACTGGCAGGTCTTGATGAAGTCGATGAGGAGCTGGTAGTCGAATTTCTTCGCCGTGCCCATGGTGGATGCGAAGGTCACGCTGTATTTCTTCGAGCCGTTGATGTAGATGGTCACGCCATTGTCCACCGATGCGGTGATGGTGACGAGCGACCATTCGCCGACGGCGATGTGGTCCTTCTTGGTCGTGGGGTAGTTGATGGAGAAGGTGTCGGTGCCGTTGGTGAAGTTGAGGTAGTCGTTGCCGGTGAGGGCGAAGTTGTTTTGGGTGGTGTAGATGCGTGTGGACTTCGGTGTGAATGCCCAGAGGGTGCCCCAGAGGTCTTCGTCGGCGCGCTTCACCCAGCAGCTGACGGTGAATCCGGTGAGGTCGTCCTGCCCGTAGAGGGGGTTGTCGAAGAAGGCGTAGGACGCGGTCTTGTCGGCTTCGGTTCCGCCATAGACGTGGAGGATTTGTCCGAAGCGGGCGATGTTGGTTTCAAGCGTCGGCACGGTTCCGGCGCTCTGCTTGCCGAGCGTAGCGGTCTCGTCCTCGTTGTAGTAGTTGGTGATGGGCAAGGAGTTGAAGTCGTAGAATGCGACGAGGGCGCTGGTGGCGTCGCCTTCGTATTCGGTTGCGGCCTTGGCGGTGACGTTGAACGACTTCTCGAACTGGTAGCCGCCGTAGGTGATGGTTGCGGTAAGGGTGACTTCGGTGTCGGTGTCTGCGGGGTTGTACTTGCCGCTGTCGCTGAGCACTTCAGGCACGGTGGAGGTCCAGTGGTACTCGATGTCTTCGGGCAGGTCGAGCTCGAGGTCGAGGTGGGTGCTCACTGCCTGGCCGGCCTTGACGGGATAGGTGAGGCTGCGGAGGTAGTAGGCGAGGTAGCTGGCGGGCTCCATCTTGTAGGCCCAAGCGGGCGAACCGGTGGTGGAGAGGGCGCTGATGCCAATGGCCTTGAGGGTTGTGCCGTCGAGCGTTTGCTGGGTCACGACGCCGTTGTAGGTGGTGCCTGCCACGACGAGCTTGATGTAGCCGGTGCCGTCGGTCATGCTCCACGAGCCTTTCTTGTCGCCAGTGATTTTGCCGTCGGTGCCGAGGGTGATGCTGATGGGCGTTGCGCACTCCAGCGTGGTGTTGTCGAGGTTGAAGGGATGGATGAGCAGCTGGTAGTCGCCGGCGATTTCGTCAGCGGTGTACTTGCATCCGGCCTTGATGGAGTCGTCGGTGAGGGTTTCGCCGTCGAACTCAAAGGGCGCTGCGACGAGCCAGCCGTCTTCGTTGGTGAAGAGCTGGTGGACGCGGACGGAGTGGCCCTCGGTGCCATCGTTGAAGCGGGTGTGATAGACGACGTAGGCGCGTCCGTCGGTGTCGAGCAGAGCGGAGTTGTGGCCCTGGGAGAGTTCGCCGGTGGTCATGAATCCCCAGTCCTTGTAGGAGGTCATGAGCATGTTGCCCACGTGGGTGCTGGCCTCGTTCACGCCGTAGTTGAGCATGTATTTGCTGTAGAGGGCGGAGTTTCCGTCGTAGTCCACGTAGGGGCCGTCGGGATTTTCGGAGCGGAAAGTGCGCATGTTGTATCCGCCGTCGGCGTCGAGCTCGCCGTTGGTCATGAAGAGCCAGTAGTAGTCGCCGATGTGCTCAATGTAGCTGGCCTCGCCAGAGACGTAGTATCCACCGGCAATGCGCGTGCCGAAGTAGGGGTCGCTGGTAGCGCGGCCGTTGCTGTCGGTGGTGAGGGGATAGGTGACGGTGTAGTCGCGCAGGCCGTTCTCGTTGTTGAGCTTGAGGATGAAGATGCCGCCGCTCCAGGAGCCGTAGCTCATCCAGAGCTGTCCGTCCTCGTCGTAGAAGACGCAGGGGTCAATGTTGTTGGGCCAGTAGTTGCCCCAGCTTTGGCCTTTGTTGTAGCGCGAAGGCAGGGACGACTGCTCGCCGAGCACGATTTCCAGGTCGGTTTGCTTCCAGCTGATGGCGGCGTCGCTGCTCTTGAAGCCGCTATAGACCACGGGGCCTTGATAGACGTAGGGACCGGTGATTTTGTCGGCGGTGAGCAGGATGATGACGGAGTTCCAGGCGTAGCCGTTGAGGCTGAGGTAGAAGCACCACTTGCCCATCGTCTCATTATATATAATGTCGGGGGCCCACATCACGCCGCCCAGGCTCCAGGCGTTGCCGTCGGCATCGTTGAGCGCGCAGCACCAGGCTTCGGCGTCGAAGTTTCCGAAGTCAATCTCGGTTTCCTTGCCATTGACCAGCGCGGTCACCTTGGTGGTTTGGTTGGTGTTGAAGGCGGTGGCGTAGGTAGCGATGGAGATGCCTCCCGCGCTGTTTTTCACGCCGAAGAGGCTGCTGTTGTCCACGCTCTCCCAGTTCTGCAGGTCGCTGCTCTTGGCAATGCCGAGGTGGCTGCCGAAGATGTAGTAGTTGGCAGAGCGGTCGTAGATGACCGAGGGGTCGTGCACGCTGACGCGGCTCTTGGTTTTGGTTTTGTAGATGCTCGTGATGTCGCTTTGCGAAAGCACGGTCTGGGCGCTGGCGCCGACGGTTGCGGCCAATGCCAGCAGCAGCGCTGAAAGACGGAGGGTCGTTTTCATCCTGTTTTGATGCTTAGTTAGTGAGATTTTCTCGTAGTTGCTTGTTTGGGTGGCGGTGGTGCGGAAGGCCTGTGCGCTGTGGCAAAGGCACATTCTCGCTGCAAAGTTAAGCATTTTTTGTTAAACGAGCGATTTTCAGTCGCTTTTTTAGTGTTTCGGCCGTTTTTTTGGCAAAAAGAATCCCCCTGCAACCCAAAAGGGCGCAGGGGGCGGGGATTGTCTGCTGCCTCAAGGCGAGGCAAGCACGGCGGTTGTCAGGGAGGGATTATTTCTCTTCTTCGTCCTTGCAGCAGCAGCACTTCTCACAGGAGATGCACTTCCAGATGATGGCTGCAATGACAGCGCCTACCAGCGGACCAACGATGAAAATCCAGAGCTGTGCCAGAGCGTCACCACCAACGAAGAGAGCGGGGCCGATGGAACGGGCGGGGTTCACGCTCGTGCCAGTGAAGCGGATGCCAACGAGGTGGATGAGGATGAGCGACAGGCCGATGGCCAGGCCGGCAAAGTTGTTGGTTGCGCCGTTGGTCTTGCTGGTTGCGCCGAGCACTACGAGCACGAAGAGGCAGGTGAGCACGATTTCGGCAACGAGGCCAGGACCTACGGTGATGCCTTCCTGCAGACCGTTTGCGCCAAGACCAGCGCCAAAGCCGCAAGAATTAGCGAAATAGAGCAGCAGCGCGCCAGCGAGGATGCCGCCAATCACTTGGCCAACGATGTAGCCGATAGCGTCCTTCACGCTCATGCGGCCGCTGAGCAGCACGCCGAGGGTGATGGCGGGGTTGATGTGGCAACCGCTGATGCCGCCAATGGTGTAAGCCATGGCCACAACGGAAAGGCCAAATGCTACTGCAGTGCCAATTACGGTACCAGCATTTGCAACTTCTGCGCAGTTGGAGGAGCAATTCAAAGCCATTGCTGCAGCGCAGCCCAAGAATGTCAGCACAAACGTACCAACAAGTTCTGCTAAATACTTTTTCATGATTGAATTAACTTAAATGAGTTGATAAAAATTGTTAATCACTATATTTCCAACGGCAAAATTAGGAATTTTATTTGGTTTGGCATTCAAAAAAAGTGTATTTTTGCACAAATTTTCACTTTTATGGTTAAAAAAATGTTGACCGCTGTGCTTCTTTGCACAGTTTTTGCGCAAATCATGGCACAAAATTCAGACAAAAAGTTATTCACGCTCGAAGACCTCATCCCCGGAGGTGGCACCTACCGGCAAAGTTCCTATCCCGAAAACCGCTACTACGCCTTCTGGGGCGAGAAGTGCGTGGAACTGGACCTGGGCGAGGTGAAGGCCATTGACCCCGCCACGGGCGAAAGCAGCACGCTCTTCACGCTTGAGCAAGCCGCCAAGCCGCTCCAGCAGGGCGAACTGCGCCACCTCTACTCCGCGCAGTTCCCCTACCCCGGCCAACCGCTCGCGCTGTTCAAGCAGTACGGCCGCCGCGCGCTGGTGGACTGGCAGACGGGCGAACTCGTGTGGTCGCAACCCATCGACACCGCTGCCGAAAGCGAGGACTTCAGCCCTAAGAGCCGCAACCTGGCGTTTGTCAAGGACCACAACCTCTACGTGACTGACGCCGACGGCAAAACCCGCGCCGTGAGCACCGACGGCAGCATAGACATCGTTTATGGCGAGGCCGTGCACCGCAACGAATTCGGCATTGAGAAAGGCACGTTTTGGAGCCCCGACGGCCAGTTGCTCGCCTTCTACCGCATGGACCAAAGCATGGTGAGCACCTATCCGCAGGTGAGCATTGGCCCGTTTTCCCACGACCAAAGCCGCTGCGCCCAACTGGTGCCGGACAAATATCCCATGGCGGGCGAAACGAGCCACCAGGTGACCGTCGGCATCTACGACGTGAAGGCCGACCGCACGCACTACCTGCAACTGGGCGACCCCACCGACCGCTATTTCACCAACATTGCCTGGGCGCCCGACGGCAAGACGCTCTATCTCATCGAACTGAACCGCGACCAAAACCACGCGCAACTGCTGGCCTTCGACGCGCAGTCGGGGCAGCAAACGGCGAAACTCCTGGAGCAAAGCGACGACAAGTACGTGGAGCCGCTCCACCCCATCCAGTTCCTGCCGTGGGACAGCCAGAAGTTCATCCTGCAGAGCCGCCAAGACGGTTTCAGCCACATCTATCTCTACGAACTCGCCAAGAACGGCCGCAGTTGCAAACTGCTGAAGCAACTCACGCAGGGCGAGTGGGAGGTGTTCGACGTCCTCGGATTCTGCCCTTCGGAAAAGAGCATCGTCTTCACCAGCAACGAGGCCGACCAACTGGGCTGCGCCGTCTGGAGCGTGAGCACAAGCGGCAAGCGCAAAGCCATTGGCAGCACCAGCGGCTGGCACTACCCCACCCTCAGCGCGGACGGCACGGCGCTGCTCGACAACTGGTCGTCGCCCACCGTGGCGCGCCAGATTGACCTCGCCAGCACGCCTTCGGCAAAAACCACGCCGCTCTTCACGGCCAGCGAGCCGTGGGACAATTTCCGCGTGCCGGAAATCAAAGTGGGCACCATCAAGGCCGCCGACGGCACCACCGACCTGCACTACCGCCTCGTGCTGCCCACCGACTTCGATGCCACGAAAAAATATCCTGCCATCGTCTATGTCTATGGCGGCCCGCACGCACACATGGTCGATGCCACACGCCACTGGGGCGTGCGCGGCTGGGACATCTGGATGGCGCAGCAGGGCTACGTCATGTTCACCATCGACAACCGCGGCAGCGAGCATCGCGGCAAGGCCTTTGAGCAAGCCACGTTCCGACGCCTCGGCGAGGAGGAGATGAAGGACCAGCTCCGCGGCGTGGACTTCCTCAAGAGCCTGCCCTACGTCGATGCCGACCGCCTCGGCGTGCACGGATGGAGTTTCGGCGGATTCATGACCACCAGCCTCATGACCACCTACCCCGACGTCTTCAAAGTGGGCGTGGCAGGCGGACCGGTCATCGACTGGCGCTTCTACGAAGTGATGTACGGCGAGCGCTACATGGACACGCCGCAGAGCAATCCCGACGGTTACGACAGCACGTCGTGCCTGAAGAAGGCCGCCAACCTCAAGAACCGGCTGCTCATCATCTACGGCGGAAACGACCCCACCTGCGTGCCGCAGCACACGCTCTCCTTCATCCGCGCCTGCATCGACGCCGGAACGCATCCCGACCTCTTCACCTATCCAGGCGACGGCCACAACATGATGGGCACGGACCGCGTGCATCTGCACGAGCACATCTCGCGCTATTTCGACGATTTCCTGAAGAAATAGCCCGCAAAGCCGCATAAACAGACGAAGGGGGCGCTTCCATCCGGAGGCGTCCCCTTCACTTTTCCTGTTGCATTTGCCTGAGGAGTTAGCAAAAAAAATGTTGGTAGAAGAGGACAACACCTTGCCATTCTACCAACCAAACTATTAACTAACTTCCTATTTGTTCGGTGCAAATTTACGGCATTAAATATTATCCACCAAACTTTTTAGCAACTTTTTTCAACTTTTCTGTAAAATTTTTCAGTTTTGTCACAATAAATTGCCCTCTTCATTGCGCAAACCACCCATTTCCCACTACAATTATTATTTATTAATTATTACTTATTACTTATAGTTAGTTGAGGAAATCAATGTCCTCGGGCGGATTTTTCAGGATTTTGGTCAGGCTGCGGTGCGCCTCGTCGGGCGAAAAGCCGCGGCCCACGGAGAAGCGCAGCAGTTTCATGAACACTTCGTAGTCGCTCTTGCCCTTCACCGTCTTCAGTTTGTTGCGCAGCAGTTGCTCAAGGGTGTTTTCCGATGCCTCGCCGTCGATGCCAGCGGCCGCGCGCTCCGCCACTTCCTGGCTGATGCCTTTCAGGCGCAAGCCCCTGACAATGCGCTGCTTGCCCCACTTGTTGTCGCGAAATTTGTCGGCAACGTATGCACGGGCGTAGCGCGCTTCGTCAATGAATTTCTCGGCAAGGAGGCGGCTAATAATGCGCTCCTCGGCGCCGTCGGGCAGTTCCCACGCGTCCATCTTGCGGCGCATGTCGCTCACGCAGTGCTCCGACTGGGCGCACAGTTGCGAAAGGCGGGCAAAAGCGGCCTCTTCGCTCATTTTTTTCTTCGCTTTTTCCATCTCGTTTGGGGGTGTTTCAGGGGTTTCAATTCAAGGTTCCGGGCGCGGCGCCTACGATTTCGGGCACGGCACTTAAGGTTTTGTGGCCGCCACCATGCGCGGATTGCCAAACTGGTCGGCGCGCACTTCGGCATCGGCGTAGCCAAGGTCCGTGAGCAGTTGCGCCACGTCGGCGGCAAAGCGGCGGTTCGTCTCGAAATAGACGCGTCCGCCGGGGCGCAAAAAGGGCAAAATTCCCGATGAAATGGCGGAAAAATGACGCAGCGGGTCGGCGTCTGGCACAAACAAAGCGAGGGCGGGTTCGTGGTCGAGCACCACGGATTCCATGTCGCTCCGCTCCGATTCCAGCACGTAGGGCGGGTTGCTCACCACCGCGTCGAGGCTGTTTTCGGCAAAAAAATCGCCCGGCAAATGGAGCATGTCTGCCTGCCGGAATTGCACGTCGATTTGCAAATTTTTCCCGTTGAAATGGGCGATTTTGAGTGCTTCGGGCGAAATATCCAGGCCCTCTACGCGCACATTTGGCAGGGCGTGCTTCAGGGCCAGGGCGATGCATCCGCTGCCGGTGCCAAAATCCACTGCCGTGGGGGTGTGGCCGCTGGGGAATTGCATGGCGCGGAGGTCGCTCACCGCCCACTCCACCAGTTCTTCGGTCTCGGGACGGGGGATGAGCACGCCGGGCGCAACGGCGATGCGCAAGCCGCAAAACCGCGCAAATCCCACCACGTATTGGTAGGGTTCGCCTGCGGCAATGCGGTCGGCCATGGCGAGCAGGCGCCGCTGTTCGTCAGCGCTGAGGCGGTCGCCGGCCTCGTGCAGCAGAATATCGGTTTGCGAAAGCCCCTCCACGTCGCTTAGCAGGCACAGCATCAGCGTCTTAGCGTCCTGCGCTGGCAGCGTTTTCGCCGCGTCCTCTTTGCCCTGAAGGCGCTGCTGCAGTTGCTTGTGAAAGGGGATTTGCATGGTTCTTTCGGTGAAAAAAGTTTCGCCGCGCCGTCAGTCCTTCAGCCAGCACCAGCGCTTGGCCAGCGGGTAGGCCTTCTGCGTGAGCCAGAAGAAGGCGACGCCAGCAATCAGGCCCGCAAAGGCATCGACGGCGTAGTGGGCGCGGATGTAAACGGTGGAGAAGACGAGCAGCAGGAAGAACGGCATGAGCAGCCAGAACAGCCAGCGGTTGCGCGCCTGCCACGCCAGCAGCATGCACACCACCGACATGCCCACGTGGCTGCTGGGGAAGGCGGCGGTGGGGCGCTCGCCTATTTCCTGCGCGGAAATGACCAGGCGGCTGAACAGCCCGCGGGGCTCCAGCACGAGCGCGTCGGTGTGTTCGGCAAAGTAGGAGCCCACTTCGGGGAAAATGGGGAAGCGCCAGGCATCGCCGCTCAGCGCCGGCGTGTTGTAGTAGTACTGCGGCCCCGCCACGGGCAGGAGGTCGTAGATGAGATAAAAGAGGAAGAACGAGGCGAGGAAAACGAACGACGCCCGCTGAAAATCGCCGTAGCGGCAGCAGAAATAGAAGACGATGACCGCCGCCATGAGGTAGTAATAAGAGTAGTAGCCGAGGTGCATGGCCTCGTACCAGAAGTCGCTGCTGAGCCACTGGCTGAAGGTCATGGCGGGCTGGCAGCCGAAGATGGTCCAGTCGAGATTGGCGAAGATGTGGTCCTGATAGGGGAATTGGCGGCAAAAATCGTAGGTTTCGGGATACCACAGCACGAGCAGTGCGAAGAGCGGCAACGCCCTGAGCGCCACGGTGATGCGCGATGGGTAGCAATAATAGACGACGTTGGTGAGCACCATGAGCGCGATGATTTGCGCGCGCATCACCAGCATCTGCCGCGGCTGGGGCAGGTTGTCCCAGCAAACGAGCACCATGAGCGTCGTGATGACAAGGTAGATGAGGGTGCAGGCTTCGAGGCTGAGCAGCCCTTTCTCAGGCTGCCGCGTGAAGTATGCTTTGAGGTCAGTGTGCATAAATCGAATTCGTTAAAAATGCGCCATTTAAACGGAAAAAATCGCCGCTTTTTCAGGCATCATTTTTGAGTGTGTGCAATAATCGTTTGGTGTACCATGCCGGCTCCATCCAGCCGTGGTCGAGGTACCAGCGGTCGGTCTCGGCGAGGCCTTTCTGCAGCGGCCATTGCGGCTCGTAGTGGAGTTCCTGGCGCATCGGCGTGATGTCGCAGTTCCAGTTGCGCTGCTTCAGAATGTTGTATTTGTCACTGTTGAGGGTCGATTTGGTGTGGAAGGCCTTGGCCCAGGCGCCGCACACGCCGCACACGCCCCGCAGCAGCCAGAGCGGCGCGCGGAAGGTGAAGAGTCCTTTCACGCCCAAGTCCTTCTTTACCAGTTCGTTAAACTCTTCCGTGGTGTAGGTGTTGCCGTCGCTCAGGTGGTAGATTTTGCCCTGAATGTTGGCGAGATTGCCCTGCTGCTCCTGCGCAATGGCGGCGAAAATGGCGCCAACCACGTCGCGCACATAGACGAACGTGAGCGTCTGCTTCTGCCATCCGGCGGTGAAGGCGAGGTGGCGGTAGATGCTTTTGATTTGGATGAAATAGTCTTTTTCCCGCGGTCCATAGACGCCTGTGGGGCGCATGATGACGCAGGGGAAGTCGCTGAGGCTCTGCAGGAAACGCTCGCTCTTCACTTTGCTTCGGGCGTAGGCCGTGTTGGGCTGGGGCTCGTCGGTTGCGGCGAGCGGCGTGCACTGCCCGTCGGGACCTGGCTCGCGGATGGGTCCGAGCACGCTCAGGCTGCTCAGATAGACGAACAGGCGCGGCGTGATTCCTGCTTGGCGGAGGGCGTTGACGAGGTTGACCGTGCAATCGTAGTTGTTGCGGTCGAAATCGGCCTGGTCGCGCCCTTGCGTGGCCCCTGCAGCGTGCACCACATAGTCCCATCCGCCCATCGTCTGCTTCGCCTCTTGCAGTTGCTGCAGCAGCGTCTGCGGGTTCGTCAGGTCGAGCGTCTGGTAGTCCAACTGCAGGTCGGAAAGGTACTTCCGGCTTGACTGCTGGCGCATTCCGGCCCAGGTGTGCATGCCGAGTTCCACGGCCTTTTCGCAGATGAAACTGCCGATGAATCCGCTGGCTCCGGTGACGAGAATTTTGGTTTTTCCTGCCATAATGTGGAATTTATGCGGCAAAGTTACGCTTTTCCGCCCAAACTGCCAAACATTCGCGCCGCGCAAACGTTTTTGCAGGCACGAGGAAAGGATTTGCAGGCACGGGGAGGGGATTTGCAGGCAGTGGGAGAGAATGCTCCGTCACCAGAAACATTCCGACTGCGGTGATTTTTGAAAACGACTGCGGTCGTTTTGAAAAACGAGTGCGGTCGTTTCGGAAAACGACTGCAGTCGTTTTTGAAATGGAAGACGATGGTTTTTTTGAAAGAAAGCGATTGTTTCGTGAAAATTGTGTATCTTTGCAGCGATTTTGCGCCGCTCCTTATTTATATATAGGCGTGCGCGCGTGAGAAAACATTTAGGAAACGAACCAAAAACAGTTAGGAATAATGGACAAACTGAGCTATGCGCTGGGCCTGGGCATCGGGCAGCAGCTGAAGCAGATGGGCCTTCACGGCGTGCTCGACGTGGAGGATTTCAAGCAGAGCATCGTTGACGTGCTCGAGGGCAATGAGCTGAAAGTGAAAAACAGTGAGGCACAGCAGATTGTGAATGCTTTCTTTGCGGAGCAGGAGCAGAAGATGCGCGCCGCACAGGAGGAGGCTGGCCGCGTGGCGCTGCAGGAAGGCAAGGCTTTTCTGGAGGCCAACGCGAAGAAGCCGGGCGTGAAGACGACGGCGAGCGGCCTGCAGTATGAGGTGCTGCGCGAGGGCACGGGCAAGAAGCCGAAAGCGACGGACAAGGTGCTGTGCCACTACGAGGGCACGCTCATTGACGGCACGGTGTTCGACTCGTCGTACAAGCGCAACGAGCCGGCGACGTTTGGCCTGAACCAGGTGATTACGGGCTGGACTGAGGGCCTGCAACTGATGAGCGAGGGCGCAAAATACCGCTTCTACATTCCCTACATGCTGGGCTATGGCGAAGGCGGCGCTGGCGGCATGATTCCGCCGTTTGCCACGCTGATTTTCGACGTGGAACTGCTTGAGGTGAAGTGATTTGCGCTCAAGCGGACGCGATTTTTTGAATGAACGAACGAATTTTCAATCTAAAAAAACAGCTGAATTATGAAGAAAATGATGATTCTTGCAGTGGTTGCAGCCGCTGCACTGATGACTTCTTGCGGCAGCAAGAGTGTGAAAGCAGAATTGAAGAGCGACGTTGACAGCCTGGCCTATCAGTTTGGCCTCGCCCAGTCGGACGGCCTGAAGCAGGCGCTGACCCCGCAGTTGCAGGTGGACAGCACGCAGATGGACCAGTTCATCCAGGGCATGATGGACGGCGTGGAGAACAGCGACCCGGGCCGCTGGGCCTACGTGATGGGCTACATGGTGGGCAAGAGCGACGTGAAAGAGCGCTTCGGCAAAGGCATGAGCATGCAGATTTACGGCATGGAAGACACCGTGAACCAGGTGAACGTGAAGAACATCCTGGCCGGCATGGTGAAGGGCCTGAAGGGTGAGAACCCTGACACGCCCGAGGCTTCGCAGGCCAAGTTCCAGGAGATGATGGACCGCGTGATGAGCGCGCAGATGGAAGTGCGCTACGGCGACAACAAGAAGGCCGGCGAGGAGTATCTGGCTCAGAACGCCAAGAAGGAAGGCGTGGTGCAGCTGCCCAGCGGCGTGCAGTACGAAATCCTGACTCCGGGCAACGGTCCGCTGCCCAATGACAGCAGCATCGTGAAGGTGAACTACGAGGGCCGCCTCATCGACGGCACCGTGTTCGACAGCAATGCTGAGCGCAAGGAGCCTTTCACCGTGAACATGAAGCGCCCCGGCGTCATCGAAGGCTGGGTGGAAGTGCTGAAAATGATGCCCGCCGGCTCGAAGTGGCGCGTCACCATCCCGCAGTACAAGGCTTACGGCTCGCGCGAAATGGGCCAAATCAAGCCGTTCAGCACGCTGATTTTCGACATCGAAACGCTGAAATAATCGCCTAATACACTGGGAGTTTGCGGGACTGGAGCATGGCTTCGCCCCACAAACTCCTTTGTTTTTCACCCAAAAAGAATCACTGCCATGAAGAAACTTCTGCTGCTGGGCGCAGGACTGCTGCTCTGCACGGCCTGCCAGCAAACGGGGCAAAGCGCCCAAAACGAACTGGACAGCCTGAGAGCGTCCATCGCCACCACGCCAGACAGCGTGGCCTACCGCATGGGCCTGGCGCAAGCGGAGCAACTGCGCCAATGGATTGACGACGGCATCGACTCCGCCAACATCAACAATTTCCTGCAAGGCATGCACGACGGCGTGCAGGCGTTCGACCGCAAGGACGCCGCTGCCAACAAGGCTTTCGCCTACGCCGCGGGCTATGAGGCGGGAAAATATAACGTGAGCGACGTCATCGCGCAGGGCATTCAGCACAATCTCTACGGCAACGACACTACGCGCCAGGCGAACGTGGAGCGCGTGGTTGACGGCCTTTCCGACGGCGTGCTGCAGCAAACCATCCTGCCCGCCGAGCAGGCCATGGCCCACTTCCAGCAGATGATGATTGCCGCCAAGGGCAGCAAGGAGCTGCGCGAGACCAAGGCGTTCACCGACTCCCTGGCCTACTACTGCGGACTGGCGCAAGCCGCCATGCTCAAGGGCTACATGCACAACACCGTGGGCGTGGACACCGCTTGCACCGCCGACTTCCTCGACGGCATGCGCAAGGGCGCCTGCAAGAGCAGCGTGGAGGAATCGGCCTACGTGCAGGGATTCGTGCAAGGCGCCATGAGCGTGGGCAAGGACATCGTGGGCTACCTCAACTTCAAGCTCTTCGGCAAAGACCGCGCGCAGGGCGTGAATCCCATGCTCGTCTTCCTCGGCATCAACGACGGGCTGCGCGGCAAGGCCGACATCTCTTCGGAGGAGGCCAGCCAATGGCTCACGCAGATTTTCAAAACGACAGAATATGACGAAGCGCTGGCGGCAGAAAACGACAGCATCGCCAACGACAACACCACAGAAGAATGATGAGAAAAGCCTTCATGCTCGCCGCCATCGCCCTGGCCGCAATCCTGCTGGCCACGCCCGCTGACGCGCAATCGAGCAAAAAGAAAAAGCAGAAAAAGGGGCAGAAGCAGGAAATGCCCAGCATTCCGCAGCCCGCACTGGCCAATGCCGGCGACAGCACCGCCTACCTCTTCGGACTCACGCAGTCGAAAGGCCTGAGGCAGTACGCCACCACCCAACTGGGCGTGGACAGCGCGCATCTGGACCAGTTTGTGCAAGGCATCCTGGACCGCGTGCAGGCCGACCCGAGCAATCCTGAGCAGCACGCCTACCTGACGGGCAACGACATTGGCCACCAAATCAACCAGATGACGCAATCGTTCGCCAAAGACTACTACGCCGCGTCGCCTGGCACGCAGGTCAACCCTGAAATCGTGGCGGCCGGCATCCTCAACGGCATGCTCGGCTACGACACGGCCGACCCCGACAGCGCCATGCAGCAGTTCCGCCAGGTGATGACCGCCCGGCAGCGCGAGAACGAAGCGCTGGCCTGGGGCGGCAACAAGGAGGAAGGGCTCGCCTTCCTGGCAGAGAACAAGAAACAGGACGGCGTCATCACCCTGCCCAGCGGCCTGCAATACCGCATCCTGAAGCAGGGCAACGGTCCCATTCCCACCGCCACCGACCGCGTGAAAGTGCACTACGAAGGCCACCTCATCGACGGCACCGAGTTCGACTCGTCGTACAAGCGCAACGAGCCCTCCACCTTCAAGGCCAACCAAGTCATCAAGGGCTGGACCGAAGCGCTGTGCAAAATGCCCGTGGGCAGCAAGTGGCAGCTCTACATCCCCTACGACCTGGCCTATGGCGAGCGCAAAACGGGCAAAATCAATCCCTACTCCACCCTCATCTTCACCGTGGAACTGCTTGACATCGTGAACGAAAGCAACGCCACAGGCAAGTCCGCAAATGCTGCTGCAGCCAAGAAGAAAAAGTAACACAGACAAAGCAAAATCAACTAAAAAACGTGCCAAAAACAACATTTTGGCACTTTTTTTGGAAATTTTTTCCCAAAAAACGTGCAAGGAAAACAAAAAAGCAGTATATTTGTTCGTTTAATCTTGCAAAACGACTTAAAGCCACCAACACAAAAACACCCACAAACCATGGAAAAGATTGACAAACTCGACAAGCAAATCATGGAAATCATCTCCGCCAACGCCCGAATCCCCTTCAAAGACGTGGCGGCGCAGTGCGGCGTCTCCCGCGCTGCCATACACCAACGCGTGCAGCGCCTCATCGACATGGGCGTCATCGTGGGCAGCGGATACCACGTGAACCCCAAAAGCCTCGGCTACAACACCTGCACCTACGTCGGCATACGCCTCGAAAAAGGCTCCATGTATAAGCGAGTGGTCGGCGAACTCAGCAAAATTCCCGAAATCGTGGAATGCCACTACACCACTGGCCCCTACACCATGCTCATCAAACTCTACGCACGCGACAACGAGCAGCTCATGGAGCTCCTCAACACGCGCATTCAGGGCATTCAGGGCGTGGACTCCACCGAGACCCTCATCTCGCTGGAGCAAAGCATCAAGAAGCAAGTGCCCATACGACAACTGGAAGAAGACTGAGCCACAGCGCAAAACAACGTCGGCAGACACGGCACACACCGCCCCTGCCGACGTTTTTTTTATTCTTACGCCACACATAAAAAACAACAAAACAATGGAACAAAAGCAACCCTACTCCTTTGAAATACAATTCCCCGTGCGCGACTACGAATGCGACCTGCAGGGCATCGTCAACAACGCCAACTACCTCCACTACATGGAGCACACGCGCCACGAATTCCTCCGCGCACAGCAAGTCTCCTTCGCCGGCCTGCACGACCGCGGCATCGACTGCGTGGTGGCCCGCATCAACATCCACTACAAGTCGCCCCTGCGCAGCATGGACGACATCCGCTCGCGCCTGCAAGTGAAGAAAGAAGGCCTGCGCTTCGTCTTCCTCCACGAAATACGCCGCGCCGCCGACAACGCCCTCTGCGCCAAGGCCCAGGTGGACATCGTCTGCATCGTCAACGGCCGCCTGAGCGACTGCGAAGAACTCAACCAAACCTTCGCCCCCTTCTTTCTGAAAGTGGAATAGACAACAAAGACAAAAATTCTCCGTCCTACTGGGACGATGTGGTGAATACCATCTGATTTTCGCATGAGAAAATCGGGATTTTTCCCGATGAAATGGCGTATTTTTGCATTTTCAGGGTGAAAAATGGCACGCTGTTTTTCGGTTCTTTGCACATCAATTTACAGGCGGAAAATGCACTTGTGAACAATTTGTGAACAATTTGTGCATCGCTTTGCTTGCACATATTAAAAAAAAAAAAGTATATTTGCCGCCGAAATCTCACTTGAAAAACTCATTGCGGGGGTGGCATGCAACCATGATGAAATATCACGTAACCATATAAAAAGTTTTATGCGCAGATTATCACTTTTCTTGATTTGCCTGGCCGCTTGCTTGGCCAGCGCTGGGGCCACGACCGTGAAAGTGCGGCTGGTGGA
>Ga0065709_1005945_pt1 | contig 53467 bp, 32 predicted proteins | sample Hoacrofraction14_2_FD_59096 | JGI IMG/M metagenome (GOLD analysis project Ga0065709, IMG submission 59096) | Hoatzin crop microbial communities from Cojedes, Venezuela, sample from fiber fraction 14 v1 | ecosystem: Host-associated > Birds > Digestive system > Esophagus > Crop | place: Venezuela...
CGACCAACACCAATACGCCGACGCCGACCAACACGAACACGCCGACGCCGACGAACACCAATACGCCGACGCCGACCAACACCAACACGCCGACCCCGACCCCGTCGCCGGTAACGGATGAGCCGCCTTTCTCGAAGACGATCAGGACGACCACGGGCGACATCACGAACGTCAAGGACATCACGGATGTCAAGGATGTTAAGGACGGTGTCCCGGGCAACGTCGAGTTCACCTTCGTCATGACCGCCATCACGTCTGACAACGCGGGCGAGTACATGCCGCTTCCGGGATATCCGGAAAGCCATGCTGACGAGGCCGTAAGCACGACGATCAACACTGTCGGAACTTATGTCATGGAGGAGATCGAGTTCTCCGAGACAGGTATCTACGTCTACACCATGACTGAGGAAGCCGGCGACGCGAAGGGCTACACCTACGACGATTCCGTGTACGTATATGTATACAAGGTCGTTGAAGAGGACGGCGCCTTCAAGCTTCTCCGCTCCATCAAGCCTCTTGAGTACTACATGGAGCGCGAGTCGGTCGTTGAGTCCGCAAAGGACATCACGACCACCATCGCTGACGAGTACGCGGAGTACTTCGAGGCGGGCACTTACGAAGCGCTTCAGAGCATCGGCGACTTCATCAACGTATACGTGAAGTCGACCCCGACGCCGACCGCCGTACCGACGGTCACCCCGGGCGCTACCGCGACCCCGACCCCGACGACGAAGCCCTCGCCGCAGACGGGCGACACGGCCAAGCCGTGGATTCCGATCACCGCTGGCGCAGCAGGCGTTGCTGCCATCGCCGGAGTGCTCGTTGTCCGCAAGAAGAAGAACAACGACGACTAACTTAAAATCCGACAGCATCGGAAGTTAAGCGCGTAGTACAAGAGCCTGCCGCAGGAGAAGATCCTGCGGCAGGTTTTCTTCGCGGCGATGAACGGTCGCTCCGTCCCATGGTACAGTGCCCCTTGACCGCAGAGGCCGGCCGGGAACTAGCCGTGGGCGCGTGCCTTCGCCCCACGGTCACTTGGGAGCACTTGGACCTTGCGACGGCGTCGGACATAGTGACCGCTTTGCCCCGCGGTCACTTAGGAGCACTAGGATACTTTAATTTAGTCTAAGGGTACGTGCCTGGTTCCTTTGGAACTGGGATGTCGTATAAGGAAAGTAAAGAGCCGCCCCGCGGATCAGGAGACGGCCATCCTCGCGTCCGGGATGCGGCAGCAGGTCCAGACAGATAAAAATGAATTTTTAATGAATGACCGCGGCGCGGATGCGCGATACAGGCAGAATCGCGGTTTTAGCGATCGCTGTGCTTTATTTACTTACGAAAATGTCCGAAAACTTACGTTGACATTACCCTAGGTGTTGGGTTATAACAGTAACGGAAGATTCGGGGGCAAGCGGCCCGGCGCGTAAAGGGCGCGCCGTCAAGCATAAGGCCTGTGCCTCATGAATCGAAGGGGTAGTTGTCAGATTCATAACACAACACAAAGAAAGGGAGAGTTATGAAGAAGAAGATTCTTGCACTTACCATGACCGCCGCTATGGCTGCTACGATGCTTGCTGGCTGCGGCGGAAACAACAACAGCTCGTCTGCTTCTACCAGCAGCGCGGCTTCCACGAGCACCGCTTCCGAGAGCAGCGCGGCTTCCACGAGCACCGCGTCTGAGAGCAGCGCGGCTTCCACGAGCACCGCTTCTGTTGAAGCTACGGACGTCGAACTTACCGTTTGGACTCCGCAGGAAGACCAGGACGAGGGATGGCTTGACAAGGTTCTTGAGAACTTCCAGGCCGAGCATCCGGAATGGAACATCACCTTCACGACGGGCGTCTGCTCCGAAGGCGATGCGAAGACGAACATGGCCGATGCTTCTGCCGGCGCCGACGTCTTCATGTATGCTAACGACCAGATCCCTGACCTCCTTACGGCCGGCGCTCTTTCCGAGTTCGTTGGCGACAACCTTGACACCATCAAGAGCATGAACTCCGACACGACGGTCGCTACCGTTACCTACGAGGACTCTGTCTACGGCGTACCGTTCACGGGCAACACCTGGTTCATGTACTACAACAAGCAGATCTTCTCTGATGAAGATGTTGCTAACCTCGACACCATGCTTGAGAAGGGCAAGGTTGCTTTCCCGCTCAACAACAGCTGGTATTTCGCTTCCTTCTATGCTGCAAACGGCTGCACGCTCTTCGGCGAGTCCGGCTCCGATGAGGCTGCTGGCATCCAGCTCGCTGGCGATGCTGGTACGGCTGTCACGAAGTACCTTGTAAACCTCGTCAAGAACGAGAACTTCGTCAATGACTCTGACGGCGTCGGCATCTCCGGCCTTACTGATGGTTCTATCGGCGCTATGTTCTCCGGCACGTGGGATTACAACAACGTCGTCGAGGCTATCGGCGAAGATAACGTTGGCATCTGTGCTGCCCCGACGGTCACGATCGACGGCAAGGACTGCCAGATGAAGGCTTTCGCGGGCACGAAGGCTATCGGCGTCAACCAGAACACCAAGTATCCGGAAGCTGCTACGGCTCTTGCCCTTTACATGGGCGGCTCCGAGGCTCAGAAGCTTCACTATGAGATGCGCAACATCATCCCGACCGACACGAGCTTCGACGCCGGCGATGATGCCCTTGCAAAGGCTCAGATGGATGCCATGGACTACGCTTCGATCGTACAGCCGGTCCTTTCCGCTATGGGCAACTACTGGACTCCGGCAACGGCTATGGCCGACGAGATCCTTCAGGGCGTCGTAACTGAGGATAACGCTGCCGAGAAGACCGAGACCATGAACGAGCAGATGAATACCAGCGCAGTCGAATAATACTGAGTCCGGAACAGCACCGGCTCGGTATCGGGCCGGCGCACCGGTGTAACAAATAGATATAAGTATCAAGTTGTTACGTGGTAAAATTAGATGAAACGGGGCGATCTGGTGAGAAAGAAAGCAATTCTCAGCGGGTCGCCCCGCATTCATCAGGGGAAAGTGCAGGTAGGCTGGTATGGCTAAAGAAAAAAAGGCAAAAATCAATAACCCGTACAGTCTGAAGAATGCGATTGTCCACGGTGACGCGACGACGAAGCTCTCGATGCTCATCATGGGAATCGGCCTTATGGCGCACAAGCAGGTCGTAAAGGGAGTCATCGTCCTCATCCTTGAAGTAGCTTACATCTTCTTCATGGTAAGGACGGGTGCACATCAGATTTCCATGCTTCCTTCGCTTGGGACCGCCGAGAGGGAGAAGATAGTCGAGAACGGCCTCGTCAGATACACGCAGGGCGACAACTCGCTCCTCATTCTTCTGTATGGAATAGCATCGCTTCTTATCACTCTGGCATTTGTCGTTCTCTGGATTCTCCAGATGAAGCAGTCCTATAAGTGCCAGGTACTTATGGAGAACGGAAAGCACGTTCCGAATTTCAGGGAAGACCTTGCGTCCCTTAAGGACGGCAACGTCCACATGTCCCTGATGTTCCTTCCGTGCGTGGGCATCCTCACCTTCAACGTCCTTCCGCTGATCTACATGATCTGCATGGCGTTCACGGATTATTCGAAGGAAGGCAACAAGCTCATCCTCTTCGACTGGGTGGGACTTAAGAACTTCGGCCGCGTCCTTAACTTCCAGGGCAGCATCGGCCGTGAGTTCTGGGGCGTCCTCGCTTGGACGATCATCTGGGCGATTTTCGCGACCGCCCTCAACTACATCCTCGGCATGGTTCTCGCCCTGATCATCAACAGGCGCGACACCAAGATCAAGGGCTTCTGGCGTTTCTGCTTCATCCTTTCCATAGCGATCCCGCAGTTCGTCTCGCTCCTTATCATGCAGACGATGCTGAAGGAACAGGGCGCTGTCAACGTTATTCTTCAGAACGCGGGAATCATTTCCAGCCCGCTTCCGTTCCTTACGGATGTCCTCTGGGCGCGCGTGACTGTTATCGTCATTAACCTCTGGGTCGGTATCCCGTACACGATGCTCCAGGTCACCGGCATTCTCCAGAACATTCCGACCGACCTCTTTGAGGCGGCCAAGGTCGACGGCGCGAATTCGTGGCAGATTTTCTGGAAGATCACTCTTCCGTACATGCTCTTCGTCACGATGCCGTACCTCATCACTTCGTTCACCGGCAACATCAACAACTTCAACGTCATCTACCTTCTCACGGGCGGCGCGCCGCAGCGTGTCGGTGAGACGGCCGGTAAGACGGACCTTCTGATTACGTGGCTGTACAAGCTGACCATCGATCAGCAGTACTACAACATCGGCGCGGTTATCGGTATATTCACCTTCGTTGTGCTGGCTATCGTCGCACTCGTGACCTACCGCAACTCCGGGTCGTACAAGAATGAGGAGGCGTTCATGTGATGAAGACTACAGAGAATATGAATAAGGTTGGCGCAGCCGCCTCCGAAGAAATCAAGAACCAGGTCAACGCAGCCGCCGACAACGCGGCCGTAGCCGCCGACGGAGCCGTGAAGGCAGCCGCCGACAGTGCCGAGGCAGCAGTCAAAGAGGCCGAGGGAGCAGTTGAAAATGCAGCCGGCGAGGCCGCTGAAGCCGTCAAGGAAACTGCGGCAGCACCCGCGAAGGCAGCTCCCGTAAGCAATCCCGACGCTCCGCGCAAGGTCAACAAGAAGCCGCTCAAGAGGATCGTCGGAAACACTCTCGTGCATGTCTTCCTCGCAGTGCTCGCATTCATCTGGGTGTTCCCGATTTTCTGGATCATCCTTACGAGCTTCAGGGGCGAGAAGGGTTCTTACGTGTCCTACTTCTGGCCGAAGAGCCTCACCCTTAACAACTACATCAAGCTTTTCACGGACCGCTCGATCCTGAACTTCCCGAGGATGTTCATGAATACGCTCATCATAGCGATATTCACCTGCATCATCTCCACGCTGTTCGTGCTCTCCGTTTCCTACTGCCTGTCGCGTCTGCGCTTCAAGCTCAGGAAGCCGTACATGAACCTCGCGATGATCCTCGGACTGTTCCCGGGCTTCATGTCCATGATCGCCGTCTACTACATCCTTAAGGCCCTCGGCCTTTCGGAAGGCGCGATGATCAGGGTCGCCCTCGTGCTCGTCTACTCGGCAAGTACGGGTCTGGGCTTCCAGATCGCAAAGGGCTTCTTCGACACGATTCCCAAGTCGATCGACGAAGCCGCCATCATCGACGGCGCGACGCGCCTGACCATTTTCACGAAGATCACGATGCCGCTCTCGAAGCCCATCGTCGTCTACACGATCCTCACGTCCTTCCTCGGACCCTGGGTCGACTTCATCTTCGCGAAGGTCATCTGCCGCACGAACGCGGAGTACTACACGGTCGCTATCGGCCTTTGGAGCATGCTCCAGAAGGAGTACATCCACCAGTGGTACACCTGCTTCGCAGCGGGCGCGGTCATCGTCTCTATCCCGATCGCTATACTGTTCCTGTCCATGCAGAAGTACTACGTCAACGGCATGGGCGGCGCGGTCAAGGGCTGATCGGAGCACATCCGCGAAAAACCGCATATCTGCAATAACTGCCGCAGCTCCTTTGACGGGGCTGCGGCTTTTTTTAGCAAAGCGCGCACCGCGTCAGGCGTGGCGATGTCCTCCGTGCCCGCGCGGGCGGGGTTTCGACGCCGCGTGTTAGACTAAAAGTTCTGCGTGGTTTTACTTGCGCCTGAAAAAATAGTGCTTTAAGCTAACAAAAGATTGTGAATTGCCGCGGGCATGCAGCTAAGCGGCTGCGGATGTCGTATTTTGCACTGTGCGCGTTTTGGGCTGTAGGAGCCTGTATTTCCGCGCNGCATATCTCAAGGAGTAGAATATGAAAAAGATGGCGATGAAACTTNCCGCGGCGGCCCTTGCGTCCGCGATGGCTCTTAGCGGCTGCGGAGGCACGGGAGCGGATTCCTCGAAGGCGGCCTCGGGCGGAACCTCGGGCGCATCCGCCGATGCNTCGTCGTCGGCGAACAGCGCGTCNGCAGTCTCGGACGATGCTTCCTCCGACGACACCTCTTCGCAGGGCAAGTCTTCCCTTAGTTCTCCTGCGGCGGTCACTGACCTGGTGAATACCGACGCNGGGCAGATGCAGGAGCTCCTCGACGCTGCGGGCGCGGTCACGATCGACGACAAGTTCCGCACGACCTATGAGATATTTCCGTATTCCTTCGTNGACAGCGACGGCGACGGGATCGGCGACATCAACGGAATCACTTCCGCGCTCGACTACATCAACGACGGCGACGGCTCCACCGTCACGGACCTCGGCGCGACCGAAATCTGGCTGACGCCGATCGGGCCGTCCACGACCTACCACAAGTACGACTGCATCGACTACATGGCGATCGATCCCGAGTTCGGGACGATGGACGACTTCCTGAATTTCCTCGACGAAGCCCATTCGCGCGGCATCAGAGTCATCATCGACCTGGTCATGAACCATAGCTCCAGCGAGCATCCCTGGTTCGTCGAGGCGGCGGAATACCTGGCTTCGCTCGAGCCCGGCCAGGAGCCCGACGTCGAGGAATGCCCCTATGTCGAATACTACAATTTTTCTAGGACGAAAGAGGGCGGCTACGAGCCGCTCGACCTCGACAGCTACGCCGAGGGCGGCAAGGCCAACAACACCGACAAGTGGTACTACGAGGCCCGCTTCTGGTCGGGCATGCCGGACCTGAACCTCTCGAACGAGTCGGTCAGGGCGGAGTTCGAGGAGATCGCCGATTTCTGGCTCGACCTCGGGGTTGACGGCTTCCGCCTCGACGCGGTGCTTTTCTACTACACGGCCGACAACGCTTCGAGCATCGAATACCTGACCTGGTTCAATTCGGCGGTCAAGGCGAAGTACCCCGACGCTTACATCGTCGCCGAGTGCTGGACGGGCAAGTCGACCTATGCGACGTATTATGAGTCCGGAATCGATTCATTTTTCGACTTCGCCTTCGCGGCGGCGGACGGGGCCATAACTAAGTTCGTACAAAAAGGGCTTTCCGCGACGACGCTCACTGAGGCCTTGGAGTCGGAGCTCGCCCAGTTCCAGGGCTACGACCCGCTCGCGGTCAACGCCCCCTTCTTCACGAACCATGACACGATCCGCGGCGCGGGCTACTTCTCGGGCGACAAAACGGGAGGAAAGTACAAGCTCGCGCAGGCGATAAACCTCCTTACGACCGGCAACGCGTTCATTTACTACGGCGAAGAAATCGGAATGAAGGGCGCGGGCAAGGACGAGAACAAGCGCGCGCCGATGTACTGGACGGACGGCGGGGCCGAGTACATGACCGACGGCCCGAAGGACATGGACGAGGTCGAGATGACCAACCCCTCGCTTGAGGAGCAGGCCGCCGACCCGTATTCCATTTTCAACTACATCAGGAACGCGATAAGGATCAGGAACACCTTCCCCGTGATCGCGCGCGGCAATACGCTCTCGGTCGATACGGGAAATGCCGATGCTGCCGCGTACATCAAGACCATGGACGGCTCGAACGCCGAGGCGGTCGACGCCGCGGGCGGTCTCTACGCGACCGGCGGCTCGGGCAGCGCTATCACGGATTACGAAGAGGCGGCCGCCGCGATGGACGAGGCGGAAGACCTGCTCGTCATTTTCAACAGGGACGACGAGGCGGTGACGGTCGAGCTTACGGGCGACATGGAAGGCTTCACGGCCCTCAAGGCCGTGCTCACCGCCGATTCGGCGGAGGTGACGGTCGAAGGCGGAAGCGTCACCGTTCCCGGCTACGGCGTGGCGGTGCTTTCGAAGTGAGAGCCGCGGCGTAAAGGCAGTGAAACACAGCTCCATGCGCGCAGGCAGCAATTTTGCCGACGGCGGTAAAGAAGGCGCACGGCTTTACGGGATGGGCAGCGCGGATTGAAACTGAGGCCGGACAGCAGGCAGCAGAGTTTAAGTCAAGTCTTGCGGTTAAGACGGGCGTGCTCACGGCAGACGGGGACCGGCGGCAGCAAAGGATACGCCGCCGGCCTTCATTTTCTAAAAAAGGAGGGGAATTAGGATGACACCGGAATGGCTTTCAAAAGCGGTATTTTACGAGATTTATCCCTCGTCGTTCATGGATTCGAACGGCGACGGGATAGGCGATCTGCGGGGGATTATCGCCAAGCTCCCCTACGTGAAGGAGCTCGGCTGCAACGCGCTGTGGCTGAACCCGTTCTACGAGTCGGCGTTCAAGGACGGCGGCTACGACGTCGTGGACTACAAGGCGGTCGACCCGCGCTATGGCACGCTTGAGGACGCCGCCGAGCTCTTTAAGGCCGCGCACGATCTTGGCATCCGCGTCCTCATCGACCTCGTCCCGGGGCACACCTCTGAGCGGCACCCCTGGTTCGTCGAGAGCTCGAAGCCCGAAAGGAACGAGTATTCCGACCGCTACGTCTGGTCGGATTCCGCCTTCCAGGGCATTAACGGGCATATGTACGTCAGCGGCGAGGCGGAGCGCGACGGCGTGTACATGATCAACTATTTCAAGAGCCAGCCGGCTTTAAACTACGGCTTCGGAAAGCCCGCCCAGCCTTTCGAGATGCGCCCCGACGCGCCCGCGTGCATGGCGACCCGCGAGGCGCTCTACGACATCTGCCGCTTCTGGCTGGACCTCGGCTGCGACGGCTTCCGCGCCGACATGGCCGATTCGCTCGTCAAGGACGACATCGACAAGAGCTACACCGCCGAAGTCTGGCGCGGCCTGCGCGAAATCCTCGACCGCGACTACCCCGACGCCGCGATAGTCTCCGAGTGGTCGAACGCCAGGCAGGCGGTCGGCATGGCGGGCTTCCACATGGATTTCTGCCTCGACCACGAGGACAACGCCACGAACGTCCTCTTCAGGAGGCGCATGATAAGCCAGGCCGATTCGGAAAATGAAAAGGACGACGCGCCCTCCAACGGCGCCCTCGCCCTCGACGATGCCGCATCTGCTGAAAATGAAAAGCCGAGGTACGTCCCCTCAAAAGAAGGCAGCATCGCCGCGGGAAAGGGCGACTTCTACGACTTCCTTCGCGACTACCTTCCGCGCTACGCCTATTCAAAGGACAAGGGCTACATCGGCTTCATAAGCGGCAACCACGACGTCCCGCGCCTTTCCGCCTACCTCACCGAGCCGGAGCGGAGAGCGGCCTTCGCGTTCATGCTCACCATGCCGGGCGTGCCTTTCATCTACTACGGCGACGAGATCGGGATGACGTACCGCAGCGGCCTTCCGACGAAGGAAGGCGGCTACAGGCGTACCGGCAGCCGCACGCCGATGCAGTGGGACGCCTCGGATAACGCGGGCTTCTCAAAGGCGGCTCCTGAAAAGCTCTACCTGCCGGTTAGCGGCGCGGCCGCGGGCGAGAACGTCAAGGCGCAGTCGGAAGACCCCGCCTCGCTTCGGAGCGAGGTGAAGGAGCTGATAGCCTTAAGGCTCACGACGCCCGACCTGCAGGCGGACGCGCCCTTCAAGCTCGCCTACGCGCAGCACGAGGCAGGGATATTCGCCGCAAAGCGCGGGAACACTTTCATTTTCTTCAATTTCGCGAAGGAAGAAAGGACGCTTTCCTTTGAGGAAATGCAGGAGTTTTCGCGGCGGGCGGAAGAACGGAGCGAGGACACTTCGTTCATCGCGCACCGGGAGTGGTGCGGGCCGCTGCTGCCGCCTGAAATGTACGATGAGGAAGAAAACGAGATAAAGCAGTACCTTGCGGATTATCCGGAGCTTATGCTCTCAAGCGCCGAGGCCGAGGGGCTTTCCGCCAAGAGCTTTAAGAAGCTCTTTGAAATCGGGGGCGCGTCCGCGGGCGGGCGCGGCTTCACCCTCGCGGGCGAGGGCTTCGCGGCATTTGCGGCCGAATAAAAGTGAAAATTGAACCGCCGCGGGCGCATCCAAGTTTTGCGCGGTGCATAAGCCCGCCGGCGGAAATCATGGATTCTACGTCCCGCCAATGCGCCGCGCAAGGCGAAGGGGGGCGGACTGCAGCAACTTTGTTTGTTGACGCCGCTGGAGCGGCGCAGCCGATATAAGCCTTACGGCGCCTTCTGCGAGCCCGTCCTGAAGCGGCGCGCGGAGACGCCGTATTTTTTCTTGAAAGCGCGGCAGAAGTAGGAGAAATTCTCGAAGCCGCACTGCCCCGCGATGGCGTTTATCGGCTCGCCGGTCGCGGATATGAGGTCCGCGGCCGCCTCCAGGCGGAAGTCGTTCAGGTATTCTATGAAGGTCTGGCCGGTGTACTTCTTGAAGAAGCGCATGAAGTGGGAGTCGCTGTACCCAGTGGCCGCGGCCGCGTCGGCGATCGATATTTTCTCGGAAAAATGCCCGCTTACGTAGGAGAGGGCGGACTTGACCTTCTCGGATTCGTGGAGCGCGAAGGCCGGCTCTTCGCCGTCTAAGCGGTGCTGGTAGAGGGCGTGGAAGAAGAGGAAGAGCTGCGCCTTGAGCGCGAGCGCGTACCCTTCAGAGCGCTCGCCGGAGAGCGCGTCGGCCGCGTCGAGGCAGGCGGAGGCCTCCCTGTGGAGGGCGGTGCCCGGATTGATGCAGACGGGCAGGTGCAAAGAGCCGTCCTTTAAGCGCCCGAAGAAGGCCTCGCTGCACCAGTCGCTGTCGGCGGACTCGAGGATGGACGACGAAAAGAAAATATTTTCATAGATTAGGTCGCGCGAGGTATCCGACCGCTCGATCGAGTGGAGCTGCCCCGGGAGGGCGATGACGATCGCGCCCGACTCGGCAGTGTAGGGCACGAGGTCCACGACGACCCTGGCCGTCCCGCCTTTTATGTAAATGATCTCGAACTCGTCGTGCCAGTGCAGGGCGACGCGCGGGAATTCCAGCGGGATCGTGCAGGCGTAGGTGTTGTAGGCGAGGGCGTCCTGCTTGCTTAGGCCGGTTTCCTCATATTGCGCATAATTATCAATATTCATTGTATTTACCGCTCAGAATTTCGGGCGTCGATGCGCACAATCTGCATAAAGCATGGCTTTATGCATAGGCTCCGCCAGGGCGGGCCTTATGCGGAATTGACGCGTTTGTCAGAGCCTTTGCAACAATTTGCAAAATAAAAGAGACCGACGCGCCCCTGCGTCAAAGCCGAAAAAACGCGTAAAACGCAAGGGAAAACGCAAATCCCGATTATTTTCGAAAATTTGCGCTATGCTAGGATTGTACAACTTTGTGCTTTGATAGTGCAAGATTGGCTTCGAAATATTTGCTAAAGTGGCTTCAGGAGTGATAAGGCATCGGGCGCAATCGGCGCCGGGGTGCCGGCATCAAAAGGCGCGTGCTTTTTAAGGCGCGGCGCCGCGTATAAGAAACCGGAGGAATTATGAAAAGCAACAAGATTCAGGATTATCTTGACAAGCCGATTGCCGAGAGCACTGACCTTGAGGTCTACAACGCGGCTCTTCAGATGGTCAAGTCGTTCGCCGAGGACAAGGGATACAACGAAGGCAAGAAGAAGATCTACTACATCTCGGCCGAGTTCCTTATCGGCAAGCTCCTCAGCAACAACCTTATAAACCTCGGGCTTTACGACACCGTGGCGAAGGAACTCGAGGACGCCGGCAAGTCGCTTGCGGCACTTGAGGAGATGGAAGCCGAGCCCTCGCTCGGAAACGGCGGACTCGGACGCCTCGCGGCGTGCTTCCTCGACAGCTTCGCGACGCTCGGCATCCCGGGCGACGGCGTGGGCATCGCCTACCACTGCGGGCTTTTCAAGCAGGTCTTCGCGAACAAGAAGCAGGCCGAGCAGCCGAACTTCTGGCTGCAGTGGGGCCGCGAGAGCTGGCTGAAGCGCACCGACCGCCACTACACGATCGAGTTCGGCGGCTTCAAGGTCACCTCGACCCTCTATGAAATCGACGTCACGGGCTACGACAGCAAGTCGGGACGCCTCCGCCTCTTCGACGTGGACAGCGTCGATGAGCTCATCCTCAAGGACGGCATCCAGTTCGACAAGGAGAAGATCGCGCAGAACCTTTCGCTCTTCCTCTATCCGGACGACAGCGACGACGCTGGCAGGCTCCTGCGCGTATACCAGGAATACTTCATGTGCGCCAACGGCGCCCGCCTCGTGCTCGACGAGGCAGTCGAGAAGGGCTCGAACCTCCACGACCTCGCCGATTACGCTCAGATCCAGATAAATGACACGCACCCGACGATGGTCATCCCCGAGCTCATCCGTCTCCTTGAGGAGCGCGGCATCGAGCGCGACGAGGCGATCGAGATCGTCACGAAGGTCTGCGCCTACACGAACCACACCATCCTCGCCGAGGCCCTTGAGAAGTGGCCGAAGTGGTACATGGAGAAGGCCGTTCCGCAGCTCATGCCGATCATTTACGACCTCAACCAGAAGGTCATGGACAAGTACGACGATCCGTCGGTCCGCATCATCGACGACGGCGAGAACGTCCACATGGCCCACATCGACATCCATTTCTCGCACTCCGTCAACGGCGTCGCGGCGCTCCACACGGACATCCTCAAGAACTCCGAGCTCCACAACTTCTACGAGCTCTATCCGGAGAAGTTCAACAACAAGACGAACGGCATCACCTTCCGCCGCTGGCTCATGAGCTGCAACCGCGAGCTCTCCGCCTTCATCACCGAGAAGATCGGCGACGGCTGGAAGAAGGACGCCATGGAGCTCGAAAAGCTCCTCGCCTTCAAGGATGACGACGAGACCTTGAAGCAGCTCTACGCCATCAAGGTCGGCAAGAAGCGCGAGTTCGCCGACTGGCTCAAGGCGCACCAGGGCGTCGAGATCGACCCGGACACGGTCTTCGACATGCAGAGCAAGCGCCTTCACGAGTACAAGAGGCAGCAGCTCAACCTCCTCTGGCTCATCCACGAGTACATCGAGCTCAAGTCGGGCAGGATCCCGGACGTCAAGGTCACGGTCATCTTCGGCGCGAAGGCGGCTCCGGCCTACACGATCGCGAAGGACATCATCCACGCCATCATCTGCATGCAGGAGCTCGTCAACAACGATCCTGAGGTCAACAAGTACCTCCGCGTCGTCATGGTCGAGAACTACAACGTCGACGCGGCGGAGAAGATGATCCCCGCCTGCGACATTTCCGAGCAGATTTCCCTCGCCTCGAAGGAAGCTTCGGGCACGGGCAATATGAAGTACATCCTGAACGGAGCCGTAATCCTCGGCACGATGGACGGCGCGAACGTCGAGATCGCAGACCTCGTCGGCCGCGAGAACATCTACGTGTTCGGCGAGAGCTCCGACGCGGTCATCGCCCACTACGCAAACCGCGACTATGTCTCGCGCAACTGGTACGAGCGCGACGGGCGCATCCGCGAGGCGGTAGACTTCCTCGTATCCGACGCCATGAAGTCGGTCGGCGACGACGTCTCCCTCGGAAGGCTCTACAACGAGCTCATCAACAAAGACTGGTTCATGACGTTCCCGGATTTCGAGGACTACTGCCGCATGAAGGGGCACGCCATGTACGACACGCTCAACAAGCGTGAATGGGCGCAGAAGATGCTTGTCAACATCGCGAAGGCGGGCTTCTTCTCATCCGACCGTACTATCCAGCAGTACAATGACGAGATCTGGAAAATAATCTGATTTTCCGTTTCGACAGGCCGCCCGCGCGGCGGCCGCTAAAATAGCCCACTCCATTTTATTACTCCTTTCTTATACGGGAAGGCACTCCCAGTCCCCTGGGAGTGTCTTCTTCATTTATGCGGGAAAGCGCGCGGGGCGGCCGCTGCGCCTCCGCCGACGGCCGGCCTGCAGGCGTATAAGCGGCATGAAGGGGCCGGGCATGAATTAGCAGGCATTTTTTATGAGGGGACGGGCCCCGGCGGCGCGGCATTTCGTGACGCGCCCGCCCGCCTTGTGTTAAAATCAATGAATCGGCAAACGTGGCGCCCGCTCCTTTAGAGGCGGCGGGCCGTGATGAGGCGCGCGGCGCCCAAGGAGAAGATATGATAGAACTGCTGCGGGGATTCCATGAGAATGCGGCGAAGTTTGGCAAGAAGCCGCTAATGTACGACCGCGACGGCGGGCGCAAGATCAGCTACGCCGAGGCGGACGATATGTCCGGCCGCGTCGCCGCCTGGCTTCGCGACAAGGGCATAGGCAAGGAGGACACGGTCGCCGTGTTCATGCCGCGCTGCAGCGAATTCATCCTCGCCGAGCTCGGCATATTAAAGGCGGGCGCGGCCTTCGTCCCGATCGACTGGCACATCCCCGAGGCGAGGAGCAGCTACATCATCCAGAACGCCGGCTGCCGCGCCGTGATCACCCAGGAAATATTCGCGGAAGCTCAGGAGTACAAGCCGCTTCCCGCCGACAAGTGGGCCGATCCGGGCCCGCACGACCTCGCCTTCGTCGTATACACGTCGGGCTCGACCGGCGCGCCGAAGGGCATCATGCAGGAGTACGGCGTCATCGACACCTTCCTCGAAGGCGTGCAGGACCTCATCTCGGGCAGGATCACCGAGAGCTACGACCGCGTCTACAGCGCGATCGTGTCGCCGTTCATGTTCACGGCAACCATTTTCTTAAGGCTCGCCCTGTGCTACTACGGAGCCCCGATGCATGTCATTTCCGAGGAAATGCTCAAGAACGGGACGAAGCTCGTCGCCTATTTCATTTTCAGGCGGATAAAGCTCACGTTCATGACGCCCTCGCTCATAAAGACGCTCGACAAGATCCCGGGCCTCTCCTTGAAGTTCGTCATCCTCGGCGGCGAAGTCGTCCACGAGGTCTACTCCAAGAAATATTACGTCGTCAACGGCTACGCGATGGGCGAAGCAGGGACGCTCGTCAGCTATTTCATAATCGACAAGCTCTACGAGAGCACTCCGGTCGGAAAGCCGCTCCCGTACATGAAGACGAAGCTCCTCGCCGAGGACGGGAGCGTGAGCGAGAAGGAAGGCGTGCTCTGCCTGCGCCTGCCGTACTTCCGCGGCTACCTCGGCCTTGAGGAGACGACCCAGAAGTCATTTAAGGAAATCGACGGCGAAAAGTACTTCGTCACGGGCGACCGCGTGGTCGCAGAGGACGGCGTCATGACGATCCTCGGCCGCACGGGCGAGATGGTCAAGATCAACGGCAACCGCGTCGAGATCGGCGAGGTCGAGGCCGCGATACTGCGCACGTTCCCGAAGGTCCAGGAGGTCGCGGTACGCGCCTACGACGACAAGAACTCGGCCTCGAAGTACCTGGTCGCCTTCTTCAGGAGCGGGCAGGAGATTACCGCTGACAAGTTCAAGGAAGTCTTAAGCCGCGAGATAACCTCCTACATGATGCCGCGCTACTTCGTGCAGGTCGAAGCCTTCCCGAAGACTACGACCGGCAAGATCGACAAGAAGCAGCTCCGCTCGCCCGAGGCGGCGGCGATGCGCGGCGAGTACGTCGCCCCGATAACGCCGATGCAGGACAAGGTCTGCAAGGCCTTCGCTTCCGCTATGAACCTCGACGTCGTCGGCATCAAGGACGACATCGTCGAGATGGGCGCCGACTCGCTCGTGCTGATGAGCGTCGTCGCCGAGCTCAACCTTCCGGGCATCGAGGTGACGGACATCCTCGCGGCGCGCACGCCCGAAAAGCTCGCCGAAACCGCCGAGTCGAAGAAGGAGCTCGCCAAGATCTATTCCGACGAGAACCTCAAGAAGGAAATGGCGGCCGAGCACACCCTGACCGACTTCCAGCGCTTCTTCTTCGACTACCAGCTCTACACGCCGCTTTCGACGATGTACAACCTCTGCACGCTCTTCAAGTTCCCGGCGGACGCGGTCGACGCGGACCTTCTTGCGAACGCGATGGGCGAGTCGATAAAGACACACAACGCGCTCCTGACCAAGATATTCATCGACGACGACGGCGACTTCAAGCAGCGCTATTCCGAGGACGCCTTCACCCCCGTCGAGGTCATCGACACCGACGAGGCTTCTTTCCAGAAAATGAAAGATTCTCTGGTAAAGCCCTTCCGCCTCGTCAATTCCCCGCTCTACCGCGCCGCAATCTACCGCACGGAAGAGGCGGTCCACATGTTCTTCGACGTCCACCACATGCTCTTCGACGGGACGAGCTACCACGTGTTCCTGAAGGACGTGTTCATGGCGTACATGGGGCAGCCCCTCGCGACGGATTACTACTTCTGCCGCCTCGGGCAGCTTGAAGAGTACCGCGGCAGCCAGAAGGAGTGGGAGGACGCGAAGTTCCTCCAGAGCCTCTACCCCGCGGAGGAGGTCGTCTGGAACACTCGTCCGGCCTACGATTTCGCAAGCCGCGACAACAAGATCGGCGAGAACGTCTGTGAGCTGCCCGTCAGCCTTGCGGCCCTTGAGGAGGCTGCCGGAAAGTACAAGGTGGGAAAGAGCGGCATCATCGCCGCGGCGATCGCGGTCGCGCTCTATGCCTATAACGGCAACCCGGACATTTCCTTCATCTGGACCTACAGCAACCGCAGCAGCTCGGAGCAGGCGAACATGGTCGGCCTCCTTATCTGCGACCTGCCGTTCGTGTTCCGCCTGAAGGAGTGCGGCACGATAGAGGACCTCATTTCCAAGGTGCGCGAGCAGACGATGGGCGGCATGGCCCACAGCGGGGTGTTCATCCACAAGAACGACCGCGCGGTGCTCGACGACAGCGTCTGCCTGCTCTACCAGAGCGGCATCTACGACGCCGAAGGCGGCGACCTCCCGATAAAGATCGAGGAGGAGGAGCTTACGGGCTACGACGCGGCCGAGAACGCGCTCGACTTCGAGTTCCTCGAGAAGAAGGATTCGCTTGAGCTCCTGACCTACTTCAACGCCAGCCTCTACAAAGAGGAGAGCATCCTCCGCTTCCGCGGGATGTTCGAAAAGGCACTGGAGATTATCGCCGCGGACGCCTCGGCAAGCATCGAGGACGCGGCCGGAAAGATAAAGTAAACGCGCTTCGGGCGGGGGAGTTCCCCCGCCCGAGCTGTTTATTCGTCAAGCTTCATCGCCGTCACGGAGCTGGCGACGGTCCCTGCGCACCACACCGCGCAGACTACGAATATCGGGAGGCTCCCCGTCTTGAAAATGAGCTGCGAGACGGCTGTCAAAGCCCACAGCGCGGCACAGGCCGCGTTCATCGCCTTAAAGCCCGCGTATCCCGCCTTGTACGCCTTCAGCCTTTCAGCCTCGTCGCTCTGCGCGAGGTAGATGCGGCCGAAGCCGAAATCGAAGAGGCTCGCGGTCCTTGCGGGGTTCAGGCGCTTTTCGACGTCGAACGAGAGCTTTTCGACGGCGCGGGCGAAGAGGAGCGAGGCGAGGAAGAGCACTGACGGCAAAAGCAGGTAGAACGGCCTGTTCCCCTTGCCGAACTCGGTGAATAAGGCGGCGTCGGCGCAGGATGCGATAAAGAAGAAGCCAGCGATCAAAAGCAGGTTCGCCGCGAGGACAGGCCTGCCGAGGGAGGCTTCTATTTTTTCGGCCTTCTCGTCGTCCGAAGGGCCGCCGTCCATGGATTTTTCAAGCCCCCTGACTTTGGCGTAAAGCACGCAGGAAGCGGCGGCCAAGGCGGCGCAGACGGCCGCGTAGATGCAGGGAAGCGCCTTTTGGACGGCAGTGAGGACGCCGGAGAGGGAGTCCGCCGCGGCGCCGCCGTTTTTCCCGAGGAGCCGTCCCGCGAATACGCCGGCTGCGGCGCACAGGGCGCAGAGCGCGAGCGCCCTTATTATTTTCAAAGTCTCTTTGCTCTTCATCCGTCATTCCTCCTCGTCATATGAGAAAATATCCTCGACTTTCACGCCGCAGGCCTTCGCGATTTTCAGGGCGAGCGTCACGGACGGGGAATAGTCGCCGCGCTCGATCTGGCTTATCGTCTGCCGGGACACGCCGACCAAGCGGCCCATCTCGAACTGGTTGACGCCCAGCTCCGCGCGGTATACCTTCAGCTTATTGTGCAGGGGCATTACTTTTCCACCTCCCCGTCCGCGGAGCTTACCGCGGTTAAGGCTTTCCGCCTGTTTTCGTCCGTTGCCTCAAGCTCCTCCCACGCGCCTTTGCCGCTCTGGCTCAGGAGCCCGAAGAGCAGGCCGAAGCTGACGCCGAACGCCAGCCCTATCGCCATGCTGTCGAAGAGGATGCCGTAAATGAGCCCGAAGGAAAGGCAAGTAAAGAAAATGGGCGCCGTAAAGCTGCCGATCGAGATGTTCTTTTGATAAAGGATTTTCCCGCCGCACTCGATTATTTTTTCGGTGTCGGAGAAGAGGGAGCGTCCCTTCGCTTCGGTGAGGGCCGCGCCGTCGAAGTCATGCCGCAGGCCTTCGGCGCCCGCGGCGATGAAAGCGCAGGAGACCTTGAGCGCGGCGACGGCCTTTGACGGCTTTGCCGCTCCATCGAACGACTCCTCTTCGGAGCCCGCGGCAGCGGCGTAAGCGCCGTCCCTCTCGATCAAGTACAGCGCGGCGAGCTTCTTTTCCCTGTACCAGGCGAACGCCTGGCCTTTGCCTTCGAGCGCGCTTATGACTGCCTCCAAAACCCCTCCGGGCGCGCCCGCCTCCTGAAGTTCTTTTGAAAATGAATCCCCGCGCGCTTTTTTAAGCGAAATGCTTTTGCGGCCGTAGCCCTTTACATATCCGAATGCCATGGCTTCCTCCTTGTCGCTTATCATTTGCATTTTGACAAGTATCATTGTCATGGTTCCATGATACAAGTGACAACTATCCTTGTCAACAGCCTTCGACANAAAAAAGCGTCCGGATTTTTCCGGACGCCTGTGACGGCACCTGATCAGTCTTTGCCGAAGAGCTTTCCAAAGAGCGCCGCGCCGCCCGCTAAGATGGCGACGGTTCCGCCGATGATCGCCGTGAGCATCACCCACAGCGAGGGGACCTTCCAGGAGATGTTGGTGTAGCAGCCGTTGAAGTTGAGCTTAAGGAGCGGCTTTAGGAGCTTCCGCGCGCCGTCCTTGGGGGCGTCCTCGGTCTTTATTTCGTCTCCGAGGATCATGGTCGTGCGGGAGGCCGCGCCGTACTTCGGCCACTCCTTGCCGGGGATCGACGGGTCGCCGGTCTTGGCGAACTGCGTCCACATCGAGCAGACGTCGCCGGAGAGCTCCTCGGAGACGTTGTCGCCGGTGTACTTAGTCTCGCCGGTGTTCCTGAAGACGTAAGCCAGCTCGACGGCGTGGCAGGCGCCCAGGTCCCCGATCGCGCAGGGATAGGTCCAGTAGTACATATAGGCCTCGCCGCCCGTCCTGCTTATGGCTTCGGCCTGGAAGACGGCTGGGAGCCGGAAGAGCATTTCGTTGTAGAATTCTGTTATTTTCCAGACGGGCCGGCCTTTTTGGCGGCGCATGAAGGCGCGGACGCGCTTCTTGTCGTCCTCGGAGGCGTTCTTCATGTTCGTCTCGAACATCACGGGCAGGCCGAGGGTGTAGAGGAGCTTGCCGTTGACGAGCGGGAAATAGTAGCCCATCTCGCGGATCCAGTAGCGGGCTTCGTCGGCGTTCGTTCCGATTATCATTTTCACATGCGAAGCCTTGCCCTCGGCGTAGGCCTTGTAGAGGTTCTCGGGCAGGATCACGCCGTCGCGCTCGGGGAAGTTGTTGTAGTCATTGAGCTTTTTGTTCAGATCCTTCAGGCGGTCCTCGGTGAGCGCGAGGAGGCCGTCCATGGTCGCCGCGCCGCTCTCTTTAAGGAGCATGCGCGTTAAGCGGCGGCATTCGCTCTTGCTGTAGGTGAGCGCGATGGAGCCGCTTTCGGCGATGACTTTGGAGAAGAGGCCCTTCGTGCCGTCCATCAGCGGGAGGAGCGAGACCGCGCCCGCCCCCGCCGACTCGCCGAAGACCGTCACGTTATCCGGGTCGCCGCCGAAGGAGGCGATGTTCTCTTTGATGTAGCGGAGGGATTCGACCATGTCGAGGAGCCCGAGGTTGCCGCTGCAGGCGTACTCCTCGCCGCCCGGCACTTCCGAAAGGTCGATGAAGCCCATGATGCCCGTGCGGTAGCCGACCGTCACGAGCACTACGTCAGGGTGGGCGCTTATCATGTTCTTTCCGTCGTAGAGCGTGTCGCTCGTGCCGCCCCAGCCGTAGGAGCCGCCGTGGAAGAATACCATGACGGGGCAGTTTTTCGCGCCCTTTGCCGCCCACACGTTGAGGTAGAGGCAGTCCTCGCTCTGCCGGTAGGCGGAAGCGGTCTCGGAGGGCCAGCGCGTCTGTATGGGCGAGGGGCCGTAGAAGAAGGCGGTGTACATCCCTTCGCTCTTTTGCGCGGGCTCGGGCGCCTTCCAGCGGCGCCTGCCGACCGGGCTCTTCGCGTAGGGTATCCCCTTCCACTCGCATATCCCGCCTGCGCAGCGCCCCACGAAAATGCCGTTCGAGCATTCCGCCGCCGCCGCGTTCCGGTACTTTTTGAACTGCTCCCTGCCAGAAATGCGCATGCCCGCAAGCCTCCGTGAACCATATCTTTTGAAAATGAAAGGACGGCGCGTTTCCTCGTCTGCATTTTCCTCAGAGGCGCCGCGCCGCCCCGAAATTGCCCATTCAAGATGCATGATACACCTTATGGCGCAGGGCGGGCAACGGGGGGAGAGCCTTAGTGCTCGGGCTGGCCGTCGGAGCCCGGGCCTTTGAGGGCAAATAGCCCCTCTTTGATTATTATCCCCGCCGCGCCGCGCGATATGTTAAAATAACCTGAATAGTCATCTTCAGTCGGGTTTGTGAGGAAATGGCCGTGGGCAAGCTGTTCGTGCTCCTGGGGCGGTCGGCTTCGGGAAAGGATAAGATATACGGGAGGCTCCTTGGCGACGCTTCGCTGGGGCTCCGCCCGCTCGTGCCCGCGACGACGCGCCCGATGAGGGCGGGCGAGACCGACGGCGGGACCTACCGCTTCATAACGAAGGCCGAGCTCGATGCTTTGAGGTCGGCGGGGAAAATAATCGAGGAGCGCACTTACCGGACCGCGCAGGGCCCGTGGACCTACGCCACGCTAAAGGAAGAGCTGGGCGATGCGTCCTGCCTCGTAATCGGGACGCTTGAGTCCTACAGGGCCATGCGGGAGTACTACGGGGAAGAGGAAACGGTCCCGATATACATTTACGTGACGGAGAAGAACCTACTAGAGCGCGCCATGAAGCGGGAGGGCAAGCAGGAAAAGCCCGACTACGTGGAGCTTTGCAGGAGGTTCGTGGCGGACGCGTCGGACTACGCCCCCGAGAAGATCGAGGAGGCGGGCATCCGGGAAATGTTCGACAACAACGGCGATCTTGACGAGTGCGTCGGCAGGATAAAGGCGCGGATTAAGGGAGCCTTGGACGAAGGCGGAGGTACAGGCGATGAATGAAAACGGATTCCGCGGGGTAATCGGCCACAAGGGGCTCGTCGAGGCGCTGAAGAACGCGGTAGCCGGCGGGCGCATCTCGCACGCCTACCTTTTCGCGGGCGACCCGGGCTCGGGCAAGAAGTTCCTGGCGACGACCTTCGCGGCCGCGCTCGAGTGCGAAGGCGAAGGCGAGCGGCCGTGCATGAAGTGCCGCTCGTGCAGGAAGGCGTTGAGCCGCAACCACCCCGACATTTCCCTGCTCGTGCCCGAAAAGCCGGACGTCATATCGGTCGGCGAGATCAGGGAGCTGACGGCGCAGGCGGCCGTAAAGCCCTACGAGGGAAAGTACAAGATATTCATAATAAACGACGCCGAGAAGATGAACCAGCAGGCGCAGAACGCGCTTCTTAAGACGCTGGAGGAGCCGCCCGCCTACATGGTGCTGATGCTCCTTGCGAACCGCCCCGAGCAGCTCCTTCCGACGATAGCCTCAAGGTGCGTCAGGCTCGACGTCGAGACCGTCCCGGACGACGAGATAAAAGCCTATCTCATGGGGGAGATGGACATGACCGGCGACGAGGCCGACGTGGCCGCCGCCTTCGCGCAGGGCAACGTCGGGCGCGCCAAGGCGATCGCCGAGGACGGCTCCTTCGCGGAAATGGCGAAGGGAACGGTCGCCGTCGTATCCGCCGCGAAGGAATACACGGTCAAGCAGATGCTCGACGCGGCGGAGGAGCTCGCGCCCGACAAGGAATCCCTAAGGTCGCTCTTCAACGTGATGCTCCTGTGGTTCCGCGACGTGCTCCTCTTTAAGGCCACGCAGGATCCGGGCAAGCTNGTGTTCCGCGACGAAATCGGCCGCATCAGGCAGCAGGCCGTCGGGATGTCCTACGGGGACCTCGAGAANGTCCTCGACGCCATCGAAAGGGCGACTACGCGCATCGGTTCGAACGTCAGCCGCGAGGTCACGCTGGAGCTTCTCTTCGCGGCGGTCGCGGAGGCCGTAAAGTAGCATTTGGAAAATGAATCGGCTGGGCGGACCTGCGGATATTTTGCTCCGAAAGGGGCAGCGCGGCCGCGGCGGGCGGCCGCAGGAAGAAAAGGAACCGCCGAANCCGCAGGCGCAGGAAACGCCGCCGCGGGTCATTTTCAGGATAGAACAGAAAGACGAAGGCATGGTTAAAGTTACAGGAGTAAAGTTCAGGAACCTGAACGGAATCTATTATTACAATCCGCTCGATCTGCCGATACANTTCGGGTCGAGGGTCATCTGCGACACGGAGCGCGGGATCGACTGCGGGCGGGTGGTGCTCACGCCGGTCGAGATGGAGGACGACAAGGCGCCCGAGAGGTCGGGCGACGTCATCCGCATCGCGACGGAGGCGGACGCTTCAAGGCTCGCCGAGCTCACGCAGAAGGAGGGGGAAGCCTTTAAGATCTGCCGCGAGAAGATCAAGGAGCACAAGCTCGACATGAAGCTCATCAGGGCTGAGTACCTCTTCGACGGCAGCCGGCTGATCTTCTACTTCACTGCGGACGGGAGGGTCGATTTCAGGAGGCTCGTCAAGGACCTCGCGGCGGCCTTCCACGTCAGGATCGAGCTTCGGCAGGTGGGCGTGCGCGACGCGACGAAGCTCATCGGCGGAATCGGCATCTGCGGGCGGCCGCTTTGCTGCAGCTCGTTCCTTTCGAGCTTCGCGCCGGTGTCGATAAAGATGGCGAAGGAGCAGAACCTCGCGCCGAACCCCGCGAAGATCTCGGGCTCGTGNGGAAGGCTGATGTGCTGCCTGAAGAATGAAGAGGAGACTTACGCCTACCTCAGCGAGGGGATGCCGCACAAGGGCGACTACATGACCGACGCCGACGGCGTGCAGGGGCAGATCGTCGCCACGGACATCCTAAGGCAGCGCGTGCGCTGCCTCGTCGAGCTCGACGGCGACGAGAGGGAGATGCGCGAGTACGCAGTGTCGGAGATCACCTTCGTCCCGCGCTCGAAGAGGAGGCAGGAGGCCGACGGCGAGCGCAGGCAGTTCCGCGACAAGAACGAGGGCGAAGGCGGAAGAAGGCAGAACCGCGACAGGAACGAGGCCGACGGCGAGGGCAGGCGGCAGCGCAGGGGCAAGGGCACAAGGCGCGACTTCAAGGGCGAAGGGCGCGGCGCCGGCGAAGGCGGCGAGGCCGAGGCGCGCGAGGGCGCGGCCGAAAGGAAGCAGGAGAACCGTCCCTACGAGGGCGGCCGCCGCGGAAACGGCAGAAGGAAGAACAAGGACAGGAATGACAGCTCAGCCCGGCAGCAGGAACGAAAAGACGGCGAGTGAGATAACCCGCGATGACATCGGAAACGGCCTTTTCATACTGCAGAAAAAGGACGGCTTCCGTTTCGGGATCGACGCGGTGCTGCTTTCGCACTTCGCCTCGGTCTCCGACGGCGGAAGGGCGATGGACCTTTGCACCGGCAGCGGGATAATCCCGCACCTGATGTGGGCGGACGCGAGGAAGGCTGGCAGGTCGGCCTCTTTTTTGGGGCTTGAGATAAGCGAAAGCGCCGCCTCGCTCGCAAAGGAGTCGGCCCTGCTGAACGGCCTTTCAGGCGAGGTCGAGATCGTCCAAGGCGACGTCAAAGAGGCCGCGGAGCTTTTCCCCGCGGGCTCTTTTGACACGGTGACCTGCAACCCGCCCTACACCAAGGCGGGCTGCGGCAGGGTCGAGCTCACGGCCGACGGGAAGTTCCCCGAGAAAATGGCCGCCCGCCACGAGCTGTTGATGACCTTTGGCGACGCGGCGTCCGCGGCGAGGCATCTTTTAAAAAGCGGCGGCTGGTTCTACCTGGTCCACCGGCCCGCGCGGCTCCCCGAGATAATGGGCAGCCTCAAAGAGAATGCATTTTCTTTGAAAATGATAAGGTTCGTGCATCCCGCGCCGGGCAGGGAGGCCACGATGGCGCTCCTGGCCGCGCAGAAGAACGCGGGGGAGCAGCTGACCGTCCTGCCGCCCCTCTTCGTGGAGGACGGCAGCGGGACGTGGACCGACGAGCTCCTTTCGATATACGGGATGGAGCGGAAGGATTAAGGCCCGAGCGGCACGGAAAGGCCAAGGGAATAGCAGGATATGCCTGCGGAGCCGAAAAAACGTGCAGCGGACCCGGGCGAACGGGCCGCATCGTACAGTGTAAGGACTGGGCGGAATGTGTTCGCGGAGCCGCAAAAGCGGGCGGCGCGGCGCCTTTAAGGCACGCGCGGATGGATTTGAAAGCTGCGGGGGCAGGGTTATGGCAGGAACTCTATATCTGGTCGCGACGCCGATCGGCAACCTTGAGGACATGACCTTCCGCGCCGTCCGCATCTTAAAAGAGGTGGATTTCATAGCCGCCGAGGACACGCGGACCTCTCGCCCGCTCTTAGGCCGCTACGGGATCGACCGGCCTTTGGTGAGCTGCCACCTCTTCAACGAGGACGAGCGCGGCGAGGAGATCGTCGCGCGGCTCTTAAAGGGCGAGTCGGCGGCGCTCATCACCGACGCGGGGATGCCCGCGGTCTCGGATCCCGGCGAAAAGCTCGTCCGCCTCGCGCAGGAGGCGGGGATCACGGTGACCTGCGTGCCGGGGGCCTGCGCGGCGGTGACCGCGCTCGCGCTTTCGGGACTTTCCACCCGCAGCTTCGCCTTCGAAGGCTTCCTCCCGCGCGATGCGGCGGCGAAGAAGGAGGTGCTTTCGCGCCTTGCGAAAGAAGAGCGCACCATCATCCTCTACGAGGCCCCTCACCGCTTAAAAAAGACCATCGGAAGCCTTGAGGCTGCCCTCGGCGGCGAGCGGGAAATCACGCTCTGCCGCGAGCTTACGAAGCGCTACGAGACCATTTTGAAAATGGACCTCGGAAGCGTAAAAGCCGCCCTCGAAGGCGGGGAGATGGAGCCGCGCGGCGAGTACGTCCTCGTTATAGCCGGCAGGGACAAAGAGGCGGAGAGGCAGGAGAAGGCCTTGTTATTTTCGGAAATGAGCGTCGAAGAGCACGTCGCGCTTTACGAGGCGAAGGGAATGCCGAGGAAAGAGGCGATGAAGGCGGCGGCGGCCGACCGGGGCGTGACGAAGCGGGAAATCTACGCCGCGCTCATCGGGAAGGAACCAAAGGGCGCGGGAGAAGGCGCGGAGCAGCCCTGAGCGCCGAAGCGGCTTGTCTTGCCGCGGGGCGTTTTTTAGCATCCGTATCGGCTGCCGATGGGCCGCGACGCCGCGGGGCGTTTGCCGAACGCGCAAAAGATGCTATAATCGGCGCATTGAACTATTGCCGAAGGACGGCAAGTCCTTTGCAGCCCGCGCTTTCGCGCGGGAGATGCCGCCGCAAAGAAAAGGCGGCGCAACGGAGGGATGATATGAGGGCTAAGAATCTTACTCTGCTCACGGACCTTTATGAGCTCACGATGATGCAGGGCTACTTCAAGAACCCGACCGACCAGGTCGTGGTTTTCGACGCGTTCTACAGGAAGAACCCCTGCGACGGCGGGTACGCGATCTCGTGCGGGCTTTCGGACGTTATTGAGTACATCAAGAACCTGCATTTCACATACGAGGACATCGAATATTTAAGGTCTCTGGGGATCTTCGAGGACGACTTCCTCGAGTACCTGGCGGGCTTCCATTTTACGGGCGACATCTGGGGGATACCCGAGGGCACGGTCATTTTCCCGAGGGAGCCGATGCTGAAGGTCATCGCACCGATCATGCAGGCGCAGCTCATCGAGACGGCGGTGCTTAACCTCCTGAACCACCAGTCGCTGATCGCGACGAAGGCGGCGAGGGTGTGCTACGCGGCGAAGGGCGACACGGTCATGGAGTTCGGCTTAAGGCGCGCGCAGGGGCCGGACGCGGGCCTTTACGGCGCGCGCGCGGCGGTCATCGCGGGCTGCGCGGGGACCTCGAACGTCCTGACGGGCAAGATGTTCGGCGTGCCCGTCCTCGGTACGCACGCGCACAGCTGGATAATGAGCTTCCCGAGCGAGTACGAGGCGTTCAAGGCCTACGCGGAGATTTATCCGAACGCCTGCACGCTGCTGGTCGACACCTACGACGTCCTTGAGTCGGGCGTGCCGAACGCGATCCGCGTATTTACGGAAATGCGCGAGGCGGGCATCGAACTCAAGAAGTACGGCATCCGCATCGACTCGGGCGACCTCGCCTACCTCTCGAAGAAGGCCTACGAGATGCTCGCCGCGGCGGGCTTTGAGGACGCGATCATCTCCGCCTCCTCCGACCTCGACGAATACCTGATCAATTCCTTAAAGCAGCAGGGCGCGAAGATCAATTCCTGGGGCGTCGGCACGAACCTCATCACGGCGAAGGACAACCCCGCCTTCGGCGGAGTGTACAAGCTCGCGGCCATCAAGAACGAGGGCGACGCTGAGTTCACGCCGAAGATGAAGCTCTCCGAGAACACCGAGAAGATCACGAACCCGGGCAACAAGAAGATCTACCGCATCTACGACAAGGAGAGCGGCAAGATCCGCGCCGACTTGATCTGCCTCGAGGACGAGACCTTCGACACCGACAAGGACCTCATCATCTTCGACCCGGTCGAGACCTGGAAGAAGACGAAGCTCCGCGCCGGCACCTACACCATGCGCGAGCTCCTCGTGCAGGTCTTCCGCAAGGGCGAGTGCGTCTACGACGCGCCGACCGACACGATGGAGATCCGCGAGTACTGCAGGAAAGAGCAGGAGACGATGTGGGACGAGACGCGCCGCCTGGTGAACCCGCACCAGATGTACGTCGACCTATCGGACAAGCTCTACCGCATAAAGAGCGACCTCCTCGAACAGCTCAGCATGGAAGCCCTCAAATGAAATCATTTTCAGAAAATGAAAAACCAAAGGTAAGCCCGGCCGCGGAAGGGCGGGAGGCGTCCGCCCGCGGCAAGGCCATCGCCTTCGTGCTGGCCGAGGCTTTCTGCTTCAGCCTGATGACGCTGTTCGTCAGGCTTTCGGGCGACGTGCCGACGCTGCAGAAGGTGTTCTTCAGGAACGCGGTCGCGGCGGTGATCGCGGGGGTCATCCTCGCGCGGACGCCCGAGGGCTTTAAGATGAGGCGCGACAGCGCGCTGCCGCTTTTCCTTCGCTGCGCATTCGGCACGACGGGAATCGTGCTGAACTTCTGGGCGATCGACAGGATCGGGCTTTCGGACGCGAATATCTTAAACAAGATGTCGCCCTTTTTCGCGATCGTGGCGTCGGTCTTCATCCTCAGCGAGATACCGACCGCGATCGAGTGGATCTGCGTCGTCGTCGCCTTCATCGGGGCGGCCCTGGTCGCGCATCCGAGCGCGGGCGGGATCTTTTCGGTTCCCGCGCTTGCGGGGCTCGTGTCGGGACTTTGCGCGGGAATCGCGTACACCTTTGTGAGGAAGCTTGGAAAATCGGGCGAGAGAGGACCTGTGATAGTGTTCGCTTTCTCGCTTTTCTCATGTCTGGTGTCGCTCCCGTCGATAATATTGCAGCCCTATTCGATGTCGCTTCGGCAGTGGCTGTGCCTGATCGCGGCGGGCGTCGCCGCGGCCGGAGGGCAGCTGTGCGTCACCTACGCCTACCAGCACGCGCCTGCCCGCGAGATCTCGGTCTTCGACTACTCGCAGGTGCTCTTCGCGGCGGTGTGGGGGATGCTTTTCTTCGGAGAGGCGCCGGACATTTTCAGCATATTGGGATACGTGATAATTATCGGGACGGCCGTGTTCAAGTGGCGGCTCGTGATGAGACGGCACGGGCAGGAGGCCGAGTAGGCGGCTTTGAATTGTCCGGTGGCTTCAGAAATCGCTGAGGGGCTGCCGCAGGATGTCCGCAGCCAAGCGGCGAAGCGGATTGAGGGCGCGTTGCTTTGCTCGGCGTTGAACCGCCGCCGCGGACCTTTGGGGGCGCGGGCGGTACAGCTGCCGCGTTCACGGAAGAAACGGCGGAACCTGCGGAATGCCGCAGCTTCGGATTATGCTAAGGCGCAGCCAGGAGCGGCGTGCGTCCTCGGCTTAAAGCTTCAGATTTCCACTGCAGCAGGCAGGCACACGACAGGCGGAGAGACGCAAGATGCTTAATTTACTTCTCATCATACTGGTGCTTTTTCTGGCGTTCCAGCTGATACGGTTCCTGGCGAAGCTGATTTGGCGCGGAATCGCGATGTTCATCGCCTGGCTGTCGGACGGAAGGCGGCTTAAGAAGTACGAGGAGAAGGTGCCGGACGTTACCGGAGCCTACTCGGACGAGGAAGGCCGCAGGATAGATAAGGAGCGGCTCCGCGCCTCGCGAATCAAGAACCGCGAGGAGAAGGCCGCCGAGCGGAAGCGGATAAGGGAACAGCACAACGAGCGGCGTGACATTTTCATAAAAAACGCGCGGCCGAACTGGTATCAGACGGTAGTGCTCTTCTTCGCGGGCTCGGTCCTCGGGCTCATAGGCGAGGAGATCTTCATGCTGATAACGCGCGGCATCCGCGAGAGCCGTCCGGGGCTCGTGTGGGGCCCGTTCTCGCCCCTCTACGGCGTCGGCGCGGTGCTCATAACCTTCGTATGCCTCTTCCTCTACAAGAAGAAGGCGAAGTGGTGGCAGGTCTTTTTGGTGGCGGCCGCCATCGGGACGCTCCTTGAGCAGTTGACGGGCTGGTCGATGGAGAAGCTCTTCAACGCCCACAGCTGGAGCTACTCGCACCTTCCCGACGCGATAACGCAGTGGGTCGCGTGGCGGTTCATTTTCATGTGGGGGCTTCTGGGGATAGTCTGGACGTACTTCGTCATGCCGGAGGTGCTCTACCTCATCGGGGTCGCCACGACGCGCAGGCAGATCATTTTCACGAGCCTGCTGGCGGCGTATATGATCATCGACGTCGTGATGACGGTCAAGTGCTTCGACCGCAAGACGGAGCGCGACGCAGGCATCCCGCCGGCGAACGCCTTCGAGTCCTGGGTCGACGAGAACTTCAGCGACGAATTCATCGCGCAGCGATTCCAGAACCTGACGATCGGGGACAAGTAGGCTTGTTCCGTGCCGGCGGCGGCTTTGGCATTTGATACGGGGGGCGCAGATGGGAGAAACGGCGAATGCCGGACGCCGGGAGGCGATCGAGCGGGCGGGCTTTATAAGCATAGGGGCGAACGTGGCCCTTGCGGCGCTGAAGGGCGCCGCGGGCTTTTTTTCTAACTCGATTTCTCTGACGCTCGACGCGGTCAACAGCCTTACGGACGCGCTTTCGGGGATCGTTACGGTCGCGGGCGCCCGCCTTGCGGCGAAAAAGCCCGACAAAAAACACCCCCTAGGGCACGGCAGGGCGGAGTACATAAGCCAGTTCATCGTGGCGGCGGTCATAGTGTACGCGGGCATTACCTCGCTGATAGAATCGGTCAAGGCGGTCATTTCCCCGGGGGAGAGCAGCTACAGCGCGCCGGCGGTCGCGGTTATGGTCGGGGCGGTAGCGGTCAAGTTATTCCTCGGACTTTTCATGAAGCGCGCGGGCAGGAAAAATAATTCGGGGACGCTTTGCGCCTCGGGCACGGACGCGCTCTCCGACGCGGCGCTCACTTCGTCGGTGCTCGCCGCCGCCCTCGTAAAGATGCTTACTGGGATAAAGCTCGAAGCCTACGTCGGATTGGTAATCTCGGCGGCCATCATTTACTCTGGAATAGAAATAATAAGGGACGCGGTGGACGAGCTCCTCGGGCACAGGACGCAGGCGGACGTGAGCCTTGCGGTGCGGAAGGCGGTGGAGTCGGTGGACGGCGTGATAGGCGCCTACGACCTTTTGATGCACGACTACGGCCCCGACCGCTTCGTCGCCTCGATCCACGTGGAAGTGGCCGACACTATGACGGCGCGGGAGATCGACGTCCTCACGCGCCGCATACAGGAGAAGGTCTACGCGGAGTGCGGCGTCGTGATGGCGGCGGTCGGAGTGTACGCGCAGAACACTCAGAGCGCGGAGGAGGCGCGGGCGAAGGAGCGGATAACAGAGGCCGTTTTGAACGTCCCTGAAGTCAAGCAGGTCCACGGCTTTTTCATAGATGACACAAGGCGGGAGATACGCCTCGACGCGGTGATCGGCTTCGAGGCCGAAAGCCGCGACAAGACCGCGGAGCAGGTCGCGCGGCTCGTTCGGACGATGTACCCGGGCTACGAGGTATATGTCACGGCGGACGCGGACTTCAGCGACTGAGGGGCGGAAACGAATGCGGCCTTAGAGCGGCGGCGCGGGGGATATCCCGCGTCTTTTTTTAACACTAAAGCGTTCCCGCGCCTCGAATCCGCGAGGGCGCAGGTTGGGGCAATGGGACTTGTTTTTCCCGATTGGTTTAAAGTCCGCGCAGGGAGCGGCGAAACCGTTGACGGATCATGAGCATGCGGCGAATGTTCGCTTTTGCCCGGTTTGCGGGCAGACGGCGGAAAAATTCAGACGGCACGGCGCGGCCGGCCCGTTCATTCAGAATAGTTCATAAAATCGCAAAATGTTTCAAAAAGACGTAACAATCACGAAAAAAAGTTAAGACAAGATTTTGCGTTTAAGAATGGGCAAAGGCACAAGTTCTGCCAAATGGTTTACTAAACGCCAAATAATATATACTAAAAGCAAAAACAAACAAATCAAAAAGCTGTACAATAATAAAGCCCTTTTTCAGAAAATTTTGTTGCAACCCTAGGGGGCTTGAAAATATCCTAAGTAAGCAACACTTGAATCCTGCACAGGCGAGTACAGCCAGCTGGTGGAGTTTTGCCGGTACGCAGGCACGTGGAAAGAATTGTGCCTGCCCTTTTGTTCCTCAGGGGAAAAGAGGGACGGACGGCAGGGCGGATCCGCCAAAGGGGAATTTTGGCTTTCGCCGGATGTGTGCGCAGGAAGGGGAGTACGTTTTAAGAAGGGGCATTTTTAGTGCCTTAGTTTAGTTTCCCCTTTTTGCAGGAAAAGACGTCGATCGGCCGCCGTACCTTAANGAGCGGGNCTTTGCCGCCTGATCATTTACACACATTAGGACTGCGCGGACGGCTGCGGTTTTCTTGACGCGGCAAGGTCCGCCGGGCGCGGCCAAAAGCCGGCATTTGAGTCAGTGTCGAATGACTGTCCTAAAAGGACGCGCGCGTGAGGCGCTTTTAAAACCGCGCCGGTTCATGGGCGTGCAGCGGAGCGGGTCTGTCCGCTTTCGCGGCCNCGCGCACGTTTGCTTTGGGACGGCTTTACGAAAGGGGAGGAACAGATGAACAGGACGGTACTTAGGAAAGCCGCGTGCGCGGTTATTTCCGCGTTCCTTGTGCTCTCGCTGATGGCGCCTTCTATNGCGCTCGCGGAGGAGGCTACGGGCACGCTGACTTACCGCACCGACGNCGACGACGACGCCAACTACGTCGACGGCGACACGAGCGGCCAGAAGTCCCAGTGGGTGAAGAACGGGGACGTCTGGACGTATACATTTTACGTGGACGACCCGAACGCCCAGTGGTATGTCTGGGAGGATTCGGGCACGCTCATGAGCGGCACGTACTACCTCGATTCGGACGGGGAAATCTATTCCGCCAGGAGCATAGGCGGAATGTACCTTTACTACGACAAGGACGGGAATTCCCATGTTGTCGGGCCTTCCGATGTGTATGAGGTGTCCTATTCGGGCGATTATACCGAGTACAACCCGGGGACGACATTTACGACGGAGACCTTGGACTCCTTTAACCCCGACGAGTACGAGGGGATCGAAAAGTCCGAGGACGGCGGGAAGACCGTCTACACCTGGCTTGATTCATCCTATTCCTACAAAGTGACTGACAACGGCGATGGTACTTTTACCATGGTCAAGACCGCGCTTTCTTTTACTATCACGAACTATTCTACGGCGAAGCCCTCGACGACGCCGAGCCCCGTGTATTACGGCGGGCTTATGGTGTCAAAAACAGTTGTGGGACCCGATGGGTCTACAAATGACGACCAGACGACGACCTTCACCTTCGATGTCACGCTGACGGGCGAAAAGATCAGCGGCGTGCAGGACTTCGGCGGGATCGTCTTTACGAGCGGCATCGCGAAAGTGAAGCTGAAGGGCGGCGAATCCATTACATTTACCGATATACCGGAAGGGACGGCGTACACCGTGACTGAGGAAACGGCCGCGGGATACAAGCTGATTTCGGCGGGGACGCTTTCGGGCACGATCGCGAAGGACGTGACCGCAGAGGCGCCGTTCACGAACATGCGCGAGGGCGGCGGCTCGGATCCGGAGACGGTCGATGTGACCGTAAGGAAGAAGGTTACGGGCAGGTACGAGACGGCGGGGAGCTTTTTGTTCCGCGCCGCGCTGAGCGCGCTCGCGCCGAATGCTTCGTATCAGCTTTCCAATGGAACTGCTTTCACCGCTGACGCAAGCGGAAGCGCGGACATTTCCTTCGAGCTTTCGGACGGCGAGTCGGTGAGCATCCTAGGGCTTCCGGTCGGCGCGACCTACCAGATAAGCGAGGAGGGCGCCGAGGACGTCACCGCTTCCTACATCGTGACCGACAGCGGCTCGGGCTCGGGCAGCATCGCGTCGAGCAGCGGACGCGCGGAGAGCGCGGGCAGCCCGCTCGCGACGAAGACCGAGACCGCCGAGTCCGGCGAGGCCGTGACGGTCTGCTTCACCAACGATATCGAAAGGACGGAGGACCTGGTCCTCAAGAAGGTCACCACAGACCCCGAGGACACGGCCGCCTACACCTTCCTCGTTACCTTCGGGAACCTCAATGAGGGCGAGTCGTTCTACTCCTCCCTCGGCAAGCTCACCGCGGGCTCCGACGGCAGGGTCTCGGTCGAGACCGAGCTTGCGAACGGCGGCACGGCCGAGTTCTACGGCCTCCCCGTCGGCACGACTTATACCATTACTGAGTACGCCTCCGCTTCGGTGGCCTCCTTTGCCATAGTCGACGCTAACGGAGGCACGAGGATCGTCAAGTCCTCCGGCGCCAACTCCACCGCGCTCTCGCCCCTTTCGACCGCGGAAGAAACGGTAAATGAAGGAGAGGCGGCGACGGTTACATTTACGAACGACAGCACCGAGAGCGAGCCCGACAGCGTGTCGGTGCAGCCGGTAGTGTCGAAGGTCGTGCTCGATTCGAGCGGCGAACGCACCTACAGCGATGAAACCTTTGCATTTACCATCGAGGCCGACGACGAAGCCTATCCGATGCCTTCTAAGACGGAGGCCGAAATCGTCGGAGTGTCCGAAGCGAAGGACCCTGCGACGGGCGAGTACGTCTCGGCGAGCGCGGGCTTCGGAACGATAACCTTCACCGAGGCAGGCACCTATTCGTACACGGTCAGGGAGAAGGAGGGCGACGGCCCCTACAAGTACGACGCCTCCGTGTACACGGTCAAGTACGAAGTCATCAAGGAGGACGGGCTTCTTAAGGCATATACCTCAATCTACAAGAACAGCGTCCTCGTGAAGAACGCGGCGTCGGCGGAGTTCACCAACACCGAGACTTCCGTCCCGACGAACCTTGAAATCGCAAAGCAGGTCGCGGGAAATATGGGCGACCGCGAGGAATATTTCAAGTTCACGGTCAGGCTCGCGGGCTTAAAGCGCGGCGGCTCCTACGCCGTGGACCTCTCCGGCGCGGACCTTGTGACCGGAGTTACTTCGGCAAATGCAGAAAGCTATAGGAATACCAAAGACCTCGGCGCGGCCGACTCTGAAGGCCACGGCCTTGCCTATGACTCCGCTTCGGGCTCTTGGTACTACGTAAATGAAGAAGGCGAGGCCGTCGCGGCAGAGCCTGCGGGGTACGCGATAGCGGCTGGCTCCGACGGGACCGCGGAGGCTGTCTTCTACTTGAAGCACGGCCAGAAGGTGCGCGTCATCGGCGTGCCGACGGGCTGCTCCTACGAGATTTTCGAGGACGCCGAGGCTATGCTCGAAGAGGGATACGAGACCTCCGCGAAGGCGGCGGGCGACACCGTGACCGGCGACGGCACGGAGGCGGAAGATGCGATAGGGCTTGATTCAGAAAGCCTTTCGATGGCGGACAGCTGCCTTACCGCCGACACGACGGTGACATATACGAACACGCGCGGCACGCAGATCGAAACCGGCATAGCGGCTGCGGTCTGGCCGGCCGTGGGAATTACCGCGGCAGGGCTCTTCGGCTTCTTGTTCTTCGTGTGGAAGCGCAGGAAGAAGGATGAGGAGAAGGCGTAAGTAAGGCGGAAAAAAGGCAAGGCCGCGGTTTTGGAGCCGCGGCGGATGATACGCATAAGGAGAAGAGTATGCGACACGAGAATGGAAGAAAGGCAGGCAGGAGGCCTTTTGCGGCCCTTTGCGCGGCGCTGGCGCTCGTATTGACGGCCGTTGCCGCGCTGCCCGCTTTCGCCGCGCAGTCCGCGTCGGTGGAGATCGCCTTCACGGCCGAAGAAGGCTCCGTGGTGACGGTGAGCGGGGAAGAGAAGCTGCCCGACACGGCCGAGGTCAGCGTCGGGGCGGAAGAGTCCGGAAGCTTTACATTTACGTATGACGCGCCCGGAAAGTACGAGTACGCGATATCGAACGGCAGGGAGACCTATGACGTTTACGTGACGGCCTACTACGAAGGGGAGACGCTCGTGGCCGTGGCCGCCGTGTACAAGGAAGGCTCTTCGGAGAAGTCGGCGCAGATCGATTTCGAGCGGACGCCGAAGCCGACCCCGACCCCGACGGCCGAGATGACCCCGACCCCGACGGTCAGGCTCACGCCGACCCCGACGGTCAGGCTGACGCCGACCTCGGCGGTTCCGCCAAGGGCGCCCCAGACGGGCGACGCTTCGAATGCGGGGATATATCTCGGCAGCGCGGCCGCGGCATTTTTGGCGGCCTGCGCCATTGCAGCGAAGAGGAGGGCATGACAGATGGTTAACAAGGGACTTAAGAGGCCTAGAAAGAGAAGGATAAAGGGTGCGGCGGCACTCGTGCTCGCCATGTCCTTGGCCATAGCCACGGTCGGAACTCTGACGGGCTCTGCTGACGCCATCAACGACGAGGCCGCGCAGGCGCAGGAATTCCTGCAGGAGGGCGAGGGCGGCACGACCGTGCAGACCGGCGCCCAGGGCGCGGCGGAAGGCGGCGAAGCCGCGGCCCCCGCCGAGGAGACGCCCGCCGAGGCGCCGACCGAAGCACCGGTCGAGACTCCGGCTCCGGCCGAGGAGGCGCCGACGCCTGAAGCCGTCGAGACCCCGGCTCCTGTTGAAACCGAAACTCCGACCGAAGCTCCCGCCGAGACCCCTGCGGCCGAGACGCCCGCTCCGCAAGAGACTCCCGCAGCAGAGGACACCGTGACGCCGGAAGCCACGGGAACGCCTGCTGCCGACGCGCAGGAGACCCCTGCGCCCGAGGGCACGGCGGCTCCCGGGGAAGAGGAAGGCGTGACCGCCACGCCCACGCCCGAGGACGAGGGGAAAGCCGCGCCCGATGGCGAGGACGCCAAGGACGAAGGAAAGGACGCGAAGTCCGAAGGCGAGGACACAAAGGACGAAAAGGACGGTGCCAAGGGTGCGGACAAGGGTTCCGGATCCAAGTCGGGCGCCGTCGACCCGACGAAGAATATCCCCGACTTCTACGAGGACATCGTCCCGACGGAGCAGTTCTCACGCCAGCTCCTCGCGCGCACCTTCAAGGCGGCCGCAAGCAGCAATGAAGCCTACGAGATAAATTCTTTCATAGCGCAGTTCGTATCCGGCGCTAAGGAAAATGATAACGGCGACTACGTATGGACGCCGGGCACGAGCGCGGCGGGCCACGAGTTCGTATACCGCGTCAACTTCGCGATATCCGGCGACTTCGAGATCCCGGCGGGCTGCATCAAGATCACGGTCCCGAAGAGCATCCTCAAGAACCGTGACGGCGAGTACGACGACGCCTTCGAGATGTCGCTCCCGACGACCGACGAATACGCGGGCTCGGGCGAGTTCGCCTACTACGTGGACGGCGACAGCATAGTCGTCACCAATATGGTGTCGATCCCGGCCGGCACGAACGGCTACTTCGAGATCGCCTACCTCACTGCCGACAAGACCTTCGAATACGCCGACTACGGCTCTGAAAATGATAAGTCCGACGACTTCACGGCTGAGATAGAAATCGCCGTGGAGGGTGCGGAGAGCGCCTCTGCCGCCGACTCCGCCGACGGCGTGTACATGGACACCAAGGCTGAAATTTCGGGCACGCAGAAGTCCGTGCCGACGCGCTACGACGAGTGGCAGTCCTCCTGGGGCGAGGCGCCCGAGGATGCCGACGACAGCTACTACCTCCTCTGGAAGATAACCACGCAGATCAGCGGCGACACGACGCAGCCCTACAACTTCTCGCTTGAGGACGTCGTATCCGACCTCACGGACGGCATCGACGGCGTCGAAAGCGGCGACTACGAGACGGTCAAGCTGAAAATGGATGGCGGAAGCTACGTCGATTATCCGTCCGACGACCCCGCCGACTACACGCAGTACGGCCTGAAGAAGACCGGCGCCCGCACGGACTATGTCGTAACGCGCCATTCAAAGAGCGTGTACGGAGGCATTTCCTACGAGCTGAAGAATACCGAGACGGCGACCATCGACCCCGCCGACCAGGTCGACGAGGACATGTCGATGAAGGCGAGCGCGACCTACCTGTGGGATCCGGGCTGGATTCCGCCGGTCGGCCACTTCTACCTCGACAAGTACGGCAACAACAACTGGCCGGATTTCCGCGGCAACAAGTGGGATTACGCGAACTACGAGCTTGAGCGCTTCCAGCCGGAGTACGAGGGGAGCGACCCGATCGACGAGCTCGGCGGCCTTGCCTACTGCGTGAGGAGCCGCGGCTACCCCTATCCCTGGACGCTCGCAGAGGGCGCGACGGGCGAAGCCCCCGAAGACTACGGCGTAAACCCCGTCACCTACGACACCTGGGACAATGAGCTCCACCTCCAGGGCGACGACAAGGTCCTCTCCTCGGGCGACTATTACTTCTCGCAGCTCTACTTCTACGTCGAGAACAACGACGCCTACGTGAAGACCAACTCCAACACCGGCAAGACCCAGTTCGAAAAGAAGGCCGTGACGTATGCGGAGGACGAAGTCATCGACTTCTACGTGCAGGTCAGCGGCGGGAGCGAGTGGATAAAGTGCGCCACGTACAACCTCTACTCCAAGAGCTTTACATTTACCGACAGTACCTACGTAAATGCCGCCGAGACAGTCTCGGGCGTCCGCATCGGCGGGAAGGGCTATTCGGCGCAGGCGCGCATAGTGTTCAATTCCGAGGCGAACGTCACGGGTTGGCGCCACGTCACTACGAACGCGCACTACTACACCCAGGTGACCACTTACCCGTGGGCGGTCCTTAAGGACTCCGCCTATGTGTCGGGCAAGGTCACGGGGCAGGACATCATAAGGCTCCAGAACTTCGCCGAGATCAACGTCACCTACGCAGGCGACGTCAAGACGGGCGAGACCATCTTCGAGATGGACAATACGGCCTACGACTATGCCCGCGTGTCGAAGTTCCTCTCGAGCCTCGACAAGACCGCCGTCAGCGGCATGAATGACACCTTAAAGAAGCAGTACACGATTGGCTGGAAGTCGCAGCTCTACGAGACCGTGACGGGCGGAGCGGAAGGCACTACGGAATTCATTTACCAGAACGGCGGAACCTTCTACGACCTCCTTCCGGGAGGCGCCTCCTTTGACGCGGGCTCGGTCACGGTGCAGGCGAATACGTCGGGCAGCACCTACAGCATAAGCAAGTCAGGCAAGACCCTCTCCTCGGGAGAGTACGATGTCGAGACGATCGACAACTATAACGGCACGGGACGCACGCTTCTCATCGTGCGCATAACGACCCCTGCCTACTGGTACCGCGTCTACTACAGCACGGTGCATCCGTGGGATTCGATCGCCGACTACGGCCGTACGGCGGAAAACCGCATAGTGTACGAGACTGGAAATGAAAGCATTACGGGCGGCGTCAGCGGCGAAGGCCTAAAGGCCCTCGACGAGGACTACTCGGGCTTTACCAGGAGCGAGAACGCCTACCTCTATAAAGAAGCGGCCACGGACATCAACGCCCTGACGGCGGCGGTGTCGGGCCTCTACAAGAAGGTCAAGGCGGAGGGCGACGCCGACTACTCCTACGAGACGGAGACGACGAAATACGGGACCTATTCCTACAAGCTCCGCTATCAGAACACTTACCTCAATTCTTCGAAGAACCTCGTGCTCTTCGACAGCCTTGAGAACTACGACCAGTACAGCGAATCGCCAAAGAGCGGCTGGAAGGGCACGCTCACTGCGGTAGACCTGTCGCAGATGGTTGAAATCGGCAGCGCGCCGGTCCTGTACATAAGCACGCAGGAAAACCTCGACCTTGAGGCCTACTATGCCTCGCACAGCGACAGCGAGACCGGCAAGGTCAGCTTCGACCCCGAAGTCTGGACCGCGGTCGCCGCGGAGGACCTCGCGGATGCCGAGGCGCTCGGCGCCGCCCGCGCGGTCGCGATCGATATGTCGCAGGCCGCCGACGGCGGAAGCTTCGTCCTTCCCGCAGGCTCGTCCGTGACGGCGACGCTCTACATGCAGGCTCCCGCGAAGATCGAGAATCCGGAGAACAACTATACCTACAACAACGTCTACCTCGCCGACACCCTGGTCGACGAGCTCGGGGGCGAATCCGCCTTCTTCATCCACCAGGACTACACGAAGGTCAGGTTCCGCATCGTCGCGGACGTCGCGGCGTACAAGGTCAGCGCCGAGGACAAGGACACCTTCATCATGGGAACGGAGTTCCGCCTTTCGGGCGTGTCCGACTACGGGACCGTGGTGGAGGAGTACGCAAAGTCGAACTACAACGGAAGGTTCATTTTCAGGGACATTGAAGCCGGCACCTACGAGCTCCAGGAATACTCCTGCAGCGACGACTGGCAGCTCTCCGACGAGGTGCGCACGGTCGTGATCGATGAGGACGGCAGGGTGTTCATCGACGGCGAAGAAGTGACCTCAGGCGGCGTCCTCGTATCCGACGGCGAGACGAAGTACACGATCGAAAATGAGCCGCGCCGCCACAACAATATTTACTTCTACAAGAAGGACCTCTCCGACTCCGAGGCCGTCATGGCGGGAGTCAGGTTCAGGCTTTCGGGCATGTCCGCGTATGGCAACGAGGTCCTGATGTACGCGGTCTCCGACAGCACGGGCAAGGTCAAGTTCGCGAACGTCGAATAGGGCTCCTATACCTTAAAGGAAGTCGAGACGATAAAGGGGTACATCATCAGCGGCGAGGAATACACTGCGACGGTGGACTCCAACGGCAACTTCTCGATAAGCGGCGGCACGAGCGAGTATGGCACGGACGGCGCGTATGTGATCTACAACGAGCCCTACCACAGCTTCTACTTCGTCAAGAAGGACGCCTACAGCCTTGAGAACCTCGGCGGGGCCGAGTTCCGCCTCTACGGCGCCTCGGATTCGGGGAATCTCTACGATGAGACCGTAACCTCGCTCGAAGGCACGGGCTTCGTCACCTTCGAAAACCTCGAGTCGGGTTCTTACATACTCGAGGAGACGAAGACCCCCGACCACGACGGCATCACCTACGTCGCCGACGGCGTAAAGCACCTCGTGACTGTTGCCGCTGACGGCACGGTCACCATGGACGGCCTCGTGATCTGGCCCTATGCCGGCGACGATGAAACGGGCAGCGGGACTGATGAAAATGATGAAAATAATGAATCCGACGCGGACGGCGCGGCGGACGGCGATGACGCGGCCGAGGACGGCGAGGCGGAAGGCGGAGCCGATGCCGATGCCGCAGACGGCGTAAATAGCGATGCCGGCGCTGCGAACGATGCGGCTTCTGAGAGCATGGACGCGGCTGCGGACGGTACGGCTTATGAGGGAACGGACGCCGCTGCGGAAGGCGGCGCGGATGCCGATGCCGCGGCTGCGGACGGCGCGAATGATGACGCCGCCGGCGCCAAGGCTGAAGAAGCCGGCTTTGAAGATACGGACGAGGAAGGCGGCGAAAGCTCAATCGACGGCTCTGCGGACGGTTCGGACGCCGGCGACACGACGACGGTCAAGAAAAAGAACGCCGACAGCGACTCGGTCTACGTCTGGTACAACGTCAGGAACCGCGGCCAGATAACCATAACCAAGCGTTGGGCGGACGACCTCACCAACGAGCAGAGGATGGAGCCCGTCGTGTACATCTCGACGGAGAAGCCGGTTGAAGGTTCGACCAAGGCGTACTTTAGAAGGTGCGACGATTATCCTAATTATCACTCGATCATCGCCTACGCTGGAAGCGACACGCCCGCCACCTCCTTCAAGCGCAACACGACACTGACGGAGGAAGAGGTGATCGCGCGCGGCGCCGTCCGAATCGATATGTATTACTACAGCGAAGACGTCGAGTACAAGATCTACGGTTGGGTAGAAGACGACGGAACCTTCTACTGGTGGACGAAGGCGGAAGTCGGCGTTCTTCCACATTGGATCGATCACTACTTCTACAATGAGAGCAGCCTTGAGAGCATCGATTGGTCGGGAATAGCGAAGGATACTTTCTGGACTGGAGTGGGCGGCCCGATAGTCGGATGGGATGTTGTGTATTGCACAGATCATGTAAGACACATGATAAGCCTATTTGAGGGATGCTCCTCGATAGTCAGCCTCGACATATCCTGGCTCGACACGACCCAGATAGACGGTATCAGTAAAGCATATATGGATTATGCGTTCGGCGAGCACTATGATTTATTTGGCAAAGTGACAGGCAGAATGGAGGCGCTGAAGTATATAACCATTGGGGAAAACTTCGAACTGACTGGCGGATCAAACATGACTAGGCCATGGTGGAAGCCTGGAATCTGGCGCAACAACGACACGGGCGTGGAGTACGATGCCTGCGATTTCAAGGGCATCCTGGATCCCGGTACGTATGAGTATCTCGGAATCAAGCTTAAGTACGCCGTGCAGATCTACGGCATCCAGCAGGACGAGGACGAAGCGGGCAACAAGCTGGGGCTTAGCTTCGGACCCGCGACGAAGTATAATTTCAGAAATGCGTATGTGACTCATACGTATGTGGATAACGGCGACGGAACCTACAAGCTTATGCGCGTGTGGCATAATACTTCTACTGGTAAAGAGAGCACTTATGACATGAACGTGACGCGCACGGCCGAAGAGAAGGAGAAGTACGACATCAATCTTCATGACATGAGCTGGGCGGAAATCGCGGCTCTTTCGGCGACCGATCCGACCAGGTTCCGCGACTGCATGCTCTGCGGCGACACGAAGAGCGTTGAGATAACCCTCAACAGCAAGCTCAGTTCAGGCGTGGCGCCCGGCAGAATGACTGGAGACGGCGCAGGGGCATTTGAATACACCATTGCCGACGAGTATCTCAAATGGAATGCATCATATGACAACGGTTATGAAGGCCACGGCTACGCGGGGTCGCGCATAAGGGCGACGCTTAACGGCGCGGACAGCCTTACGGGCGCAGCCGCAGGCGAGGACGTCCTTGATGCGCCTGAGAGCGTACTCAGCTGCATAGAGGGCGACCTGCAGAACCTTATAGCCGCAAAGAAAGTAAAGTACAGCACCGGCAGCTACAACGGCGCCGTCTACGACAAGCTGTGGCTGCTCTCGCTGGCAGAGCTTGACGGCGGCACGGGCTGGGAAGGCTTCGCCGACTCTTATCCGGCCGGCTATCAGAAATTCAACGACACTGAATCAATGAATTATGTTGATGACAGTCATAGAAGCGAAGGGTGGTCCACGTATTGGTCCGTCCATCAGGAGAAGCGAGAGGTGGATGCATGGAATTATTCGGAATCGAACTGGTGGCTGCGCACGGCCTCAGGCACCACAAATGCGTACTGGATTTCAAAATACAGTCGGATCGACACCGTGGGCGCCAACAGTGGCAGCGCAAGCCTTAACTTCGGCTTCTGCCTGAAGTGACCCGCCCATCCGCTGAACTTAAGCACCATGCCTGCCGGCCGCTTCCGCGGCCGGCAGGTTTTTTGTGGAAAGGATGGGCAGCCGCCGTGCCTGCGCCGGCGGGCGTGGGATTCAAAGGCGAGTTGAATCGATTGAGCAAAACTGGCAGCCCAACCAGTTTTGCTCAAAGCAGGGACGGGAGGCTGCAACGGACGACGCGGGGGTTTCGCGGTATTTGAATCAATCGGGTGAAGCTGGGCAGAATCTTGATTGAGCAAAACCGGCAGCCCAACCGGTTTTGCTCAAAGTGACGCTTGAGGGTTTTCCTGCGCCGCGGTATACTCTGAACAAAAGTGGTAAATGAACCACAATTCTTCAAAGTGGGAGCAGGGACCAGCCGTATGGAAATCAAGAGGGACAAATATCTGAATGACCTGAAAGTGAGGATGCGCAACGGCCTTGTTAAGGTCGTCACCGGCATACGCAGGAGCGGCAAGTCGTACCTGGTGTTTCACATTTTCAGAGAATACCTGATGAAGAGCGGGGTCGACGATGAGCACATTATAGGCATCGAGCTGGACCTGCGCGAAAACCGGAGGCTCAGGGATCCGGACGCGATACTGGAGTACATCAAGGCGAGGCTTACCGACCGTTCTGATTACTATATCCTGCTCGACGAGGTGCAGATGCTTTCTGATTTCGAGGAGGTCCTCAACTCCCTGCTGCACATTGAGAACGTGGACGTATACGTTACCGGAAGCAACTCCAAGTTCCTCTCTAAGGATGTCATTACCGAGTTCCGCGGAAGGGGAGACGAGGTGCATATCCATCCGCTGACCTTCAAGGAATTTATGCAGGCGTATGAAGGAGACGTTTATCATGGATGGGCGGACTATATGGTTTACGGAGGTCTTCCGCTTACCGTCACCATGAAGACTGAAGAACAGAAGTCGCGATATCTTAAGACCCTGTTCGAAGAGACTTACATTAAGGATATCGTCGAGCGGAACGGCGTGGACAAAGAGCGCGAACTCGGGGATCTGATTAATATCCTGGCGTCGGCGGTAGGTTCGCTGTCCAACGCGGCTAAGATCGAGGCGACATTCAAAAGCGAGGCGCATTCGGAAATCAGCCAGAACACGATCCGCCAGTACATCGAATACCTGAAGGACGCGTATCTCATAAATGAAGCGTCCAGGTATGACGTCAAAGGGCGCAAGTACATAGGGGCACCGATGAAATATTATTTCGAGGACGTGGGACTTAGGAACGCGCGGCTCGGCTTCCGACAGATCGAAGAAACGCATCTCATGGAGAACATCATTTTCAATGAACTGACTAGCCGGGGGTACGATGTGGACGTGGGAATCGTCCCAGTCAGGGAGAACGTCGAAGGCAAGTCAGTTAGGAAGCAGCTCGAAATAGATTTCATCGCCAACCAGGGCAGCAGACGCTATTACATACAGTCCGCTTTCAGCATACCCGACGAAGCCAAAGCAAGGCAGGAGAAAGCCTCGCTTGAGCGGGTGGGCGATTCTTTCAAGAAAATAATAATCGTTAAGGACGTGGTAAAGGTGACCCGCGATGAGCGCGGGATCACGACGATGGGGCTGTTCGATTTCCTGCTTAATGAAAGCAGCCTTGAGCTGTGAAGCTCCGTTGGATTTTAGAAGCGCATACGAGATGCCTTGAAGGTGAAAGCCCAGAAAGATTTTTTGCATTTTCGGCGCATGGCAAGTACACTGAAAAGATACGGATGGAGGAGCAGGAATGAAGTTCGAATACCCGGCGGTTTTGAGAAGGAGAGAGGACGGAAGGGTCGAGGCGCGGTTCCCTGACATCGAGGGGCTGTACGCGGTCGGAGCCGATGAGGACCACGCGGCGCGCGAGGCGATCGAGGCGCTGCGCGATTACATACGCGCCGAGATGGACAGCGAGGAGCCGGACCTTCCGCCGATAAGCGACATCGACGAGATCGCCGCAGAAGAAGGCGCGAGCGTCAGGCGGATCGCGGCAATCGTGCGGTTCACGGACGGCTGGGACGAGTAGCTGCGAGGCGCAAGAGGATTTGCGCGGCGGCTGGTAGCGGAACTTTTCCAAAGTGGGAATGACGGAAAGCAGGACGGGGCGTCGCGGCTTGCGGGAGTCACGCGCAGCGGCGCGTAAAACGCGGCAGTGGGCTTTGCGGGCGCTGGCGTTAATTGTATTGACAGGATCAGGAGGACGGCATGGCTCACACGCTGACTACGCTCTGCTACCTCGTGCGGGACGGGAAGGCCTTGATGCTCCACCGCACGGCGAAGGAGAACGACATAAACAAGGGCAAGTGGATCGGGGTCGGCGGCCACGTCGAGGAGGGCGAAAGCCCTGACGAGTGCGCGCGCCGCGAGATCTTCGAGGAGACGGGCTTTGCGGCGGGAGAGCTCAAGGCCCGCGGCGTTATAACGTTCGTGTTCGCGGACGGGAGCGCGGAGTACACCTTCCTCTACACCTGCGCCGACTTTGAGGGCGCGATGCACCCCTGCGACGAGGGCGAGCTCGCCTGGGTGGAGCTCGGCGAAATCGAAAAGCTCGAACTGTGGGAGGGCGACCGCATCTTCTTAAAGCTCCTTTCGGACGGCGCGCCGTATTTTTCGCTGAAGCTGACTTACGACGCGGGCGACGCGCTCACCGCGGCCGTGCTCGACGGCTCGGACGTCATGCCGCCGCGGTAAATGCGTCGCCGGAGAGCACGGATTCCGCAGCGCTTCCCAGCGGCGTCCTGGAGTTGGGTGGGATACCTCGCAGATGCGATCTTCCCTTGAACGCTTCCCGGCGGCGTCCGTGAGTTAGTGCCTGAAGGCTCTGCCTGCTGTCGGCGCTGCCTTAAGCACTGCATAGCCGCCGCTTACCGTCGGACGGCGATCGGAGCTCGAAGGCAGCTGCCGATGCCGCAAATGAGCGGCGCCCATGGCGCAGGGAGGGACCTTTAGCAAGGCTTTCGTGTTTCAAGCATCGCCGTAAGAAAAGCCTAAAGCATTGAGGCGACGCGGCCCGCGGGCTTTTTGACGGCGCGGCCGGACATGGATTTTGTAAAATAGGCGGCGCGTCGAGCAGCGCCCATAAGATATGCGGCCTGCCGCGGGCGGGCTGCGGACGGAGGAGCAATGACCAAGAAAGTAGCATTTTCAAGATATCTGCAGGAGGCCGAAGGGGCGCTTTCGGCGCTGCGCGGAGAGCTTGAGAAAAAGTACGGCTATGTGTCCGTCTACGCGGCGGATTCGGCGGGCTTTTCGCTTCGGGCGGGGCAGCGCAACGTCAGGCTCGTCGAGGACACGATGACCTCGGAGAGGGGCGTGTGCGTGAGGGTGATGCAGGACGGCATCTGCAGCGAGTACGCCTTCAATCCGGCGGAGTATTTCGCCGACCCGAAGGCAGCTGCCGAGAAGATCGGGGCGAAGCTCGACGCGCAGCTTTCGATGCTTAAAAATCTCGGCGTCGAGCCCTACCCTACGCCGGAGCTGCCCGACGGCGGGCTTGAGATATTCGCGGAGTTCGAGGCGGAAACCGCGCCTGAGGAGGCGGACCGCGGGGCGCTGCTCGACGAGCTGAGGCGCATTTCGGCCGCGGGGATGGAACTCGACGAAAGGCTCATCGACGTCGAGGCGACTGCTTCGAGCACGCACATTTCGAAAATGTTTTTGACGAAGAACCGCACGTTGAAGCAGAGCTACGTCTACTCTGAGGGCAACGTCATCGCCTTTATGGCCAAGGACGGCAAGACGGCCCGTTCGGTCGGAAGCGTGTCGGGAAGGTGCGGCGCGGAGCTCTTTAAGGATCTTGCGGGCCGGCTAGAAAGTACGGTCGCCAACACGGCGGCGGTCCTGACCGCGGACCGCATCGAGCCCGGCGAATATACGATAATCACGAACCCCGAGGTGACGGGGCTGATCGCGCACGAAGCCTTCGGGCACGGCGTCGAGATGGACATGTTCGTGAAGGAGCGCGCGCTTGGGAAGGAGTACATCGGAAAGCGCGTCGGCTCGCCGCTCGTGACGATGCACGAGGGCGCGCTGGCGGCGGTCGAAGTGTCCTCCTACGCCTTCGACGACGAGGGCACGCCCGCGCAGGACACGGTCGAAATCGACAAGGGAATCCTGCGGACGGGCATCTGCGACGCGCTTTCGGCGATGCGCCTCGGAACGTCTCCGACGGGCAACGGCAAGCGCGAGAGCTATTCGCACAAGGCGTACACGCGAATGACGAATACGGTCTTCGAGGCGGGAAATGACACGCTTGAGGAAATGATCGCCTCGACCGACTACGGCTTCCTCCTCGAGAACATGCGCTCGGGGATGGAGGACCCGAAGCACTGGGGCATACAGTGCATCATCGAGCGCGGCCTTGAGATCAAGGACGGGAAACTCACGGGCCGCGTCGTCTCGCCGGTCGTCCTGACGGGCTACGTCCCCGACGTCCTCGGAAACATCACGATGGCCGGACGTAAGGTGCAGGTCTTCGGCAGCGGCTGCTGCGGCAAGGGCTACAAGGAGTGGGTCAAGGTCTCGGACGGCGGCCCCTGCCTCAAGACGAAGGCAAGGCTCGGGTGAAGCCGTTTTTGAAAATGCCGGCCGGACGCCTTGCCGCGCCTGGCCGGGACGTAAGCTTTGGATGAGCAGGCGGCAAGCCGCGCATCGTTCGCGCCGGGAAAGAAGAAAGCATCCGCGCGCCTGACCCGGGAAAGGCGCGGCCGGAGGCTTTAAGGCACAGCTGGGGCTGCAAAGAATCGCCGGGCGGAAGTTTAAAGGCAAGGGCAATTTAGCTTGATTATTGGGAGGGCAGTATGCTTTCTTTTGAGGATATAAAGGAGCTGCTTGAGGCTTCGGGCGCGGACGCGTATGAGCTGATGCTGCAGGAGACGCGCGGCAGCGAATTCTATTTTATCGGGCACAGGCTCGACATGAACCGCGCAAAGGACATAGCGGACTACACCGCGACCGTTTACAAAATGAGCGGCGAGGGCAAGCGCGGCAAGGCCTCGGGCACGATCGCGCCGACGCTTTCAAAGGAGGAGGCGGCAGAGAAGATCGCGCGGCTCCTCGACGCGGCGGGGCTTATAAAGAACAATTTCTACGAACTCCACGCGCCTTCGGAAGAGGCGGACGGCAATGCTGAAAATGAAAGCGTTCCCGCGGCGGGAGAATCCGCGCTGACCGCCGAGGAGGAGGCAGCGGCTTTCATCAAGGTCATGCGCGGCGCGGCCGAGGATGAGGCAAGGCGCGTCAACTCCTACGAGGTCTTCGTAAATGACATATCGAGGCGCTTCGTCAACTCGCTCGGGGTTTCATTTTCCGATTCGGGCAGGAAATGCATGCTCGAGGCGGTCGTTAACGCGAAGAAGGACGGGCACGAGGTCGAGATCTGCCGCGAGTTCGCCTCGGGAGGCTGCGATTCCGACGGATTGCTCGCCGAGATAAACGGGATGCTCGACACGGGGTGCGACCGCTTAAAGGCCGTGCCGACGCCCGCGGACGCGAACGGCCTGCCGGTGGTGTTCGTCACCGAGGCGGCAGCGGAAATCTATAAGTATTTCATTTACAAAACCGACGCGCGCTTTAAGTACATGGGATACTCCGACGCGGAGATCGGCAAGAAGCTCGTGGAGCTTGACGGCGGCGACGCGCTCACGGTCGAGACGCTTCCCTTCCTCCCGCATTCTTCGGAAAATGCGTCTTTCGACGCAGAGGGCGGGCGCGTGAGGCAGCTGACGCTCGTTGAGGACAACGAGGTCCGCGCGTTCGCGGGGGCAAGGCAGTTCGCCGAGTACCTCGGTATCGGCGAGAGCTTCGAGCCCGGCAACTTCAAGGTGACGGGCGGGTCTGCGGAAGCGGAAGAGCTGCTCAAAGGGCCGTGCCTCGTCGCCGCGGAATTTTCCGACTTCCAGGTCGATCCGATCGCGGGCGACATCGCGGGGGAGATACGCCTCGCCTACCTCAAAGGGGCGGACGGGAGCGTTGTGTGCGTGACGGGCGGCTCGATTACGGGCAATATGGCGCAGGCGGCAAAGACGCTCAAGGCATCGAAGGAACTTCGGCAGTACGACAGCCTGCTCGTGCCGAAGGCGACGCGGCTCTTCGGGCTTTCGGTCGCGGGAGCGGACGCGGAGTGAGGTTTCGCGCATCATCTATTTCGCCGCACGGCGGGCGGGTGTTATAATCCTCTCAATAGATGGAGCGCGGAAGCCGTGGCGGGCCGAAGCGGATTTCTCGGAAGGCCGCGGGGCGGCAGCGGCGCGCGCACCTTGCGGGGATAAAAAGCCGCAGGAGGCGGGAACGGCAGGTTATCGCCTGGACTCGTTCATGGGAAGCGGAACCGCCGGCAGCGGCGCGTGCGGCTTGTGTGAACGGCCGCGGAGACGTCAATAGAGCGGAAGGAGGCAGTTATGGATTTTCTGAAGCTTGCTGAAGGAAGGTATTCGTGCAAGAGCTTTTCGGACCGGGAGATCGAGCAGGAAAAGCTCGACGCAGTGCTTCAGGCGGGAAGGCTCGCGCCGACCGCGAAGAACGCGCAGCCGCAGCACATTTACCTCGTGCGCACGCCTGAAATGCTCAAGAAGGTGGACGAGGTCTGCCCGTGCAGGTACGGCGCGCCCTGCGTCGCCATCGTGGCGTACAGGGATGAAGAGGCTTTCCATTTCCCGGACGGGCGCGGATGCTCGGGAGACGAGGACGTCAGCATAGTCGCCTCGCACATGATGCTTGAGGCGTATTCGCTCGGTATCGACAGCTGCTGGCTGAACCTCTTTAAGGAGGACGAGGTCAAGGCGGCGTTCGGCATTCCGGAAAATGAGCGCGTAGTGCTCCTGATGGATTTCGGCTATGCCGCAGAGGGAGCTGAGCCCAAGCCGAACCATTTCAAGAGGAAGGCGATCGAGGAGACGGTGACCTTCATCTGAGGATTGCGGCGGAAAATATTATTTTCGTAAAAAACCTCGCGGCGGCGCTTATGGTCCGCGCGGTTTTGAGATTCTTGAGTTTCACGCGAAAGGGGAAGGAAGATGGCAAATAAGCCTTTCGGAAGAGAGAAGAACGTGACCGGTGCCGGCAAGGGCGTACACAAGCGCGGCGACGGGCTTGGAACCGGACAGGTCGGCAAGGGCGGGCGTCCCGGCGGCTCCGGCTCTGGAGGAAGCCAGCAGGGCTTTTCCGGCGGGCAGGGAGGACAGCGCGGAACGTCCGGCGGGCAGAGGAGCTCGTCGTCGATGGGCAAGTCCCCGATCATTATAATAATCGCCCTCGTGGCCGCTCTTTTCGGCGGCGGCGGAAGCGCGCTCGGGCTTTTCGGAGGCTCGGGCTCTTCGAGCTCGGGTTCGTCCTACAGCAGCGGCACGACGACGCACACTTCGTCGGGCTCGTCCTCGTCGCTGACGTCCGCGAGCTCCTTAAGCTCGCTCGGCAGCCTCTTCTCGGGGCTCACGGGCAGCAGCTCCGCGGTGAGCACGGGCTGGAGCAGCGAGGAGAACACGGCGCAGCTTGACACCTCGGTCGCTTCGGGCGCGCGCGCGAAGTATACGACGATCAAGGGCAACGGCGCCGACACGGTCACGATCCTTGTGTATATGTGCGGCACGGACCTTGAGTCGAGGAGCTCGATGGCGACGCGCGACCTTCAGGAGATGGCCGCCGCGACGCTTTCCGACAACGTGAACATCATCGTTTACACGGGCGGCTGCTCGGGCTGGAGGACGAGCGGGATCTCTAATTCCGTCCACCAGATCTACAAGGTCGAAAGCGGGAGCCTAAAGAGGCTTGAGTCCGACATGGGCAGCGCCTCGATGACCAACCCGAACACTCTTGCCGAGTTCCTTAAGTACGGGAAGAAAAATTATTCGGCAGACCGCATGATGCTCATTTTCTGGGATCACGGCGGCGGATCTCTTTCGGGCTACGGCTATGACGAGCTGAATCCGCGCTCGGGCTCGATGTCGCTGGCGAACATCGACAAGGCGCTTACCGCCGGCGGGATCAAGTTCGACTTCATCGGCTTCGACGCCTGCCTCATGGCGACCACCGAGACGGCCGTCATGGTCGCCGACCATGCCGACTACCTCATCGGTTCGGAGGAGACGGAGCCGGGCATCGGCTGGTACTACACCGACTGGCTGACGAAGCTTTCCAAGAATACGTCGATGCCGACCATCGAGATCGGAAAGAATATCGTCGACGACTTCGTGACGATGTGCAACAAGCAGTGCCGCGGCCAGCAGACGACGCTTTCGGTCGTCGACGTGGCCGAGCTTTCGAGCACGCTCGGCGATGACTTGAAGGCCTTCTCGGAGAGCACGAAGGCGCTCATCACGGGCGACGACTACAAGACGGTTTCGACCGCCAGGAACAATACCCGCGAGTTCGCGTCTTCCTCGAAGATCGACCAGATCGACATGGTCCACTTCGCGAAGAACCTTGGCACGAAGGAGGGCGAAGCCCTCGCCGAGACGCTTCTTTCCGCGATAAAGTACAACCGCACTTCCTCGAACATGACGAACGCCTACGGGCTTTCGGCCTACTTCCCGCTCCGCAAGGCGTCGAGCGTGAATACCGCCGTCGCGACGATGGACGCAATCGGCATGGACAGCTCCTACGCCGACTGCATAAGGGAGTTCGCGAGCCTTGAGGTGTCAGGCCAGGCGGCCAGCGGCGGCACGGGCCTCGACCTCGGGTCCTTCCTGACGGGCGGCTCGTCCAACGCGGGGACATCGTCCTCTTCGAGCGACATTTTCGGGCTTCTCGAAAGCTTCATGGGAGGCTCGGGCTCTTCGTCGAACGCGTTCAGCTTCCTGTCGGGGCGCTCGCTTTCGACCGAGGACACCGCCGAGTACATCGCGGCGAACAACTTCGACGTATCCGCGCTCGTCTGGGACGAGTCCGACGGCACGAAGAAAATGAAGCTCTCCGACGAGCAGTGGCAGCTGGTGGAGTCCCTTGAGCTTTCGGTTTACTTCGACGACGGCGAGGGCTACATCGACCTCGGCCTCGACAACGTATTCGAGCTCACGGACGACGGCGCTTTGGTCGGCGAGTTCGACAACACCTGGCTTTCGATAAATGACCAGCCGGTCGCCTACTATCACGCCGACACGACCGTCGACGGCGACGAGTACACGGTGACGGGACGCGTGCCCGCCCTCCTTAACGGCGAGCGCGTCGAGCTTGTCATCCTTTTCACGCAGGACGAGCCCAACGGCTTTATCGCCGGCGCGGATCCGGACTACGACGAGGACGTCACCGAGACGAAGGCCCGCGGCCTTATCGAACTCGAGGAGGGCGACACGCTCGACTTCCTCTGCGACTACTATTCCTATGACGGAACCTACTCCGACTCCTACTATCTCGGAGAGCAGATGACGGTCACCGGTGACATGGTCATTTCCAATACGGATCTCGGCGACGACGGCGCGTCGGCGATGTACAAATTCACCGACATCTATCAGCAGAGCTACTGGACGCCCGCGATGTGAGCGGAGACGGCGGCTGTGCAGGATGATGCAGTAAAAAGCAACACCGCGCGGCGGCTTCGGCGATGGAGCGGCCGCGCTATTGGTTAAAGCGAAGCGGAGCCTTGGGGCCGCGCTTCAAAAGAGGTAACAGGCATTATGTCGGAGAGAGAAGACCGAGCCCGCGAGCGCCGCGAAAGGCAGGAGCGCAGGGCGGCAGAGAAGAAGAAGAAAATGGTTATCGGCGGCGTTGCCGCCGTGTGGGCGCTCGTCGTTATTTTTGCGGCGGTAGGGGTGCTGGGCGCAAAAAAGAAGAGCGCGTCGAACGCCGCGGGCAGCGCGGGGCAGAGCACGGAGGCGCAGAGCGCCGAGCCGCAAAGCTCGGCAGCCGCACAGGCCCCTGAGGCGGAGCCGGTTCCCGAAACAGCTGAATCCTCTGTTCCTGCGGTGAGCGAGGCGGTTATTTCCTCGGTTGAGGAAGGAAACGCCGATAGCGCGGCGACGGACCTTGACGCTTCCGTGGCTGCTAAGAGGGCTGCCGCAGAGGCGGCGGCAGAGGCGGAAAAGTCCCGCATCGAGGCCGTGGCCGCCGCCGCGGGAGTCGAGAATCCGTCGGGAATCATAACAGGGCAGGAGCTGCCGGAGGGGGACGACCGCGCTCCGAACCTGGCTCTTGACTACAACAACAAGACCTGGAACTATGAATCGAACGGGGTCAAGACGGTTTACCTGACCTTTGACGACGGGCCGACCCATTTGACCCCCCAGGTGCTGGATATCCTTGACCAGTACAACGTTAAGGCCACGTTCTTCGTCACCTCGCTTTCACCCGACTATTCCGACTGCATACGCGACGCCTATCAGCGCGGCCACAGCGTCGGCATGCACTCTTCGTGCCATGCGCCGGGGATTATTTACACGAGCGCGGACGCGTATTTTACGGATCTTTCGCAGATCGCGCGCGTCGTGAAGGATAAGATCGGGTACGTGCCGTTTTTGATGAGGTTCGTCGGCGGCTCCGCCAACAGGAGGTCGAAGGAGTATTCCGACGGGCTCATGAAGCAGCTTGTCAACGACGTCCAGGATCTGGGGTATCAGTACTGGGATTGGAACGCGCAGACGGGCGACGGCTCCGACGTGACTAAGGAGCAGGCGCTCGAAAACGCCCTCAGCTGCACTGAGGAGAATATCATCATGCTCTGCCACGACGGCTCCAGGAAGGAGACGACCGTCGAGGCGCTGCCCGAGATTATCGAGGGCTTTATGGCACGGGGATATGTGTTCTCGGCGATCGACAGGAGCACGATGGTCGTGCACCAGAACGTGACATGAGATGCGGCTTGTAAGCAGCGCAAAAGCCGGCCTTGGAGGCCGGCTTTTGGCGTTTTAGCGGACTTGGCTTTTGCCGCCGAGGCCTGCGATGCGAGGAATCCCAGCAGGAGGTTCTATTTTAGCGCGCGTTCGATGGCCGCATCGACGGCGGCGTTGAAGTCGGACCCCTGCCTTCTGTATTCCAGAACGTGCTTGCCGTGCCGATTTTGATTGGCAGGACAGGAGAAGTCCGGGCATAGTTATGCCTTCAGCTTCTCCACAAGGATTTCAGCCTGCTCTTTTGTTATCGTGCCTGATTCGAGAAGCTCATTCACACGCCTCAAGACTTCGTTCCGAGCTTCCTCGCGTCCTTCCACGCGCCCTTCCTCGCGCCCTTCGTCATAGCCGTTTAAGCGCCATATTTCGTGGACGCGGTCTTCGTCATATTCGGTTATGATCATGTCCTTTACCTCCGCTACCTGCGATGCGAGGAATCCCGGC
>Ga0065709_1029235_pt1 | contig 53172 bp, 46 predicted proteins | sample Hoacrofraction14_2_FD_59096 | JGI IMG/M metagenome (GOLD analysis project Ga0065709, IMG submission 59096) | Hoatzin crop microbial communities from Cojedes, Venezuela, sample from fiber fraction 14 v1 | ecosystem: Host-associated > Birds > Digestive system > Esophagus > Crop | place: Venezuela...
CGGCTTGCTCCCATGACTGGGGGTTACTTAGCCGCTTCGCGGCATATCACCCTTTCAGGGTGATTACGGGTCGGATGGCAGGTCCATTGCAGGTTCTTGCCCTTTCAGGGTCAGAGTTACTGCAGGCGGGAAAAAGAAATGCCCATATATATAATGTACGCGCGCGTACATTATATATATGGGGTTGCAAAATGGGATAGCAATGGCGAAAAAAAGAGCAGCAATGCCACGGGAAGGAGTGGCATTGCTGCGAAGGGAAAGCCGTAGTGCGGCGCTATTTGCTGCCGATGTAGAGGAAAATCATGGAGAGGATGACGAGGCAGAGGTCGAGGGCCTTGGCGCGCAGGTTCTTCTCGTGGTAGGCGAGTGCGCCGAAGAGGAAGGAGACGATGACGCTGCCTCGGCGAATCATGCTCACCACGCTGATGAGGGCGTCGGGCTGGGTGAGGGCGTAGAAGTAGAGGAAGTCGGCGGCGGCCAGGAAAATGCTGATGAGCGGAATGGTTTTGCGCCACACGAAGGGGGTGGTGCGGCGGCGCGTGGGCATCCACAGGGCGAGCAGGATGATGGTCATGAGCGCCAGTTGGTAGATGTTGAACCACGACTGCACGGCCATTTTGTCCATGCCCGCGCCGCCTTGTTCGGCCGGCGCCAGCAGGTAGCGGTCGTAGAGGGCGGAGATGGCGCCGAGCAGGTTGCTGCAAACGATGCAGGCAATCCATTTGTTGTGGGCAAAGCGGATGCCTTCTTTCTTTCCGCTGCGCGAAAGGAGGAAGAGGCCGAAGATGGCGGTGAGCACACCGAGCCACTGGAAGGGGGTGAGGCGCTCGGCAAAGATGGTGAGGGCGCCGAGCAGCACAATGACGGGGCGCGTGGCGTTGATGGGCCCGGCGATGGTGAGGGGCAGGTGCTTGATGGCGAAATAGCCGAACAGCCAGCTTGACAGCACGATGACGGCCTTGAGCATGATGCGCAGGTGGCCGTCGAGGCCGTAGGTCTGGGTATGGAAAATGCTGCCGGCGGGGATGACGCCCTTGGCCGACAGCACGATGAATGGCAGGAAAATGATGGAGGAAATGAGGGTGTTGAGCAGCAGTACGGGGATGACGGCGTTGGCGCTAAGCGATTGTTTCTTGAAAACGTCGTAGAATCCGAGCAGCAGCGCGGAAGCGAATGCGAGTGCGAGCCACATGGTTGGTGCGAAAGGGGTTTAAAGGTCCGTTTGGAAAATGGTTTCGGGATATTGGATGCCGGTGAGGTAGAGCGCGTGGGCGGGCATGCTCTGGCCGGCGGCGCAGCGGTCTTTCTGGTTCAGAATGGAGCGAAACTGGTCGATGCTGATGCGGTGGGTGCCCACTTCGAGCAGGGTTCCGACGGTGGCGCGCACCATGTTGCGCAGAAATCGGTTGGCCGTGATGGTGAAGACGAGGCGCTTGCCCTCGGCGTCGCTCTGCCAGCGGGCGTGGCTGACGTGGCAAATGTTGGTGGCCACGTCGGTGTGGAGTTTGGAGAACGAGGTGAAATCTTCGTGGGTGAGGAGGATTTCGGCCGCGGCGTTCATGGCCTCCACGTCGAGCGGCTGGGGAAAATGGAGGGCGCGCAGGCGGGCGAACGGGTCTTTCTGCGTGGTGATGTGGTACTCGTAGGTACGCGCGGTGGCGGAGAAGCGGGCGTGGGCGTCGCTGGCGACAGGCACGATGCGGTGGATGGCGATGTCGTAGGGCAGCATGCGGTTGAGGCGGTGGGCCAGGGCGTCGAGGTCGATGGCGCTTTCCGTGTCGAAATGCGCCACCATGAGCCGCGCGTGGACGCCAGTGTCGGTGCGGCCTGCGCCCACAATCTCGGTGTCCTTGCGCAGCAGGGTGGTGAGCGCCTCCTGCAGGCGCTGCTGCACGGTCATGCCGTTGGGTTGAATCTGCCAGCCGTGGTAGTTGGTGCCGTCGTAGGCGAGGTAGATGAACGCGCGCATGCCTATTTGGTTTTCACGGTGAGCGTGCCAATCCACTGGCCGTTCTTGCCCATTTGGTTCACCGGAACGGGCTGTCCGTCAAGGTTTTCCACGTAGATGGGCTTCTCAAAGTAGGTGTGGGAATGGCCGCCGATGACGATGTCGATGTTGCGGGTGTGCGAAACGAATACGCGGTCGTTCATGGTGTCGGACAGGGCGTCGTTCCAGCCGAGGTGGGAGAGGCAGATGACGATGTCGCAGTGCTCCTCGTTCTTCAGTTTGGCCGCCACTTCGTTGGCGCAGTCCACGGGGTTGTTGTACTTTGTGTTGCCGTAAGTGGCCTCGGCAACCAGTCCTTCGAGCTTGGGGCTCACGCCGAGGATGCCGATTCTGAGGCCCTTGCGCTCAATGATGGTGTAGGGCTTGACGACGTCGCGGCAGGGTGTTTGGCTGAAATCGTAGTTGCAGCAAACGATGGGGAAGTTGGCGAGGGTGAAAATGCGGCGCATGTTCTCCAGACCGAAGTCGAACTCGTGGTTGCCGATGGTGGCGGCGTCGTAGTGCATGGCGTTCATCAGTTTCACTTCCACTTCGCCCTTGTAGAGGTTGTAGTAGGCGGAGCCCTGCGAGAAGTCGCCGTCGTCGAGCAGCAGCAGGTCGGGGTCTTCGCTGCGCAGTTGCTCAATGAGCGCGGCGCGGCGCAGGTAGCCGGCCTTGTTGGCGGTCTGGCGGTTGGCGCTGTTGGGGTTGAGCGGCATGACGGCGGAGTGGGTGTCGTTGGTGTGGACGATGAGCAGGGTGGGGTTGCTCGCTGCCTCAGCGGCCTTTTCCTGCGCCAGTTGCGTGGCGTCCTTGCCGTCAACGGTGACGCGCCCTTCCACGGCGGCGGTGATGTGGCGGCCCTGCGCCTGCTGCTGGCGGATGTAGTCCATATAGACGTCGCGCACCATCTCGCCCGTGGTCTGGCGGTGCGTGGCCTGCTTCAGGGCGGTCATGCCGTCGTTGCCGTCGGCCACGAAGTCAATGGTGGCGATGCGGTAGTTTTTCTTGGGATTGATGGCCTTGCCGTTCACCTTGGCCGAAAGGAGTTTGCCGTCGGCGGAGATGTTGAGCTGCAGTCCGCTCACGGCCTCGCCGAGGTTGTGGGCAATTTCTTCGCAGAGCGTTTGCAGCGCGGTTCCTGGCAGGGTGATGATGACGAATGCGTTTTGGAACGGCGCCACTTCGAGGATGTCGCCCACGGTGACGTTGCCCTGCGGAATGCTGCTGCGCAGTCCGCCCACGTTGCACAGGCCGATGTCAGCCATTTTGCCGTACTTGCGCGAATGTTGGCGCAGCACGTCGGCCGTCCAGTTGTTGAGCGTGCTTTCGGGGCGCTGAGGCGCCATGGTGATGTCGCTCACGCCCAGCACCGGCGCCATCAGGCTGTCCACGCCCGTCTTGTAGGGCGCGATGAGCGTGAGGACGTCGTCGGGAATGGCGTTGTCGAGGCGCGAGGTCACTTCAATGCGCTGCGCATCGATGGACTCGATGCGCTGCGCAAAAATAGTATGTGTGGCGAGCAATGCTGCCGCCAGCAGAATAGTTTGTTTTGTCATGTCAATTTATTTTAAGCACAAAACCGCCGCCCGAGGCCAAATGAATGGTCAAGGGGCTGGCGGTCTGAATGTTAGGTTGCTGAACAAGGTAGTCGGAGGCGTTTTTCTCCGCGTTGATTCCGTCGGTGTAGAGCACAGCGGAAGCGGCGCTGATGCCAAGCGAACTGGGGTCGATGCTGAGGTCGCGTGCGTCCCAGTTGGTTTGGCCGGCCACATACCAGGTGTTGCCCGTGCGGCGCGCCACGACGATGTATTCGCCGAGCTTTCCGTCGAGGATTTTGGTCTCGTCCCAAAGGTTCGGCATGGCGGCGATGAAGGCCGTGTATTCGGGTTCACGCTCGTAGGCCGTGGGATTGTCGGCCAGCATGGTGAGCGGCGAGTCGTGCACCACGTACATGGCGAGCTGGTGGCAGCGCGTGCCCATGGTCAGCGGGTTGTAGTAGATGGGCTGGAAGTCCTTCTTCGTGGCGTTGCGCATGCCGCCTGGCGTGAAGTCCACAGGGCCGCACTGCATGCGGATGAAGGGGAAAGTGACGTCGTAGCGCGGCATGTCTTTCTCGTCGGCCTTGCTCCACTTGGCCTCCTCCATGCCGAAAACGCCTTCGAAGTTGATGATGTTGGGGTAGGTGCGGTTCAGGCCCGTGGGCTTGTAGAAGCCGTGGTAGTCGAGCAGCAGGTGGTGCTTTGCGCAGGCTTTGGCGATGCGTTCTGCCATCTGCACGCCCTCTTGGTCGTCGCGGTCGAGGAAATCGACTTTGAAACCGGCGATGCCCATGTCGGAATACTTCTTGCAAGCGGCTTCGAGTTGCTCGTCGAGCACATTGAAAACGGTCCAGAGAATGATTTTCACGCCCCGCTGCTTGCCGTAGTCCACGAGCGCGGGCAGGTCGATGTCGCTGATGGTGGTGAGCATGTCGCCGCTCTTGGGCTCATACCAGCCCTCGTCGAGAATGATGTAGGGCAGTTTGTTCTTCGCCGCAAAGTCAATGAAATAGCGGTAGGTGTCCATGTTGATGCCTGCCTTGAAAGGCACGCCCGTCAGGCCCCAGTCGTTCCACCAGTCCCACGCCACCATGCCGGGCTTAATCCAACTGGTGTCGCCCGTTTGGTTGGGCGTGGCCAGCGCATAGACCAGATTGTTGGCGGGCATTTCGGCATCGCTGCGGCTGATGGCGAGGATGCGCCACGGCAGCGTGCGGTTGCCGCTGATTTTGGCGATGTAATTTTCGGTGGAAGTGGCGTATTTCTGCTTGCGCCAGGGATAGAAATCGAACGTTTTCGGCACGGGCGAGAACCAGCCTTTGAGCGCTGTGCCGCTGGCTTTGACGAACATGCCGGGGTAGTTCAGCAGGTCGCTCTCCATCAGCGTCACCTTCACTGCGCCGCAGTCCACCACGGCTGGCAGGAACGCCAGGTTTTGTCCGTCTTGCGCCGAAAGCATTTTCTCGTCGTACGTGGCCTGAAACGCCATGGCTTCAGGCTTTTTCGGGTTGGTGGAGTAGGGCAGCCAGCTGTTTCCGTCCTGCGCAAAGTTCATTTCTGCGCGCTCGTTCTTTACGGTCAGCGTCTTGCCTTTGCCTTTCTTCGTCAGGAAGCGGTAGGCTACGCCGTTGTCAAACACGCGCAGTTCCAAGGCGAGGCCGTTGTCGAGGGTGATGCGGCGCCCGTTCCACTTTACGTCGAACTGCGGCACTTTGTACATCACGCCCTGCACGTGCTCCTGCCCGTCGGCTTTTTCTACCGAGCGGATGCTTTTCGCCGCGCGCAGTTCCTCTACTTCGAGCTGCGCGGCGCAGTCTTTCAGGATGGGCGTTCCGTCGTTTGAAACGCTGAACACCACCGCGCCGTTCTTCAGCGCGAACTCCACGGAGAGGCGCTGGTCGGGCGAACTCACTTTGTTTTTCTCAGGCGCTTGGGCCCAGACGAGGCACGGCAGGATGAATGCCGCGATGACTGCCGAAATCTTTCTCATATTATTATATGTGTAAGGTCAAACATTTTTGCGAATCAGTTGTCATTTCAGCACAACCGTGTAGGGATAAGTCTTCTCTGTGGCCTGGTTGGGTTCGTAGGGATTGCCGCCCATCGGTTTGTAGTCGTTCTTCGGATAGCCCATCACCACGAGGTAAACGTGCTCCGTGCCGGCCGGAACGTCGTAGCGGAAATTCTTTTTGGCCGCGGTCTGCATGGGCAGATAGGTGACCTGGTTGCCGTTTTTCACGCAAACCACGCCCCAGCGATAGCCGTCAACTTTCTTGTCGCCTTGGCCAATGAACTGGATTTTGCGGCATTCCAGCGGCAGTTCCACCACATTGAAGCCGAATGTCTCCGGAACAAACTCCTTGTCGGGGCTGAGCGCGCGGCGCGAACCCTTTGCGGCGTCCACCATCGGCGTCTGCAGCTGGCAGGCGTAGGCTTTGCAAATGTCCTTCACGCGTGGGTCGTCGAAGGTGATGAGGCGCGCGTAGCAGTCGTAGAGTTCGTCGGCCACTTCCTCCCAGCTCAGGTTGAACATGCGCCTGTAGGTCATGAGCGGGTCCTCGCCGTGCTTGCCGGCGCGGAACATGTCGCCCATCACGGTCTTGCCGCGCTTCATGCTCCAGTACTCCAGCACGTAGGGCGAGTGGTAGATGTTCTCGCCCGCCAGGAAACGCTTGTGAAACAGTTTGCAGAATGCGTCCCAGTGATATTGCTCGTCGTGCACCCATTCGGGATTCACCTGCCAAAGCATCCACTGCGAAGTCATTTCGAAGATGCCTCCGCCGCCCCATGCCTGGCCAGCGCCGTCGCACGACACTTGGCTCTGGAAACTGTGGCCCAGTTCGTGGGCAATGGCGTTCAGTTTCTTGTCCTGCACGCGGTTGGGCGCAATCCACAGCGCGCCAATCTCGCCGTCGTAGTCGCCGCCGTAGGCCGTGCCTTCAAGGCTGTAGTTGAGCATCACCATCATTTTCAGACGCTCGCTCTTCGAACCTGGCAGCACGAACTTCAGGCTGTCGCGATAGAAATCGTAGAACTGCTGCAGGCGGCCAAGCAAGTTGGCCTTGTCCACCGTCATCGGTTTGCCCTCCAGGTTGGGCGCCTTTGCCAGGTCGTTGCCGAAACCCTTCTCCCAAAAGAGAATAATGTCGTCAGTACTTGCCGTTCTCTCCCAGCTCCACTGCGAGTCGTTGCTGGAAAAGTCATTGCCTTTGAGGTCATTAGGGATGTAAACCTCTTTCTCCTGTTTAACGCTGCCTTGCGCAAAAGCGGTTGTTCCGATGCAGCAAAGGAACAAACTCAAAAAAATAGTTTTTCTCATTCTACAAGTGTTTTGTTGTGCAAAAATACGCTTTTTTGCCCAAAAAACATTAACTTTGCCACGGATTTATCAAAAAACGTCCAAAAACTCAAAAACTCATAACCTCAAAAACTCATAACCTTACCAATATGGACATCGCAAACAACATCAAGTACATTGGCGCAGACGACCTCGAGCTCGACCTCTTCGAGGGGCAGTACGTCATTCCCGAAGGCATTTCCTACAACTCCTACGTCATTCTCGACGAGAAAGTGGCCGTGCTCGACACCATCGACGCGCGCAAAACCAATGAATGGCTGAAAAACCTGGCCGACGCCCTGCAGGAGCGCGTGCCTGACTACCTCGTCGTTTCGCACATGGAGCCCGACCACGGCGCCAACGTGCAGCGCATGATGGAGCGCTTTCCCGACATGAAAATCGTCTGCACTGGCGCTTGCCAGAAACTCATCCAGCGATTCTTCCACCAGGACACGCCCGCCGAGCGATTCATCATCGTGAAAGACAACGACACGCTCGCGCTCGGACAGCACACGCTGCAGTTCATCACTGCCCCCATGGTGCACTGGCCCGAGGTGATGCTGGAATATGAGCAGACCACCCAGACCCTCTTCTCCGCAGACGCCTTCGGAAAGTTTGGCGCGCTCTGCAACGAGACCGACGACTGGGCCTGCGAGGCACGCCGCTACTACTTCAACATCGTGGGCAAATACGGTCCGCAGGTGCAGGCGCTCATCAAGAAGCTCGCCCCGCTGAGCATCAAGCAAATCTGCCCGCTCCACGGTCCCGTGCTCAACAATAACCTCGGCTACTACATCGGCCTCTACAACACTTGGAGCAGCTACCAGCCCGAAACCGAAGGCATCTTCATTGCCTACTGCTCGCTCCACGGCAACACCGAGCACGCCGCCCTCAAGTTCGCCAACATCCTGAAGAGCGAAACCCAACTGCCCGTCGTGACCACCGACCTGCGCCGCTCCGACATGGCCGAGGCCGTGGAAGACGCCTTCCGCTACTCCACCATCGTCCTCGCCGCGCCGACCTACGACAACGGACTCATGCCCATCATGAACGATTTCCTGCACCACCTCGCCATCAAGAACTACCAGAACCGCAAGGTGGCCATCATCCAGAATGGTTCGTGGGCGCCTGTGGCAGGCAAAATCATGCTCGAGAAAGTGAATGCCATGAAGAACATCCAGGTTGTGGAACCCATGGTGACCATCCCGTCAACCCTCGATGCGCCCACCACCGAAGAACTCAAAACGCTCGCGCACAACCTCTTGCAATGACCCGCTCTGCCCACAGCCGCCGCTTTTCTGCCCTTCTCCTGCGAAAAGGGCGGTTGCTCCGTGCGTCGCTGCTCGCCGCGCTGGCAGTCCTGGCATTGCCGCTTTCGGCGCAGGAAGACCTCTCCAGCACGCCGTTCTACCGCCTGCTCACGCCGCCCACGTTCTATTCCTCCGCCCTCGACGGCCTCTTCTCCCTCCATGGGCAGCAGGACGACCCCATTTCCGAGGCCGTGGATGAGACGCTCATCGACTTCTACCTGAACCACCCCGAACTCGTGCGCCACACCGACCGGCAGTGGGCCGACCAGCAGACGGTGGAGATGACCAAGACCAACGACAACCAGCACGTGGAGGAAATCCTGGAACAGACCACCAAGCCGCCCACAGTGCCAGACGTGCACGACGCGCTCGACGACATTGCCCTGCGCATTGAGCGGCCCAATTTCTGGAAGACCACCGGCTCATTCTCCCTGCAATTCACGCAGAACTACTTCTCCGACAACTGGTACAAAGGCGGCAACAACAACCAGACGCTGCTCGCCGCGCTCATCCTGCAGGCCAACTACAACGACCAGCGCAAGGTGACGTGGGAAAACAAACTCGAAATGCGCCTCGGATTCATCACCACAACCGCCGACACCTGCCACACGTTCCTCACCTCCAACGACAAAATCAACCTCTACTCCAAGCTCGGCGTCAAGGCCTCGAAGAACTGGTACTACACCGCAACCGCTGAGGCCAACTCGCAGTTCCTGCCAGGCCACCGCACCAATGACCGCCGAACCTACTCCAAGTTCCTCGCCCCGCTCGACGTCTATGTCTCCATCGGTATGGACTACAAGCCCACGCTCAAGAACGGCAACACCTTCTCGCTCGCCCTCCTGCCGCTGTCCTACAAGTTCCGCTACCTGCACCGCGCCGACGAGAACATCCACTCCGTATATAATATGGTGAACACGGACTTCCGCCAGGACTTCGGTTCCAAGCTCGAGCTCAACGCCAAAATCAAAATCGCCAACCAACTCTACTGGAAGTGCCGCGCCTACTACTTCACCTCCTACGAATATGCCGAGGCCGAACTGGAGAACACCTTCTCCTACGCCTTCTCCAAGTACATTTCCACCGAGCTCTACACCCTCTGGCGCTTCGACGACAACCGCTCGCGCCAATACTTTGACGACAACCTCGGCTACTTCCAGTTCAAGGAATACTTCACGTTCGGACTCAAGTACGAGTTCTGAACCGCAACCCGTAGGGGCAGGGTGGGGCGCGCACCGCAGCCATCCCCGCCATCCCTGCCGCGCTGCTCAGGCAAGGCGCCTCCGCCGCTGTGAGGACAGTCCCGCCCAGCGCCGCAACCCCGCCGCCATCGTGCGAACGACTGTCCTCATTGCACGAGCCACATTCCACTTCGCGCGAACCACTGTCCCCCTCGCGCGTATTATTTAATAAGGAGTAACCGCTTTTCCGCTCAACCGCTGCCACATTCCCCCGTGCCGCAGCGGTTTTTTTGTGCGCAAAAACAGCATTTCCGCTGCTATTCACGGCATCACTCACGGCATCACTCACGCCGTTATTCGCACCAGTATTCGCACCAGTATTCACACCATCGCCCGTGCCATCAGCATTGCCCGCGCCGTCAGCATTGCCACTGGGTTCGTCACCCCCTCCCTTTTCGGGGAGGGGGCTGGGGGGAGAGGCTTCCATGAACTCAAACTCCACCTCCTTCAATTCCCTTTTCAGCCGCGGCGACAGGTTGTAAATCACTCGCCTGCAGCGTATTCCGCTGGCATTGCAGTCCTCGCTCGTCTCGCCCGCCTTGCACGAAAACGATACGCGGAATGTGCCGAGCGGTCCCAGTTCCACCACGTGCCCGTTAAACAAAAAATTCTGAAACGTCTTCATGATGGCGAAGAACCCGTACGCCATCATGCCCTGGTCGATGCCGCTATTCTCCGCCGCACGCGCCAAAATCGTCTCCGTATCAATCCTGCTGTACGTCACCGGCCGCGCCACAAACAGCGTCTGACCCGTCACGCCGATGTATTTCTCGCGGACAACCGCGTTGATTACTCCTTTGCCCATATTTAAATTAACAATTAACAATTAACAATTTCTCCCAGTCCTTTGCACTCGTTCCGCCTGCACTCCTGCCTCCGCTTCTGGTTTGCGGTTGCAAAGGTAATATATAATAGGTGCGCCCTCCAAAAATTCGCCCCACAAAATTTTCGATTTAGGTTGAACGACTTTCTCTCCAACTTGGCGGAGGCCCGTCCCAACTTGAACGCCATGCCCTCCAACTTGCAGCAACCTCTCTCCAACTTGAAAATCGCCATTCCTTGTACCATTTTATCTGGTGGTACAATCCAAAAATGGTGGTACAATCCACGGAATGTTGTAATACGCAAAAAAGTGGTACAATTATTTGCAGGTGGTACAATAAATTCGTAACTTTGCCGCCGAACCGAAAAAAATGCAGGTTATGAACGAGAAATTTCAGGAAATATTCGCCGAATGGCAGCGGATTGAACCAGCGCGGATGCAGTTGAAGGAGCGCATTAAGCAGAAATTCATGCTCGATTTCAACTACAACTCCAACCACATTGAGGGCAACACGCTGACCTACGGGCAGACCGAGCTGCTTTTGCTGTTCGGCCAAGTGATGGGCGACGCCAAGATGCGCGACTTGGAGGAGATGAAAGCCCATGCTGTGGCCCTGAAAATGATTGTCGATGAGGCCGTTGCGGGTGAAATGCCGCTGACGGAAACGTTCATCCGCCAGGTTCACAAGGTGCTGCTGCGCGAGGATTATGAAGTGCATCGGCAACTGCCCAGCGGCGCCGGGACCACCTATACCGTTCACGCTGGGACCTACAAAACCCGCCCAAACTCCGTCATCACCCACACGGGCGAGCGCTTTGAATACGCCTCGCCAGAAGAAACGCTGGCCCTGATGACCGACCTGCTTGCGTGGTATAATGCTGAAAACGAGGCGGGGCGCCTCAATCCCGTGGAACTGGCGGCGCTATTCCATTACCGCTACATCCGCATCCACCCCTTTGAGGACGGCAACGGGCGCATTGCGCGGCTGATGATGAACTTCATCCTTGCCCGCCACGGCTATCCCATGGTGGTTGTTCCGAGCAAAGGCAAAGACGCCTACCTCACGGCGCTCAACAAATGCGATGTGGCCGTTGGCTCGCTGCCTGCCGATGGCGCTCACGCCGCAATCGTTCAGATTCAACCATTCGTGCAATACATTGAGACACTGCTGGTTGACGAGATGCAAAGCGACATCGTTATTGCTGGCGGAAATCAGCAGACGCAGTGGTGGTACAACGGTGAACTCGTGACGTTCAAGAATCAGAACGCCACCAACATTCTTACCGAAATTGAACGCAACAGTAAAATCAGTGTGAGAAGTCTGAGCGAGGTTCTCGGCATAAACAAATCTGCCGTCCAAAGACACCTGAAGACGCTGCAAGAAAAAGGCTACATAGTTCGTGTTGGCAGCAAAACGAATGGCGGCGAATGGCACGTGGCCATGACCAAACTAAGCGGCAAGTGACGAACTTTTGCAACCGCCACGCCGGCAATTTGGCATGAGGAAGTGGAAATTTTCAAAAACGATGCCCTTTGTTTTGCAAAACGAAGGGCATCGTTTGCTGAAACGAAGGGCATCGTTTTCGGCAGGCGGCGCGAGAAGTCATAGGCATGGCGCAAGAAAAGGTGCATGCGGCGCGAAATATGCCGGACATGGCGCGAGAAAGGGGGCATGGGTGGCGAATAAACGCCCCGGTTGCACAATAAAGCGGGGGAAATTGCGTTAAAATAAAGTGATGAAAGCCTTAAACGCACTTCTACTTACCCTACTTTGCAGCGTGCTGGTCGCCTGTCAGGGTGGGGCAATCAGCATGAAAAAGGGTGATGCCGCGCGCCAGTATGGCGAGTGGTACACGGCCTCATATTATTATAGGGACGCTTACCGGCGCTTCACTTCGCGCGAGACGGAGCAGAAGGCGCTGGCCGCTTATCGCCAGGGCGAATGCTACGCGAAAATCAATTACGCGCAGAAGGGCATGTCGTCCTTTGCCAATGCCGCGCGCTATTATGAGAAATCGATGAAAATCGTCTCCGAAGGCGGCCAGCAAGGCATCCGCGAGCGCCAGAAGGCGAAGGAAAAAGCGCGCAAGGATTCGAAGAAAGAGGCGCGCAAGGCTGCCAAGGCGAAGAAGAAATCGAAGAAAAAGGGCGCGGCTGAGGAGGAAATCCTCGAGGAAGTCATTGCCGACGAAGGGCCGGAAGTGGACACGGAGCGCTATGCCGAGCTCGACAGCATGCTCAACCAGAGCCGCTTCAAGTTGGCGAAAGAGCAACTGAAATGCGGCAAATATAAGGAGGCGAAGACGACGCTCGAGGGCCTGAACCTCTCGCTGCTCGACGATGCGCAGCGCGAATTGGCGCTCAACTACATGCTTTCGTCGGAACTGGGCGTGGACTGGAAAGCGTCGCCCACGCAATATCAGGTGAAGAAAGATGCGACGCTCAATGCCCGCCGCAGCGACTACAGCCCGGCCATCATTCCTTCGGGCGACAAACTGGAGCAGTTGGTGTTCACCAGCACGCGCAACCAGGCGTCGGGCGACGACGTGAGCGGCGTGAGCGGCGTGAAGTTTGCCGACCTCTTTGTGGTGCGCAAGGACGAGCAGGGCAAATGGAAAGACGTGGAAAGCATTGAGGGCGTGGACACCGAGTATGAGGAAGGTTCGCCCTGCTTCTCGCCCGACGGGCGCACCATGTACTTCACGAAGTGCACGAGCGACCCCGACTACCCGCGCAATGCGGAGATATGGATGAGCACGCGTAGCGATGCCTCGTGGGGCAAGCCCGTGAAGTGCGAGATTTCGCGCGACACGCTCAGCAATTTCGCCCATCCGGCCGTGAGCGCCGATGGCCAGTGGCTCTATTTCGTGAGCGACATGCCCGGCGGAGTGGGGGGCTACGACATTTGGCGCACGCGCATCATGAGCAGCGGATTTGGCGGCGCCGAGAACTTGGGCCGCCCCATCAATACCGCTGGCGACGAGATGTTTCCGACCATCCGTCCCAACGGCGACCTCTATTTCTCTTCTGACGGCCATCCCGGCATGGGCGGCCTCGACATTTTCTGCGCCCAGCTCGACACCGCTTCGCAGCGCTGGCAGGTGCAGAATATGGGCTATCCGCTCAATTCCTCTTCCGACGACTTCGGCATGACCTTCGACGGCGTGCACAACCGCGGCTACTTCAGCAGCTCGCGCAACGACGGCAAGGGCTGGGACCACCTCTATTGGTTTGAATATCCCGAAATTCTTCAGACCGTGACGGGCTGGGTTTACGAGAAAGACGGCTACGAACTGCCCAACGCGCTGGTGCACATCGTGGGCAACGACGGCACGAAAGAGGACGTGAGCGTGCGTGGCGACGGCTCGTTCAGCTATGTGCTCAAGCCCGGCGTGCGCTATGTGCTGCTCGGCACTTGCACCGGCTACCTGAACGTGAAAAACGAAATCAGCGTGCGCAGCAGCAAGCAGAGCGAGGACTACACCCTGCAGTTCCCCCTGCCGCCCATGAACCTGCCCGTGCTCATCGAAAACATCTTCTACGAATTCGACAAGGCGACCCTCACCGAAAACAGCCGCGAGGCGCTCGACAAGCTTGTGGGCATGATGGAGCAGAACCCGCACATCACCATAGAATTGGCGTCGCACTGCGACTACCGCGGCAACGACGACTACAACAAGCGCCTGTCGCAGCGACGCGCGCAAAGCGTTGTGGACTACATGATTGCCCACGGCGTGGCCAAAGACCGACTGACCGCCAAGGGCTATGGCGAAACGCGCCCGAAGATTGTGCGCAAGCGCCTGGCCACACAATACGAATTCCTGCACGAGGGCGACACCCTGACCGAGGCCTTCGTGAAGCAGCTGAAGGACGACGAGCAGGACATCTGCAACGCCCTGAACCGCCGAACCGAGTTCTCCGTGCTGCGCACCACCTACGGCATGACCGCCGACGAGCTGCGCCCCGTGACCACGCCTGAGACCAATGAACCCGAAGGCGCCGCGGAGGAGGACGAGGACGACTGGGACTTCTCGCCCAAGCAGGACGACAGCGGCGACGAACCGCTCGACGAATGGACTACCGACCGCGACTGGAACGCCGAGACGGACGAGACGGACGATGACGAGTGGACCACTACGGGCGACTGGAACACGACTGAAACGCCAGCGGAGAGCGAAGACGATTCAGAAGAAGATTTTGAAACGCCTACGAATACAGCCGATTGGAACTCAGATACTTCCGACGATGAAGAGGAGGAAGACTTTAACTTAGAACCCGCTGCGCCGACTGCAGACGAACCCACCGAGGAACCTGCGGCCGAAACCGACGACGAAGCGCCTGAAGACGATGGAGAAGTTTTTTGAACTGCTGAAAATTTCGCTCGGCGTCCAGGACCAATTCTCCTTCACACCCACAACTGCAGACTGGCAGGCCATGCTTGAAGAAGCCGCCCGCCAGACTTTGCTCGGCGTCTGCTTCAGCGCCGTGGAGCGCCTGCCAGAGAATCAGCGGCCAGACAGCGACACCCTCGTGGCGTGGTACGACGCCGTGGCGCACCTGGAGGACCAAAACAAGGAGGTGACCCGCCTCTCCGTGGGCGCGGAAATGCGCTTTGCCGAAGACCACTTCAAGAGTTGCGTCATCAAAGGGCAGGGCGTGGCCGAGAACTATCCGCAGCCCCTCCGACGGCACAGCGGCGACATCGACATCTGGGTGGTGCCAGAAGGCAAGCGCCTGCCCCTGCTCAAGCGGCGCCGGCAAATCCTGAACTACGTCAGGAAGTTCTGCCCCGACGGTCAGGCCGCCTACCACCACGTGGACTTCCTGCAACTGGGCGAAACGAACACCGAAGTGCATTTCACGCCCACCTGGCTCTGCTGCCCCAAGCACAACAAGCGCCTGCAGCAGTGGCTGGAAAGCCAGATTGACCGCCAGTTTGCCCATCAGGTGCAAACCCCTTACGGCCCGCTCGTTTGCCCCACCAATGACTTCAACCTCGTCTTTTTGCTCCTGCACATCTACCGCCACCTCTTTGCCGAAGGGGTGGGGATGCGGCAACTCATGGACTACTACTACGCGCTGCAGCAGAGCGATGTGGACAGCCTGCGCAATTCCGCCATGAACACCCTGCGCTCTTTTGGCATGGAGCGCTTCACCAAGGCCGTGATGTGGGTGCTGCAGGAAACCATGGGCCTGGAGTACCAGAAGATGCTCGTGGCGCCCAACGAGAAAGACGGGCAGTTCCTGCTAGGCGAAGTGATGCGCGCCGGCAATTTCGGCTTCTACGACAGCCGCTCCAACGTGCCAGACGGCGAAGGCCCGCTCCACCGCTTCGTGCGCGTCATGGGCCGCAACCTGCGCTTCGTGCGCTACTATCCCTCCGAGGTGCTGTGGTCCCCTATATTTAAGATGTGGCATCGCATTCGGATTTTCGGCATAGAAAACCACCGCGTTTGAAACCTTTTTTGCCTTGCGAACCAAAGAAAAACACGAAAAAAGGCCAAAAACGAAAATAATTTTGCCAAAAGTTTTGATTAGTTAAGAGAAAGTTATAAATTTGCACCGAAGTTTGCGCAAACTATGGCGCTGCTTCTTCGTGATACACACCGAACACAAAACATCAAAATATTATTAATCTTAAAAAATTAAACAAAAGAAACATGAAAAAGTTATTTGCAATTATTGCGATGATGGGTGTTTTCTCGTTTGGAATGACCCAGTCTGCTTATGCACAGGAAGAAACTCAGCCTGCTGCAACAGAAGAAACCGTGGCAACTGACGACTCCGCAGCCGCAGCCGTGCCCGACAGCGCTGCCGTAGCTGCTGAGGAAGAAGAGGCTGAAGAGCCCGCCGAAGTGGTGGAAGAGGTTGGCATGTACAAGAACATCAAGACCAAGTTCATCGAAGGTAGTGCAGGCTGGATGGCACCTGTGGCCATCGCCCTCATCATCGGTCTCGCATTCTGCATCGAGCGTATCATCTACCTCTCGCTCAGCAACGTGAAAGTGAACAAGCTGATTGAAGACGTGGAAGAGAAGGTTGAGAAAGGCGACATCGAAGGCGCCAAGGACGTTGCTCGCAACACCCGCGGTCCTATCGCCAGCATCTTCTACCAGGGTCTGCTCCGCATCGACGAAGGCATCGACAGCGTGGAGAAGTCCGCAGTTGCTTACGGCGCTGTGCAGTCCTCCAAGCTGGAGAAAGGCTGCTCTTGGATTACCCTGTTCATCGCCATGGCACCGTCTCTCGGATTCTTGGGAACTGTGGTCGGCATGGTGCAGGCCTTCGACGACATCCAGGCAGCTGGTGACATCAGCCCGACAGTCGTTGCAGGCGGTATGAAAGTGGCCCTTCTGACAACCATCTTCGGTATCATCGTTGCCCTTATTCTCCAGATATTCTACAACTTCATCCTTTCTATGATTGAGAGCCTCACCGCTCAGATGGAAGACTCCACAATCTCGCTGCTCGACATTGTTACCCGCTACAATGTGAAGAAAGGCAACAAGTAAGGAAATGGCTCCAAAGCCAAAAGAATATCAATAATTAATAATAGGAGAATAAAATAATGGATAGTACAGAAAAATTGTCAAGCTGGGTGCTGAAAGGACTCTTGGCCCTCACGATTATCGTGTTCGCCCTGTTCTTCCTGGTAGGCTTTAGCCGTCCTTACGAGGCCGACCCCGCTATGGTGGACCCGCAGTTCACCGACGCAGTGCTCTGGCTCTGCTTCATCCTCGTCATTGTAACCGCTATCCTCACTGTCTGGAGCCTCGTCGTTCAGTTCCGCACTGGCGGCAGCAGCGTGAAAGAGAAAGGATTAGCTGCACACAGCGGTAAGATTGCCGTGGGCGCCCTTGTCCTCAGCGTTATCGTTGGCCTGATTGTTGGTTTCGCAAACCAAGGCGAGAACCTGCTCATCAACGGTAAACTCTGGAACAACCCCACCGACATCGTCATCACCGACACCTGCATCGTGTCAATCGCAATTCTGCTGGTTGTAACCCTGTTGGCATTCGTATTTAGTGTAGTACTGAAAGCGAAGAATTAAAGATTAGCATAATTATGGGAAAAAAGAAAAGAAAAGTTCCAGGACTAAACCAAAGTTCTACGGCTGATATCTCATTCATTTTGCTCATCTTCTTTCTTGTGACAACATCAATGGATACAGACCAGGGACTTGGTAGAACCTTGCCGAGACCGCCGGAGGACAATCAGCCGAAGCCGGAAATTGACATGAACAAGCGTGACATCATGCGCGTCTATATCAATATGAACGACGATGTCATGCTTAAGACCGAAGGCAACGACGTGACGCTCGGCCGAGGCGACGACATTCATACGCAAGTGAAGGAAATTGCCAAGGAATTCATTGCCAACAAAGACAATAACCGTCACCTCCCCGTTGTGACCATGAAGCGTATTGCCGCACTTGGCGAAGAACCAGTCGGCGTTACAGAGAAGCACGTCATCTCAGTGCAAACTGACCGTGCAACACACTACAATGTCTATTTCCAAGTTCAGGATGCGCTCGTAGCAGCTTACAATGAACTTCGTGAAGAACTTGCCAAGGAAAGATTCGGCGTTTCCTACGAACAGTGCAGTCCAGAGCGCCAGCAGGCCATCCGCGACGTGTACCCGCAGAAGATTTCCGAGGCTGAACCTAAAGAATACGGAAAAAAATGAGCAGATTTAACAAAGATGGCAATCGCGAGATGCCGGAGTTGAATACTTCGTCACTCCCCGACTTGATTTTCACCGTTCTCTTCTTCTTCATGATGGTCACCAGCATGCGCGAAGTTACGCTGAAAGTGAAAATTGACAGACCGCAAGGCACGCAGCTTGAGAAGCTGGCACGCAAGTCAGCAACCTCATACATCTACATCGGCCCCGCAACGCCCGCTGAGCAGGCACGCGTGGGTAAAGGTACGCAGATTCAGCTGAACGACAAGTTCGCCGAAGTCAATGAAGTCCGCGACTACGTCATCGCAGAGCGCGGCGAGCTCTCCGAGGCAGACAAAGGATTCTTCACCGTTTCGCTGAAAGTGGACCAAAACACCCCCATGGGCTACATCACCGATGTGAAGCAAGTCTTGCGTAAGGCTTACGCACTCAAGATTGTTTACTCCGCAACCAAAGAGCAGTAAACTTTCTGAAACACTCAACCAAAGAGGGACTGCTGAAAATGCAGCCCCTCTTTTTTTACACCTTTTCCCAGCAAAACCCACATGAAACCCTACCTCGACCTCTTGCAGCGCATCCTCAGCGAAGGCGTGGAGAAGCACGACCGCACCGGAACCGGCACCATCAGCGTGTTTGGCCACCAGATGCGCTTCGACCTTTCGCAGGGATTTCCGTTGCTCACAACCAAGAAAGTCCACCTCAAGTCCATCATCTACGAACTCCTTTGGTTCCTCCGCGGCGACACCAATGCCAAGTGGTTGCAGGAGCGCGGCGTGCGCATTTGGAACGAATGGGCAGACGAAGCCGGCAACCTTGGCCACATCTACGGCTACCAGTGGCGCTCATGGCCCGACTATCAGGGCGGCCACGTGGACCAAATTGCCCAGGTCGTGGACCAAATCAAGCACAATCCCGACTCCCGCCGCCTCATTGTTTCCGCGTGGAACGTGGCAGACATCGGCAACATGAACCTGCCGCCGTGCCACATCCTCTTCCAATTCTACGTGGCCAATGGGCGCCTCTCCTGCCAGCTCTACCAGCGCAGCGCAGACACCTTCCTCGGCATGCCGTTCAACATTGCCAGCTACTCCCTCCTCACCATGATGATGGCCCAAGTGTGCGGCCTGAAGCCAGGCGAATTCGTCTATACCACTGGCGACACTCACATCTACCTCAACCACATCCAGCAGGTGAAACTGCAGCTCACCCGCAAGCCGCGGCCGCTCCCCACCATGCGCATCAACCCCGATGTGAAAGACATTTTCCAGTTCCAGTACGAAGACTTCACCCTCGAAGGCTACGACCCGTGGCCGCTCATCAAGGGCGTCGTCTCCGTTTAGCTAGCTCCCAATCCCCACCATGAGAATCAGCATCATCGTGGCCATTGCCCGAAACAACGCCATCGGCCTGCGCAACCAACTGCTCTACTGGCTGCCCAACGACCTCAAGCGCTTCAAGCAACTCACCACCGGCAACACCATCATCATGGGCAAAAACACCTTCGACAGCCTGCCCAAAGGCGCGCTGCCCAACCGCCGCAACGTCGTGCTTTCCCGCACCGCAACCGCGGCCGACTGCCCTGGCGCCGACGTTTTCCCGTCCCTCACCGAAGCCCTCCTCAACTGCCAGCAGCACGAGCTGCAGGGCGACCCCATGGCCCACGAAATCTACATCATCGGCGGTGCCGCCGTCTATCGCCAGACTGCCCATTTGGCCGACCGCCTCTGCCTCACCTGCGTGGACAACATTCCCGCCGAGACCGACACATTCTTCCCCGAAATCGACCCCAAGCAGTGGCGCGAAACCTTCCGCGAGCACCACGACGCCGACGAACGCCACGCCTTTGCCTACGACTTCGTAAACCTTGAGCGCATCCGCTGAACCATCCCATGCACATCGACCACATCGGCATCTACGTGAACGACCTGGAAGGCGTCCGTGCCTTCTTCCAGCAGCACTTCGGCGCAACCGCCGGCGCCCAGTACCACAATCCGCGCACCGGCCTGCGCTCCTATTTCCTTTCGCTCGATGGCGGCGCCCGCATTGAAATCATGAGCCGTCCCGAAGTGGGCGAACCCGACGCCCGCGCCATCCGCCACGGCATCATCCACCTGGCCCTGAGCGTAGGCAGCGCCGAGACCGTGAACCGCATCACCCAGCAACTGCGCGACGCCGGCTGCGAAGTGATGAGCGGTCCCCGCACCACCGGCGACGGCTACTACGAGAGCCTCGTCATGGGCCCCGAGCACATCCAACTCGAAATCACGGTTTGAAACCGCGGCCGTTATGCAGTTTGTCCTTGCAACACTTCCAATCGTGGGGTTATGAGTAGATTTCGTTTCGTCGTTTTCTCGTTTTGTTTAGTGGTTTTCTTTTGCGCCCATGCCCAGAGTGATACCTATAGGTTGTCTGGGCAGGTACATGATAATTTTACTGATGCAGGGCTCGATAGCGCCAAAGTCTATCTGATGAATAAGGATAGCGTGATACTGGATAGTGCCTTGACGAGGTATGCACGATTTTCTTTTAATGTCGAGCGAGACAAGTCCTTTCGCTCATGCATCATCAAGGTAGCGTGTCCGCACTATCAAACCCACTATAGCGCCTATTCTTTGAAGTACGTTGGCAAGAATGCGACATTCAAACTGCCCACAATCTTCATAAAGCGCCAAGATTCGTTTTCGAATCAAACATTGAATGAAGTAGTCGTTACGGCCACGAAGGTGAAGATGTTCTATCGTGGCGATACCCTTGTGTACAATGCTGATGCGTTCAATGTGGCCAATGGAAGCATGCTCGATGCCCTGATTAAGCAGTTGCCTGGCGCAGAACTCACTCGGGATGGCGAAATCTTTGTCAATGGCAGGAAGGTGGAAAACCTGATGCTCAACGGGAAGGACTTCTTTCGTGGCAACAACAAACTGATGTTGGAGAACCTGCCATACTATACCGTGAAAGAAATCAAGGTGTATGACCAGACTACGGATAAGGCCAAGGCGCTGAATGACACGTTTGCCAAGAAAGATTTCGTGATGGATGTCAGCCTGAAGAGGGAATACAGTAAGGGCTATATGGCCAATGTAGAAGTGGGTGCAGGCACGGAAGACGCCTATTTGGCCCGCCTGTTTGGATTGTGTTTCACCGATGTGTCGCGACTGGCCATAGTCGGAGGCATGAACAACCTGAACATGAGCGACTATGCCATGAATGGCTATGCCAGCAACGAGAGTGGAAGAGAAGGCCGCACGACAAGCAAGTTGCTGGCTGCGGAACTGATGACGGAGCACAAACGCAACAAGAACGTGCTAACGGTGGAACTGAGCAGGAAGAAATCCGAGTATGGCTCCGACGTGTATCAGGAAACCTATCAGGACGTAGGCAGCACGTTCAGCACGACACGAAATGCAAATAATGCTAAAGACCTTGGGATTTCTTTATCAAACAAATATACCCTGAAGTTGCCAATATGGTTGGAAAGCACGACAAATCTCTGCTACAATAGCAAGAAAGACGAGAACGACGAACGCTATTTCGAGTCTGGGTTCGATAACAGGCAACAAGGAATTCAGATACTCGATTCCCTGTTTAATCTTGGCGTAGCGGTCAATGACCCTTCCATGATTAGTGCCCGTAAGCAACTGATGAACAGCAGCAGAAAGGAATATGGCGCTTCGCAGCGTTTCGATTTTGCCAAAAACCTCTATTCTAGCGATATTATTGACTTCAGTGCGGACATTGATTACACCAAGAGTACGAATGAAAGAGACCGCTTCTATAGGTATCTCACTTGGGGGGGGCAACAAAATCAGGAGGATGTTTGGGAAGACATCGACCAACCATATACACATTTAGGCGTGACGGCCGATGTATCGTACAAACTATCGCGCTTGCTCTATAACACTGAATTGAAGTTCTTTGCAGGCTATCGCTTCAATCGCGACAAGGACAGGAAAACCATATCAGACTTTGCGTCGTCTGCTATTGACGCCGAGAATAGTTATAACCAGCTGATGAGGGAGAATGTCTATACGCTGGGACTCAATTACCATCACCGCAACACCCAACTCATTAAAGATGTAGATGTGCAAACGACGCTTAACCTGCCCGTGTCGATTGTCGATAGGAACACGGACTATTCCCGAAGCACATTGGACACCTGCCTCACTCAGTCGCCAGTCTTTTTCGAACCATCCCTGACGATTGGCGGATACCGATATACGAATCGGGGAGCAAGGAAAACCTTATTCGAATTCCTCACGTCGTTGAAATACTCACTTCCCGAAGCAACTCAGCTGATTACCCTGCCAGAAACCTCTGACCGAATCAATATCTATCTGGGCAATGCCTCTCTGAAGTCGCCTGCGGTTTGGAACTCAAGTCTTTTGTGGGAGATTCCTTTAAAGCAAAAGAACGCATACTTGAAGCACAATCTTGCTTATACCTATTTTATAAATAGGATTATTTATACCTATAATTATGCCGAAGGCGTCTATACCAATAGGCCAGAAAACATCGCAGGAACATGGCGCCTGCAGTATAGCATCCGCGGTCAGCACTACATTAAAGGGTACAATCTCAGCTATACATTCCTTAGCGAATACAATCGCATGAAGAACTTTGTGGCAGACAGAGCGTTCAAAAACGATGAATTGCACCTCTCTTTGCCTATAAGGTTCTGGGGATATTTCACCAAAGACAGGAAATTGAGCGGGGGCGTCAGCGTGAGCGTAGATTGGCGCAAGCCTTTGAATGGCAGAACCGCCCTCGGCTTTGATGACACTTGGGAGTTCAAGGCGACCCCGTGGGTTCAAATAAGTTTGCCTGCGGACATAGATTTTAGCACGCAATGTGATATCGTTAAGCGAACAGGCTACTCCAATGATGAACTGAACAGGCTGATGTGTGTTTGGGACATGGAACTTTCAAAGCCCATATTCAAGAAGCAAGTGCTGCTGAAGTTGAAGGCGATAGACGTTCTTCGCCAATATAAGAGCGTTGCTTATGTGGTCAACGAACGTGGCATTAGTGAAACGCGCGCCATCACCCTTCCGTCCTATTTACTCTTCAGCGTGACTTACAAGTTTAACAAGCAACCGAAGAAATGAACATCTCTGAACCCCTGCCGTCCAAGCCCCTGCGCAGAAAGGCTTCGGCGCTGCGCAGAAACGTTGCGCAGTTGTGCCAAAAAATCAGGCAGTTGCGCAAAAAAAGTGCCGCAAACTTTGCATTTGGCGCGCAGAATGACTAAATTTGCAGCCTACATTATTTATTAACACCACAAAAAACTATTATTAACAACTCAAAAAACTATTGCTATGGAAACAGTGATTTTCAAATGGAATCCGAATTTCTCCTCCTATTCCATGTTCCACTACCTCTACGACATCGTGGACATCAACAACTCTAATGACCCCAAATACAATTGGAGCGTCTGGGACTACGAAAAGATTCACGAGGGCGACCGCTTCTATTGGATGAAACTCGGCTACGGAACCATCGGCATCTGCGGCCGCGGCACCATTACCTCTGAACCTTACGCCGATGAAGACTGGTCGGGCAAGGGGCGCACTACCTACTACGTTGACTTCGACCCCGAATTGCTCATCAACCCCGACGCGCTGCCCATCCTCGACCTCGAGACCCTCAAGGCCAACATTCCCGATTTCGACTGGGACCACGGCCACTCCGGACTCGTGCTCACCTCCGAGCAGGCCGAGAAACTCGACCAACTGTGGGACGCATTCGTGGCCAAGAACCGCGATGAATTTGAGAAGAAAAACGCTGTGGAACGTCCCGACAAGGACTACCTCTACTGGGACTAACCCGGCAACTGAAGCGGACACTTAAGCACAAACACTATGCTGGGCGCAATCATTGGCGACATTGCTGGAAGCAGGTTTGAATTTGCTTCCACCAATGACTACGATTTCGACTTTTTCGCCCCAAACTGCAGCTTTACCGACGACACCATTTGCACCGTGGCTGTGGCCGACGCGCTGCTCGAAGGGCTCGACTACGGGCAGTGCATGCACGACTGGTGCAGGCGCTACCCCTATCCTATGGGCGGCTACGGCATCCGATTTTCGCAGTGGGTGAAGAGCGACGCCCCGCAACCCTACGGCTCGTTCGGCAATGGCAGCGCCATGCGCGTGAGCCCCGTGGCGTGGTGGTTCCCCGAGAGCGAAATTCTGGCAGAGGCCGCGAAGACTGCCGCTTGCACCCACAGCCACGAACTGGGCGTGCAGGGCGCATGCGCCGTCGCCATTGCCATCTACGACTGCCACCAGCAGCGCAAGGCCCGTGGCGGACAGCCGCTCACGGAGGCGGACATCGACGCCGCTTTGGCCCGCGCCAAGCAATACTATTTCGGCGACGGTCCCATCGATTTGGACCTTGAGCAGCACCGCAACTGCTTCGACGAGACCTGCCAGGGCACGGTGCCAGTGGCGCTGTGGATTGTGCGCCACAGCAAAGGCTTCGAAGATGCCGTGCGGCAGGCCGTGAGCCTCGGCGCCGACGCCGACACGCTGGGCGCCATCGTGGGCAGCATGGCCGAGGCGCTGTGGGGCATCCCCGACTGGATGAAGGCGAAGGCGCTGACCTATCTGCCCGAAATCATGCAGTGCATTGTGCAGGAATTCTACGAAAAAGCCCCGAATTTGCAGCAGTAGCGCCCCGAACTTGCGGCAATAAATTCGCAGCATCACTCCCGAACCATCGGACTTGCCCCCGCGGCGAGTCCGATTCTTTTTTGCGCCAAAGTGAGGCGGTGCAGCCTTTGCTTCGGGAATCATAACGGCAACCGCTGCGGACTTAACCAGCCGTCGCCGCGGACTTAACCAGCCGCCGCCGCGGACTTTATCAGCAGCGTAAAAGACTTTCACGAAAACGATGCCCTTCGTTTTCCAAAACGAAGACCTTCCTTTTCCCAAACGATGCCCTTCGTTTTTTGCCCAGAGTTTGGCATGGAGTGGCGCAGAAACCGGATTTTTTGCGGCAGGGCAGGGCGGGGAGTGCAAACGAAGGGGGCAATGATTTGGAGAGTTGTCGGAAAAATCGTAACTTTGCACCATATTTAATAGAGGATTTGGCCGTTGGCCGGGCCCATGTCTGCGGAAACCTTGCCGCGCGGGCGCCGTCTGAGGGTCGTTTCTCCATTTTTTCCGCGGCGCAGTTGCTGCCGCCGCGAGGAAAGTTTTACGGCACAGTTCAGAAAGTTTTTACAACAAAATTCATAAACAATCAATCCCATGAAAAGAGATTCAGAGATTTTTGCGCTCATTGAGCGCGAGCACCAGCGTCAGTTGAAGGGCATGGAACTCATTGCCAGCGAGAACTATGTGAGCGACGAAGTGATGGAGGCCCAGGGCTCTTGCCTCACGAACAAGTATGCCGAGGGTTATCCGGGTCGCCGCTACTATGGTGGCTGTGAGGTGGTGGACCAGACGGAGCAGTTGGCCATCGACCGCGTGAAGAAGATTTTCGGCGCAGAGTATGCGAATGTTCAGCCCCACAGCGGCGCGCAGGCCAATGCGGCCGTGCTGCTCACGGTGCTCAAGCCGGGCGATACGTTCATGGGACTGAATCTGGACCACGGCGGGCACCTGAGCCATGGCAGCCACGTGAACACGTCGGGCATTCTCTATAACCCCATCGGCTACAACCTGAACAAGGAGACGCAGCGCGTGGACTACGACGAGATGGAGCGCCTGGCGCTGGAGAACAAGCCGAAACTGATTATCGGCGGCGGCAGCGCCTACAGCCGCGAGTGGGACTACAAGCGCATGCGCCAAATCGCCGATGAGGTGGGCGCCCTGCTCATGATTGACATGGCCCACCCGGCCGGACTCATCGCCGCTGGTCTGCTCGACAACCCGCTGAAGTATGCCCACATCGTGACCAGCACCACCCACAAGACCCTCCGCGGCCCGCGCGGCGGCATCATCCTGCTGGGCAAGGACTTTGAGAACCCGTGGGGCCTGACCACGCCGAAGGGCGAGGTGAAAATGATGTCGCAACTGCTCAACAGCGCCGTGTTCCCTGGTCAGCAGGGCGGTCCGCTCGAGCATGTGATTGCGGCCAAGGCCGTGGCCTTCAACGAGGCGCTGCAGCCCGAATTCGTGGACTATCAGAAGCAGGTGCAGAAGAACGCGAAGGTGCTTGCACAGGCGCTCATCGACAAAGGCTTCTTCATTTGCTCCGGCGGCACGGACAACCACAGCATGCTGGTTGACCTTCGCCCGAAATATCCCGACCTGACGGGCAAAGTGGCCGAGAAGGCGCTCGTTGCCGCCGACATCACGGCCAACAAGAACATGGTGCCGTTCGACAGCCGCAGCGCGTTCCAGACGAGCGGAATCCGCCTGGGCACGCCGGCCATGACGACCCGCGGCGCCAAGGAAGACGTGATGCTGCTCATTGCCGACCTCATTGAGACCGTGCTCAACGACCCGGAGAACGACGCAGTGATTCGCAGCGTTCGCGAGAAAGTGAACGAAACGATGAAGAACTATCCGATTTTCGCATGGTAGAACCCTTGCTCGGAAAGACGCTTGCCGAGTTGCAGGACGTGGCGCAGTCGCTCGGCCTGCCTCGGTTCACAGCCAAGCAGATGATGCAGTGGCTGTACCAGAAGCATGTGTCGTCGATTGACGAGATGACCAACCTGAGCAAGCAGGCCCGGGCGCTGCTGAGCGAGCGTTTCGTGGTGAGCGCGGGCGGTCCGGCGCAGGTGCAAACCAGCAGCGACGGCACGGAGAAATATCTCTTTCCGACGCTCGACGGCAAATACATTGAGACCGTCTATATCCCTGAAAGCGACCGCGCTACGCTTTGCGTCTCCACGCAAGTGGGCTGCAAGATGAACTGCCTGTTCTGCCAGACGGGCAAGCAGGGATTTCAGGGCAACCTGACCGCTGCGGACATCCTTGGGCAAGTGTCTTGGGCCATGCGCGAGAAGGGCATCAGCAACATTGTGGTGATGGGTCAGGGCGAGCCGCTCGACAACATCGACAACCTGCTGCGCGCCCTTTCGCTGCTCACTTCGCCCGACGCCTACGCTTGGAGCCCCCACCGCATCACGGTGTCCACGGTTGGCCTGCGCAAGACGTTTGCCCGCCTGCTCGAGGAGTGCGAGTGCCACGTGGCGGTGAGCCTCCATTCGCCCATCCATGAGCAGCGCGCGCAGTTGATGCCTGCCGAGGGGCAGTTCCCCATTGCCGAGGTGGTGGATGCCCTGCGCAACTACGACTTCAGCCACCAGCGCCGCCTTTCCTTCGAATACATTGTGCTCCACGGCATGAACGACACGCCGCTCCACCAGCGCGAACTGGTGAAATTGCTGGGCGGCCTGCATTGCCGCGTGAACCTCATTCGCTGGCATCGCATTCCGAGCGTTGACCTGCCGGGAAGCGACGAGGCCGCGATGCTCAACCTGCGCAACTACCTGACGAAGCATGGCATTTTCACCACCATCAGGCAGTCGCGCGGCGAAGACATCATGGCCGCCTGCGGCATGTTGAACTCCAAACAAAACAATCAGCAATGACACACAAACAGATTTTTTCGGCAGTTGCCGTGGCCGTTGCGCTGCTTTTTGCCTCTTGCAGCGTGGACCCGAAGTCGTCGGGCAATCCCTACGAGGTGATGGTTGTGGCCGAGGACAGCCTGTGGAACAGCGATGCGGGCGAGAACCTTCGCAGCGTGCTGGAGACTCCGATGGAGATGCTTCCGCAGCCCGAGCCGATGTTTCATGTGAGCCACGTGACCAACCGCCACTACGACCGCATCACGCAGCTGTTTCGCAACATTATAGTATATAAGGTGGACCCGCACTACGCCAAGCCGCGCATGCAGGTGCAGCGCGATGTGTTCTCGTCGCCGCAGGTGGTGATGACCATCGTGGGCCCGTCGGCAGCCGATTTGGCCAGTTACGTGAAGAAGCAGAAGCAGACGCTTTTGCGCTATTTCTCCGTGGAGGAAATCAACCGCGAGGCCACTCGTCTGGCGGAAAAGCACAACATCGCTTTCGACAAGGAAGTGATGAAAATGTTTGGCTGCCACCTCTACATTCCCGTTGACCTGAAGAAAATGAAGGTGGGCGAGAACTTCATCTGGGCCAGCGACGACGGCCTGTCCACCATTCAGAACATTGTCATCTACAGCTACCCCTACGCCACGCGCGACGTGTTCCGCCGCGAGGCCTATATTGCCCTGCGCAACCACTTCATGGAGAACATTCCGGGCCGCAGCGAGGGCAGCGTGATGAGCACCAACGACAACTTTGTGGAGGTGACGAACACCAATATCCGCGGCAACTTCACGCAGGAGGCGCGCGGCCTGTGGGAAATGACTGGCGAGGCCATGGGCGGTCCGTTCATCGCCCACAGCCAAGTGGACACCATCAGCAAGCGCGTGATTGTGGTGGAAGGCTTTGTCTATGCGCCCAACAAGATGAAGCGCACCATGCTCCGCCGCCTCGAAGGCGCGCTCTACACGCTTGAGCTGCCTGCCGAAGTCCAAGCGAAAAAAGAAGACGACCAAAAAGAAAAATGAGATATGCAGAAAATTAAAGTAGGCATCACCCACGGCGACATCAATGGCGTGGGCTATGAAGTAATCCTCAAGGCCTTTGCGCAGGAAGAAATGCTCGAGCTTTGCACGCCTGTGCTCTATGGTTCGCCCAAGGTCGCCATATACCACCGCAATGCCATTGGCAGCCAGACCAACTTCGCCATGGTGCAGTCGGCAGCGCAGTTGCGCGACGGCCAGTTGAACATGGTGAACTGCTTTGGCGAGCAGGAACTGAAAATTGAGTTTGGCAAGGCCACGCCCGAGTCGGGCCACGCCGCATTCGTTGCGCTGGAGCGCGCTGTGGAAGACCTTTCCGCAGGCAAAGTCGATGTGCTCGTCACGGCGCCCATCAACAAGCAGGTGATTCAGGGCGAGGGGTTCCACTTCGCCGGACACACCGAGTACCTGCAGGAGCGGGTGGGGCAGGGCAGCGAGCCCCTCATGATTCTGATGAACGAAGGGCTGCGCGTGGCACTGGTTACCACCCATCTGCCCATTTCCAAAGTGGCGGCCGCCATCAAGCGCGAGGCCATTGAGCAGAAACTCAAGATTTTGCACCAGTCGCTGCGCCGTGATTTCGCCATCGACAATCCCCGCATCGCCGTGCTTTCGCTCAATCCGCACTGCGGCGACGGCGGCCTGCTCGGCACCGAGGAGCAGACGGAAATCCAGCCCGCCATCGCCAACTGCTTCAACCACGGCATCCGCTGCTTCGGCCCCTACGCCGCCGACGGGTTCTTCGGTTCGGGCAACTACCGCCATTTCGACGCCGTGCTGGCCATGTATCACGACCAGGGACTGGCGCCGTTCAAGGCACTCGCCATGGGCGACGGCGTGAACTTCACCGCTGGCCTGCCCATTGTCCGCACATCGCCTGCCCACGGCACGGCCTACGACATTGCGGGCAAGAACGTGGCCGACGAAACATCGTTCCGCCAGGCCATCTACACCGCCATCGACGTCTTCCGCAACCGCCAGCGCTACGACCAGGCGCACGCCAATCCCCTGCGCCGCCAGTACTACGAGAAGCGCGACGACAGCGACAAACTCAAGCTCGACCAGGAACAAGACGGCGAGTAACCCCATTCTGCGTCTGCCGTGAGGGCGAAAACCCTCCGGCGGGCGCGTTCTTTTTCTGAAAAGAACCTGCAGACGGACCAAAAATCAGCCTGATGAAAGCACAATACCGCAACATCTTTTTCGCCATTGGCCTGCTCGCTTTCGTGCTCATGATTGTGACCATGAAAGTGAGTTTCAGTGAGTTGTGGGCACACCTGTGCAATGCTGGCTGGTGGCTGGTGGGCATTTTCGGGCTGTGGCTCGTGCTATACGCGCTCAATGCCCTCACGTGGCGCATCATCATTCGCGGCAGCGGCCCTTGTCCCATCCCCTTTCTCCACCTGCTCAAGCTCACCATTTCGGGTTTTGCCCTCAACTACGCCACGCCAGGCGGACTCATGGGCGGCGAACCCTATAAGATTATGGAGCTGCAGCCGTGGATTGGCGTGGAAAGGGCATCGTCGAGCGTGCTGCTGTTCGGCATGATGCACATTTTCGCCCACTTCTGGTACTGGATAACCGCCGCAGTGCTCTATCTGCTGCTCCTGCCCGTGGGCGGCGCCACGCTCCTCGCCCTGCTGTTCGTGCTGCTGTTCAGCGGCGCCGGCGTCTATCTCTTTGTCAAAGGCTACAAGCACGGCATGGTCGTGAAGTTCTTCCGTTTCCTGGCCAAAGTGCCGGGACTGAAGAAGTGGGCGGCGGGATTTGTGGAGCGAAACAGCGAGAAACTCGCCGAAATCGACAGCCAGATTGCCGCGCTGCATGGGCAGAACAAGCGCAGCTTCTACGCTTCCTTCCTGCTGGAATACGTAGGACGCGTGGCGCAAAGCTTCGAAATCTTCATCATGCTGCTCATTTTCACCGATTTGCCTGCCACGCCCATGACCTTCGTCTATGCCCTCATCATCCTTTCGCTCACGTCACTCTTCGCCAATTTGCTCTTCTTCCTGCCGCTGCAACTGGGCGGCCGCGAAGGCGGATTTGCCATGACCGTGGGCAACCTCGGCATGACGGGCCAAGTGAGCATGAGCATCAGCCTGCTTTGCCGTGTCCGCGAACTGTTTTGGACCGCCATCGGCCTGCTGCTCATCAAGAGTTTTGGAAAGAAAAACGAATCCATCAAAACGAAATAACCATGAAAAACCTCGGAAAATACCTGTCGCTGTTGCTGCTGGGCATTGCATTGCCCGCTGCGGCGCAAGAGCGCGCTGGCGCCGACCCGGGCCGTCTGCTCAACGACGTTGAAGTGGCCGTTGAAGTGAGCGGAACCGCCTCCAGCGGCGACTCCCAATATGCGCCACTTTGGCTCACCGCCAACCGCTGGGGCATGAGCAGCGTGGAGCCCAATTCTGCCTACGAGCGGGTGAGCGCCGTGCGAAGCCTCGCCGCCGACAGCCTGCGCCAGTGGAAACTGGGCTACGGGCTCGACCTCGCGCTGATGCAAAACGGCGCCAGCGATTTCATCGTGCAGCAGGCCTATGTCGATGCTGCGTGGAAAGCCCTGCAGCTCACTGTCGGCGCCAAGGAACGGCCGCTCGAACTGAAGAACAGCGAACTGTCGAGCGGCGGCATGAGCCTCGGCATCAACAGTCGCCCCATTCCGCAAGTGCGCGCCGAGCTGCACTACGTCAATGTGCCGTGGACAAACGGCTGGGCGCAGATTCGCGGCTGGCTTTCCTACGGCAAAATCACCGACGGCAGCTGGACCAAGAACAACCACCGCGACCCTAACCTTTACAATAGCGGCGTGCTCTATCACGAGAAAGCAGGCTACATCAAAGTGGGGCGCGAGGACAAATTCCCGCTTACCATGGAGTTCGGTCTGATGATGATGGCGCAGTTTGGCGGAACGACCTACAATGCCACCGGCCGCGGCATCACCACACCCACCACGCTCAAGCACGACTCGGGCCTGAAAGCCTTTTGGAACGCCCTGATTTGCCGCGGCAGCGACGAAATTGACGGCGTGAACCCCAACGCCGCTGGCAACCACCTGGGCAGTTGGAACCTGGCACTCCATTATAAAGGCAAAGGGTGGGGCGCCTCCGCCTACTTCGAGCGCTATTTCGAGGACAAAAGCATGCTCCACGTGAAGTATGGCATCTACGACCACCTGCTCGGCTTGGAAGTGCGCCTGCCCAAGAACCGCTTCGTCAGCAATGTGGTTGTGGAGCACCTCAGCACCACCGACCAGTCGGGACCAGTCTATCACGACGGCACCGCCACCATTCCTGAGCATATCACCGGCCGCGACAACTACTACGACCACTCCACCTACGCCGGCTGGCAGCACTGGGGCATGGGCATCGGGCACCCCTTCCTCACTTCCCCCGCCTACGCCGAAACCGAGGCCTACAGCAGCAACGGCCGCATCTACTTCTGGAACAACCGCGTGAAGGGATGGCACTTCGCACTCGCCGGCGACCCCACCGCCGAACTGCACTACCGCCTCCTTTTCTCCCTCACGCGCAACTGGGGAACCTACGACTACCCGTTCGCCGATATGTGCCGGCAAAACTATTTCCTGGCGGAATGCACCTACACGCCCCGCTGGGCCAAGGGATGGCAGGGCACGCTTGGCATGGGCATCGACCACGGCCACTTGCTCGGCAACAGTCTTGGCGGCCAGTTGCGGCTGCGCAAATCGTTCAGCCTCTGACGCCGCGCAAAGAAAACGAAGACCTTCCTTTTCAGAAACGAAGACCTTCCTTTTCGAAAACGATGCCCTTCGTTTCGGAAAAAGACAGTCTTCGATTGAAAACATTGGAAAGAAAACAAGAATATGAAAGCAAAAAAATACCTGATTGTGCTGCTTGCGGCCGTGGCCCTCACCGCCGTTTCGTGTGAGGAAACGCCCATCTACGGCGACCTCGACGGCATGTGGCAACTCATGGAGGAGCAGACGGGCGAATCCACGGTCAACCGCAAGGACGACCGCATGTACATCAGCTTCCGCCGCCACCTGGCCCAGTTCGACGGGCATGGGCAGCCGCGCCTCTACGTGGGCAGTTACACCTACGAGCGCGACAGCATTTTCTTCACCACCATCAGCTACCGCTCTGCGCAGACGGTGGAGGCGCACGACAATGTGCCGCTCACCGATGCCGACATCAGCCTGATGAACGACTGGGGCATCTACGAAGTGGACCCCGCTTTCCGCGTCGTCAGCCTGTCGTCGTCCCACCTCGTGCTGCGCTCCGCGTACAGCGAATTGCATTTCCGCAAGTTCTAAATCAGATGGCGATGAACGAAACCGAACCCAAACGCCCCTACAGCGGCCTCGATGCCTTTGTCGTCACCGGCTTTGGCAGTGGCCTGAGCCCCTTTGCGCCAGGCACCATGGGCGCAGTGGTGGCGGTGGCGTTGTGGCTGATTGGCGCGTGGCTCATGCCCCATTGGCCGCTTCAGGCGCTCACTTTGGCGCTGATTTTGGCCTTCACCTTTGCCAGCGTGCCCATGATTCGGCGCGTGGAGCAAGCATGGGGCGAGGACCCCAGCCGCGTAGTCATTGACGAAGTGGTCGGCACGTGGATTTGCCTGCTGGCCGTGCCGCCAAGCCACCATTGGGGCTACGTGCTCGGCGCGTTCGCCCTCTTCCGCTTCTTCGACATCCTCAAACCCCTCGGCGTGCGCCGCATGGAGGCCATTGGGCGCGGGTGGGGCGTCATGCTCGACGACATCCTCGCCGGAATCTACGGATTTCTGGTGCTGCTCATCGTGCAAATAGTGATTTAAGCAGTGACGAAAGAAAACATCATACTCACCGCAAAGCAGTTTGCGAAGGCCCAGTTGACCTCCGTTGTGGCCACCGTGTGCGACTACCTCGTCACGGCGCTGCTCTACCGCTACTGTGGCGCCCACCTGCTGCTCTCCACGCTGCTCGGCGCCCTCACCGGCGGATTGGTGAACAGCGTGCTCAACTACCTGTGGACTTTCCGCGGCAGCGGGCGCAGCTACTGGCACGTGCTGGAGCGCTACGCCCTCGTTTGGGCCGGCAGCATCTTCTTCAACACCCTCGGCGTGGTGGGCATTGTGCGCCTGCTCGCCCCCGTCTTCGGCGAAAACCTGCGCCTGGTCATGACGGTGAAAATCATTGTCAGCATCGTTGTGGCCGTGGCATGGAACTTCCTGCTGCAGAAGCACTTCGTCTATAAAAAAGGTAAGATGTTTCCCGAAAATGGCGCTGCGTCAGGCTTTCAGGTTGTTGCGCACATGGAGGATGCGGACAACGGCGGTGTAGTTGGCCAACACAGCAATGATGGCTTGGGAAACGAGCAAAATGAGTAGCGGATTGGCAGTGAGATGGCCAAAAAAAGCGGTGAGGATGGCGCCCAGGCTGGTGAGAACCACGCGCTCAGGCCGCTGCAGCAATCCCACTTTGCAATCCGTCCCGATTCCCTCGGCGCGGGCTCGGATGTAGCTCACCATGATGCTGCCTATGAGCGCCAGCAACGTGATGAGCATGCCTACGGGTTGGCCATATTGAATGAAATAGAAAGCAATGGCCGCGAGCGTGAACAGTTCGCAGTAGCGGTCGAGCACGCTGTCGTAGAAAGCGCCGAAAGTGCTTTCCTTGTGCTGCGTGCGCGCCATGTATCCGTCCACCATGTCCATGATGCTTGAAAGCAAAATGATGCATCCAGCCACGCCGATGTGCCAGAGGCAGGGCTGCGTCGCGATGAGTGCGGAGCAGACAAAAACAGCCGCCGCCAGCATGTTGCCAACAAGTCCCAGCGTTGTGATGATGTTAGGCGTGATGCCATGTGCGGCCATCCACTTCACGCTTGGGTCGATGAGGCGGTAAACGAGTTGCTGAATGCCATTTCTGAAGGACTGGAAGGTCATAGTGAGTTGATGAGTTTTTAGTTTATGAGAAAACCTTGAGCAGTTGCCTCAAATCGGTAATCACGCAGTCGGGCAAGGTTTCGTCGTAGGTCTTGTCATCCCAAGTCTCGCCTTTAAACCAGATGGCTTTGCAGTTCAGTTGCTTGGCTGGCAAGATGTCTTTGTCGAAGCTGTCGCCAATGACAGCCGTTTCTTCAGGATTCAGATGGAGCGCATCAATGCCGAGCGCGAAGATGCGCGGGTCAGGTTTTCTGACGCCTGCGACAGCCGATTCCACCACACACTGAAAGAGGTTGCCGAGCCCGAGTTCTTCAAGCACCGTGTTGAGGTTGCCATAGAAATTGCTGACGAGCGCCATGGCATATTGCTCATGGAGCTGAGTCAGCACCTCACGGCTTTGCTTGGTGTGCTCCACAACCTGCTGGTAGAGGTTGCTCAGCAGCGCCTCGTGCTTTTGCGCGGCCAGTGCTTTGTCGTAGCAGGACTGCGCGCACAGCCGCTCCAGCTCAATGCGCAGCTTCACGTCGAGCATGCGCTTAAACGTGAAGTCTGGCTGAACGATGGGCTGGCTGCCCAGGGTGCGCTCGGCAAAGACATAGGCGTCTTTGAACTGCTCCCACGTGATGGGTATTTGCTCCTGCTGATAGGCTTTCCATATCACTTTGCCCCAGTGGCAGCCACCCGTGTCGAGCGTTCCGCCGTAGTCGAACAGCAGTCCTTTAATCTTTCTCATTTTCTGCAAGAATTTGCTTTTCCAGATTGGCGCAGAGGTTCTCGTGGCGCTTGTGCATGAACACGTAGAGTGCTTGAAGCACAGTGATTTCGATGAGCATGTAGAGCCAGGGAATGTTGAGCAGGCAGGTCGCGTAGATGCAAATAGCCCGCGTGTTGAATGTCAGGATGTTGGTGAAAGGCATCAGGGGGCGCGATTGCTCCAGGAACTTGGGGCGTACGGCGGCTTTGGCATCGCTGTCAGCAGCATGCCACGCTTGGAAAAAAGATTGGAAATGAGGTGTCCGCTTCTCTTGGCTCTTGCAATAGTTGGCGTAGTTGTAATAGAAAAGCTGAGCGAAGAGGCGGCCTTCCTGCTTCGCCTGCTCATATTCCTTCCGCTGCTGCAGGTAGTTGTCCAGCTCGCTGCCCTCCTTGCCTTTCAGGAAAAACAAGTGAATCTGCCGATAGTAGTCGCTCAGCGAACTTTGCGGAGAATGGCAAAGCACGCCAGCGCAGAACGCCAGCAGCCAAATCCAGATGCCCCACGTTTGGTTGGTGAAGGGAATGTTCTGGGGCATCAGCCGCAGGCTGAGGGCAACATAGATGCAGAAAAACCAAACATCTCCAGAGAAACCGTCGAGCACGCGGCCCACGAGCGTCTTCTTGCCAGTCAGCCGAGCCATCTGCCCGTCAGTGCTGTCGCAAAAGTTCGCCAGCATCAAGAGCACCACGCCGCATAGATTGTGCCACAGGTCCGTGAAGTAGAACATGCAGCCCGCACCAATGCCCAGGAATATCGACAAGATGGTGATGGCGTTGGGGTGAACGCCCAGCTTGTTCCACAGCAAGGCGAATGCCAGTCCGATGGGGCGAGTGAAGTGCACGTCAAGCCATTCTTCCGTATCGTTCGACTTGAATGACGATTGCAGCAACTCGTGCCATCTGCTTTTCCAATCAGATTTATTTTCCATTATGCTTATCTTATTTGCAAATTTTCGAAAGGATGAACTGCCCAATCGCCTTGCCCGCCTCATCGGCGCAGCGGCTGAAACTGGGCCAGTCGTTGATGTCGAAGAAACAATAGGAACCATCTTCTCGAACAATGGCGTCGCCGCCATACACGCTCAGCCCCATCAACTTCGCTATGCGGAAAACGTCCGACTTAAAGGCATCCATGTTGAAGGCGTAGTGATGCGCAACGCCATTGTGCACCTCGTTCCCAAACTTCGATATGCCGTCGTCAGTGGGGTAGTAGAGGCGGAAAAAATCCTCGCCCGCAGCATAGAACTTCACCAAGTCGCCTTTCACGTGAGCACTGGTCACAGTCTGGCTGATGCCCCGTTCTCGGAATGCCGCGTGCATGCGTTCCAGCGCCTTCTCGTCGGGGCAAAACACCACGTCGTCCTTCGTCTGCGCGCACCCATCCCCGCGCTTCAGCCACCAACCCAGCCCTGTCGATTCAGGCGGGACAGGAAAACCATTGTCGCGCAGCAGGGTGGTCATGCACGACGGACGGCAGTTCAGCACGCTTGCAGGCGTGTTCACCACCACGGCGCCTGCCACCTCCTGCTCCTGCAGGAAACGGAGCGTTTCTGGCGCTCTGCCCATCGACAAGAAAATGTCCGCATGCCCACACGAGCACGCATCATCCTCTTCCGCAAAGTGGCACGGCCAAGGCAGTTGAGCTGCCACATTCCGCAGGATGGTTCGGTCTTTCTCAGTAGAGTTGGGCGCAAAACGCGGGGCGCGATGTATCGCCACAAGCCTGAGATGTTCTGGCGTTTCTTTCATTCACCTATTCTTTTCTGCTGTTGCGTCAAAAATTAAATCCGCTCAAAGCCCCCCCCCGCAGAGCGGCTGCCTGAGCACAGCGCTTCGGCTTTCCCGATGTCTGAGGCATGGTCCACGTCGAGCACCTTCGAAAACTCAAACGGCGCCAGGCGCAGGCCGTCTTCGATGAGCTGCCGCTGAAAATTGCGCATGCGGCTCTGACCCCCGTCAATGCAGCGCTGCAGCGTGGCGAGAGCAGGATAGGTCAGCCCGTAGATGCCACCTGAAACGAAAGGTGCACGCTTTGCCCGCTCGTCAGAGACATCGAAAAAACCATCGATGAGACCCGTCCTGGCGTCAGTGGAAACGTAGAGCGGACTTTCGTCGTCAACAAAGCGCGTAACCCCCATCAACCCGTCCAGGCCCGAAGCCACAGCCTGCTCAAACCGCTTCACATACAGGGCAAACTCATCTTCGCGAAACACAGTATCGACCGTGGTCAGCACAAACGGCTCGTCGTCAAACCAGCGGCTCAGCTCATAGAAACTGTGCATCGAGCTCGGAGGCGTCTTCTCCATGTAGCGCAGCTTGGCATGCCCCAGGAAACCCTCCCTCACGAGCCCGTCCAAGTGCGGCGCCACCCTGTTGGCGCGACTGCGCACAATGACGTCAATCTCGCTCGCCCCGTTGGCCACGAACACGCGCAAAAGACGGTCTATCAGCGCCTCGCCGCCTACGCGCACCAACGGCTTCGGCTCCGCAATCCCCTCTGCGGCAAGGCGAGAACCTTCACCCGCCGCGATTACTGCAAATCTCATCCTTTTTTGCTTAAATCATATTTCTGACTGCAAAGTTACACATTAAATTTCAATCTACCTGCCCAAGAACGAAAAAACTCAAAACTTAGGAACTCATAACCTCAAAAACTCATAACCTCAAAAACTAAAAACTAAAAAACTTTTTTGTCCTTTCGCAAAAACTTCGTAAGTTTGCAAACGTTATGGAAGACAACGGAACAATCATTTTCAACGCGCCCGAATCGCAGGCCGAACTGCAGCAGGAACCGCAGCCGCAGCAGCGCGGCGTGGACATTGCGCTGCCGGGCCTGGGCACTGCCACGCAGGTGCAGAAACGGCTGAGCGACGGCAAGTGGACGCTGCTCAAGCGCCCCAAAGATGCGCTGGCGGGTCAGCCGAAATATCTGGATGCTTTTGCCGAAGAATATCGGCTTTGCGTCGAAATTGGCCATCCCAACGTGGCGCGATGCCTGGAGCAGGGCAGCGATGGCGAGGGACCGTACATCGTGCAGCAGTTCGTTGACGGCGAATCGCTGAGCGACTTCGTGGGCAACCACCCCAGCCATTTCCGCAAGGAAGAAAACGTGGATGGCTTTGCGCGCCAACTGATTTCCGCGCTGTCCTACGTCCACTCGCGCCGCATGGCGGTGGGCAATCTCAGTCCGCGCACCGTGATGCTGACCAGTCAGGACAACGCCGTGAGAATCATTGAGATAGGCGCGCCATATCAGTCCATTCCCGAAGCATTTTCCACGGAAGAGACCCAGGCGTTTCTCGCTCCCGAACAGCAGCAGGGGCAGTTGGGCGATGCCCGCTCCGACCTCTACGCCTTCGGCATGCTCATCCTTTTCGCCTGCACTGGCGGCACCGATGCCGAGCAGTTGCACGAGGTTCCTCAGCCGTGGCGCGCCGCCGCAAAGCATTGCCTGAGGCAGAAGCCCAAGCGCCGTCCGCAAAGCGTGGCCGCACTCAACCTCATTGTGCAAAAGCGCCTACGCCGCACCCGCCTCTTCCGCCGCATCCTGCTCATCTGCCTCCTCATCCTCCTCCTCGCTGCCGCCCTCGGCCTGTGGATTTACTGGCCCGAAGTGAAAGAAATCTGGTCGCTGTTCTTCTGAAAAACAGTTTGAGAAAGGGAAAAATGAAACAGAAAGGAAAGAAAAATGGGCAGATGCCAATCATCAAGTGCCGCTTCCTGCCCAGCGGTTGCGCCTTCAGCAGTAAATGATTGCTTTAACATAAATGTACGCGTACGCGCGTACATTTATTATATATGGGAAAGGCGTGGTGGGTTTGCGAATGAAAGTTGTGGCGGCGGTTTTGTGAAAATTATGCGGTCTGGGTCCCGAAAAATCGAAATTTTTTGCTAAATTTGCAGGAAAATAGCGAGTTTCATGAGCGATAACGATAAAGACAAGGTCCTGGGCGGCAATGTGGAGGGCGACGACGACGCGCTGACTGCCGCCGAAGAGGCCTACCTCAATTCCATACAACTTGACGACGAACCGAAACCAAAGGCTGCTCCAGCCAAGCGGGGACGGAAGAAGGCGGCGCCTGCTGCGGAGAAGTCCGAAGCGGGTGGGGCAGTAGTGCCTGCTGATGAGGCGCCCGCCGAGGAGGCGGTTGAGACAACTGCCGATGCGCCTGCCGACGATGTTCCTGCCGATGCGCCTGCCGCCGAAGAAGAATCTCCCGTTGCTGACGAAGTGCCTGCGGGAACAACCGACGAAGCGGCCGAGAGTGTTTCCGAAGAGGGAAGCATTTCTTCCGACGAAGAAGGCGAAGACGCCGAAACCGAAACCGAAGGCGACGGCGGCGATGAGCATGTGCCAGACCCCGTGCAGACGGGTTTGCCGCCGAAGTCGGATTACGACCCGTCGAAGATGTCGGACAGCATTACCCACCACCTGAGCGGCATGTACCAGAATTGGTTCCTGGACTATGCCTCGTATGTGATTCTGGAGCGTGCCGTGCCAGGCATCATGGACGGCCTGAAACCCGTGCAGCGGCGCATCCTCCACGCCATGAAGGAGATGGACGACCGCCGCTACAACAAGGTGGCGAACATCGTGGGCAGCACGATGAAATATCACCCGCACGGCGACGCGAGCATCAAGGATGCGCTGGTGCAGTTGGGCCAGAAGAACCTGCTGATTGACTGCCAGGGCAACTGGGGCAACATCCTGACTGGCGACGACGCTGCGGCCGGCCGTTACATTGAGGCGCGCCTGTCGAAGTTTGCGCTCGACGTGGCGTTCAACGCGAAAACCACGGAGTGGAAACTCAGTTACGACGCCCGCAACAAGGAGCCCATTGCCCTGCCCGTGAAGTTCCCGCTGCTGCTTGCGCAGGGCGCCGAGGGCATTGCCGTGGGCCTGAACTGCAAGATTCTGCCACACAACGTGAACGAGATTTGCGACGCCGCCATTCAGTACCTGCACAACGAACCGTTTGTGCTCTATCCCGACTTCCCCACGGGCGGCAGCATCGACGTGAGCAAGTATAACGACGGTGCGCGCGGCGGCATGGTGAGAGTTCGTGCAAAGATTGAGAAGCGAGACAATAAGACACTGGCAATCACGGAATTGCCATTTGGAAAGACCACGGGCAGCCCGCAGAATCCCAGCCCCTTCATCGACTCCATTCTGAAGGCGGCCGAGAAGGGCAAAATCAAGGTGCGCCGCGTGGAGGACCTCACCGCCGCCGGCGTGGAAATCTTGGTGCACCTCATGCCAGGCGTGTCGTCGGACAAGACCATCGACGCCCTCTATGCCTTCACCGACTGCGAAATCAACATTTCGCCCAACTGCTGCGTCATCGACGAGCGCAAACCGCAGTTCCTGAGCGTGAGCGACGTGCTGCGCCGCAGCGTGGACAACACGAAAGACCTCATCCGCCGCGAACTCGAAATCCGCCGCGGCGAACTGCTCGAGCAAATTCTCTTCGCCAGTTTGGAGCGCATTTTCATCGAAGAGCGCATCTACAAAGGCAAGCCGTTTGAGAATGCCAACAGCAAGGACGAACTCTGCGCCTACATCGACGAGCGCTTGCAGCCGTTCTATCCGCAGTTGGTGCGCGAGGTGACGAAAGACGACCTGCTGCGCCTGCTCGACATCCGCATGGAGCGCATCGCCCGCTTCAGCAAAGACAAGAACGAGGAACTCATTGCCCGCCTGCAGGGCGAGGTTGACGAAATCAACCAGAAACTGAACAACCTGGTGGAAGTGACCGCTGACTGGTTCAGGTTCATCAAGGAGAAATACGGCCCGGACCACCCGCGCCTGACCGAAATCCGCAGTTTCGACACCATTCAGGCCGCGACGGTCGCAGAGGCCAACCAGAAACTCTACATCAACCGCGCCGAGGGATTCGTGGGCACGGGCCTGAAGAAAGACGAGTTTGTGACCAATTGCTCCGACATTGACGACATCATCCTCTTCTACCGCGACGGCACCTACAAGGTGATTCACGTGGCCGACAAAGTGTTTGTGGGCGAGACCGAGCGTAGCAAGCGCGAGAAGCGCAAGGCCGAAATCATCCACGTGGGCGTGTTCAAGAAAAACGACACGCGCACCATATATAATGTGTGCTACAAGGACGGCAAGAACGGCATCACCTACATCAAGCGATTCAACGTGCCGTCGCTGACCCGCGACCGCGAATACGACGTGACGAAAGGCACGCCGAAGTCGCGCATCACCTATTTCTCCGCCAACAGCAACGGCGAGGCCGAGGTGATTCGCGTGCTGCTCAAGCCGCAAGGCAAACTCAAGAAACTGCAGTTCGACAAAGACTTCTCGGAAGTGGGCATCAAGGGCAAGGGCTCGCAGGGCAACCAACTCACCAAATACGACGTCCTGCGCATCCAGTTCAAGGCCCACGGCGGCAGCACGCTGGGCGGACGCAAAGTGTGGTTCGACCCCGACATTCAGCGCATCAACTACGACGACCATGGCACCTACCTGGGCGAGTTCCTCGATGGCGAAAGCATCCTCGTGGTGCTGCCCAACGGCGAGTTCTACCTCACCAATTTCGACGCCAACAACCACTACGAGCAGAACATTCTGCGCATTGAGAAATACGACTCCAGCAAGATTTGGACGGCCGTTTTGCGCGACGGCGACAACAACGGATTCCCCTACCTGAAGCGCTTCAGCATGGACGCTACGATGAAGCACCAAAACTTCGTGGGCGACAATCCCGCATCGCAGCTGCTGCTGCTTACCGACACGCCGTTCCCGCGACTGGAAGTGGACTTCGCCGAGCCCGACAAATTCCGCGGACCGCAGGAAATCGACGCCGAGCAATTCATTGGCGTGAAGTCATTCAAGGCCAAAGGCAAGCGCATCAGCATCTTCCAACTCGACAGCGTCGTGGAACTCGAACCCACCCGTTTCCCCGAGCCCGAACCCGAGCCCGAAGAGACCGACCCCGCAGAGGTTGACGAGACCGAAGACGGCGCCGATGCTCCCGAAGCGCCCAATGACGCACCCGACGAAACGCCTGCCGAACCCGACGAGACGGGGCAACTGAGCCTATTCTAACCCCCACCAGAAACGCCATGCCAAAGACCCTTCGCCACGCGGCGCTCACCCTGCTCCTGCTGCTCAGCGCTTTGCCCCTCAGGGCGCAAGACGCCGACACCATCATCGTGACGCCGCGCAGCAACCGCCTCATTCACAACAGCATGGTGGTGGGCATTGGCGCGAGCAATGTGCTCGACACTTACCTTTCTCCTTATAGTTATACGGGCGAGCAACTGCGCCTGCTGGGCGAAACCGACCGCTGGATTCGCCCGCTGTCGCGCCAGGACGGAACGCCCCGCGTGCAGACCGCTTTCCTGCTCGATGCCGACGTGGCGAAACTGCAAAGCCCTGCCAAGAACGTTGACGCCTGGGCCGGCGGCATCCGCGCCAGTTTCGCCTGGAAATTCGACCTTTTCCTGCGCCATCCGCGCTGGCAACTGCTCGTGGGCCCCATGCTGAGCGGATACGTCGGCGCCGTGTATAACGAGCGCAACGGCAACAACCCTGCGCAGGCCAAGGCCGACCTGACCCTCGACCTCGCGGCGTCCATCGCCTACCAGTTCCCGCTGCTCAAGCGGCAGATGCGCGTGCGCTACCAACTCGCCGCACCGCTCATCGGCCTCGCCTTCTCGCCCAACTACGGGCAGAGCTACTACGAAATGTTCGGCCTCGGCAACTACGACAAGAACGTGGTCTTTGCCCACGTGGGCAACATGCCGTCGTGGCGCCACCTGCTCACGCTCGACGTGCCGCTGCGCCCCCATTCGCGCACCGCCATCCGCGTGGGCTACGCCGGAAACTTCATGCAGTCCACGTTCCGAAACCTGCGCTACCACAGTTATTCCCACTCGTTCCTCATCGGTTTCACCAAAACCTTCTACGCCCTATGAAACGCTTGCTCCTCGCCTTCATCCTCCCCGTGCTTTGCCTGTGCAGCGGCTGCGTGGGCGAAGAATATCCGAGCGAAAACACGCCCGAGGGCAACTTCGAGGCGCTGTGGCAACTCATGGACGAGCACTACTGCTTCTTCGACTACAAGGCCGAGGAACTGGGCGTGGACTGGGACGAGGTGCACACGCGCTATGCGCAGAAAATAGACGACGGCATGAGCAACCTGCAACTCTTCGAAGTGCTGTGCCAAATGCTCGGCGAACTGCAAGACGGCCACGTGAACCTCAGCGCCGCGTGGGACTTTGGGCGCAACTGGAGTTTTTCGGAGGACCATCCGAAGAACTACGACGAGGACCTCATCGACAACTACCTCGGCACGGGCAACGACTACAGCATTGCCTCCGCGCTGAAGTACCGCGTGCTCGACGACAACATTGCCTACGTGCGCTGCGAATCGTTTGAAGACGGCATGGGCAGCGGCAATCTCTCCACCATGCTCAACCAGTTGCGCAGTTGCAACGGCCTCATCCTCGACGTGCGGAACAACGGCGGCGGCAGCCTGGAAAATGCCAGCACGCTGGCCGCGCGCTTCACCAATGAGCGCACCCTCGTGGGCTACATCGCCCACAAAACGGGCAAGGGGCGCAGCGATTTCTCCACGCCCGAACCTGAATACATCTCCCCAAGCAGCGGCGTGCGCTGGCAAAAGCATGCCGTGGTGCTCACCAACCGCGCCTGCTACAGCGCCACCAACGACTTCGTGAAGTCCGTCAGCCAATTTCCCAACGTCACCATCATGGGCGACACCACGGGCGGCGGCAGCGGCATGCCCTTCACGCAGGAAATTCCCAACGGCTGGAGCGTGCGCTATTCCGCCGTCGTGTTCTACGATGCCCAAAAGCGTCACATCGAGTTCGGCATCGCCCCCGACGTGGTGGTCTCCCTCGACTCCGCGGCCGCCCTGCGAGGCATCGACACCATCATTGAGAGCGCACGCGAATACTTGAAGACTGTAAACTAAATTCACGTTTGTAAACCTAAAAACGTCTGAAAAAGCGCTAAAAATGTCCGAAAAGGATATTTTTTCAACTTTTTTTGCATTTTTCTTTAAAAAAATATTGCCAGTTTTAAAAAAGAACTTAAATTTGCCACCGGTAATAAACCAAAAACACAAATTTCTTCTAACTATCAAAATTAAGGAATTATGAAAAAGATTATGCTTATGGCCGCTCTGATGCTGGCCTCGACCGGTGCTTTCGCACAGCACGCAGTAGGTAGCCTCACCCTGCAACCCAAAATTGGTCTGAACATCGCTAACCTCTCTGGCGACAATGCAGACGGCGACGCTCGCTGCGGCCTGGCAGTAGGTGCTGAACTGGAGTACCAAATCTCCGACATGTTCTCGATTGCAGGTGCTGCCCTCTACAGCATGCAGGGAACCAAGGGCGACAACAGCACGATGAAGGTTGACTACATCAACATCCCCGTTGTTGTGAACGCTTACCTGTTCCAGAACTTCGCAGTGAAGCTGGGTTGCCAACTGGGCATCAATGTGAACAGCGAGTTCAAAGTGAGCAACTACACCGCTGACGTTGACGCTAAGTCCATCGACTTCTCCATCCCCATCGGCGTTTCCTACGAATATCAGAACTTCGTGCTCGACGCTCGCTACAACTGGGGCCTGACCGACGTATTTGAGAACGTTGACGCTAAGAACAGCGTATTCCAGATTACTCTGGGCTACAAGTTCGACCTCTAATTCTTAGACATCATCATTCAACAACACATTTTTTTGATTTTTCTGCTCGGCAGGGTGAGTGATTCATCTTGCCGAGATTTTTTTTGCTGCTTTGTGCCTCGTCCGCTGGCACGAAGCGGTTTTCATTTTACTCCAAAGCGGTTTGCACTGTTCTCTGAGTGTTTTGTTTCCGACGACCGTGTAGAATTAATCTGACGACCGTCTATAATTGGCCTGACGACCGTCTGGAATTGGTCCGACGACCGTCTGGAATTGGTCTGACGACCGTCTATAATTGCGCCGACGACCGTCTGGAATTACCCCCTGTGTAGGGATAAGATTTTTCGGGTTCGCGGTGGCGGTTGAAAACGAAGGGCATCGTTTTCGGAAACGAAGACCTTCGTTTTGGAAAAGGAAGGGCATCGTTTTGCAAAAAGAACGCCTTCGTTTTTGGGAACGAAGGCGAATGGCTGGGTTGCATGGCGCAAGTTCGGCGCTTTTGTGGCGCGATTATTTGCGTTTGCGTCGGGCAGTTTTGCGCGGGTGCGGCGCCTCGTAGTCTTGCAGGGTGGCCAGTGCGCGGTCGCGGAGGTAGGACTCGGTGGCGAAGCCGTGGTCGGCGGTGGCGTTGAGCGTGCCCACTTTGATTTGGAAGTCTTGCTGAATGTTGTCGATGGCGCCGCCGAGTTGCTTCTGCGTGGCCTTGTTGCCGAGCGTTTTGCAGAGGTCGCCGAGCTGCTTGATGGTGTGCTGCAGGAGGGTGGTGAGCTGGTCGGCGAAGTATTTCGCGGCGGCATGGATGCGCTCCTGCAGGTGCTGGTCGTTGGTGTAGTCGCCGCTTTGGCTGAGCAGTTGCGTGTATTGCTGCTGGAATTTCTGCGCCACGTCGAAGATTTTGGCGTTGAAATCGATGAGTTTGTTCGCCCAAACCTCGTTGGCCTGTGGCTGCTGGCGGTGCAGGTGCTCGCTGAGGATGCGCATGATGTATTCCATGTCCTTCTTGAGCTGGCGGAAATCGAAAAGTTCGTCGAGCAGCGAGCGGAAATACTGGTAGCGGAGGTTTGGCAGCCGTTGCTCCGCCTGCGCTGCGCTGGTCAGCTCGGCGTTGAGGTAGTCCGTCACCTCGCGGTCGGCATCGAGCCACTTGGGGCGGATGGGTTCGGTGAGGACGATGCCCTCGAGCGAACGGCAGCGGGAGAGCGCGACATAGACCTGGCCGTGGGTGAACGACTGGTTGATGTCGAGGATGGCGCGGTCGAAGGTGAGGCCTTGGCTCTTGTGGATGGTGATAGCCCAGGCAAGTTTGAGCGGATACTGGCGAAACTCGCCGATGGTTTCCTGCCGCAGTTCCTTGGATTCCTCGTCGATGGTGAACTTGGTATTGTCCCACTGCGCCATTTCGACGAGGATTTCGCGGCGCGTTTCGGGGTCGGTGACGATGATGTAGTCGTCCTGAAAGTCTTTGACGCGGGCAATTTTGCCGTTGTAGTAGAGGTGGTCGGGCGAAGTGTCGTTCTTGAGGAACATGACTTGCGCGCCGCGCTTAAGCACCAATTGCTGCGGGGCGGGGTAGGCATGCTCGGGAAAGTCGCCCTGCGTTTCGGCGGCGAAGGTGAACGGGCTGGATTTCAGGTCGTTGAGTTTGCGCTCGTTCACTTGGTCGGCCTTGTAGTTGTGGGTGGTGAGGCGTATGTAGTCCTCGTCGTCGCTGGGTTCAAAGTTGGGAATGTAGCGGCTGTTGAGCGTGTCGATGGCGGTTTGGTCGAGCTGTCCGTCGCGGATTTTTGCGAGCAGATTGATGAACTGCTGGTCGGTTTGCCGGTAAATGTGCTGCAGTTCGATGGTGATGTAAGGCGTTGAGTGCAAGGCCTTTGAGGAGAAGAAATAGGGCGTGTCGTAGTATTGTTTGAGCATTTCCCACTCCTGGTCGGTGGTGACGGGCGGCAGTTGCTGCAGGTCGCCGATGAGCAGGAGCTGGACGCCGCCAAAGGGGAGCATGGGGTTTCGGAATCGGCGCAGCACGTCGTCGATGGCGTCGAGCAGGTCGGCGCGCACCATGGATATTTCGTCGATGACGAGGAGGTCGAGCGTGCGCAGGATGCTTTTCTTCTCTTTGGTGAGCGAAAAGCGCTGGCTGGCGTTCTTGGCGCGGAGCCCGGGCAGGAAGATGCCTGGGGCGATTTGGAAGAATGAGTGGATGGTTACGCCCTGCGCGTTGATGGCGGCCACGCCTGTGGGGGCGACGACGGCGAGGCGCTTGGTGGTTTCCTGCCGCAGCGTGCGGAGGAAAGTGGTTTTGCCAGTTCCGGCTTTTCCCGTGAGGAAAACGCTGGTGCTGGTTTCGGTGATGTATTGCCAGGCGAGCGCCATGGGCTGGTTGGGGATGGAGGGCATGCTTGTTAAATTAACAATTAACAATTGGGGGGGATAGGAGTTTCGCTCGCTTTGCTCGCCAGGAGTATCGTTCGCTTCGCTCACTAGCCGATAGTGGTATTTAAGAATTGAGGAGTTTTGGGATGAGGTCGGGGCGCTGCATGCGGCGTAGTTCGCGGATGATGCTGTTGCGTTCGGCGGGTTTCCACCAGAAGAAGAACTGGCGCTGGGCCTGCTTTTCCTGCGGCGAATGGGCGCAGAAGACGGGCTGGAGGGTGTAGGGGTGGAGGCCGGTGTAGAAGATTTCGGTGGAGACGGTCATGGGCGTGGGCGTGAAGTCTTGCACTTGCTCGAGTTGGAAGTGCAGGCCTTTGGTGATGATGGCCAGTTGCGCCATGTCTTCGGTGGTGGATGCGGGGTGGGAGGAGATGAAGTAGGGGATGAGTTGGTAGGGCAGTTGGTGCTTGCGGCAGATGTCGTGGAAGAGTTTTTGGAACTCCACGAAGAGGCGGAAGGAGGGTTTGCGCATCACCTGCAGCACGTGGTCGGCCGTGTGCTCTGGCGCCACTTTGAGGCGTCCGCTGATGTGGCGGAGGATGAGTTCCTGTGCGTAGTTGCTGCCTGGGTCGCTGAGCAGGAGGTCGTAGCGCACGCCGCTGCTCACGAAACTTTTCTTCACGCCCGGCAGGGCATCGACGGCGCGATAGACCTGGATGAGCGCGGTGTGGTCGGTGTTGAGGTTGCGGCAAATGCTGGGATGGATGCACGACGGGCGCTTGCACTGCTTGCAGAGGCTGAGGTCCTTGCCGTGCATGCCGTACATGTTGGCGGACGGTCCGCCGAGGTCGCTGATATTGCCCTTGAAGTCAGGCATTTGCGTCACTGCCTTGGCCTCTTTCACGATGCTTTCCTTGCTTCGCGAAGCAATGAATTTGCCTTGGTGGGCGCTGATGGTGCAGAAGGCACATCCGCCGAAACATCCGCGGTGGAGCGTGATGGAGTGGCGAATCATGTCGTAGGCGGGGATGCGCTTGCCGCGGTATTTGGGGTGGGGCAGGCGCGTGAAGGGGAGGTCGTAAACGGCATCGAGCTCGGCCGTGGTGAGGGGCGGGTAGGGCGGATTGACCACCACCATCTGCTGCCCCACGCGCTGCACGAGGCGGCTGGCGTGCCAGCGGTTGCTTTCCTCCTCAATGTGGCGAAAGTTCTCTGCCTGAGCGCGTTTGCTGGTGAGGCACTCCTCGTGGGAATGCAGCACGATGTCTTTCTGCGTCACCTTCACTTCCTTTTCCGAAGCGAGGAACGCTGTCTGCGGCTGCGGGTGGGGCAGGATGAGATTGCGAAACGTTTGCGGCGTGATTTCTTCGCCCTCGTTGGCTAGCAGGTTGGCGAGGTTGGCGATGGGTTTTTCGCCCATGCCGTAGATGAGCAGGTCGGCGCCGCTGTCGCAGAGGATGCTTCGGCGCAGCGTGTTGCTCCAGTAGTCGTAGTGGGTGAGGCGGCGCAGCGATGCTTCGATGCCGCCAAGCACCACCGGCACGTCGGGGAAGAGTTGCTTCAGGATTTTCGTATAGACAATGGTGGGGAACTCGGGGCGCATGTCGTGGCGGCCGTCGGGCGAGTAGGCGTCCTCGGAGCGCAGGCGCTTGGCCGCGGTGTATTTGTTGACCATGGAGTCCATGCAGCCCGGCGAGATGCCGAAGAAGAGGCGCGGGCGGCCCAGTTTCTTGAAGTCGCGGAAGTCGCCGTGCCAGTCAGGTTGCGGCACAATGGCCACGCGCAGTCCCTCGTGCTCCAGCACACGCCCAATGACCGCTGCGCCAAAACTGGGATGGTCCACGTAGGCGTCACCGCTGAAGAGGATGACGTCGAGCGCGTCCCATCCGCGCGCCTCCACTTCCTTCTTGGTCGTTGGCAACCAGTCGGTTAGCGGGCGCTGGGGCTGCTGTGCTTGCGGCTTGGGCGAATGTTTCATGGGCAAAGGAAATTGACGATGGCGTTCATGAGCTGGTTGCGCTGCTCAGGCTCGCGGATGCTTTCGAGCGGAAAACCGAGCGTAATGGCTTTGCAGTCGCTTCCGCTGTAAGCCGTTGCGGCAGAGAGGTTTGTGCTGTAGGCAAGCATGTCGAAAGCGCCGCCGCTTGGCGTGAGCGACATGGGCTGCGGCACGGCATAGCTCGTGCTGTTGAGGCCGCGGCAGATGCTGAACTCCAGTCCGCAGCCGTGCACCTGGTTGGTGTAGGGATTGCTAACCGTTTCGGCCATCGTGGCGTGGAGCGAAGGCACGCTCAGCGCATTGCTTTTCAGCGTGTTGGCACCGCTCACGAGCAGGTTTCCGCCCTGCTGGCAATAGTTCTCGAGGGCAGAAGAAAGTTGGGCGGGAAAGTCCGTTTGCACGCCGCCGATGAGGTCGAGCATGCGGTAACTGTTGCGCTCGTCGGCGGGCATGCTGAGGAAGGCGCTGACGCTGGCGGAGCAGAACGAGAAGCGCTTGCTGAGGGCGATGCCCTGCCCGTGCAGGTAGGGGTAGTCGAAGGTGTTGCCCATCACCACCTTCCCCTCCAGTTCGTCGCCGCTGGCGCCCAGGCCGTCGGACGCCTCAGAACCGATGCGACTTCGGCTGAAACCCAACTGGCGGCCGCAGAAACCGGCAAATGCGCCGTAGGGAACGCCAGGGTCGTCGTCGAGCAAGAAGCCTTGCAGCGAGTCATTTTCAAGCGTAGCGGGGGCGGAAAGGCGCGTGAAAGCATTCACAATCAGCGCTTTGCCCTGACTGTTGGAGGAAATGTAGGCGCAGAGCGTTTCCGACGGAAAACTCTGTCCGCCGTCGTTTGTGGCGCAGACGCGGAACGAATAGATTTTGTCGCGCTCCAGTTGCACCGTGCAATGGTCCTTGTCGATGGGCGTTCCGTTGTCGAAACCGCCATCGGCCGTGCGCTGGTAGAGCACATAGCCCGTGGGGCGCGCAGTGGGTTCGAGCGGGTCGTCCACGCCGCTCCAGGAGAGCGATGCCGTGCTGTGGCGCTCATCGATGCTGATGGCGAAATCCTTAACGGGCAGCGGCTGAATGACGTAACTGCGCTGGTGCATTTGCGCCACATATTTAACTATGGTCTTGTAGGCCGAGCGGCTGAGGTCGAACTTGAAGTGCGGGTCGTGGCCCAGCTTCATGTCGGCGAAGTTTTGGTGCGAAAGCATTTCGAAAATAGCCGCCGGCACCTGCGGAATGCGCGTCTCGCCGTAGTTGCGGTTCCACACTTTGCGCACGCTCCAGCCATATTTTGCGAGGTCGCGGCTGAGGTCGCTAATGAGCAGAGAGGCGAGGTCGTAGTTGGCGTAGCGCGAAATGCCCGCGTCGGTCAGGCCGTCGTTGGTGCGCGTGGTGGCAATGGCGAGCGAGCCGATGAGATTGTCGATGCTGGAAACGCCCGCGTCGGTGTGGAACGCCACGGCCAGTTCGAGCGGCACCTTGCGGCCGGGCAGGTTGGGCATGTAGATGCTGCCGCCCGCCAGTTCGTTGGTGGCGCGGCCGCGGACCTGAATGTCGGCATTGTAGTCGTTTGCGCCCTCGTAGGCGTCGAAAGTGGAGTCAGCAAAGCCCGCCCACTGCGCGGAGTAGCGCGCTGCTTCGGCAAATCGCGGCAGGTCGCTTGTGGCGCCGCTCAGGCGCGAAAGGCTGCGCTGAATGTTGCCCATTCCGCTTCCAAATCGCACGGCGTCGGCGCTGACCGTGCCGGCATGGTCGCTCTGGTTGGTCAGCACCACGCGCCCGCTTTGGTTCTGCCCCGCGTCGAAGTCGAAGGTGCCGAGATAGACCCACGTGCCGCCGCCCATCTGCTGATTGACGCGGAAAGCGGTCGTGCCGCCCTTGTGGTGCACCACGTAGCGCGCGTCGCTGACGCTGTTGGGGAGCGTTTGGTAGGAGACATAGACGGCGTAGCGGCCCGCCTCGGGAATGTCGGGCATCCACTGCGCGTAGGACACCTGCGTGGCATGCGCAGTGGCCTGCACGCAGCGCGCCGTGCCTTGCTGGAAGGGCATGGTCATGGCGTTGTAGGGCTCGCTGCCGAGGGCGAAACCCGCTTGCGGCGCGGTGGTCCAAGGCTGCGAAGCATCGCTCACGTGGCCTTCGCTGTAGGTGCCGCCCGCCTGCGGATTGTCGTTGTCCACGAGCGCCATGTTGGGCTGCCAGTCGCGTTCGCGGGGCGTCCAGACAATGGCGCCGGCGTTTTCAAGCATGGGAATGATAAACGGCACGACGAAAGTCTGCGAGAAAAGGTCCTCGCAGGTGCAGAAAAGTCGCGGCCGCTGCCATTTCCATTGGTTTTCCTTCGTGTCCCAGTAGCGCCCATGGCTTTGCCAGAGCGCGATGTGCGTATTTTCCAGTCCGCTCTTCGCCTCAAAGGCGCGCGACGCGTTTTTCACCCACGGGTCGCCCTTGTAGTGGCGGTCCCAGAGGCGCGACTGGTCCTTTTTTCCGCTGCGCACGGCGTTGGGGATGAGCTCAGAGATTTCCTTGTCGTAGGCGCGGATGGTGAGCTTGTAGTTTTGCTGCTCCTTGGGCAGCGCCGCCTTGAGCTCACGGTAGGCGCGCTCCACCGATTCCTCGGTGAAGAACTGCTCTTCGAAACCACCGCTGCCCTGCACGAGAATGGTTCGCGCAGCGGCATCCACGCGCACGCTGTCCACCCTGGGCGTGCTGGTGTGCATGTCGGGGCGCTGCCAGTTGCCCATCCAGTTGCGCACGCACTTCGCAATGGTGTCTTCCGGCTGAACTGTTTGTGCAGCGGCAGGAGCGCAAAAGAGTGGGAAACAAAGGCTTATGGCAATTTGCCTGATGCTCATTTCTTTTCTGGTTCGGCTTCGTAGGGGAATACGTCCATGATGAGCGTCTCTTGCACCGTGTTGATTTCGTAGTCCACCATGGAACCTTTCATGCCGTCGTCGAAGCGCTTCACGGCGTCGCGCAGGTCGCTGGCTTGCACAAGCATGAGCGTGCTGGTGCGCTTTTCGGTCTGTGTCTTCTCGTCGAGCGTGACGAACACGCATTTCACCTTAAACCATTTGTCGGCGCTCTCGTCAGTGGTGGTGAACATTTCGCCATACTTGGCGCGCTTGAGGTCGGCCACCTCAAGTTCGCCCGTGGTGTAGGGCTTCATTTCCTTGAGCATGCGCTTCTCGGCTTCGGTGAAGTTGAGCGCGTCAACGAGGTAGAGTTCGGTTACTTTGCGGATTTTGCCGTCGTCCTGAGGCTTATCGAGTTTGACTTTGCACTCGAACCAGTTTTGCATAATCATGATGTTTCTTCTTTAGTTTTGTGGTTGAACAAAGGTTTTGGCGCCATGGCGGATGTTCGCGGTCGCCAAAGTAAGTGCAAATTTACGAAAAAAAAAGCAGAATTGGGCGTCAATTCTGCTTCAAGTTTTGCGAAAGTGCAAAAGAGTTGTCAAATGATGACGGCGGTGCCGCTGCAGGACACCATAATCATGGAGCCTTTGCTGCCGATGGTTTCGAAGTCCAAGTCGATGCCGACGACGGCGTTTGCGCCCATTTTTGCGGCGCGCTCCTCCATTTCCTTGAGCGCTTTCTCCTTGGCCTGGATGAGCACTTTCTCGTAGCTGCCCGTTCGGCCGCCCACGACGTCGCGGATGCCGGCCATGAAGTCTTTGATGAAATTGGCGCCGTAGATAACTTCTCCGGTGACGACGCCGAGGTATTGCCTGACGGGGTGCCCTTCAATGGTGGGCGTGGTAGTCATGAGTAGGTTCATGTTGCTTGGTCTTTGTTTGGTTCGTTGTATGCAAAGATAGGGATTTTCGGGGAGAACTAACAGCATTTGCCTTTCTTTTTGCAAAACGATGCCCTTCGTTTTGCGAAGGCAACGACGTACAATTAGGCCATTTTATGCCCTCAATGGCGCATAGGCAAAGGGGATTCCGGTGATATTGCCACCATGGGGCGCACT
>Ga0065709_1029237_pt1 | contig 53114 bp, 34 predicted proteins | sample Hoacrofraction14_2_FD_59096 | JGI IMG/M metagenome (GOLD analysis project Ga0065709, IMG submission 59096) | Hoatzin crop microbial communities from Cojedes, Venezuela, sample from fiber fraction 14 v1 | ecosystem: Host-associated > Birds > Digestive system > Esophagus > Crop | place: Venezuela...
GTTATTCATAAAACGATAAAACATGTCCTTTTCACATTCAAACATGCGGCGTAGAGAAGAGTCCTTATACCGATGTGCTTATCGCTTTTAATTATGATGCAAAGGTACGAAAATTTGAAAAAGAAATCCACCAGGCCCGCTATACAAGTCGAGTCCGGTGGATTGATATTATCTCGTCTTATCGACGAAAACTATTCAAAGACCATTAATAAACACGAATCTTGAATGTCTTGCCGTCGATTCTGACAACATAGATTCCAGCCTTTGCATTACGGATCATATTACCGTTGCAAGTGAAGCGGTCGACGAGGACGCCTGCTGCATCGAATACCTCAGCATCCTTACCGGCGAAGCCGCGGACAGAAATACCAGCCTTGACAGGGCGAACGGCGCCGCCATCAGCAGCTGCCGACTCGACAGCGTCGGCCGACGAAGCAGCAATCTCGATATTGTCAAGCAGCACGAGGTCGCTGTATCCGCTACAGAGAGCCGAGAACATCACATTGTAGAAGTTGGCGCCGGAAGCAGCACTGAGAGTGAGAGAATGACTCTGCCACTCGGTCTGACTGCCGTCGATAGTGATAGTATCGCCGATGATCTCCATATCGCCGTCGTTATGAGAAGCACTAACATAAAGTTTGGGCTTGCTAGCATAAGTGCCGGCAACGCCGCGAGTCCAGAACTTGACAGTCATCTGCTTGTCGCCGTCGCCCTTGAACTTCGGCGTCATGAGATAACCCCAGATCGGCATGTCGTAGTAAGAACCGTTGTAGTAGCGCATGAAACCGTTGTCGCCATCCTGAGCGGTATACTGGGTATCATCCTGAGCGTTAGCCCAAGCGCCATAGCTGGAGTACTCGCTGCCCGTAATCCATATCGACTTATCCTCGGCACCATTAGCGAAGGTCTCCGTGAACGGAAGCTCGTAGAGCTTGCCAAGTGCGACATATCCGACTACAGCCTTTCCGAGACCAGCCTCGTTGTAAGTATATACGACATAGTAATGGATCGTCTGGTCGCCAGTCTCGTTGGCCTCAACGGTATAAGACGTATCGTAAGTAGAACCAAGTACGCTGAGCATCTTGGTGGTATCAGTCTCCTCGGGGAAGTATTCGGCAATGATATAAGCGACATTGTCACCGATGACGCCACCGTTGACGCCCTCAGTAGGAGCAGTCCAGTTGATCACAGCGCCGCTGTTGTCGGCAGTTCCCGTGATAGAGAAGTCGTCGACAGCCATCGGAGCGTCGAGACCCACATAAACTGTATCTGTCGACACCTTTCCGCGACCATAGTCATTGGAAGCCACGACGATATACGAGTTGTATCCGCTCAGAGGCTGGTTGTCGGTCCATGTGATAGCCTTGCCCGGCTCCACGTCGGTGAAGGTGGTAAGAGGAATAGAACTGTTGCCGCGGAGGATCTCGATATTCATATTAGCATTGAGATCGCGACCTGCATAGTCGGTAGTCGGAGCATCGAAGCTGAAGTCGACGCTGAGAGCACCCTTCTGGTCGGGAGTGACGGTGAGATTCTGCACAGCATTGGGGGCGAAGGCAGAAGCCACGCGGCGGACAACCATACTGTCGACATAAGCCATGATGTAGAAGTTGGCTGTCGCCTCATCGATGAAGATGCCGGGATAGTGCTTGCCGCTCTTGGTAGTGATAAACTCAGTTGAAACGCGGGTGCCGTTCCAGGAAGTGGTAGGCAGAAGCTGGATCTTGTTCTGAGCAAGAGAGTCGGGAGCATCACCGACGGTAGCGTAGTAAGTGGTACCGCCATTGCCGTAAACGGAATTTCTCCAGTTGAACGAATACTCGTAAACCACATCGGCATCAAGTTTCAGAGCCGGAGTGAAGAGCCAGGCGTGGAGAGGCGAGTTGACAAAATAGCTGAAGCTCAGCTGCTGGTCGTAGCTGCTCCATGTCCAGTCGCAAGGATTACCACCCTCGGGCACATTTGTCTGAACAGAGAAGAATTCGCGTGCGCTCTCGGTATCGAAGGTCTCAGTCCAAGGAGCGGTGAATACACCGATAAACTCACGAGCCGAAGCACTCTTTCCGTTGCCCTCGCCGTTAGCGCAGACGATGGTATAAACATGGAATGCAGCATCGGGCACGGAATTATCCTGCCATGTAACGCGGGCGCCGGGAGTCTGACCTGTGAGAGTACCAACAGGTTCCTCCGATCCGTCGCGATAGATATAGACATCGACAGTACCGCTGAGAGTCTCGCCATTAAGGTTTTCTGTAGGCAGAGTTGCCGTGATGTCGGCAGAGAGTTCACCTTCAGCCTCGGGAGTGATCACGATGTCGCTGACACTTGCCGGAGCACCCACCTTGCCGTTGGCTTCGATGCTGATCGAATTGATAAACATACCGCTGCAGTTGTCAGCCTTCTGGGAGTAGCACTTCACTGCGAAATAGTAAGCGCCCGACTCGTCGACGATGATATCGTGAGAGATAGCAGTCTCGGTACCTCCGCAGTCGAATGGCTCGTAAGTAGCTATCGTCTTCATATTGGCGGTATCTGTCGGAGACGTGCCCATCAGAATAGCGAAGCGCTCGGGATAGTTGCTGAAGGTATTGCGCAGCATATAAGTAAGGTCGTAGCTGATACCCTTCTCGAGAGCGATACCCGGAGTTACGAACCAATCGTTGCTGCCCGTCTCGATACCCCACGCGGTGGTATTCATAGCCATACACTGACTCCATGAGTTGTAAGACCAGGTATAGGTATCGTTGTTACCGTCGATGATAGTGAAGAGCGACAGTATCTCCTCGTTTTCAAAATTCTCGGAATAAGGTACGGTGTAAGCATTACCGCTGAGCACGGCGTTAGAGAGAGCCGGCTCGCTCATGTGGTTGTCGCCGTTGCATGCATATACCTGATAGTAATAGCGCTGCATTGTCGAAGGCAGTGTCTCCTCGAAGGTGTTAGCCTTGAGGTTTATTGCCACCGTCACGCTGTCGGGCATACGGACGACAGTATACGAAAGAGCATTGTCGTAGTCGATATATCCGCCGTTGACACCTGCTGCCGGCTTATCCCATGTCAGGGTGCTCTTACCCTCGGTTACGGAGAGAGTCACATTCTCCACAGCCACGGGAGTATCGTATCCGGCATACTCGAAGAGCTCGTTGACGGGAGAGAATCCGCCGTCGTTCTTGAGCAGCACGTAAACATAGTGGTTGCCCTCGGAGAGGTCTACGGCATGATTCTGCTTGGAACCGGGAGTAACAGATGCATTGCTGACGATATTCTCGCCGTCGAGCCATACGTTGAGAGTCACGTTTCCGGTGAGCGCCGCCCCGTCGTATGTCTTTGAAGGAACGGTGTAAGTGATGCTGCCGCTGGTGCTTCCTGCGCTTGCATATTCGATATCGAGATCGGCGACAGCGGCGGGAGCGGCGTCGGGAGCCTCATTAGTCTTGAAGAAGATAGCGGCAGCCTGCTCGTTGTCGCTGAGCGACTCGATAAGCTGAGCCGCACCCGTCTCGGGATCTACGGCATACATTCTCGGACCTGCATTCTCTGTCGACATCCAGACGAATTTGGCAGTGCGGGCATCGTAGGTCATAGACTGTACATAGAGAGTGGGAGTAACGCCGGTCTCTCCGATCATCGACGCATCACCGTTGGTCTTGTCGAGTTCGTAGAGATAACCGTCGGCAGAGACAGCCATCAACCGTCCGTCGGGCGTGCCACCCATGACAAGAGGCTGGAAGTCGTTGTTCCATTTGCTCTTGATCACGAAACGGTGGGTCGTTCTGTTGTATGTCGCCCAGTTGAGTCCGTTCAGCTCGTCGTTATACATTGCCGCATAAACGAGGTCGCTGGTAGGATCGTAGGTCATAGCGCAAGGCAGCAGACTGTAGTTGCCAGTCTCGCCGATCATCTCGCTATACGAAGCATTAAACTGCAGAGTATCGAGCTCCATGTAGTGAGCGCCGTTGAAAGCACCCATGATACTCATCTGTCTTACTCCGAGAATCATGTCGCGAGCCTTTGTAGCGGCGAAGAATTCATAGAGCGATCCGGTGGTGACAGCGGTGAAGCTGCTTCCCGAACCGAAGGAATGAGAGTGGATGCCGTAGGGCACACTACCAATCGACATACCGCTCCACTGGTTAGAGTTCACCAGATCGACGTAAACGGTACGTCCTGAATAGAGCGATTCGTCGGCTTTCGCCACCGATGCTCTTACTTTGCGGAAGGGCACATTGTGCTGTTTTTCAATCACGCTGCGCACCATCTGCGGCCTGTGTTCCTGCTTGGCGACAGTCTGCTGCGCAAAGGCGGCAGGTCCCATCAGGAACAGGGCGAGTGAAAATAATGTTGCTTTTTTCATAAGTGTAACAATTTAAACTTATTTAATGTATTTCTTTCCTTTTCTTATCTTTATGCCCTTGACACCGGAGCTGCCAGTACGGATTCCGCTAGGATCGTATTCGGGTGATACGGCATCGTCTGCGGAAATCGTCGTGATACCGGTCGGAGCCTCTCCGTCGACCACCTTGACAGTGAGGGCATCACTCACCTTCTGTTCGTTAATGTCAAGAATATGGAGAGTGTATTCACCCGGCTCCACATTGAAGATACCCGTCATAGTAAGTTCAGTCTCCTCGTCGGGATTGATCACCTGAAGGAAAGCGTCACTCTCTGCCACCTTATCACCTTTGGAATTGAAAATGGCGGCACGCAGTTCGCCGTTGTATTCCAGTTCCCCGCTATTTTTCACCTTTGTCTTCATCGTGAAATAACTGTAGCGGTAGAAAGAGTCGGGAATCTCGACGATGTCGGCAGAAAGTTGGAACTGACGGAATGCCGCGAACGAATACTGTCCGTTCTCGATGATAAGTTTGAGACTGTTCGACTTGGTATACTTGAAGTCGTGTATCTTAGTCCATTTCTGTCCGCCTGAGTTGCGTACGATCGGACGGAGCACATAATTGCCGTCGCTGAGTCCGGCGAGAGACACATCCGTTGCCTTCACTCCGATACTGTATGTGTTGGGCTTGAAAAAGTAGTTTGACTGCTGTGCTTCGATAATCTGCAGGAGATTCTCGTCAACATCGGCTGTGAAGATTCCGAAGCCGAAGTCTACGGTAGCGCTCTGCCAGTCGTAGTTGGTGATTTTTCCGGTTAGGTTGAGAGTCATGACATCATTGATACTGCCCTTGTCGGGAGTACATTTCGTCTTTTCGGAGGAAACGAATTCGAGAGCCTGCTCCGACCCATCATAAGGAGGCCGTATTCCGGTGACGATATACTGCCGGTAGTTGAATCCCCCTTCCGATCCTCCGGTGCCCTGTTCGAGGGGTTCGAGAGCCGATGTTCTGAAGTATCCGTCCGACTTGCCGGCCCATCCCCAGTTCACGTGGATAAGACCTTCGGCATCGTATCCGTCGAAGACGAAGGCATGTCCTCCGTAGGTGGAATATCCTGCAGCGAATACGGGATAGCCCTCGTCGAGTTCCTTACGGATGACGCGGTTCCATTCAGACTCGCTGTAGTAGTTGCGGTTGTGGAGGCCGACTCCTTTGTCATAACTGAAATATCGCATCAAGGCCATGGCCACCGAGTCGCACGAAGCGCCGCTGGATTCGCCGTATGTCATGTCGACAGAAATACCGCAGTCGCGCATCAGCAGTGCTACCGCATTGCACGACTCCTTTGGGCTGTTTTCATCGTAGATATCGAGCATGAGATCCCACTGATAGTTGCTCTGCGAGAAGTCGGCGCTCACTTCCCTCTGCCATCCGTACGGGGTGTAGGTATGAGAGCCCTTGCCGGTATAAGGCCATTCGTTGAAGTTCATGATCTGAGCCATCGCAGTAGCCACGCAACCGGTAGCGGCGTGGGTGGTGCCGACATAATAAGGAGTCATGAGGAAATAGGGATAGGTCTGTTCCCACCGCGTTGTCACCAACGGCAGTACCGGCGATGCGAACGTTGCCACTTTCGACTTATCGACAGCCTTGACGGAGTTGCCGCCCTGCTGAAGATCTTCGATTTCAGACGAATAGCGCTGGAGGAGAGCCTTCAAGCCGTCGGGCATCGATGTGTCGCTTACGCTTCCGGTATCAGAGTATCCCAATACATCGTAGGCCCTCTCGTCACCGGCGATGACAACGAATCCGTCGTCCTCGCCACGGTTGAAGACATAGAACGGCTGGCTGTCGGAACTGCCGGTCGCCCTTAGATTGTTACCACTAATGCGGGCTTTTCTCAAGCCCCCCTTAAAAGAAAAGAAGGCTTTCGCCTTCGACAGTGCTTCCTGCTCACTCAGTTGTTGGGCTGACACCGCATTGGTGGCAAGCACTGAACACAAAACAATAAGTAATCTCTTCACAATTATCTCTCTAAATTAAAATTTGTGCAAAGGTACAAAAAAATCACAAATACGCTACTATTTATTTAAAAAACGCCTGTTTAGCTTAAATTTATTCGGAATTGGTTGAAAATTATAAAGAAATCGCAATGAATGAGACACAAGATAATAAAGAAAGATTCCGCCCTCTCCTGAAGCAAACACTTCTCGAAGAGGGCGGAAATTATTATCGGGCGAAATTCCCCAATTCAGATACTGCAGGAAGAGCTCGTCCGTTGCTGTTATCCCACAGTCCTCGATTCATCGGGAATTTTATCACCTTATTGTTATAGCAGTTTTCCTCTGCACACCACCAGTACAGTCCGTCGACATTATCATGTTTTTTCAAAAGACTGACAAGACTCCGGGTGTATTCCTTCTGTCCGTCGGGAGAGAATGGAAACTCGCTGCGGGTGTCCCTGTCGCTCGGCCACACCTTATGCTCAGCATAGAAATAAGCCGTCTCCACAATCATCACCCTCTTGCTCGGGAATTCAGCGGCAAACATGTCCAGCGTTTTATTGAGAGTAGCGAAATCACCGTGCCACATCGGGTAATAACTCAGTCCTACAATATCGTAGTCCACTCCGCAGTGTCTTATCTTATCGAAAAACAAGAAGCACTCGTCGGGATGCCCTGCCCTCTCGATATGAACGATAACCTTCGCTGACGGACACACCTCTCGACAGGCACGGCATCCGCTCTGCAGCATGTCGGAAAACAGAGACCATCGGCTGTCGGGAGTAGATCCGTCTAGATTGACGCGCCCCGACGGCCACAGCATACCGTACGACACCTCATTTCCCACCTGTATGAAGTCGGGCTCGGCTCCGTTTTCCTTGAGATGCCTGAGACTGGCACTGGTATAAACATAAATCGAGTCGGCCAGCTGGCGGGCATTGCAGTTGTCCCATCGCTTGGGAACAAACTGTTTACCCGGATCGGCCCAGGTGTCAGAATAATGGAAATCGATCATCAGTTTCATACCAGCCTCCTTCACCCGCCGTGCCAGCGGAGTGATATAGTCGAGAGACTGCCACACGCCCTCATCCTTATGATGGTCGGAGGCGAACTCCGGATTTACGAAGAGACGCAGACGGACAGCATTCCATCCCTCACGGCTGACAAAGGGAAGGAAGTCGACATTGCGCCCCGTGCTATCGGAAAACGAGACGCCGGCGGCCTCGTAAGAAGGAAGCAGAGAGATGTCTGCCCCTGCATAACGCTGGGCGCCGGCGGCTATACAGAATATTATGCTGCACGCTAAGAGAAGGATGCGTCTCATTTCATCAGACCCCACTTAGCCAGCCGTTTGTATTCCTTCTTCGTAAGAGTCATAAACGAACCGTGCTGAGGAGAGGCCACACCGCGGATATCCTGCGGGTCACTGAAATTGCGGAGATACTTGTCGGCCTTGCAGATACGATAGTGCTTGGGGCTGGACGAATACTCGATATAAGCCACGCGCCATGTGTCGTCACCGATAAGCTGGAAGGCAGACGGACCCTCGCAGTTCTTGTTGCCTTCAAAATCCACATAATCCGACTCATCGGGCTCGGGCCACGGTCCCTCAAGGTTTTTCGACAGAGAAGTGAAGATACCTCTCTTTCCGCCCTCTTTCTTGATCATCAGATGGAACATGCCGTCAGCCTTGACGAAATTGATGTCGGTATCGATAGTGGCATAGCCCCAGTCGATAAGCAGTTTCGGTTTGGTGATAGTCGTAAAGTCGTCATTGGCATAAGAATAGAAGATGCGGTCGTATTTATCCTCCTTGTCGTTAAGCAGAGAATAGTAGATCATATAACCGCCCTTTTTTCCGTCGGGCCAGATATGTTCCGGATTCCAGATGATCTGCGGAGCCCACACGCGGCATATATCCTCATAGTTCTTGTACACATCAGGACTGTCGGGGTCGCTGAACACAGCAGGACCATTACGGAAATCGATAGTCACCGACTCCCAGTGTATCAGATCCTTGCTCTTCATGAGGTTCATGCCATAGTTATTCCACTTGTGCGATCTCTTGACACACATATCCGTAGTACACATCAGATAGCCCTTACCGTCGTGGGTGCGGCAGATATAAGCATCGCGCACGCCACCCTCGATCTTGGCTTTCTCCCACGCGCTGTAGATACTGTCGCCTCCGAGCAGGTCCTGCCAGTTCTCACCGTCGCGACTGATAGCGTAGGCTGTCCATTCACCCCTGTCACTCATGTGGCAGTAAAGATACCCGTAAGTGCCCTTCTGATAGTTCTGGCTACAAACGGGAAGAGCTGCCATCATAAACAGCAGCCCTGTGAAGAATTTCTTCAATCCCATATTCATATCTATATTTACATTTTACATATTATACCTTTCGTAGTGGAGAGGAAGTCGATAATCTTCTGTACCTCCTCACTGTCGGGCACCTGTTCCCTGATCTGGTTGGTGGCATCGAAGACACTCGTCTGTCCGTGGAACACTAGTCGGTATGCATTAGCGATATGTTTTTGCACCTTGTCGCTGATGCCGTAAGCGGTACACATCACCTTGTTCACGCCACCATATTTGTTGGGGTTGCCGCCAGCGATGATATAGGGAGGGATGTCCTTCGAGAAAGTCGTTCCGGCCTGAACCATAGCCCCCTCTCCCACTCTCGTTCCTGCATTCTCGATAACACTCGACGAATAAATGACACCGTTACCGATCTCGCAATCGCCGGCTATCTTGGTACCATAACCGAACACGCAGTAGTCGCCCACTTTGGTATCGTGAGAGATATGAGCACCCTCCATCAGACAGTTGCCCTTACCGATGACCGTCTGTCCGCCGTGATGTGTGGCACGGTTGATTACCACATTCTCGCGGAAGATATTATCGTCACCGATAATCAGTTCACTCTTCTCCCCTCGGAACTCGAAGTCCTGGGGAAGAGCACCGAGCACACTACCCTGATGCACCTTGTTATGACTGCCCATCCTCGTTCCATCGAGAATGCTGACGAAAGGGAAGATGATACAGTTGTCGCCTATCACCACGTCGTCCTCGATATATACGAAGGGGAATATCTTGCAGCCGTCACCTATCTTCGCCTTCGGCGAAACCACGGCCTTGTCGCTTATTTCACTTGCCATAATCTTCTTTTTTATTAGTTTGACAAATTAATTCACACCTCCTCCGAGAGCCTCGTAAAGACTTACCACGGCCTGCATCTTATAAAGATCGGCCGTCACCTTGGTGAGTTCGGCGTTGAGCAGGGTCTGCTGAGCCGTGATCACCTCGAGATAAGTACTACTCGACTGTTTGAGAAGCAATTGTGTGTCATCGACGGTTTTCTTAAGCACCTCGATCTGCTTGTCCTGCAGACGGCTCTTCTCCGCGTAGGAGTTATACTGCACAAGAGCGTTGCTCACCTCGCTGCCAGCAGTGAGCACGGTATTCTGCCAGGTGTTGAGCTGCTGTTCGTAAGTATATTGGGCCACGCGCAGTGCTGTGGTGAGCTGTCCGTTCATGAAGATAGGTTGCACAAGGCTGCCGACAGCGCTGAGGAGCCATTTGCCCGGATTGACTATCACTCCGGCATTATTGGTGAAACTACCCGTTCCGGTGAGAGTGATACTGGGATAGAACCTGCTCCTTGCCTGGTTGATATCATAAAAACAACTTGCCAGTTTCATCTCTGCATAGTGCACGTCGGGACGGTTGTTAAGCATACTAACGGCGATGCCAGTGCTGAACTTCTCGGGCAGCTGCTGCTCGTCGAAAGTACCTCTCTTGATAGTCTGCGCCGGTTGGCCTATGAGCAAAGAGAGAGCATTCTCCGTCTCGCGAATCTGTCGCTGCAGATCCACCTTCTGAGCCTGTACCGAATAGAAGTTGGCCTCAGCGCTCTGTACGGCTGTAGACTTCACGCTACCGAGTTGGAACTGCAGTTTCATCATGTCGAGAGTCTCCTTTGTGAGGTTTTCCATATCGCTGACGATCTGCAGTTCTTTATCGAGCATGAGCAGGGTGTAATACATATTAGCGATATTGGCCACGATCTGTGTTTTCACCACCAACTGATAGTCCTTGGTGGCGAGAAGAGTCATCTGAGCCGACCTCTTGGCATTAAGCAGGTTGCCGAAGAGATCCACCGACCAGCTAGCCGATACGGGCAGTGCATACGTCTGTGAAGCCTTGCCACCATCCCACGACGAGATAGTTCCCGACGGAGAGAAGGTGAACGAGGGAACGAAAGCCAGTTTGGCCATCTTCAGCTGTTCCTCCACCATTTTCACACTGAGCGCCGCATTGAGCAGATTGACATTCTGATCGAGTCCCTGCTGAATCAGCGATTGCAACTGCGGATCGGTGAACACCTGCCGCCATGGCAGGTTGCCGAAGCTTGCAGTATCACTCACCACGAGGGTGTCGGTGATAGAAGCGCTGTCTCTCACCAGTCCTTCGGTGATGATGTCGGGGCGCTCATATTTGGTGTAGAGCCCGCAGCTGCTCATGAGCATCGCTACGGACATTATTATCATAAGTTTCTTCATATCTTACTTCTCCAAAACATATTCTTCTGGTTTGCCATGAGCGTACTGCTCGAGTTCACTTGCCACATCCTCATTGTCTTCGTCCTCGAACTTCATCGGGCGTATCTTCTCCTGCAGCGACTGGAATATCGTGAAGAGAGCCGGCACCACGAAGATCTGGATGAGAGTACCGATGAGCATACCGCCGACAGCGGCGGCGCCGAGGGTCTGGTTACCGTTCTTGCCTACACCCGATGCGAACATCATAGGCAGCAGACCGATAATCATCGCCAGAGAGGTCATAAGGATAGGACGCAGACGGGCTCCGGCTCCGAGCACTGCCGACCAGGAAATGGCCATACCCGTCTCACGGCGTTCGAGGGCGAACTGCACGATAAGGATGGCATTCTTGGCGAGAAGTCCGATAAGCATGATGAGCGAGATCTGCATATAGATATCGTTGTTATGACCGAAGAGGTTGGTGAAGAGGAAGGCTCCTGCCAGTCCGAACGGCACGGAGAGGATTACCGCCAGAGGCAGCAGATAACTCTCGTACTGGGCCGAAAGGATTAGGTATACGAATACGATACAGAGGAGGAAGATAAGAGCCGTAGAATTGCTCGACTCTGCCTCGGAACGGGTAAGTCCCGACCACTCGTAACCGTAACCCTGTGGAAGTACTGTTGATGCCACTTCCTTACAAGCGTTGATGGCCTCACCGGTGGAGTATCCGTCAGCCACGGAAATCTGCAGGTTGATAGAGGTGAAGAGGTTGAATCGGTTGATATTCGACGGTCCGTATACTCTCTTCACGTCGCAGAACTCCTTGACGGGCACCATCTCACCGTTGGCACGAACGTAGATATTGCTCAGTCCGTTGATATCACGGCGGCTGTCGACATCACCCTGCACCATCACACGATACAGCTTTCCGTAAGCGTTGAAGTTGGATGCATAGAGTCCTCCGTAGTATCCCTGCAGTGTGATGAGGATAGTGGAAGGGCTGATGCCAGCCTGCTTACACTTAGCCACATCGACATTTACCATATACTGAGGATAGTTCGGGTTGTATGATGTCATTGCCATCTGTATCTCCGGACGCTTGTTGAGCTCGGCGAGATAATTCTGTGTCACATTAAAGAAATCGTTGAGCGAGCCTCCGGTCTTATCCTGCATAACCATCGACACACCGTTGGTAGCAGAGAATCCCGGGATCATAGGCGGTGCGAAGGCGATAACCTTGGCATCCTTGATCTGTGCCGTCTGCTTGTATATCATACCGAGCACCATGTTGGCATCCATAGGATTGACGAGGAGGCTCTTGAAGCCCTTACCCTTGAACAGTCCGATGATACCATCGCTGGCACGTTCCTTGAAGGATTTCAGCTTGATAATAAATGTAGCCTGGTCGCTACCTGCACCTGCAATAAAGTTGTAACCCTGGATCATCTCTCGGCTCTTGATGGCTGGATTGTTTGCCAGCATCGAGTCGATATGTTCGGCTACTTCCTTTGTACGCTCCACACTGGTTGCAGGAGGCATTGACACGGTACAGAAGAGTGTTCCGGTATCCTCGTCAGGTACAAGTCCGGTCTTGGTGAAGCCCATCTCAAGGACGAGGCCCACAATACCAATCACAACCAGCACACTTATTAATATAGGCTTGCGTACGAGTTTCTCGACGCTGTTCTTATATTTGCCGAGCACTTTGTCGTATGCGGTATTGAAAGAAGCATGGAAACGGTCTACTCGGCTCATCTTTCTCTCCGTCCCGTCCTCGTTCTTCGGTTTCAGGAAGATGGCACAGAGGGCTGGGGAAAGAGTAAGGGCGTTAAGAGCCGAGATGAAGATGCTGACGGCCATGGTAACACCGAACTCGCGATAGAACGTTCCTGATGTTCCTCCGATGAATGATACCGGGATGAACACCGACGCCATAACGAGTGTGATGGAGATGATGGCTCCTGAGATTTCGTTCATCGCGTCGATAGCAGCGGTAAGCGAACTCTTGTATCCCATATCCAGTTTCGCATGCACGGCCTCGACGACCACGATCGCATCATCGACCACGATCGCAATCGCCAGAAGCAACGCGGAAAGGGTCAGAAGGTTGATCGAGAAACCGAATATCAGCAGGAAGAAGAACGTACCGATAAGTGATACAGGCACCGCGATAAGAGGTATCAGGGTGCTTCGGATATCCTGCAGGAAGATGTATACCACGAAGAACACGAGCAAGAGGGTGATGATAAGGGTCTTCACAACCTCCTCGATGGATGCGTAAAGGAACTCGGTGACATCGTAGTTGATCTTATACTCCAGACCTGCGGGGAAGTTCTTTGCCTGCTCTTCGAGTTCGGCTTTCACATCTTTAGCAATCTGGTTGGCGTTAGAGCCGGCGATCTGCTGCACCATACCCATAGAAGACGGTTTGCCGTTGTTGGTCATAGATACGCTGTATACAAGTCCTCCGAGTTCTATCTTGGCCACATCCTTCAGTTTGAGCGTCTGTCCGTCGGTATTTGTGCTGATGATGATATTTCCGAACTCCTCGGGAGTCTTCAGACGTCCGGTATATCTCATCGAATATTCGTAAGCCACACTACTCTGCTCGCCGAAGGAACCCGGAGCCGCCTCGATATTCTGCTCTGACAGGGCTGCGGTGATATCCGACGGGATGAGTTTATACTGCTTCATCACTTCGGGCTTGAGCCAGATACGCATTGAGTAAGTCTTGGTACCCGGGCTCTGCACATCTCCCACACCCTTCACACGCTTGATGGCCGGGATGATGTTGATATTGTTGTAGTTGGTAAGGAACTCATCGTCAAACTCTCCGTTCTCTGATGTAAGAGTGAACATGAGCACTTGAGAGGTCTGTCGCTTGGTAACCGTCACACCGACCTTTGTAACCTCGGCCGGCAGAAGGGCCTGGGCCTGGGATACACGGTTCTGCACGTTGACGGCACACATATCGGCATTGGTGCCCTGGCGGAAGTAGATCGTGATATTGGCCGATCCTGCGTTACTTGCCGACGAGGTCATATATGTCATGTTCTCCACACCGTTGATACTCTCCTCGAGAGGCACGAGCACCGACTTCATCACAGTCTCGGCGTCGGCACCCTGATAGGTGGTGTAGACGCTGACGGTAGGAGGTGCAATATCCGGATACTGCTCAACAGGGAGGGATGCCAGTCCGATAAAACCCAGAATGACGATGATAATCGATATCACCGTCGAGAGCACCGGTCGCTTAATAAAATTTGTAAATGTCATAATCGTTCTGAAATCTTAATTCTTTAGATTGTCACGGCGTGATTACTTGCTCATCGCCTTGATGAAGTCGTCAGCATTACCTTGTGCGGCTCCCATTTTCTCTGCTTCCTTTATCTTTTTCTCATACTGGGCCTTGGTGATAGGTTTGATCTCCATATCGTTGCTCAGTTTGGTGATACCGTTGGTCACATAACGGTCACCGATGTTCAGTCCGCCGGTCACCACGTAGTTGTTGCCGTCGTTCTGAGGATCCACCTGGATCTCTGTATACTTCACTTTGTTATCCTTGCCCACAAGATATACGAAAATCTTGTTCTGTACCTCGGCAGTGCATGACATCGGTATAACGATAGCGGAACTGTTCTCCTTAGGAATGATGATGGAACCGGAACCGCCACTCTTGAGCTGTTTCTCGGGGTTGGGGAACTGCGCTATCATCTGAACGCTACCAGTTGTGGCATCGATAACACCACTCATCTTGGTAACCTTTCCGGGATGAGCATACACGGTACCGTCAGCCAATTGGAGTTTCACGTTGGGAAGAGCAGCGATAGCCTGCTGGGTGTTGCCCTGTGCCTTGGTCATAGAAAGTACATCTTTCTCTGTCATGGAGAAATAAGCCTCCATAGTGCTGATATTGGAAACGGTGGTAAGAGCGCTTGCGCTTGAAGAACTTACAAGAGCTCCCACCTTATAGGGCAGTTCGCCGATGACACCTGCAGACGGACTCTTAACATAGCAGTAGCTGAGAGTCTCCTTGGCACTTGCCAGGGAAGCCTGAGCCTGCGAGAGAGCAGCCTTGGCAGATGTATAAGTGTTTTCTGCCGACTGAAGCTGGAAGTCTCCGATTACTTTGTTGTCATACAGCTGCTTGCTGTTGTCATAAGTCAGTTTCGCCGTATTCAACTGAGCCTGTGCAGTGTTTACGGCCGCCTGTGCCTGTCTTACGGCAGCCTGATAAGTCTCGTTGTCGATGACGAACAATAGTTGTCCGGCACCTACCGTTTGTCCTTCTTTCACGCAAACCTTAGTAAGGAATCCTGAAACCTTAGGACGGATCTCCACGTCCTGGATACCCTTGATTGTAGCAGGGTACGTCGTCTGCGACGAAGCACTCTGAGCACTTACCGTCTCCACGGGATATTCGTTGTCTCCCAAGCTCATGCCGCCTTTCTTTCCGCCGCATGACACTACGAGTGCAGCTGCTGCCGCAAACATCAATAATTGTCTTTTCTTCATACCTTATTTAAATTACTTATCCTTATTCTCGGAATTATTAACTGTTTGTACGTGTTATTTTTACCATTGAAAACTTTTTCAAGTTCCTTGGTTTTCTTTCAATTCGGGTGCAAAGTTACAAATACTTTTTTAAAGGTGCATTAAATATACAGAGTATTTAACAATTCTTACAAACAATTCCCATTTATTTTATTAAACAAGCCGTCTGTTCCGATTGGCCGGAGCTTATTTTTTAACAATTCCCATCTGCTCTGCCTTCTCCATGAGAAGAGTCATGAGAGCCTCCCTTTCGTTGGGCACTTTATTGTCAAGTACGGCCTCTTTGAGATAGGATTTTAATTGTCCTACGGCAGGTCCGGGCTTTAGCGAGAAAATCTCCATTATCTCCGTTCCGTCGATGCAGGGCTGCAGCAACCGCTTGTAATCTCTGACCTTAAGATCCTTGAGTTTTTCCCTGACAATTCTGAAATTATCGAGGAAACGAGCCTTCTTCATTTCATTCTTGCTGGTGATATCAGCCTCACACAAAGTCATCAGGTCGTCGATATCGTCACCGGCATCATTGATTAGTCGCCTCACGGCACTGTCGGTGACTTCGGCATCTGCAATCGCTATCGGGCGCATGTGAAGATTGACGAGTTTCTGCACATATTTCATCTTCATGTCCATCGGAAGTGACATACGACGGAAGATCACCGGTACCATCTTGGCGCCCACGAAGTTATGATTATGAAATGTCCATCCCAGGGAGGGATCCCATCGCTTGCACTTAGCCTTACCTATATCATGCAGAAGAGCAGCCCATCGAAGCCACAGATTATCACTATTCTTAGCGACATTGTCGAGCACTTCGAGAGTGTGATGAAAATTATTCTTGTGAGCCCTGCCCTCTCTTGTCTCCACGACATCAAGTGCGGTGAGTTCGGGCAGAATTACGTCCATCAGTCCCGAACGATACAGCTCGTAAAGGCCTTTGCTCGGTATTTTCGTCATCATTATCTTGTTAAATTCATCCTTTATCCTCTCTCCGCTTACGATCTTAATCCTCTCTACATTGCGTTGCAAGGCCTCGAAGGTTTCATCCTCGATGAAGAAATTTAGTTGCGCGGAGAATCTGACGCACCGCATCATACGGAGCGGATCGTCGCTGAAAGTGATGTCGGGATCGAGAGGGGTGCGGATAATACCATCCTCGAGGTCGTATACTCCGTCGAAAGGGTCGACAAGCTCGCCGAATCTGTCTTTGTTGAGGCACACTGCAAGCGCGTTGATGGTGAAATCGCGCCGGTTCTGGTCGTCTTCGAGAGTTCCATCCTCGACATGCGGCTTGCGGGAATCATGACTGTAGCTCTCTTTCCTAGCACCGACGAACTCAATCTCCATATCCTTGTACTTGAGTTGTGCCGTTCCGAAATTGCGGAACACCGACACGCGGGCCTTCCTCCCGAATTTCTTCTTGAGAGCCTCGGCGAGAGAGATGCCGCTTCCCACGACGACCACGTCGATATCGTCGGACGGGCGCTCGAGGAAGAGGTCCCTGACATATCCCCCGACGACATAACACTCTATACCCAGCTCGTCTGCCGTGTCGCCTATCTGGTGAAAAATATCCTTGTCTAATATCTTTGCTAACTCTTCATCGGAGAGCATTCTCATAGCTGTCTACTTTAAAATCCGGCTGCAAAGGTACTAATTTTTATCGACATTACCAAATAAAAAGATAATAGTTTTGTACTTTCATCGGAAATGCTTAACTTTGCAGACAAAAAAGAAGATATGGAACGACGGATGAGAAATACGCTATACATAGCATCGGCACTTTTTATCGCGCTGATGACAGTCGCTTCGTGCGGCAGCAGCGAGGATACGGAAGCACTAAGGCTTCTCGACGAGGCGAAAGAATATCTGGAACAGGGCCGCTACCCCATGGCTCTGCAATCGATTGACTCGCTCAGAAGGATGTATCCGAAGGCCATCGAGGCTAGAAAGGAAGCCCTTGGGTTGCAGCAGGAGATAGAACTGAAATCCGCCCAGGAAGAATTAGAGAAGGTAGACAAACTCCTCGAAAGGGCCAAAGCAGAATTCGACAGCCTTGCTAATGTCGTCGAAGCACACAAGAAAGCCCTCATCGCCACCCCCGAGGAACTTACCGATCTCACACTCAAGCGCATCGAGAGAGACTCCATGCAAACAAAGTTCGAGGTGCTCTGCGCGAAGATTCATTGGATACATACCAAACAAAAGAACGACAAAAAAAACAGCATCAGACAATAAATATGAAAAAAAACTTTGCCGTTTGATTTTTTTTGCTTAACTTTGCAAAATAATTAGATGATGATGGATACAAAATCATTAAACAAGACCAACGAACAGTTCGACAAAGTGATAGCCGAATGCCGGTCGCTTTTCGAAAAGAAGCTCCACGACTACAAAGCTTCGTGGCGGATTCTTCGGCCGTCATCACTTACCGACCAGCTCTTCATAAAAGCCAAGCGCATACGGTCGCTCGAGACAAAGAAAGAATCGCTGGTAGGCGAGGGCATACGGCCTGAATTCGTGGCGCTTATCAACTATGGCATCGTGGGTCTTATCCAGTTGAACAAAGGATTCGCTGACAATATAGACATCAGTAACGAAGAGGCAATGAGGCTATACGACACATACGCCAAGGAGTCGCTCGAACTGATGAAAAAGAAAAATCACGACTACGACGAAGCATGGCGCTCCATGAGAGTAAGCAGTTATACCGACTTCATCCTCACCAAGATAGAGAGAATCAAGGAAATCGAGAATCTCCACGGGAAGACTCTAGTTAGCGAAGGCGTCGGATCCAACTATATGGATATCATTAACTACGCCGTGTTCGGAGTGATAAAACTGTCAGAGGAATAACCGGATATGGGAAATACGGAGGATACTAAGAAGGGGAATGAGACAGCGGAGAAGAATCCGGCACCGGCTTGGAGTGTTGCCGTGAATGTATGCAGGCTGGTGCTCGCACTCACTTTCATCTTCTCGGGATTCGTGAAGGCGATAGACCCAACCGGCACGCAGATAAAGATAGGTGACTATCTTGAAGCATGGGGATTGGCACAAGCCGTTCCGGAATGGTTGCAGATGATCGCGTCGATAGGGCTGTCGGCGCTGGAATTCACTATCGGAGTGTGCTTCCTCTTCGCCATCCGCAGGAGACTGGTATCCAAAGTGACGCTTGTGATGATGGCGTTTATGACGATACTGACGCTATGGATAGCTCTCACCAACCCGGTAAGCGACTGCGGTTGCTTCGGTGATGCTGTGAAGCTCACCAACTGGGAAACGTTCATCAAAAACATCGTATTGCTCGCTTGTGCCATAGTGGTGGCGGCACGGCCTCTGCTGATGATGAGGTTTATAAGCAAGAGCTGGCAGTGGATAGTGCTGAATATTACGATTCTGTTTATCTGCATCTTTGCCGTATACAATCTCAAGTATCTGCCGGTGATCGACTTCCGCCCGTATCACATCGGAGCCGACATCAGAGCCGGGATGGAGATTCCCCAAGATGCCGAACAACCGGAATTCGAGACTACATTCATACTGGAGAAAAACGGAGTGAGAAAAGAATTTACGACAGAAAACTACCCCGACTCCACCTGGACGTTTATCGACAGCAAGACGGTGCAGACGAAAGAAGGATATGTGCCTCCCATCCACGACCTCTCGATGGAACTGATTCCCGAGGGGGATGATATCACGGAGGAAGTGCTCGGCAGAGAAGGGTATACAATACTGCTTATCTCACCGCACCTCGAGGAGGCCGATGATACGGAATTCGACGAGATCAACGAGCTCTACGAACTGGCTGTGGAGAAAGAACTGGGATTCTACTGTCTCACAGCCAGCACGGAGAAGGCAATAAAGAGATGGAGAGACGTAACGGGGGCGGAATATCCGTTCTGCCTCACTGACGAGACGACTCTGAAAACGATGATAAGAAGCAACCCGGGAGTCATGCTCCTCAAACAAGGAGTGGTCGCCGGAAAATGGAGCAGCAACAATATTCCCACACCTGACGAGATGAGGGAACTGATCAGAAGATAAATTCACATTACAAAGTAATATAAAGATAGTAAAAAGTATGAGAAAGAAAATTGTAGCAGGCAACTGGAAAATGAATATGAACCTGCAGGACGGTATCGCTCTGGCAAAAGAGCTCAACGAGACATTGAAGGCTGACAAGCCCAACTGCGGTGTCATCATCTGCACACCGTTCATCCATCTTGCATCCATAGCACAGTTCCTCGATCAGGACATCATCGGGCTGGGCGCCGAGAACTGCGCTGACAAGGAGAAGGGCGCTTTCACCGGCGAAGTATCGGCAGAGATGGTGAAGAGCACAGGCGCTCAGTATGTTATACTCGGCCACTCGGAGCGTCGCGGATACTATGCAGAGACTCCCGAGATACTCAAAGAAAAAGTGCTTCTGGCACTGAAAAACGATCTGAAAGTGATTTTCTGCATCGGCGAAAGCCTTGAAGAGCGCGAGGCAAACAAGCAGAACGAGGTTGTTAAAGCCGAGCTCGAGGGTAGCGTATTCAACCTCTCCGAGGAGGACTTCCGCAAGATCGTTATCGCTTACGAGCCGATCTGGGCCATCGGAACAGGAAAGACCGCTACGGCAGAACAGGCTGAGGAGATTCACGCTTACATCCGTTCTATAGTAGCTGAGAAATACGGTAAAGAGGTGGCTGAGGACACTACGATCCTCTACGGCGGTAGCTGCAAGGCAAGCAACGCTCCCGAGCTGTTCGCTAAGCCTGACATCGACGGTGGTCTTATCGGTGGCGCTTCGCTGAAAGCTGCTGATTTCAAGGGTATCATCGACGCATGGAAAAAATAATGAAAATAAAGGTAATAACAGTTATAACCATCATCGTCTGCTCCGCAACCAAAGCTGCGGGGCAGACTTTCACCGAGAACCTCAACAGGTATGTTCCCGGCCAGGGCAGAGTGACGGTCGTGCAGAGCAAGGATATCGACGATCTCGTGAATGCCAAGCATGACGAGGTGACTGTCGCCAATACACCTGCCACGACACCAGAGAAAAGCAAAGAGGCAGAAAACAAACTCCGTACCAATGCCGAAAAGAAGACCTCCGAAACAGAAAACACCGAAACTCCCGTCATAGATAACCGCAAGAAGATAATGGTGGGTTCGAGAAAAGTGACAGGATACAGGGTACAGGCTTTCGCAGGCGGGAACAAACGAGCCGACAGGCAAAAGGCCGAAAGAATCGGTGACCAGATAAAAGCAAGTTTCCCTAATGAACCGATTTATGTGCATTTCTACTCGCCCAGATGGATCTGCAGGGTAGGCAACTACCGCACATATCAGGAGGCTCACTCGATGCTGATGAAGATAAGAGGGCTGGGGATACAGGGAGCTTGCGTGGTAAAAGGAAAAATCACCGTACAATAATTAAAAACTAAAAGGGGATGAATCCGGAAACAGAATTCAGAGAAGGGCTGGACGAACTGGCATCGCATTATAAGCAGATACTCGACTTGCTGGGTGAAGACCCGGAGAGGGAAGGTTTGCTCAAGACACCCATGCGAGTGGCTAAGATGATGCAGATACTCACAAGAGGATATAGCCAGGATCCTCATAAAGTGCTCACCGACGCACTATTCAAGGAAGACTATAACCAGATGGTGATAGTAAAAGATATCGACTTCTTCTCGCTCTGCGAACATCATCTCGTACCATTCTACGGCAAAGCACATGTCGCATACATCCCTAACGGATACATCACAGGACTGAGCAAAATCGCACGTGTGGTGGATATCTACAGTCATCGGTTGCAGGTACAGGAACGAATGACACAGCAGATTAAAGAATGCATACAGAAGACTCTCAATCCGCTCGGTGTGATGGTTGTAATAGAAGCCAAACACATGTGCATGCAGATGAGGGGCGTGGAAAAGCAGAACTCTATAACTACTACCAGCGACTTCTCAGGAGCTTTCAATCAAGCCAAAACGAGAGAGGAATTCATGAACCTCATGCATAGTGAGGGAAAAAGAATATAGACAAATATTGTACAACCATAAAAATCAAATCATTATGCCAATTACAGATTACGACAGCAGAAGAATAAGCCTTAAGTGGATATTCTTGATTATTCTGATCATCCTTCTGGTCATCGCATTTTTCACAGTGCCTACAGAGGACAAGATGAAAAAAGACATGGACAGCATGGTCAAAAGGGAGATCCAAAACAAGACAGCAGTGAAGGAAGCATCCGACAAGGATGCAAAAGAAATGTTCTACTCTTTCAACAAGATAGAATATTTCAAGCATGTCATCTGCCGGCTCGGATGGATGCACAACAGATACAAGACCAAGGAGAGTCTCGGATGTATCGGTATCTTCGGAGTTACTATTCCCACAATGAATATTGGTAACTATATCTACCCGAACGGACCGGTGAGAGGAAACCTTTTCAGGGGAGGCGTCAAGAATCCTGAACAAACCAAGATTATTGGTGACAAGGACTATGACACCGGTGCCCTTCCTGAAGATGACTGGGACGACTAAAATAATCCGGACATGAAAAATAAGAATACTTTGCTTTGTTTCTTTCTTACCTGCATGATAATGTGTACAACGGCAGTTGGAAAGACGAAGGTAAAACCAGCAAACTGGACCGCCACGTGGGCGACCGCTCCGGAATATACTGGTGAAGGTGACATGCCCAAATCATCACTCTCCAACCGCTCGATAAGACAGATCGTGCATGTGTCCGTCGGCGGCCGATATCTCAGACTAAAACTCTCTAATGAATTTTCCACCGAGCCCGTCGAGATAAAATCTGTATATATAGCCGACGCCAAAGATTCATGCGATGTTGATATACACACTGCAAAGTATCTTAAATTCGGGAAAAAGAAAAATATAACAATTACCGCCAAGGGCTGCGCCGTTAGTGATTGCTTAGAATACAATCTCAAACCGTCACAGACTCTGGCGGTAACTATATGCTACGGGGAGAAAACTCCGGAACATGCCACAAGTCACAGAGGATCCCGCACTACCTCTTATATTATAGAGGGAGAGGCAACGACTAAATCTTCATTTGCTGTTTCGGAAAGACTGGAACACTGGTACAACATTTCCGCTATAGACGTATTGTCTGACACAGCAAATAGTATTGCCATTCTCGGCAACTCTATCACTGATGGAAGAGGTAGCATTACCGACAAACAGAACCGGTGGACTGATATCTTTTCAAACACACTCCTCGCTAAGGGAACCAACTACGGAGTGCTCAACCTCGGTATAGGCGGTAACAGCGTATATTATGGTGGTTTAAGCGAACCGGGCTACAAGCGTTTCGACAGAGACATCTTGGGACAGTCCGGTGTAAAGTATGTAATTATCTTTGAAGGCGTGAACGACATAGGTCCTGCCGAAGGCGATACCGAAGCCAGATGCCGGCAGCTCATCAACTGTTACAAGGAGATGGTGTCGAAATGCAGGAAAAGAGACATCAAGGTAATCGGATGCACTATCATGCCTTTCAGGAAGAGTTTCTACGACGATGGAGGATTCTTTAAAGAGGCAGCAAGAAACACTCTCAACTCATGGATACGCCAGGAAGGATCATTTGATGCCGTGATAGATTTTGACATGCTTATGAGAAATCCCAAGCATTATGACGAACTGATCGAAGCACTTCAGGAAGATTGGCTTCATCCTAATGCTGCAGGCTATAAGATAATGGGCGAATTCGCCGCAAAGCAATTCCTAAAAATAACGGATTATGGCAACAAACAATAAAATTAACATTACCGAGGTAGCAAAAATGGTAAAGGGTAATAATATCTCGGAAGAAATAGAAAATCTATTCTCAGGTCGGGGTGCAATCATTCTATGCAAAAAAGGATGGTGTAAATTGCAACTCTACGGTGATACGATAACAGTATCCAAAGGCAGAGTGTTAGTATTATTTCCATGGGAGTTGGTCAGCTTCGTAGAGCAAAGTCCTGGATTCAAATTCGAAATGCTTATCTATGACAATGATTTGTTTCATGAGTCATGTATACATATCGAAGGTGCAATTTTTCATGAGTTGAGACATGATCGCTTCTGCAAGAATGTAACGGATTTCGAAACCATTATCAGCAAAGCATTTGACGTATTGTGGGAATTCTACAATAAAAATACGGAAGAATGCTTCAGATATCTTTTGGTGCTGCAACTCAAGTCGATTTTCGCAGGATACGCTGAATTATCCAGAGAAGAAGCTTCCAAAAAAGGTGAAAAAATCATCAAAAGTCCGAGAGTCCAAGAACTTTTCTCGATTTTCATGACCTTGGTAGCCCAACATTGCAAACATAAAAAAGACGTGCAATTCTATGCTGACAAAATGAATATAAGCGACAAATATCTAGTTGTCATCACAAAGAGCATCACAAAAAAACCTCCTAAAGTAATAATAGGTCATTATGTAGCACTATACCTTAGACATGAACTTAGGACTACAAACAAAACTATTGGAGAACTAAGCATGGAATACGGATTCTCGGAATTAAATGGTGTCACAATTTTTTTCCGCAAGAAGTTCGGCGTAACACCTACAGAATTCAGGAAAAGGTTCAACAAATAATAATATATATCCCCACTCTAAAAGGAGTGGGGATATATATTATTATTTGTTTCTATAGTTATCCAAACCTTTATTCAGCCATTCCACGAATCCTGGAACATCCTCCTTATATACAAAGGCTCCGTTAAGAGGATTGCCTTGATTATCGACCTCCACATAGAAAGGCTGGGCAAGAGCGCCAAACTTTGTCTGTTGGAGATAACTCCACTTGTCGCCCACAGTCCTGAGTTTACGTTTCTGCCCGTTGATCTCCACCTCAACAGGTTCCTTAAGAGGAGTCTTGTCATCTACAAAAAGTGATATGAGCACATAATCTTTGGTAAGTTTGTCAGCCACCTGAGGGTCTGTCCATACAGCGGCCTCCATCTTACGACAGTTAACGCAACCGAAACCGGTGAAATCGATCATCACAGGTTTGCCCTGTGCGGCGGCGGCAGCCATTCCCTCCTCGTAATCGACATACTGGGCGCGTACCTCCTTGGTGTTAAGATTAAAATCCTGGGTATTCATAGGCGGAGCAAAAGCACTCACCGCCTTGCATGGAGCGCCCCAAAGACCTGGTAGCATATACACAGCAAACGCCAGTGAGCACATTCCCAGCATGATACAGGGAACGGGCATAGCACCAGGTTCGCCATTAACATAATCGCTCTGGAAATGCATCTTCCCGATGAGATACAGTCCCATAAGACCGAAGATGACGATCCACAGTGAGAGGAACACCTCTCTGTCGAGGATACCCCAACCGTATGCAAGGTCAGCTACCGACAAGAACTTCAATGAGAAAGCAAGTTCGATAAAGCCGAGCACCACCTTGATAGTATTCATCCAGGAGCCGGATTTCGGGGCCTGTTTCAGCCATGTCGGGAACAATGCGAATAGAGTGAACGGCAGAGCTAAAGCAAGTGCGAAACCGAACATTCCGATAGCCGGGGCAGCAATGCTTCCCGATGTGGCAAAATCCACCAACAGGAATCCGATGATAGGACCGGTGCATGAGAACGACACAAGGGCCAGCGTGAATGCCATAAGGAAGATAGACAGCAATCCGCTTGTATTCGAAGCCTTGCTGTCGACAGAGTTACTCCACTTCGACGGCAGCCTGATCTCAAACCATCCGAAGAACGATACTGCGAATACAACCAAGAGGAGGAAGAAGAATATATTGAATACTGCATTAGTAGCAAGATCATTCAGTTTATTGGCTCCGAACATAGCCGTAATGGCAAGTCCCAGCGTCAGATAAATCACAACGATAGAAATACCATAAGTAATGGCATCTCTTATTCCTTTCGCTTTGTCTTTGCTCCTCTTGAGAAAGAAACTGACAGTCATAGGAATGATCGGCCATACGCAGGGAGTGAAGAGGGCGATAAGACCACCCAGGAATCCCATGATGAAGATATAGAGAAGCGAGCGATTAGCCGTGTTGCCGGTACCATAAGCTTCGAGTTCCTTTATTACCGGTTTCCAGAGGTCGCTACCGGCGATAGCTGCACTGTCTACAACCACGCTGTCTGTCTTCTGAGCGTCAAGCAGTGCGAGAGCCTTCAGGCTGTCGGCTGTTTTTTTTGCGGCCTCTTCGGCAGCCTTGGCATCCTCAGCAGTCTTATCTTTTTCGCTCTTGTCATCTGTCTTAGCTTCTTCGACGGGTTTGTCGGGCCCCTTACCGCTGTAGTCGAAATCAACGGTAGTAGGAGGCATACACATTTGGTCGTTGCAAGCGCCGTATTCCAGATAGCCCTTGATATTATACGTCTTACCCGTGATTTTATACTTCTGCACAAAGGAAACATTGTTTTCGAAGTATCTCACTTTCATGCCGAAGAGTTCGTCATACTTATTTATTTCGTTGCCTTGAGCCTTCAACGCTCCCATTTTCTCCACGCCGTCGGATTTTTCCATGTTAATCGTGGCGGAAGTAGGTCCTCCATCAGGCATACCTGTAGAATACACATGCCATCCCGGCTGTATCTTTCCGGTGAAGATTACGTCCACCTCTGTCGGTGACACTTGGTTTTGCTTAACACTGAAGGTAACGGGGTTCTGAGCCACGGCAACGATTGCAGCCATATACAACAAAACAACCGTCAGCAGATTTCTTCTTATAGTCTTCATCTTATTTATTTGTCATTATATCCAAAACATATTTATCCGTGGCATCCATGCCTTTCGATCCTATACGCGTGAGATTGCGGATACTCTTATCCACGTCATCATCAATGATTCCTTCCACCGATGTGACATATTTATGCTGCATGGCAAGCATTGCACTCATCACGGCTGTACCCACGCCTGTTGTGAGTTTTAGAGCACAACTCGGTTTGGCGCCGTCGCAGATCATACCGGTAAGATTGGCTATCATATTCTTCACGGAGTAAGACACCTGCTCGTAGTTTCCTCCCATGAGGAGTGTTATTCCGCAGGAAGAACCGGTGGCAGCCACGACACATCCGCAAAGAGCAGAGAGAGCTCCTAGATTCTGCTTTATATATATCGCGGTGAGATTGCTGAGAACGAGGGCACGGATCAATTCCTCTTCCGTATTGTGATTTTCCTTTGCGAAAACCACCACCGGCATAGTAGTACATATACCCTGATTACCGCTGCCGCTGTTACTCATCACGGGAATCATAGCCCCTGCCATTCTCGCATCGCAGGCACAGCTCGTCACAGAGAGTATCTCGGAGAAGATGCTGTCACCCATTATACCTTTGCCGAGCGGACTGCAGAGAGTCTTGCCCAACTGATGTCCGTAGTTATCCTCGAGACCTTTCTTGGCGGCATTTTCGTTGAGTCGTTTCGCCTCGAGGATAAATGAGATGTTTTCCACATCCTCGGTAGTGACGAAATCGAAACATTTCCTGAGAGTGAGCTGTATCTCGTCTTCAGTGTCATCATCCGATACAGCCTTCGTTTCCGACTTCTTGTCGAGCACTACTTCAGTATCTTTTCTCAGATATACGAAGTCTGTGTGATGCCCCTTGATGGTAGCCTCTGCCTCATGCTCTCCGCTACGGCAGACGACATCGACGTAAAGTTTATCAGGATCGTTTTCCTCAAGACTGATACGGATTCTGTTTCCGGCGATGAAAGCCTTTCCGTCTTCCACATCTTTTTTGGTGATATCCTTGAGCACCTCGAGCCCGTATTCCGCTTTTCCGGCGAGAGCACCGAGAGCGATGGCTATGGGCAGTCCGACCATCCCTGTTCCGGGAATACCGACACCCATAGCATTCTTTATTATATTGGCACTCAGCGATGCCTCGATATGCTCAGGTTCACTGCCGAGCAATTCCTTAGCCTTGGCCACACAGAGAGCCACGGAGATAGGCTCCGTACAACCGATGGCGGGAACCACCTGGCGCTTTATCAGATCGATAATAGCCCTGCGTTCTTTTTCTGTTATTTGTTCCATACATTATAAAAACGCACGATATGGCGAAAAGGTTACTTATTTGATAAGTTCCGCGAGTTTATTTAACAAATCTTCACCTCGCAAGTCTTTCGCCACGATTTTTCCGCTCTTATCCACGAGCACGTTTGCCGGAATCGACTTGACATTATACAGAGCGGCGCCTTCGCACTCCCAGCCTTTCAGGTCGCTCATCTGCGGCCACGGCAGCTTCAATGATTCCACAGCGGCCTTCCATGCCTTCTCGTCATTGTCGAGAGAAACTCCGACAACTTCGAATCCTTTGGAGTGGAACTGGTTGTAAGCCTTCACCACATGAGGCATCTCTGCTCGGCACGGTCCGCACCATGAAGCCCAAAAGTCGATGAGCGTGTATTCATTTTTAGCCACATAGTCAGACACTTTCATATCCTTTCCGTCGATACCTTTCATCGCGATATCGGTATACTGCTGTCCGACATCTGTCTTAGCGGCAGCCTCTTTCTCTTTGAGAATCTGCTTGTAGAACGGGAAAGTACTGTTTTTCTGTTTCATAGCCTCAAGCACCTCGTTCACGTCAGCCTCTTCCATAGCCGAAGCGTTGTAAGCGAAGAGCATATCACTGATAGCGGAAGGATTATGATCGAGGATAAATTTCTTCATATACTTCACCTGATTCATCTGCGCAGCCTGCAGTTGCTCTTCGAGTTTGGCTTTTTCCTCAGCAGTGATAGTGGAATCCTGGCTTTTCTCCCACACAGGAGTGATCGCCTCGTTCATTTTGTTGATCTCGGCCTCGTATTCGCTGAATAGAGTCTGGCTCTGACCACCTTTCACCTCAGCAGGTTTTCCTTCCTCCTTGAATATTTTCACGCTGATAGGAGCGTTTTCGAGAATAATCTGTGCCATACCGAGAGGCTGTCCGTCATGAGAAGCCACAATAAATCTGAGGTCAGCACCCTCCTGAGAGCCTTTGAATTCAAACTTTCCACCCTTCACGACAGTGCTGTCGAGTGGTACGAAGGCAAAGAAGCCCTGCATCTGAGCCAGATATACAGTATCGCCATCCTGTGCACCTTCGATAGTTCCGGTGATAGTGTAGCCGTCATTGTTTTTCGAACATGAAGCCAGTACCATGAGTACGGTCATCATCATCATCGCTAATTTCTTCATTCTAATTGTCCTTTCCGAAATTTAAATTTATAATCTTGAATATCATTGTAATAATTCTACAGATAATGTTTGAGTATCTCCTCCGCCTCTTCCGGTCCGTCGGGCGATGTTATCACTGTTCCCTCGGGCGAGACCATCAGATAGTAAGGCACTCCGTTGCCCACCTGATATTTCTCAAATAGGTCTTTATAACCCTGCGGAGTAGTCATATATTGAGGCCACGGTTCCGGATGCTTCTCCATTGCCATGCGCCAGTTCTTTTCTTTTGTATCGATAGAGACGGCTATCACGCTGAAGCCTCCCTTGTATTTGTCGGCCAGAGCCTTGACTGCCGGCATAGAGTGCAAACAGATACCGCACCACGAGGCCCAGAAGTCGATCAGCACCATCTGGTTTTTCGGCACGACATCCACGAGATGGCACACCTTCCCGTCGACATCCGTAAGTTCCAGATCGACAAGCGGCGAACCCTTGGTTGTCTTCTTAGCGTATGCCAGCCGTTCTGCCAGTTCTTCCATCCTCTTCGGATCGGAAGGCACGTCGACAGTATTTCCGATATATTCCACTTGTTCCTTCGTCAGATTATATCCTCTTTTCAGGAGATTGATAGCAAGATATGCCGCCACCGACGAATTAGGATGCGACCCTATGAACTTCCAGTCCCTATCCGGATCGCCATCTTCCATCGCCTGCAGGTCGTTGAAGTCTTTCTGCACCTGTCCTCCAGTCATTGTCAGATCAGGCGAAACGGTGATTTCGTCGTTCGAAAGAAAGATATCCGTATAAGTCCATCTGATGGAATCAGTCGGCCAACTGTATTTCTCCACGAGTTCGAGGTTGTTAGTGATCAGAGTGCCCTTGAGCGGTTTGTCCACCGATCCTTGAAGTTCGAAACGGCCATCTTTTATATATCCGTTAGCCATTTCGACTGCGAAAGAAGTATCCGTTTCGCACAATACTCCCACGCTTGTTCCGTCGGGCATGTTAACCCTTCCTTTGACAATAAAGCCCTTCTCCTGAGCCACGGCCGAAGCCATGCTCAGGAAAAGAACTGCTATGATGATTAAATTCTTCTTCATCAGTTTGTCTGTTGTGAATTTAATTTTTCAGTGCACTCAGAATATTTTTTGAGTGCACTCATAATTATTTGCGACGGTAGAGCACCTTCTTTCCGTCGAAGATGTAGATACCGTTGCGGTTCATCTCTTTCTGGCGGATACCACCGAGAGTGTAGATACCGGTTGCCACCTTACTGTCGGTCTTCACGCTGTTGATACCTGCTGCTTTGTCGGCATAACTTGTGTAGATGATCGAGGGAGCATCGCCTCCGTTCTTATAAAGACTGTCGGGCACTGCGAGATAAGTAGTCTGCGCTGCGATAGTCTCACCCGACTTGGCAAGGTTGAACGTAGCATTGCTGGTGTCGAAGGTGTAATAAGATGTAGAAGTAGCGTCGAGATCAGCTACAGCCACACCGTTATCTCCCGACCAGCGGAGCAGAGAATATTCGCTTGCGTACGGATATGACGACGGAGTCTTCACTAACGTAGCCTCGCCCTTGCCATACAAGATGGTAGCATTGCATGCCGAAGCATAGTAGCTTCCTTCGCTGAAGTTGAGGGAGTCGACAGTCTCTCCGTTGTTAAGATATACATAGTCAGACCATACGTCGAGAGTCGTCACGTTGTCAGGCACCGAGATATCGTTGACATCGTCATACCAGTAGATATATCCGCCGTCTTCGGGGAAGTTGATGATCACGGCCGAGTCGCAGGTGAAGTGAGCGACATACTCTGCAGCCTTTGTGACATCGACGGAGAAACTTGCCTCTGTGCTTACCGTCTCGCCGTCGAGAGTCCAGCGGTCGAAGTGGCAGCGCTCATCACGAGGAGTGGCAGTGAGAGTGACATTATCACCGATCTCGTTGCACACCTTGCTGATCGAGAGAGTACCGAGACTGTCCTGACCTGCTGCATATCGTGGAGCCACATGAGTGAAGAGAGCATAGTGCACGTTGTTGGGATCGAGCGGATAGTCTATCGACGACGAGTCGGCTCCCTCTTCGGTAGAGATTTCCGAGTATATTGTCAGATAAGCGGGATTGCTCGTCTCTATTACTGCGTCGTTGAATATGGGCTGTCCGGCCTCGTCGAAAGTAGCTGCGCTGAAACCGGCGAGGATCCATCCGTCGGCTGGTTTGGCGTAAGCGTAATAGCCGCCGGGAGAGTAAGACTGCTTGCACTGCAGCTCAGACTCGTTGGCGTAAAGAGTCTCATCAACAGCATCGTATCCGTATTCGTCGGCATACACTGTGCCGGCTCCTGTAGGATAAGCCACCAGTTTGTTGTAGTAAGCATACCACGCGTCTCCCGCCATCATGTCGGCAGAAGATACAAGCATCAGAACGGCAGTCATCAGAATATATCTGAGACCGCTAAAAGTAAATGTTTTCTTCATACGCGTCTTTTTTTCTCAAAATTTGTAATAAAATATCTATTTAAGCATCTAATTGCCATGGTGATAACCAACATCTGCAGAGGCCACTGCGCACATGGTATGAACGGGGTGGCAACGACGAATATCACTGCTACGATACAGAACACCCCAAAAATCGTGCCGTAGTGCTTGTTTCTGCGGAATAAGAGCCATACTGTCAGCGGTATCAGATTGAAAACCAGCAGATAAGGATTCCATCCCGTGGCGGAATGATTGGAGAATATCATCAGAGTGAGCCATAGTCCGAGTATCGTCTCGACGATTATGAGGAAGGCATCGAAGACGACTCCCGCCTGTGTCAGAGCATTCCGCATGTTGGCGGCAGTGAGTGTCGCTGCGAAAATTATCAGCATCAGGCCGATCAGCAGGAGCATAGTGTTCTTCAGATCGGAAGGTTCGAAAGAGACGGGATTCATCTCCCCTGCGAGCAGCGATGCGTGACGGGAGAGAAGAGTTCTGCTGCCGATACTGTCGACGACAGTCGTCTGCATCAGTGCCGTGACCGCATCAAGGGGGGTGTCGCATCGGGAGTCGGCCTTTTCGTCGGCTTCCACACCTCCGAGAGTGAAGTTCCAGAACATCTGATATATCGGCGACTGACGGAGAGATGACTTCAGTTGATCACGACGTGTGAAACCGTTTTTCTCCTCCGACAGATCTTTCTCCGATATATCATCGGCCTCGAGCGAAGCCATTATGATATCGACGCACGACGAAGTGCAGTTGTCTTTAAATATATCGAATTTCCTGTAAGGCCCTTTCTTTATCTCATTATCGAGATTTCGCCAGAGGTTCTGTTTCTCTTTGTGAGTCATATCGAGAGGATAAGACATCACCGTCCGTCGCTCCTTCTGATATTGGGAGAGGAACATTTCGGTGGGAGCAGCAGCGAATCCGGCGTTAGCATCAGCGAAGAAGAAACGCCTCAGAGGACGATCCTGCAGATCCATCTCGAAGGTGAAACAGTAATCGAGGACTGCCGCGGGATACTGCATCCGGATGGCGAGATGACCGGCTGCAGAATAAGCTTTATTGCCTGGAGAAACGAGCAATACGCTGGCTGAAATCTCCTTGTCGGGAGACTTCTTCAGGGAATCTGCCGACAACGCACCGGCCGGCTCTGCGTGAGCAAGCATCGGAACGATGACGAGCAGCAAGGAAAGAATCTTCAGCCTCATAATGTTTCGCTTTTTATATTATTCAAGAGAGAGCCCTACCGAGCGTCTCTTACTAATCTAATACTCAACTGGTTGGCCGTCTCCTGACTCTCATGAACGATGTCGTAAGTATTATACACCGTCTTCCGGTAGAAATAGTATTCGCCCGACTTCGAATCATCCTGATCGGCCGACCAGTAGAAACCGTAGCATCCGCGGAATCTCCATCCGGAAGTGCCCATGATAGTGTTCAGAGTGTAATATCCTCCGTACTGCAGGCGTATGGCATCCTTGAGATAGCTGCCCGCGGCATTCTCGAGAGCTGCCCAGTCGGCTTCTGTGGGCAGTCTCCATCCGTCGGGAACGGCACTGACGGCTGCGGAATGACTATACAGCCGACCGTATTTGGAGAGATGTTCCGTAGATGTGGGATTGGTTTCATACTCGTCGACATCGACATACACGGAACTATTGTTCGAGTCGCCGACATCGTATCTGAAGTTTTCCGTCATCCAGTCGAGTCCGGCATATCTCACCCATCCGTAGGTCTCACCGTCTCTGCTGTCGGTATACTCTCCGCTGGCATCGGGCGAAACAACCGATATCTCGTCGTCGTTATCACAAGAAGCGAAACAGACGCATGCCAGAATTCCTATTATATATATTATCTTCTTTATCTTCATATCTGCGGATTAAAAAACATATCCCAAACTGATCATTGTGGATCTCATCAGATTTATCTTACTCATTATCAGAGGATAACTACCATAGAGCGATTCCAGCTGAGCCTCCGTCTTCTGTATCAGGAGAGTGGCATACTGGTTGAGGTCATCTTCCTGACTGGGATAATAGCTGCCCCACTGGCTCGACGATCCGACGAAACCGGCAGCATAGAGCAATTCTTTCTCCTTGTCGCTTTCGAGCGAACTGCCGTCGGAAGTCATCGATTGATCATAGTATTTAGAGCTCACCTTGAAGAACTCGGTGAAAGCATCTGCATTATTGTTAGCCATCTTTCCGATGAGAGCGAGCAGCACCCTCTGGGCAAGGTTTTTCTTCTGTGCATCGGTTCTGCTAGCCACGATGATATAGTTGCAAGCCACGGCCACACATCTCTGACCTGCCACGGCGTAAGGACTCACCGCCGATCCGAGATTGTTCTTTCCAGAAATCTTGTTCACCAGCAGCCATGAGAAGGGCTTCATCTTCCCCTTGGTATGAGTGAGCACATACTGCTCGAGGAAGTCGAGAGCCTGCAAGCGCTGGGGATAGCTCGTCAGATAAGTGAAATAATACTCTGTATTACTGCTGTTGGTCTGGCCTACATAATAAGTAAGGTCGACGACTTCCGTAAAATAACTCTCCTCCCCCTCGCTGTTAAGTCCTTCGTATCTGTACTGGAGAGTGTCGTTGAAGAGCAGATAAGTGCCGTATTCGTCGTAAAAGTTTCTGCGCAAGATAGAAGTGGAGTCGGTGGCATCATCGGCCGGCATGAAATAATCGGCCGGATCCTGATAGCTCACTTCCAAATCGTCTTTCCCGCATGATATCATCAGCATGGGGAGAATAGCAAACAGTATATATATCTTTTTCATTATCATCGTCTTCTGTTATTGTTTTACAGCCACGACGGTATATTCCCTCCACGGATTGCCGTTGTTGGGCATACCTGTATTAAACTCTATCACCTCCTGGGGTATGGGGAGAGTCCACGAAGCATCCTCCTCGCCGAGCACAAACTGATGAGCCTCGGTAGCTTCGGTGCTCGAACGGTCTACATAATAAGTATATGTATGAGTGAGAGAGATCTTCGACGGACAGACGCTGCACACACGATATCTGCGGAGGTCGAACCATCGCTGGCCTTCGAAGGCGAACTCCATCCTCCGTTCGTTTCTGATAGCATCGACAAGATCTTCGCCCGAAGCCGTAATCTCCATCTCAGGAGCCCCGGTATGAATACGGGCTGCACGGAGGGAGTTGAGAGCCTCTCGGGCGGCCGACTCATTTCCCATATATGCCTCAGCCTCGGCGAGATTGAGATAAGCCTCGGCAGAACGGAGCCAGAAAAGCGACGACACCTGCGCCTGCGATCCGTCAAGTCCGCTGGTATACATATAATAGTAGTATTCGGCCGATGTCTTCGACTGGCTCGAGTAATTAGAACCCTCTTCCCGTTTCACCACTCCGCGGAACGGACCGTAAGTCCAATACCACTGCGATTTTCTCAGATCGTTGGTGCTGTAGAGGGAGTATAATTCGCTGTCCACTCTCTTCGCCTGATACATATATCCCATCATGGCAGGCACATCATCACCTCCCATGGAAAAGATATTCTCATCGTTGGAAGAGAGCATCCATTTGTCGGTATTGGTGTTGAGATTCTGCAGCGCGGGATGATCGGCGATAACCTTCCTGGCATATTCGGCAGCCTTCTCCCAGTTTTGCATATAGAGATAGACTCTGCTAAGCAGCATGTTGGCGGCTGTCGAGTCGGCTCTGTAAATCGATTTCTTTTCGGTAGTTACCTTCGACAATTCGGCCTCTGCCTGCAGCAAGTCGCTGACCACCTGCTGATAACACTCTTCGACAGTATTTCTGGAATACTTTATATCGTTCACCTCCTCACTTACTTTTAGAGGCACTCCGAGATCTGTGGAGGCCGTCTGCGGATCGTATGGTTTTCCGTAGAGATTAGTGAGCCAGAAATAGTAGAATCCGCGAAGGAAATAAGCTTCGCCCCTCACCTTGGCCACTCCTTCTATCTCCTGAGCTGTGGATTGCGGCACATCGTCGGCACTGTTGAGCACATTGTTGGCGACATTGATACGGCGGTAGACTTCCGTCCAGGTGGCATTCTCGGTGAAGAAATCTGTATACGACTCGTTCTGTCCCGAGCGCTGCTGCCAGGTGTAATAACCGAACTCCCTCTGCCTGTCGTCGAAGAGAAGCGACGATCCGAGGGCCACATTGTTTTCCTCCATCTCGTCGGCAAGGAGATGCAGGAACATACCGTAGTTGCTCTGGCTGTAGAACTGATAAGTGCCGTTGACTGCCATATAACAGTCACCGATGAGCAGTTCGTCGAGATCTTTCCATGATCTCACGTAGTCTGTATCCTGCGAATATTCCTCGAGGAAGTCGCCGCATCCGGAGAACAGCACTGCGGATAGTATTGTGATTATATATTTTCTCATAACTAGAAGTCTATTGAAATTCCTAACGTATAACTCGGTGTGTCGCTCAGCTGCACTTCGGAGAATCCTCCCTGTGTAGGCGTCTGTCCTTTGAGAGCCGAATCGCACCATGTGTATAAATTATATCCGCTGAGTATTATCGCCAGACGCTGTAGTCCCCATTTCTCGAGAATCTTCTGGTCGAACTCGTAAGTGAGTGACAGAGTCGAGAGTTTCAGGTAGTTGGCACTTACGACGCGGGCTGTGGAGTAGTCATACATCGTCCAGGCATTATCCGCTATTACAGCTCCCGTCCATGTGGAACCCGAGCTCCAATGGCTGCTGTAGTAATAATACGACGGATTTCCCGATCCCATCACCGCCGGGATGTTTGTCGTCAGTTCGTCGCCCGGTTTCTGCCATCTGTCGAGGAGATCGCGGCTTACGTTCATCTCGGAGGAATATCCGCTGCCGTTGATTCCGTCGAAGAGACGGAAGAGTCGTGTCTTCGCTCCCATGCTGTAGAGGAAGGTGGTTCCGAGCCGCCACTGTTTGTAAGTGAAGGTATTGCTGATACTTCCCGTAACGTCGGGCTCCCTCTTTCCCGAAGGAACGAGCACCTTGGTGTAAGTATCGTAGTTGTCGCTGTTTGCTATCTCGCTCTGCCGTTCTTCCCAGTCGTCGAAGAGAGGTCCTCCGTCGAGGGGGTTGAGTCCGATGAACTTATACGAATAGAATGTTCCCACGGGCTGTCCTTCGACCACTGCCGTTCCGTTGAGGAAGTCGCTGAGTTCGTAGGTGTCGGCTCCCGGGGCTGTCTTCACCTTGTTGTATATCTTCGAGAGATTTCCGGAGAATATCCAGTAGAAATTCTTGAGCTTGATGGGTGTCGCCGTAACGGAGAAGTTGAAACCGGAGTTGATCACCGTTCCGGAATTGACTACATAACTGGTATATCCGTTGATATCGGAGATGGTCTTGCTCATGAAGGCATCGGTAGTGCGCTTGTGGTAGTATTCCGTCTCAAACTGCAGTCTGTTGTCGATCACTGCGATATTGAGTCCCACGTTGAAGGAGTGTGTTTTCTCCCACTGCAGATCGGGATTGGCGAAGTAGGCTGCTGTCGATACCATTTCGTTGTAGTAGGCATCCATGCTTCCTTTCTTTATCACGAGTTCCGAAGTCTGATTGTCGAGCATATTACCCTGCTCTCCGTACGACATCTTGAGAGTGAGCAGGTTGAGCCATTTGTAATCGAGTTTGAAAATATCCTGAAGATTGGCATTCCCCGACACCGACCATATCGGCAGTAGTTTCTCGTTGCTCCTGCTGCCGAACTTATTACTTCCGTCGTAACGTCCGTTGGCATTCACGGTGAAGAGATTTTTGAAGCTGTAAGATGCCGTCATATATGCCGACACCAGGTTGCTCTTTGTATCTGTGAGTGTCGGTATATCGCTGGATCTCACCCACGACCAGTAGCTGGTATATGTTTCGGGGATATTAACAGCAAAGTTCTTTCCTCTGTCCTGATAATATCCTCGTTTGGTATAACTGTCGCCGGTGGTATGGGTGGAACTGGCCTCGAGTCCTGCCGCGATATTGATATTGTGCTGGAACATCGATCCGAAGTATTTATTCCAGTTGCCTTGCAGACGGGCTGTCCATCCCACGTTTTTGCTGGCCTGCTGACTCAGTTGTCCGCCGTATGGCATCTCGCTGTCCGTTCCGATGGTCTCTCCCACCTCACTCCTTCTCAGATTGGCTGCATAGAAGGAGTTTTCGCCATACCACTCTTCGATATCGGCATTGGCCACATTGGCGGAGAAGATAGCATTGAAGAAGAGGTCGTCGTTGGCCTGATAACGTAGATTGGCGGTGGCTGTAACGGAGTTGGTCTCTTGGTTGGTGTAGCTGTTGTCGAGTTCGTTGAGAATATTGTAGTTGTACTTTCCCACATTTCCCGACTTCTTGTAATAATATAGCGAACCGTCGTCGTTGCATGCCTTTATCGCCCTGCTTGTATTATAAGCATAGTCGATAGGGTTCACTTCTGATGCATTGTATTTCCTATCGTTGAGATATCCGTTGAGGTTCATTTCCAACTTGAACTTCTTGCTCAGGTCCATATTCAGTTTGGCCATCGCGGTATATCGTCTGTTGGTGGTATTGTTGATAACATCGTCCTGATCGGTGAATCCGATAGATGTATAGTATCTCACTTTCTCCGAACCACCCGAGATATTCACGCTGTGGTCGTGGGAGAAGGAGTTGTGGGTGAGCAGCGAGAACCAGTCGGTATTTGTCTGTTCCATCTCGGTGACAGCATTTCTGAACTGTTCCTGAGAATACACTCCGGCGTAATATTGTTTCAGAGCATACTCATATCCCACGTCACTCATGTCTGACGGATAGTTGTAATGCTGCTCTGTGAGATACTGTGAGAACTGTATTCTCTCGGCGGAGTTCATCAGATTGATTTTGCTGTCGGAATAATAGGGACGTTTTCTCACCGTGAGCTGTGTGGAGTACGAAACGACAGGCTTTCCCTCCCTGCCGCTCTTGGTAGTGATTACGATCACACCGTTGGCCGCTCTTGTTCCGTATAGTGCCGTAGCCGCTGCATCCTTGAGCACGTCGATACGTTTGATATCCTGCGGATTGATTCCTGCGATGGCATTACCGATACGGTTGATGTAGTCGGGGTCGTTGAGCACGTCCGACGAAAGCGATACGGGATCGGTGAGGATGATTCCGTCGACGACCCACAGCGGCTCTCTGTTGCCCACGAGTGTGGATGTTCCTCTTATTCGTATTTTGTTTGTGGCGTTGATTTCCCCGCTTGATGTCAGCGATATGAGATCGGGGATCTTTCCCTCGAGCATCTTGGAGATATCGCTGACTCCCGGGATGTCGACCTCATCCATCGTCACGGAGGTGACGGAACTGGTGAGGTTGCGTCTGTCCAGCTGCTGGTATCCTGTCACCACCACATCTTCGAGCACGTGGGTGGCATCCTGCATCACGATGGCGGCGAAGTCTGTCTTGTTGCCGGTGAAGGATGCTGGTTTCATTCCGATGTAAGTGACGTCGAGCACTATTCTGTCGCTCTTGGCTTCCATCTTGAATTTTCCCTCCACATCAGTGACGGCATTCACTTTATTCACCCTGTCTTTCACTATCGCGCCGATGACGGGCTCGCCCTTTTCATCGACGACAAGGCCGCTGATGTATTCCTTCCTGCTTTCTTCGGTCTGGGCATAGCCTCTCACGCCTGCTCCGGCGAGCATGCATGATATCAGCAGTATTATCCCAAACAACCGAAATCTCCTATCTACAAATAGCATTTATTCTTTTAGTTACGATTCGTTATAATTCAAGGTGCAAAATTAATAAAAAATATAGTAACTGCCAAGGAATAAGTGTTTTTTTTGATGTTTTTGAGGTGCATAACAAGAAAAAAAGGCCCTCCCGCCCGTAGGCAGGAGGACCCGTTCGATTTTAGTCAGGTATAATATTTGATTACTTAATCATATATTTCTTACCGTTCATGATGTAGAGACCCTTAACCGGCTTGTTGATCTGACGGCCGCTGAGGTCGAAGATCTTACCAGCCTTGGCGTTGTCGGTTACGATCTCGCTGATACCCTGGTAGGTAGTCTCATCCATAAGGTTGATATGGAAGATGTAACGCTGGGTGTCTTTCTCGAAGCAGATAGACACTTCCTTAGAGTAACCCTCTTCGATATCAGAGTTGGAATAGCTTACGAACTGATATTCGTCACCGCTCTTCTGAACCTTGATGTTGATGTCGCCGTAAGCGTCATAGTTTCCGTCGAGAGAGAAGTTGCAACCGTTGGAAGTAGCCTGGAGCTCGCTGTATACGCCACCGTTGAGACCGCGCATACCATATTCGAGCATTGCGTCTACTGTCTCATAACCGAGAGCTGTAGCTGCCTTGCTGAGATCTACTGTTATAGCATTGTCGTCGAGAGATACCGGCATCGATACTGACTCTGCGCCGACCTCCTCGTATGTTACGAGAGCGTCAACGATCTGATATGTCAGCTTGATGGTGACCATCTTGTTGTTTTCCTCGTTTACGAGATAGTACTCGCCAGTCCAGGAGTTACCTACAACACCGTTTGCGGGGAATGCCATACAAGCGAACAGGCAGTTGTCGCCGTCTTTCTTGTACTCCATACCCCATGGTGTAAGACTTGCGTCACCCCATGCACGGTTGTAACCATCCTTTGTTACCCAGAATCCTATGTAGCCGTCTTCTGCAGTCATAGTATACTTCTTGCTGTACTTGTCAGTTGTAGAAACTGTCGAGTCAGGAATAGCGTAGAGAACAGGGCTGTCAGTGCCGATCAGGTCTGCCATGTCTGCCATCGGGAGAGTAGTCTTGTCAGACCATACATAACCGTCGTTAGCGAGCTGCTGAACGATGACGTTACGTGTAGCGACGCTTTCGAATGCATATTCTACGGTCTGCTTTTCTGTTACGGTATAAGCGATAGACAGAGTCCAATACTTCTCACCGCTTACAAGATACATCTTGAAGTTTACGGTAGTTCCGGCCTCGATACCGTTAGGATACTGACCGATATAAAGCTGTGAGTAGTCGCCCTCAGCCTTGGGATCAACATACATAGCAGCGTTAGAGCCCCATGATGTCTTAACACCGTCGATAGTCATCCAGAAACCGTCCTTTAAGTTGGTTGAACCTTTACCGTCGAGTCCGCCGTTAGCGCCGATAACCTGCATAGAGATATTGCTCTTGTCAACGCCCATTGCAGTTGCGATGTCATCGATAGGAACATCAAATGCTACAGCCTCATAGTCAGTGTTGACTTCCTGAGAAACCTCGATATCGGTATTTCCTACCAATGTCATGTCCTCGAGACCGGCATAAGGAGCCTCGTCTACGATCAGAGTGTAAGTTACTTTGTAAGCCTTGTCACCATAGATCACATATACATTTGTGAAGATAGAGTCACCGGCAGCGCAAGAGCTGGGATACTGACCGAAGTTACAAGTCAGAGTGTCGTTTGCGAAAGCGAAAGCCTCGAGATAGAAGCAGTCGTCACTTCCCCATGATGTAGCGGAAGCCTCGTTGCCCTTCTCGCTCTGCTCGTTAAGACCCTGACGGAACCACCATCCGGGAGCTGTAGCTGTGGGTTTCTTAGTCAGAGAATCCTTCTTCGAACCGTAAGTAGTGTCGTACTCGGGAGCATACAGGATCTGCTTGAGCAGTTTGGTGAGGTCCTTGCTGTCGACACCGAGTGCCGAAGCCATATCCTTAACCTCTACGCCTACTGCATCAGCGGTGTAGTCGGTACGGGGATACTGGTGAACTGTCAGAGCTGCGGAACCTACGATATTCAGCTCGTTCTCCTTCAGTGTTGCGGGCTCCGGAGCCACCGGCTCGGCGTCTACGGTATAGTGGATAGCGAAAGTAGCTTCCTTGTCACCATACACGAGAGCCACTGTGGTAGTGATATCGAAACCTGCCTTGATAGAATCGGGATACTGGCCCATATATATATTATAGAGGTCATTCTCGACATCAGCGTTCGAGCCGACGAAATAGAAAGAGCCATTTTCGTAAGCAGCAGGCGAGCCGTTTCTGTCGAGCCAGAACTCACCGGAATTGCCGGTGTAAGAGTTTGTCTTTTGTCCGTCAGCCGGATCAACGAGATAGAAGATACCCTGATCGCTGTTGAGCGCTGCAACGAGAGTTGCGGTATCCGTTCCAAGAGTAGTAGCAACATCGGTTAGGTTGAAGCTAGCACTTACAGAGCTGAAGTCCGAGTAGCATCCGTCCTGATGGATTTCGCCACTGTACTGAGCCTGTGCATTCACACAAGTGAACATAGCAGCCAGTGCTATGAGCAAGTGTCTAATTCTAAAAGTAGTCATTTTCATACTAAAATGTTTTAGTTAATAAAAAATTTCTGCTGCAAATATAGATATTTAAAATGGTATTGACAAGAAAAATTGTCCAAAAAATGGTGTTTTGGACTATAATTTCATCTTTTAGACGATTGTTACACCCTATCTCGGAAATAAGCGTTATCTTTGCAGCAGAAACTAAAACTTAAATACAAATCGTATGATGGGAAAGAAGCATTTATTATCCGTCTGTGTGGGTCTGATAGCCATGACATCGGTCCCGACGGCGATGACGGCTGCCACGAAAGTGAATCTGGCCGCCAACGTAAGCAGTCTGAGTGCATCCGTGTATTCTGACGACAATCCTGTAAGCAAAGTGAACGACGGCAACAGAGAGTTATTCTGGAGTGCATGGCACGGCGCCGAGTACTACGGACAGGAAGAGTATGTAGAACTGGCGTGGGATGTCAACGTCCAGGCCATACAGTGCAAGGTGTACTGGGCTGAGAGCGGCGACAGCATCCTCCTGCCTTCCGACGCCTACCTGAGCCGCTGGGACGGACATCAGTGGAACAAGGCGGCCACGCTGAACGCTGCGGAAAACGGAGTGTCGACGACGACCGTCGATATCACCACCAACCGCATCCGTCTTTATATGAAGAGCGACAAGGCTTGCGGAGTAAGAGAGATCCGACTTATCGGATATATGGGAGAGGCCTGCACCAAGGCCACGCTCTACGACGCATCATCGACAAGAGCGTATGTCGAGGGAGTGCCTATCGTATTGTCACCGACCCTCACCCTGCCCGACGGCGAGACCGAAGACCCGATATGGAACTGGACTCTGCCCGACGGAACCACCGCCACGACAGCTTCGGTTACCGCAACCCAACCCGGTATCTATCAGGTGAGCTACCAGAGACAGTGCGGCGCCACTACATACCTTTCTTATAATGTATACGACCCGTCGGTGTCTTATTCATGGCCCGACTACAAACCGACGCTGTTCTACGACTACCGTTCGGAATATCCTTCTCTCGATCCTCCCACGAAGTTCCTCCCGGAAAACAACAACCAGGGCAGCAGAGTCAAGGCTGACGGATGGTGGGCCATCGCATGGGGACCCAAATGCAGCGGTTATGTCACCGACACTGCCAAAGACGGCATCCTCAAGAAGATGAACGAGGACTTCGCTTATTTCCGCGATGAGATGGGATGGCCGCCAGACAAGAGAGCCAGAAACGGATATTACAGCACCATATATGTATATGGCAGCGGTCTGTATACCGACGGCGAGGACTCCACGGCCCTCGGCGGATGGCAGAGTGCTACGAGTTACAACGGCTCGAGCTGGCCGATGGTTTATCTGAGCTATTATCCCATCGCCTGCTTCGATCCGAAGTTCACCTACGACAAATACCAGAAAAGAAGTGTCACCGACCAGACGGCCCAGCAGAACGCATGTGTGCATGAGGGTATCCATGCCATCTTCGCCGACCTTGAGGGATGCAAGAACTCCGCCTGGTATCAGGAGGCTGGAAACACATGGCTGCAGGGTGAGGCCGAACTGAAGAAGACGGGTGTCACACCTACTTCCATGGGATGGCTCAGTGCCGGCAATATGATAGCTCCATTCATGCCGATAGAGTGCTACTCGGGATGGCTCCTCGACGGTTCGTTCGGCGGTCCGAGTGCCGAGGGCGTGAATATGTACAACTCCAGCGGACAGGTTTGTACGTGGAGAAAGCTCCTCGGAGGAGTACAGTATGGCGAGTTGTTCCCTCACTTCGTAAGCGAGATCCTCGGTCAGGGCAGTATTCCATGGATATGGCGCTATTGCAAAAGCCGCGTGCTCGAGGGTATGGCCGACTCTCTCGGCGACACACAGATGAGACGTCTTATCCTGGAATACAGATCAAGACAGTGTCTTATCGACGTCGGTCAGTGGTCAAGGGCATGCCGCAAACTCCTCGACGACAACTGGCTGGTATCTCTCGAACAGGAATGGAGCCCCTACTGGATCAAGGTGGATCCGTGGAAGGCTACTCCCTACGTGAATATGTATAAGGAGACCAACGAGGTGGACAGCGCCGGATGGTGGTATCCCGAGGCTCGTACCACTCCCGGATGGAGCGGTGCCAACCAGGTGCCTCTGCACGTGAACGGCGAGGTCGGCAATATCATCTCCATCCATTTCAAACCCAAGGCTAAGAATATGGTTTGCCAGTTGTGCTACCGTTCGAAGAGAGGCCGCTGCTTCTATTCCCAGCCCGTCGAAGGTGAGGGCGACGTGGTGATGAAACTCACCGAGCAGCCTGCCAACAACGTGGTATTCGCCGTGATCTGCAACACCGATTACATATATACCGGCGAGACTCAGCGCAAGAGCCACTACGACTATCGTCTGAAGATGCAGGACAACGTGTATGCCCCGGCAAGTTCACAGCTCAAGTGGTATAACTACAACTCGACCATCACCGACAAGGAGTTCGAAGCCGGTATCAATGAGGTTACCGTCGACGAGAGTGAGGCCGTTACCTTCTCCGTCGCCGCCGAAAAGGCTGTAGTGAGTGCCGGCGAGACCGTCGCACTTCATATCACCGGTGCCAGCCAGTATCAGATTCCGGTAAGGATGATCGCCATGAGCGGCGAACCGGTATATCAGGAGAGTCTGCTGCGCAACGGCGACTACCATATCCCGTCGGATGTAGCTCCGGGTATGTATATCCTCCAGGCTTACAACGCCGGTGAGTCGGCATCGACGAAGATCATCGTAAAATAAGAAATATCGATATATCATTATTCATGGACTACAGAAAGATAATATTATCATCAGCACTCGCGGCGTCGGTGATGCCTGTTTCAGCCCAGGGGACACTGGAAGATTATAACAGAGCCTACGCCGTGAGCCAGAAATTCGGATACAACAAGGTGCTCCACAATGGTGCATCGGTACATTGGGAAGACAGCACCAACGTGTTCTGGTATTCCACCAACGGCAAAGACGGGGCGCTCTACTACAGAGTGACCCCCGCAAATGCCGACCGCAAACAGCTCTCTTCCGACGAAGGGAAACAGCTGGAAGAGGCCGAGAACAAGAAGAGAGGCCAGTGGAGACCGGAAAACTACGTCGGACAGGACGGCCGAGAGCACTACTGGAGTGATGTCAACGACGAACGCGAAGGCCAGCCCTCGGTATCTCCCGACGGAACGATGATAGCCTTCAAATACGGCAACGACATCAGGATTACCGACAAGGACGGCAGAAAGACGATCCTGCAGACCACCGACGCGTCCGACGGTGAATACTATTCGGCATATATCAACTGGTCGCCCGACTCCAAAAAGATAGCTCTCTGGAAGATACAGGCCGTGCCGCAGCATTATATATATTATGTGGAGGCGGCACCGAGAGACCAGTTCCAGCCGAAACTGCACAAACAGGAATACCAGAAGCCGGGAGATGCCCTGGCTCAGAGGACTCCCGTGATCTTCGACGTCGCAACGGGAAAACAGACCGTCGGCGATACCAAAGACTGTCAGAACCAGTGGGATCTGTCCAACCTCCGCTGGCAGCCTTCTTCCGATGCTGTCACCTTCGAATACAATCAGAGAGGACATAAGGTGTACAAACTGATGAGTATGTCGGCTGCCGACGGAAAGGTGACAACCCTCATCGAGGAGAACGAACCGAAATATGTGAACTGGACCCGCATCTGGCGACATCACTTCGAAGACGGCAAAAGGATTCTCTGGACCAGCGAGAGAGACGGATACAACCATCTCTATCTCTATGCCGACAACCAACTCAAACAGATTACCAAGGGCAAATGGTATGTCAGGGAGATACAGAAGGTAGACGAGGAGAACGGTATCGTATACTTCTCCGCCAACGGACGCGAGGGTGGTCAGGATCCTTACTTCATACATTATTATAAGATAGGACTCGACGGCAAAGGACTCAAGGAGCTGACTCCCGAGAAAGCCAACCATCGGGCGTCGTTCTCCCCTGATTTCAAATATCTCGTCGACACCTACTCCACCCCGACCGAAGCACCGGTGACAGTTCTCCGCAATGCCGCCGACGGCAGTATGGTGATGACTCTCGAAAAGGCCGACATCTCACTCCTCGAAGCCGAGGGATGGAAAGCCCCGGAGGTGTTCGTCGCCAAGGGCAGAGACGGAAAGACGGATATGTGGGGACTGATCTACCGCCCCTCCAACTTCGATCCGGCGAAGAAATATCCCGTGGTGGAGTATATCTACTCCGGACCCGGCGACCAGTATGTGCCGAAAAACTTCGCCCCCTTCAACTGGTCGATGTCAGCCCTGGCGGAACTCGGCTTCATCGTATACCAGGTAGATGGCATGACGACATCGTTCCGTTCCAAGGCTTTCGAGGAAGTATGTTACAAGAACCTCAAGGATGCCGGACTGCCCGACCATATCGCATGGATTAAGGCAGCAGCGAAGAAATATCCCCAGATTGACATCGACAGAGTCGGTATCTTCGGATGCTCCGCCGGCGGACAGGAAGCCCTCGGCGCCGTGCTCTTCCAGCCTGAATTCTACAAGGCGGCATATTCGGCCTGCGGATGTCATGACAACCGTATGGATAAGATCTGGTGGAACGAGCAGTGGATGGGCTATCCCATCGACAGCAGCTATATCGAGTGCTCCAACATCGAGAACGCGGCGAAGCTCAACCGTCCGCTGATGCTCCTCTGGGGAGAACTCGACGACAATGTCGACCCGGCGTCATCCATGAAGGTCGTCGACGCCCTGCAGAAGGCAAACAAAGACTTCGAGATGGTGATCATCCCCGGAGCGCATCATACTATGGGAGAGAGCTACGGCGACCACAAGCGCTATGACTTCTTCGTGAAGAACCTCATGGGCGTCGCTCCCCCGAAATGGGACGAAATCGATTATAACAAGAAATAAGGAAATTACAATATGAGAAAACGACTATTATCATTTGTTCTCCTGGCAGCGATGGCATCAGCCGCGGCCGCCCAGCACACATTCATCGTCGAGACGAAAAAACCGGTGACGCAGATACAGCCTACCATGTACGGCATCTTCTTCGAAGACATCAACTTCGGGGCCGACGGAGGCCTCTACGCCGAGATGGTGGCAAACAGATCGTTCGAATACCCCAACCACCTGCAGGAGTGGAAAGTGCTCGGCGACGTGTCGGTACAGGACAGCAAACCGGCGTTCGAGCGCAATCCCCACTATGCACGTCTTCAGCGTACGGGTCACGGAGCCAAGGTGACGGGTATCGAAAACCACGGATATTTCGGCATCGGCGTGAAGGAGGGGGAGAAATACAAATTCTCCGTATACGCGCGGAAGAGCACGATACAGAACGAAGACGGTTTCCTGCGCGTGCATCTCGTGAATTCCCGCAACGAGATAATGAGTGAGGATACCATCCGCATCAATACCGAGGGATGGAAGAAATACGAGGGCACTCTCGAGGCTACGGAGACCGACCGGAACGCCTGTCTGCGCATCCTGCTGGCATCATACGATGCCGTAGACCTCGACCATGTGTCTCTCTTCCCCTCCGACGCATGGCAGGGCGTGATGAGAGCCGACCTGGTGAAACATCTCGAAGACCTGCACCCCGGCGTCTTCCGCTTCCCCGGCGGATGTATCGTCGAGGGTACCGATCTGGCTACGCGTTATCAGTGGAAGAATACCATGGGACCGGCAGAAAACCGACCCATCAACGAAAACCGCTGGAACTATAACTTCGACTACCGTCCCTACCCCAACTACTATCAGAGCTACGGTGTCGGTTTTTATGAGTTCTTCCTTCTCGCCGAGCATCTCGGAGCGGCACCCCTGCCGGTGATCAGCTGCGGTATGGCGTGCCAGTTCCAGAACGGAGGTCCCGACGTCACCTACTATGCCAAGATGGACGAGCTCCAGCCGTATATCGACGACGCCCTCGACCTCATCGAATTCGCCAACGGTGCGGAGACGACGAAGTGGGGACAGGTAAGGGCCGAGATGGGACATCCCAAACCCTTCGGACTCAAGTATCTCGCGGTGGGTAACGAACAGTGGGACTCTCTGTATTTCGAGAGACTCGAGGCCTTCAGCAAACAGATCCGCGAGAAATATCCCGATATCAAGATCATCGGCGGCAGCGGTCCTTACCTCGGCGGCGAATGGTTCGACGACGGATGGAAGGAGATGCGCCGCCAGCAGGTGGACCTCGTGGACGAGCATTATTATGTAGGGCCCGACTGGTTCCTTCATAATGCCAACCGCTACGACAAGTACGACAGGAAAGGCCCGAAGGTGTTCGCCGGTGAGTATGCGGCCCACGAAGGGAAGTTTGACGAGAAGACGGCTACCGGTCGCAATACGTTCTACGCAGCCCTCTGCGAGGCGGCCTTCATGACAGGTCTGGAGAGAAACGCCGACGTGGTGTATATGGCCACCTACGCACCCCTCTTCGCCCATACCGAGGGATGGCAGTGGCGCCCCGACCTCATCTGGTATGACAATATCGAGAGTATGAGGACTCCCAACTACTACGTCCAGCAGATGTACGGCATGAACAAAGGCACCGCCCTGCTCTATCTCACCGAAGACGGACAGCAGGTGGAAGGCAAGGACGGGCTCTATGCCTCGGCCGTGTTCGACAAACCGTCGGGCGACTATATCGTGAAGGTCGCCAACGCCTCTGACAAGGATCAGAATATCAGCGTGGTGTTCAACGGCATCAAGGCTCTCGGCGAGGGTGAGGCCACTATCCTCCATGCCGATGTGACGGCTATTAACACCATGGAGCGGAAGGACAATGTAAAACCCCGGACAGAGAAGATCTCCGCCCAGGGCAACAAACTGGATATCACGATAGGTCCGAAGACCTTCGCGGTATATCGTCTAAGGAAGTAGACGGATAGCGAAACCGCCGCCTCCGGCCATACGGATATTCATCTTCGTGGTCTTGCTGACGGTCTGGTTTTCCATCTTATGATCCTCGGCATCGTGATCGGCATTGACACCGTCGGTCACGATGCTTGCTTTATATGTCTTTCCCTCGGGAAGGAAGTCGAACGACAGTGTGATGTCTCTTCCGTCCCAGTTGGTCTGTCCCGCCACATACCAGGCGTCGCCCTTCCTTCTCGCCGACACGATATATTTGCCGATCTCTCCCTGCGGGATGATGGTCTGGTCGAAGACGGTGGGCAGCGAGGTGACAAACCTGGTATAGTCGGGCTCGGGCTCGTAGTTTGTCGGGGTGTCGGCAAGCATGGTGAAGGGACTGTCGTGCACGATATAACAAGCCAGCTGGTGGCAGCGGGTACCCATACTTACCGGTTTGGTATATATCGCCTTCCAGTCCGACTTCGTGCCGTTGCGCATGGCTCCGGGGGTGAAGTCCACCTGTCCCGCCATCATGCGGATATAGGGGAAGGTGACATCATAGAGCGGCATGTCGTGGTCGGGGGTGGTCCATCTGGCCTCCTCCATACCGAACACACTCTCGTAGTTGAGCACGTTGGGATATGTGCGGTTGAGTCCCACAGGGGTATATATCCCGTGGAGGTCGAGGAGCAGCTTGTGCTTGGCGCAGCATCTGGCCAGTCTCTCCACCATCTCGACGGCCGTCTGGTCGTTGCGGTCCATGAAGTCAACCTTGAAACCGGCGACGCCCATGTCGGCGTATTTCTTGCATATAGTCTCGAGATTCTCGTCCATCACGTTGAAGACGGCCCACAACACTATCGACACACCCTTCGACTTGGCATGAGCCAGCAGCTGTTCGAATTTTATCTCCGGTATGGGATTGAGGATGTCGCCCTTTGCGGAGTCATACCATCCCTCGTCGAGCACCACGTATTCGATGCCGTACTCCGAAGCGAAGTCTATATAATATTTATAGGTGTCGTAGTTGATGCCGGCCTTGAAGTCCACTCCCTTAAGGTTCCAGTCGTTCCACCAGTCCCAAGCCACCTTTCCCGGTTTCACCCACGACACGTCGCCGAGGCAGTTGTCGTCGGCAAGGGCGTAGACGATGTCGTGCACCGGCATCTGGGTGTCGCTGGTAGTCACGGCGAAGGCTCTCCACGGATACTGTCTGGCTCCCGTGGATACCGCGATGAAGTCATCACCCTCCTCGACGTACGACATGTGGCGCCATGGGTAGTAGGCCATCTTCTTCGGATAGGGCGCGAACTCGGCCTTCAGACAGTCGCCGCCGGCCTTGACAAACATACAGGGATACGACTTCACGTTACTCTCCAGCACCGTCACCTTCGCCTTGCCGCAGTCTATCGTGGCGGGGAGGAAGGCGATCTTGTTTTCGGCGGTGTCGATCGTCGTCACGTCGTAGATATTCTGGAATGCCATGGCGTAAGGTTTCTTGTCGTTGGTGGTATACGACAGCCACGCCTTCCTGTCCTTGCCGAACTTATACTCGGCCTTCTCGTTTTTTATCTTCGTCTCTCCCTTGCGGGTGGTATAAAAGCGGTAAGCCACTGCGTCGTCATACACTCTCATCTGTATCCCGAAACCGTCGTTGAGCCTGATGTCGCACTGATGGTATTTCGTGGTGAGATACTCCTGGCGGTAGAAGGGAGCCAGACGCTGTTCCTCCCGGTATGCCGTCTTCGGAGTCTTGGAGATTTTCGTCTTTGCGCCCCCTACGTTCTTTCCGTCGCCGGTGGTGATACCGATCTGCGAGGATTGCATCAGCACTGTCCCGTCGAGGGAGATAGACAGCGTCAGTCCGCCCTGGTCGGAGATCACCGCCTCGAGATGCCTGTCGGGCGACACTACTTTCACGTCGTTCGCTGTTGCCGCCAGCACTGCGATACATGCCAGCGCCGCGGCCGAGATTCTAAGATTCTTATTCATATCGTTTGTAGTTTTACTGAGCACAAAGTTAGTAATAAAAGATGAAACGGGATAACAAAAAAGTCCAAATCTGAAAATTTAAATCCAAAAAACGGAAAAACGGGGTGTTTAGACTATTTTACCATATAAAATAGACGATAGTTTCATCCTTTCCGCGCTTTTATATTTAATTTTGCGGCAGATAATCAAAAACAAGAAATATGAAAAGACTCGACCTATTCCTTTTAGGCATCGCTCTGGCAGCCTGCACCACCGCGGGAGCCGCGAAGAAGAGCAATGACAAGCAGCAGATAAAAGAAGTGCCTTTCACACAGGTTCACCTCAACGATGTGTTCTGGTCGCCCCGCATAGAGGTCAACCGCACCGTCAGCATCCCCTCAGCATTCCATGAGTGCGAGGTCAACGGACGCTTCGACAACTTCGCCATCGCGGCCGGACTGATCCAGGGCGAGCACCGAGGCGACTTCTCGTTCGACGATACCGACCCCTACAAGGTCATCGAGGGTGCCAGCTACTCCCTCGCCGTACACTACGACAAGAAACTCGACAACTACCTCGACAGTGTAATCAATATCATCGCCAAGGCACAGGAGCCCGACGGATATCTCACCACCTGCGTCACCAACAAATGCTACCGTCTGTCAGGATGGTGGGGCACGCACAAGTGGGAGAAGATCAACAGCCACGAGCTCTACAACTCAGGACACATGATCGAGTCGGCCGTGGCTCACTATCTGGCTACGGGAAAGAAAAACTTCCTCAACGTAGCAATCAAGAACGCCGACCTGGTATGCAAGACCTTCGGTCCGAACGAAGGACAGATACACCGTCCGTCGGGACATCCCATCGCGGAGATGGCGCTCTGTAAATTATATAAGGTGACAGGCAACAGGAAATACCTCGAGACGGCGAAATACTTCGTCGAGGAGACAGGCCGGGGCACAGACGGTCATCATCTGAGCGAATACAGCCAGGACCACAAACCCATCCTCCAGCAGGATGAGATCGTGGGACATGCCGTACGTGCCGGTTATCTCTACTCCGGCGTGGCTGATGTGGCGGCTCTTCTCGGTGATGCCGACTATTTCCATGCCCTCGAGAGGATATGGGACAATATGGCGTCGAAGAAACTGTTTATCACCGGCGGTATCGGCAGCCGTCCGCAGGGCGAGGGCTTCGGTCCCAACTACGAGCTCAACAATATGACCGCCTACTGCGAGACCTGCGCCTCCATCGCCAACGTATACTGGAACTACCGTATGTTCCTCGCCACCGGCGACAGCAAGTATGTCGATGTCTACGAGCGCGCCCTCTACAACGGCGTGATGAGCGGCGTGTCGCTCAGCGGCGACAAGTTCTTCTACGACAACCCCCTCGAGTCGATGGGCCAGCACGAGAGAGCAAAATGGTTCGGCTGCGCCTGCTGCCCGGGTAATGTCACTCGTTTCGTGGCCAGCGTGCCCAACTACATCTACGCCACCAAGGGCAACGATATCTTCGTGAACCTCTATATCCAGGGCAAGGCCGACATCAAGACCGTCTCCGGAAAGGTAGAGCTCGTACAGACCAGCGGTATGCCGTGGGAAGGACAGACCACCATCACCGTGAATCCCAAGAAGGGCGGACAGTTCGCCCTGCTCCTCCGCATCCCCGGATGGGCCCGGAACAACCCCGTCCCCACCAACCTCTACACCTACGTCGACGAGGCTAAGCCCTACACCGTAAAGGTGAACGGCAAGACGGTGGATGCCGAGAGTCTCAGCAACGGTTATCTCTCCGTCAGCCGCAAGTGGAAGAAAGGTGACAAGGTGGAGATCGACTTCCCGATGCCGGTACGTCAGGTGAAGGCTAACGACAATGCCGAGGACGACAGAGGGAAACTGGCCATCGAGAGAGGCCCGATAGTATACTGCCTCGAGGGTGTCGACCAGGCCGACAAGCATGTGTTCAACAAAGCCATCCTCGCCGGGACAGACTTCAGTTCGTCGTTCGAGAAATCTCTCCTCAACGGTGTGGTGACCCTCACCGCCAAGGCAGAGGAGATAGAGCAGGACGGCAGCATCAAGGAGGTGAAGGTGAAAGCCATCCCCTACTCCACATGGAACAACCGCGGCAACGACCAGATGGCGATCTGGATCCCCCGTTCGCTGGTTTACGCACAGCCCGTTCCGGAGGAGACGATAGCAAGCAAGGCCCAGACCGTGACGATACAGGCCCCGATACAGAAAGACGCCCCCGAGAGTGCTTCCGTCGAAGGATATGCATGGGGTGTCAACGACCAGTGGGAACCGAAGAGATCGTCGGATATCAGCAAACCGTATCACTACTGGTGGCTCAAGAGAGGCACCGAGGAGACCATCGCGTATAAGTTCGACCAGCCGACGGAGGTGAGCAACGTGCAGGTATACTGGCTCGACTTCGACCACTACGACGGCAACTTCCGCACCCCGGAGAGCTGGAAGCTCTACTACAAGGACGGCGACAGCTGGAAAGAGGTGGAGGCCAAAGGACCGTATACCGTGGACAAAGACTGCTACAACAGTCTCGACTTCACCCCGGTGACGACGACAGGACTGAAGATCGCCGCCAAGCTCCGCGAGGGCGAGTCAGGCGGAGTCATCGAGTGGAAGGTGAACAAATAGCTTTTTTTCATGAGTAAAATAGTTATTAGTGTGATGTTGTGTCTTGCGGCGGTGTGCAATATAACCGCCCAAGACACTCTTTGGATCAAGTCGGGCGACCTCTACACCCGTCCCGAGGCATACCCGATCGCAGGACTCGACTCCGTGGTATACTTCAACAAATACATGTATCTCTACGGCAGCCAGTTCGAGAAGGGCCGCATCGGCATGAGATACGAGAAGGCGCTGGGCCCCGACCGCGACGGGGGG